>Ga0307515_10012812_pt1 | contig 15739 bp, 10 predicted proteins | sample 17_EM_MG_FD_194513 | JGI IMG/M metagenome (GOLD analysis project Ga0307515, IMG submission 194513) | Populus trichocarpa ectomycorrhiza microbial communities from riparian zone in the Pacific Northwest, United States - 17_EM | ecosystem: Host-associated > Plants > Roots > Unclassified | place... | reverse complement strand
CCGACCTGCCTGAAGTGCTGGCAAGCGGGCAGCCGTCGACATTCGCGGTGGAACAGGCGGCGAAACAGATTCTCGAGACGTCCGAGATCAAGCCGCTGCCCGATGCCTTGCCGGATGTGCTGGTGACTCCGGTGCCCGTCGAGGAGAAAAAGCCCGAGCCGAAGCTTGCCCAACCGCTTGCGCACCCTGTTTCCAAGCCGCGCGTTGTCAAGAAGATTGCGGAAGCCAAGCCCATCGAGAAATCCGTCGAAAAAAAGGAAGAACCCAAGCCGGTCGAGAAGAAGCCCGAGCCGAAGAAGAAAGAACTGAAAAAGCCTGAACCGAAGCCCAGGAAACAGGCGGCCGAAACGCCAGAGAAGAAGCCGGTCAAAAAAAAGAAAGTCGTGCAGCGGGACGGCAATGCCGACGACAACTCGACCAAAGGCCGCGATACCGCGAAGACCAAGGATGGCGCCAGCCAGGACGCGTCACAAGGCAATTCGAAGAAGAAGCTGAAAGGCAATGCCGCCCTCACGAACTACACCGGCCAGGTCGAGAGAAAAATCGATCGCGCCAAGAAGCGAGCGGCGGTTGGCGCGAAGGGCCAGGCAGTCGTCACTTTCACGATCAATGCGGATGGAAGTGTCAGCAATCTTCGCGTCAAGAAAAGTTCGGGGAAACCCGCGATCGACAAAGGAGCCTTGGACGTAATCCGGAAATCCGTACCCTTCCCCGCTATTCCATCAGAGCTTGATCGCAAGAGCCTGCGCTATCAGAAGACTATTGCCTTCACCGGCAAGTAACGCACTGTATTCTCTCAAATTTTAACCATCATAATTATCCAATCTTAACCACCCCGTTTAGTTAATCCTTATGTAGTTGCGGTTATGTTTTGTGCCAATCCGGCATGAACGCCTGGAACTAGCCTTAAGAGAGGAATACGGGGATGAACACCACCATTCGTGAACTGCTGAAGAAGCATGCCGGCCTGCCGGTCGATGTCGCCGACCTCGCCGACGGCGCCGACCTTTATGCAGCGGGTCTCTCCTCCTTCGCTTCCGTGCAGCTGATGCTGGCGCTCGAAGAGAATTTCGACATCGAATTTCCCGACAGCCTGTTGAACCGCAAGTCATTCCAGAGCATCGAAGCCATCGCCCGCACCGTCGCTTCCATCGTGGACGATAGAAAGGTCGCGTGATGAACATACCCGTCAATCTCGCCATCGGCAGCCTGACGGAACGGGCCGGCCGCGTGGCGGCCATCGCCCGCGCTTATGCCGATCAGGTCGATCAGAAGAGCCGCTTTCCCGTCGAAGCGGTCGATGCGATGAAGGCCGAGCGCCTTCTGTCGATCCAGATTCCCACTGAACTCGGCGGCGAAGGCGCTCGCACCGGCGAGATCGCCGAAATGTGCTCGATCATCGCGCAAGCCTGCGCGTCGTCCGCCATGATCTTCGCCATGCACCATATCAAGCTTTCGAGCCTGGTGGAACACGGTATTCATAGCGAATGGCATCGCGGCTTCATGCGCCGCGTCGTTTCCGAACAGCTGCTGATCGCATCCGCGACCACCGAGGGCGGCATCGGCGGCAACCTGCGCAATTCGATCTGCGCCATCGAGGTTGAGGACGGCATCTGCCGGCTGACCAAGGATGCGACCGTGATTTCCTACGGCCAGCATGCCGATACGATCCTGATCACCTCGCGCGCCCACAAGGACGCCGTCTCCACCGACCAGGTGATGACGGTGTTCACCAAGGACCAGTACCGGCTCGTCAAGACGCAGGACTGGGATACGCTCGGCATGCGCGGTACCTGCTCGGAAGGCTTCTTGTTCACCGGCGAAGCGCCGGCCGAACAGATATTCTCCAAGCCCTTCGCCGAAATCGCGGCGCAATCGATGCTCGCCAACAGCCACATCCTGTGGAGCGGCGTGTGGTACGGCATAGCGGTCGACGCGGTGGGCCGTGCGCAGAGTTTCGTGCGTGGCGCGGCCAAGAAGTCGCCGGGCGTCGTGCCGCCGGGTGCGCTCCGTCTCGCCGAGGTCTCGAACCTTCTACAGATGATGAAATCCAACGTCGTGGCGGCGATCAAGTCCTATGAGATTGCCCGGGAAGACGAGGAAAAGCTGTCCTCGGTCGCCTTCGCGGTCGCCATGAACAACGTGAAGATCGCTTCTTCGGAAACGATTCTTGTCATCATCAACCACGCCATGCTGATCTGCGGCATCATGGGCTACAAGAACGGCACGCCGTTCAGCCTCGGCCGGCATCTCCGCGACGCGCATTCCGCACAGCTTATGATTTCCAACGACCGAATTCTCGGCAACACGTCCACCATGCTCCTGATCCACAAACAGGACACCAGCCTACTGGGGTAATTACGATGGATATGCAGGTTTCACTTCTCGACCGGCTTTTTGATTCCGGTCTTCTCATCGAAACGGGCGTCGATGGCCTCTATGGCCGTTCGGGCCAGTTCGAGGATGTCATCGCGGCTTTCGAGCGCATGATCGACAGGTTCGGCGGCGCCGATGGCGCCGAAGCCATTCGCTTTCCGCCCGGCATGGCGATGAGCTATTTCGAAAAGAGCGGCTATATGAAGAGCTTCCCGCAGCTCGCCGGCACCGTTCATTCCTTCTGCGGCAACGATCATGACCATATGGGTCTGCTCGCCTGCATGGAAGAAGGCAAGGACTGGACCAAGGAGCAGAAGGCGACCAATATCGCGCTGACCCCGGCAGCCTGCTATCCACTTTACCCGACAGTCGCCAAGCGCGGCCCGATCTCGATGGAAGGAGGTCTCTTCGACCTGCAGTCCTATTGCTTCCGTCATGAGCCGTCGCGCGAGCCGACCCGCCAGCAGATGTTCCGCATGCGCGAATATGTCTGCATGGGCACCGAGCATCACGTCACCGAATTCCGCCAGAAGTGGATGGACCGCGGCGTGCAGATGATGGAAGAGCTTGGCCTCACGGTCGAGATCGATATCGCCAACGACCCGTTCTTCGGCCGCGCCGGCCGGCTGCTTGCCAACAACCAGCGCGACCAGAACCTGAAATTCGAACTGCTGATTCCGGTCAATTCCAATGCCAGCCCGACCGCCTGCATGAGCTTCAACTACCACCAGGATGCATTCGGCACCAAGTGGGGCCTCAACCTCGAAGACGGCAGCGTCGCCCACACCGCCTGCGTCGGCTTCGGCCTAGAGCGCATCGCGCTCGCGCTGTTTGCCACGCACGGCCTCGACGTCAAGGTATGGCCGGATGTCGTGCGGACTGCTCTCTGGGGGTAAGCCTGACATGACTGCAGTCTTTCCGTTCCTCGATCCCGGCCGTTACCAGCCGCACGAGTTGCACAGTCTTGATCGGGTCTGGCCGGAGACCAATTGCTATGTCGATCTCTGGATCGAGATCCTCAACACGATCAGGCTGTCGCCGGAGGCAATGCTCGGCTTCACGCTGACACAGGATTTCGAAGGCGATCAGTTCACCTTCTTCAAAGTGCCGCTGGAAGATCTCGAAACGCTCTACGGCATCCGCGTGACCGAGCTTGCGGTGTTCGACCGGGTGGAGGATCACATTGCCCTGCAGATCGCGCGCGGGCGCCTCTGCCTGCTCGAAATGGACTCCTATTACATGCCGGATACGCAAGGCGTGGCCTACCGCACCGAGCACGGCAAGACGACGGTGGCGATCAACCGGCTGTCGGAGAAGGACAGGGAGATCGACTATTTCCACAATGGCGGCTTCTGGCGGCTGTCCGGCGAGGATTATGATGGCCTGTTCGGCCGGCTCTATCCGGAGGGTTCGCAGCCCTTCCTGCCCTATACCGAGTTCGTCAAGTTTCCCGATCACCTGCCCAGCGACACGCTGATCAGGCAGCGGGCGCGCGAACTGCTGACGAGACATATATTGCGCATGCCATCGCGCAACCCGATCGCGGAATTCGCGCGCGTGCTGCCCGAACAAGTGAGCGTGATCGCCGACCGGCCCTTCGGCTTTTTCCATAAATATGCATTCAACACGCTGAGGCAGCTCGGCGCGAATTTCGAGCTTGCTGCGACGCATTTCAAATGGATGTCGGGTTCCGGCGAACTCACCAAAGCCATTGAAGCATCGCTGAAGATCTCGGAGTCGGCAAAGAGCGTGCAGTTCCAGCTCGCACGCGCGATCACGCGCAAGAAGTTCGATACGCTGGCTTCAGCCCTTGATCCGGCAATCGAAGCGTGGGACCAACTCTCCGAGGCCGTCAAGGTCAAGATCGACTGATTTGCAGCAACGTGACAGGGTGCGTCCGCTCCGAAGGGGCGGATTTGTCCTGTGAGGAATGGAATGCGATGACACCGGTTGGGGGACAGCGGACGATTGGCAAGCGCAGGCTCGACGCGGGCTGGTCGCTCCTTGTCGCCGATGCCGGGCAATATGCGACGCCGGCCGACATTCCCGCAAGCATCCGGCGACTCCCGGCGACCGTCCCTGGTACAGTGGCCGAGGCGCTGGAGACAGCCGGCCGGTTCGACCGCACCCAGCCCCTGCCGCTCGCCGATCGTGATTTCTGGTATTTCCTCGACCTGACCGGTGAAGCGCCCGGGCCTTACCGGCTGGTATTCGACGGTCTCGCCGTCATCGCCGAGGTCTTCCTCAACGGCGAACGCATTCTCGAAAGCCGTAGCCAGTTCGTCGTGAACGAGGTTCCAGTAACGCTTCGCGGCGACGACACGCTCGCCATCGCCTTCCGGGCGCTCAATCCGCATCTCAAGGCGTCGGGTCCGCGCGCCAGGTGGCGGCCGCAGATGATCACGCCACCAGGCATGCGGATGGTGCGCGCCACGCTGCTCGGCCACATGCCGGGCTGGTGCCCGGAAATCGATGCCATCGGGCCATGGCGGCCGATCCATCTCGTACGTCAGGGCGGCATCGAGGTCGATGATCTCCGGATGGGAGCGTCGCTCAATGCCGATGGCCACGGTGTGCTCGACCTCGCTTTCCGTTTTTCAGGGCGGGCGACGGATCTCAGAATCGCCTGCGGCACACTGCAGGCGCCGGTGATGATCTCGGCCGAAGGTGGGCTGCATGCCCATCTCACGCTGACCGATGTCAAGGCATGGTGGCCGCATACGCATGGCGAGCCGCATCTTTATCCTGTCTCCCTGATCGCCGACGGCTCCGCTCATCCGCTCGGCAAGGTGGGTTTCCGCAACGTCTCGCTCGATCAGGGCGCTGACGGCAAGGGCTTCGGCATCGAGATCAATGCCGTGCCGGTTTTCTCCAGGGGGGCGGTGTGGACCACGGCGGATATCGTCCGGCTGCCCGGCGCGCGCGCCGATTACGAGGCGTGGCTCAAGCTTGCGCGCGACGCCGGCATGAACATGATCCGCATCGGCGGCACCATGACCTACGAGAGCAGAGAATTCTTTGCGGTCTGCGACGAACTCGGGATCATGGTGTGGCAGGATTTCATGTTCGCCAATTTCGACTATCCGGTCTCCGATCCGGAATTCGCTGGCCTGGTCAGGCGCGAGGCCGAGGATTTGCTGAAGTCATTACAGGGTTCGCCATCGCTGACCGTTCTCTGCGGCGGCTCGGAAATCTACCAGCAGGCGGCGATGATGGGCATGCCAGAAAAGTCCTGGTCGGGGCCGCTGACCGAGGAACTGCTGCCGTCAGTCTATGAAGAATATCGGCCGGATGTGATCTATGTGCCGAATTCACCATTCGGCGGCGCCATGCCGTTCTCACCCAACGAGGGCATCACGCATTACTATGGCGTCGGCGCCTATTGCCGGCCGCTCGAGGATGCGCGCCGTGCCAATGTGCGTTTCGCCGCCGAGAGCCTGGCGTTTGCCCATGTGCCGGAACAAGTCACGCTCGACGCGCATCTGCCGGTGCCTGCTGCGCATGATCCGCGCTGGAAAGCGCGCGTGCCGCGCGACCGTGGCGCATCCTGGGATTTCGAGGACATTCGCGACCACTATTTGCAAGACCTCTATGGCTTCGATCCGGCCCGGTTGCGGCGCGAGGATCCGGTCCGCTATCTCGATTTCTCGCGTGCCGTGACCGCAGAGGTCACCGAGGCGACCTATGCCGAATGGCGGCGCCCGGGCTCGTCCTGTGCAGGCGCGCTCGTCTGGACCTTGCAGGATCTACTGCCTGGCGCGGGCTGGGGCGTCGTCGATGCCGCCGGGCTGCCGAAGCCGGTCTGGCATGGCATGCGGCGGGCGTTCCGGCCGGTACAGGTGGTGTTCTCCGACGAAGGCACCAATGGACTTTATGTGCATGTGATCAACGAGACGTCCGCCAACCTGGCTTTGCGGCTGGAGGTTTCGGCTTTGCGCGACGGCATGCAGCCGGCCGTGTACGGCACGCGGGATATCTCGCTGCCGGCGCGTGGCGCCGACAGCATCGCCACCACCGACCTGTTCGGCGCCTTCTTCGACACCGTCTATGCCTTCCGCTTCGGTCCGCCGTCGCATGATGTGACTGTCGCGCGGCTGATGAGCGGCGATGACGAGATTGCCAGCGCCTTTCATTTCCCGCGCGGGCGGATGGCGGCCATGCATGCGGCCAATCTCATGGCCGAACTGGGGAGCGATGCGCGCGGTCCGTTCGTCGCGCTTTCGACCGACCGGCTGGCGCAATCGGTCAATCTCGGGTTCGAGGGCTTTATCTCCAGCGACAACTGGTTTCATCTGGCGCCGGGCAGGCCCAAGCTTGTGAGATTTAGCCGCCATGGGGACGGCGACGAACGGCCGACGGGCGAAATCCGCCAACTCGGCTCGAGCAATGTGATCCGGCTGTGAGGAGAGTGACGTGAACAATATCGCCCTGCAGGGGCTTCTCGCACTTGCCATCGCGTTCGCCACAACGGCGGAGGTATCCGCAGCCAGTTGCTTCCGGGGGATCAATATCTCCGGCGCCGAGTTCGGCTCCGCTGGCGGAAAGGTCGACAAGGATTACACCTGGCCATCGACCAGCACCCTCGATTATTTCTCGGGCAAGGGTTTCAACGCGGTACGACTGCCTTTCAAATGGGAGCGGCTGCAGCCGACGCTGATGGGCGAGTTCGACGACGCGGAACTGTCGCGGCTGATGGAGACGGTCGAGCTCATCCGGGCACGCGGCATGACGACGATCCTCGATCCGCACAATTTTGGCCGCTACAACGAACTCGTGATCGGCTCCAAGGATGTTCCGATCGATGCCTATGCCGACTTCTGGGGCAAGCTCGCGCGCTACTACGCCAATGACGACAAGGTCGTGTTCGGCCTCATGAACGAGCCCTTCAAGATGCCGATCACTCAATGGCTGGCGGCCGCCAACGCGGCGACTTCGGCGATCCGCGAAAAGGCCAAGGCCAACAATCTGATTTTGGTGCCGGGCACGGCATGGACCGGCGCACATAGCTGGATGGCGCCGATCGACGGCGAGCCGAACGGCGTCGTGATGAAAGGGCTGAAGGATCCGGCCAACAATTTCGCCTTCGAGTTCCACCAGTATCTCGATGACGATTTCTCGGGTACCAAGGACAATTGCTCGCGCGCCAAGGACGCGGAGACGGCGCTCAAGGATGTGACCGCCTGGCTGAAATCCAATGGCTATCGCGGTATGCTGGGCGAGTTCGGCGCGCCGCAGGAGGATACCTGCGTGGCCGGCGTCAAGGCCATGGTCGATGTCGTCGAAGAGAACAGGGATGTCTGGACAGGCTGGACCTACTGGGTGGCCGGCGACTGGTGGAGCGACCAGGAAGCGCTCAATATCCAGCCGACGCGGAAGGGCGACCGGCCCATGCTTCAGGCCTTGCTGCCGGCGCTCCGTGATCTCTCCGCCGAAGGCGCCGCCTGCCCCGCCCTCGATTGAGTCCGCTCCAGAAGCCGCGACCAGAACGATTTGACTGCGGGAATATCGACGGCTGCCACGGTGCCGGCCATGAACCACATCAGCGCGCCTGTCTTGATCGAGAAGAAGGAATTCGAGATCACCATGATGAGCAACAGATAGACGATCATCATGGAATGGAACTCCCATGCCCGCGCATTGCGGAAGGGCATGAAGACGAATACCGCCCATAGCCCGATGAAGCCGAACAGGCCAAACTTGGTGAGCGTGTAGGCCAGGCCGGAATCCGCCGTGAACTGCTCGGTCGCCTCGACGCCCAGTATCACCGGCAACGGCAGTTCGGTCAGGATATGCGCCGTGACCGCGATGCGACCCGCGAGATCATTGGGGCCCCCGCTCGTACCTGTCGCCAGACCATAGGCCCCGATTACCGCCAGCATGAGGAAGGGCATGACCAGCCACAGCGTGCGGGGGAGCAGCTTGAACACCGGTGCCAATATCGTGATCAGGATGCAGGTGAACAGGCCGAAGCGGGCATCCGCCAGCACGACCATACCAAGCGCTGCGGCAAAGAGGAACCAGCGCCCGCTCCAGCCGCGCCGAAACATCGCCCATGAAAAGATGATCACGCCGAAATTGCCCATCGACACCGGCTCGAGGAAGACCGACGAGACGCGGTGCTGACCGAGGAAGGACAGGATGGTGCGCGGCTCCGGCCGGCTGCCCGAGATGAACAGGCCCTTGGTCACGCCGTAGCTCTCCGTCAGCGTCACAGTGCCCTTGGAAATGTAGTAGCCGAGCACGTTGAACCAATCGAGGTAGAGATCGAGCAGGAAATATTCGAAGAAGGCGAAGAACAGCACCGTTACCGCCGACCAGACCGCAAGGCTGTCCGCCAGCTTCAGGTCGCGCAGGCGTGAGCCCGTGGCGTAAAAGATCACCGGGATGAGGACATCGCGCACGGCCTTGAGGTCGTTGGCGCCGCGCAGCGCGAAGAGCATCAGCATGTAGCTGACGAAGATGCCGAGGAAGAGATAGAGCCCTGCCCTGCGATCCAAGGCCACGAGCAGCGCGGTGCCGATGATCGCCATCTCCATAAGCATGACATGGCTGTCGCGCATCGGCATGATGCGCGTGTTGACGAAGCAGAGGAAGAGATTGAAGGCCAGCCCGCCCATGACAACGGCGATGGCCCCGAAGCGCAGGAAGCCCGCGAGCGGGTTCGTCTCTTCGAGCGGCAGGATATTTGGAAGGGCGGCGGTCGCCATGCGTTACCCCCGCGTCAGCCGGCCCGGCCGAGCATGACGGTTCCCAGCATGCGGTCGCGCCAGGGTGCGAGTGAGTTCACCAGCTCTTCCATGCGGTGGCTGCTGTCGTTTTCATCGCCGACAAGCAGGATGGCATTGGCCTTTTCGAGCAGTTCGGCGAGATGGTGGCGGGCTTCCTCGCCATTCGCATCAATGATGACGAAATCCGCCTTGCGCTTGTGGCCGGCGAAATTTGAGAAAGTCGGCGTGGTGGCCTTGGGGCGCCTGGCGGTTTCCAGGGCGAGCCGGGTGAACTTGAGCAGGTCGGCGAGCGGCGCTTCGCTCGCGCTGACGTGAGCGGTGCCATCGCGCCCGTCGCCATCCGAATAAAGCACTTCCTTGTTGAGGCGGTGCAGCGCGCCGGCGACATCGGTGACGATGCGGCTGCCGGGATTGTCGTTGTCGGGCGACAGGAAGAGCACGGTCGACGGCTGACCCGTGCGCGAAAGCTGGAGCAGGCTATCGACAGTGCGTGAGACGCCGATCTGCGCCTTGCGTTCCCATTCGCGCTCGTCGCCCTCGATGAATTTTCGCCCCGAAAGTTGAAAGGTGCGCGGCTTTTGTCTCATCGCCGGAATATAGGCGATGACGGGAAGTTTGGCGGGCGCAACGAGCGCGGGCGCGGCCGGCTCGACGAACCCTTGTTGGTATTGGTGTTCGTCGATCTCCTGCCTGCCGCCGAACATGCGGGACAGGATTTCCGCCGCCACCGCCAGGCCGCTGCCGAGAGCTATGCCGAAAAGTCCGCCGGCGATGACGATGATGATTTTCGTCACGAGCGACGAACCGCCTGACGCCACCGCTTTGGAGATGACGCGCGAATTGTTGATGTTGACCGTGTCGCGCTGGCCAAGTTCGCTCGCCCGCGTGAGAAAGGTCTTGTAGAGCGCACGCAGCGCATCGACCTCGGACTGCAGCGCGCGCGCCTTGATGCCGGCCTCGGATGTATCGAGGCTCGACGTTGTCAGCGTATCGAGACGGCGCTGGAGGGCGGCCGTGTTGGCCTCGGCGCGTTCGAGCCCGCCCTTCATGGATTCACGGATGCGGGCGAGTTCCTGTTCCATCACGTCGCGCAAGCCCTCGACCTGAGACCGTGCGGCCTTCATCTGGGGATGATTGGCGCCGAGCGTGGTGGCCAGCTGGTCGGCACGCGCGGCAAGCTGCGCATACTGGCCGCGCATGCCGCTGAGCGAAGTCGAGGCCAGCGCCTCGGGAATGCCGCCAGACGCAATCGAGCCGATCGTCAGGGTCTTGACCTGATTGTAATTGGCGCGCTTGAGTTCGAGGTCGGCGCGCGCGGAAATGAGCTGCTTGTTGACCCCCTCGACCTGCTGGTCGATGACCAGACCCTGCTGGCCCGTGGAAATCAGGTTGTTCTTGCCCTTGAAGGTTTCGAGTTCCTCTTCCGCGCGGCGCAGCTTCTCCGCCAGATCTTTTGCCTGGAGCTCGAAGGCGCCGCTGGCGCGCGTGGAGGCATCGGAGCGGGCTTCATGCAGGCGCTTGAGATAGGTCGAGGCGATCGCATTGGCGATTTCGGCCGCCCTGGCCATGTCGCGGTGCTTGACGGTGAGCGTCATGACGAAGGACTGGCCTTCGCGCTCGACGGTCATGTTTTTCTGCAACGCGCCGACGGCAGCGTTGAGCGCGAGTTCCTTATCAGTGAGACCGGCCGAATTGAGGAAGCGATCGTCGCGGAGCTTGAGCTTGTCGACGACCTGGTTCAGCACTTCATGCGATTGCACGACGAAGAGCTGGCTTTCGAGAATTCCCGTATCCTGCGAGGCAGCGGCATTGTTCTGGTTGGGGTCGGCGGGGCTTGCCGCGAGACCCTGCGGGTCGATGAGGATATCTGATGTGGCGATGTAGACCGGCTTGCGAACCGTGACATAGGCCCCGGCGAGCCCGGCGCAGATCAGCGCGGTCGCCACGACATAGAGCCAGCGCTTCAATAAAATGCCCGGCAATTGAAAGATATCGATACCCATTGGATGCCTTCGGGGCGCGCAAGCCGTGTCGTCGATCAGCATAATTGCCACGCCGGTTGCGGCGCGAGGATGACGGTCTTCAATCTCGCAAAATATGGTTAACGAGGGGTAACCGCGACGCCGCGATTTTGACGCAGCGGATTTCGTCCACGTTTACCATCGGCGGCAAAAAAGCCCGTGTTTCAGCCTTTTGTTAACCGTTGAAGCAGGGTTCAGGCACTAAATCAGTGGCCAACTGGTTCAAAACGCGACGGACGCCGTGACATGAAGCCTATCGATCACGAGACCCTTGAAAATGGGGTGCAGGCGGTTGCCCGACCGTTGGTAGTCCACGTCGTGCGCCAGTTCCTGCCCAATCGCGGCGGGCTGGAAGATGTCGTCTTTAATCTTTGCATGCAGTCGATCGGCCATGGCTTCCGCGTCCGGGTCGTCACGCTCAATTCGCTGTTTTCCGATCCCACGCTTGAGCTTGCCGATCGTGAAATTATCGACGGCATCGAAATCGTCCGCATTCCGTGGCGCGGTTCGAGCCGTTATCCGGTGGCGCCGTCCGTGCTCTCCCATATCGGCGACGCGGATATCGTGCATGTCCATGCGATCGACTTCTTCTACGATTTCCTGGCGCTCACTCGCCTCGTCCACCGCAAGCCGATGATCGTCACGACGCATGGCGGCTTTTTCCATACGAAGAAATTCGCGGCCGTCAAGAATGTCTGGTTCCAGACGCTCACGCGCTTTTCCGCCAATCAGTATATGGCCGTGGTCGGCTGCAGCCGGTCGGACCAGGACACGTTCATGAAGATCGCGCCTTCCAGGACGCGGCTGATCGAGAATGGCACCGACACGTCCAAATTCGCCAATGCCTCCTCGACATCGCCGCGCAAGCGGATCGTGACGCTCGGCCGCTTCTCAGTCAATAAGCGCCTGGAACGGCTGATCGCCAGCATGGCCGCGCTTTGTTCCTCCGATCCGGATTGGCATCTCGATATTCTCGGCGTGCCATCCGACCTCTCGGTGTCCAATCTTGAAAATATTATTGCGGAGCATGGCCTGTCGGGCAATGTGTTCGTGCATGCCGGTCTCGACAACGCCGGCATCCGCACTGCCATGTCAAAGAGCTCGTTCTTTGCTTCGGCGTCCGAATATGAAGGCTTCGGGCTTGTGGCGATCGAAGCGATGAGCGCGGGCCTGGTTCCGGTGCTGGAAGGCAATACGGCCTTTACGGCGCTTGCCGCACGCCATTCCGACATCCGGCTTTGTGATTTCACTGATGCCTTGGGTGCAGCCGATACGATCCGGGCGGCATATCAATCACTGCTCGACGACCCATCGCTTCGCGGCCGATTAATGGCGGAGACCGAAGTCTATTCATGGGCCGGCGCCGCCGCTTCCTATTTCGCGCTTTACAAAGCGATCCTGGGCGAACTGCCGGCCGTGTCGACCGGCTGGACTGCCGTGGAAAACGGCAGGCCTGCGGAAATTCTACCCCAGCTCAGATAGCCCTCGGCAATTCCCAGGAGCCACGCCCATTTGTAATTGGCGCTTGGCCAGTCGCGCGCCAACACCGCGCGCGCAGCGCTCGCTGCCGGTCGCGCCAGACGGTAGAGAAAATAAGCAATGCCATAATCATGCTTGCGCAGCAGCGCCCCGAAGCCGCGGCCGTATTTTGCCGCACGCGCCGCATGGGCGAAGGTCACGTCCTTGTCCACCTGGTCATGATGCACCACGATATCGGGGAAGTAACGAAGCCCTGCACCGGCATTCATGGCCCGCAGCAGAAGATCGGCTTCCTCGCCACTCTGGAACGGCGTTGCTGCTCCGACGCCAAGCCGCTCGTCAAAGCCGCCTATTTCGGCGATCAGCGGATGCCTGATGAAGATCGAGTTGGAGTTTCCGCAGGCGAGATAGTTCGTTCGCGTTATTGCGCTTTCACTCTCTCCGGACGGGCTGAGCGAGGGCTGGTTGTCGGCATCGAAGGTCCTGCCCGTGACCACGCCGAGCGCGGGATTTTGCGCGAACTTCGCGGCGACGATCGCCAGCGTTTCCGGTCGATACCAGCAATCGTCGTCCGGAAAGGCGACCAGATCGCCCTTGGCGACCGCAATTCCGCGATTTCTCGCGAGAGAAAGACCTCTGGGCGAGCGGATATGAAGAATTGCAAAGTGCGCCGAATACAGGTCGACGAACGGCACCAGGCGATCGTCGGCATTCTGGTCGACGAGGATCACCTCGAAGTCCCGACCGGACTGGTTTTCCAGAGACCTGAACAGGCGATCGATGCGGTCGTGACGATCCACAGAGCAGACAACGAGACTGAACAACATGTGCCTCCGCACGATATACGGCCCCGAGCGGCTGCCAAAGACAAGGTCCAGCGGAGCCTATATGGCAAATCTTAAGCTTTCCGAAATAGAGCTCCCTGAATATCTCCCCAAGCGAATTTCACCCGGAAGACCCGAGCGGACAAGATGGCCAACGGCATAATGGCGAACTCGATCGTGAACGCGGCGGCTGGAATGCTGCTGCTGCTTACGGGCTTTATATGCTCGATCATCGCGGCCCGCCTGCTGGGACCGGAGGCGAACGGCATTATCGCGTTTTCACTGTGGCTCGCGACCACGGGCGCACTGGTGGCGGAACTGGGCACGGGCGTGATCCTGCTGCGCATGCTGCCGCAGTTGCGTGCGCACGGCTATGACGCCGCCCGCAGGCGCGGCTTCGCAGCCTTCCTGGTGACACCAACGCTGATTTCCACCGTCATCCTCGCTGTTCTCTACTGGCTGGTCTTCGTTGCTTCCGAAGAGCTGCACTGGGCGGAAACCGCGCCGTCCATCGCGTTGGTGACCGGCATACTCTTCGTTATCCAGTCGGTCGGCGCTTTCACCAAGAACTATCTGATCGGCGAGCAGCGGCTCGACACGTTCCTGAAGCTCACGACAGTGGCCTCGGTCCTGCAACTGGTGACTGTCCTCGGCGGAGCGATGCTCTACGGCGTCGAGGGCGCGCTGATCGGCTATGCGGCGGGGCAGTTCGTACTGTTTCTCTATACGCTCACGATCATCTTCCAGCGCCGTGACCGCTGCGACGTGCCGACTAGCTTCTTGATGTCGTCTTCGCTGGTGCTTTCCGCCGAATTCGTCGTGGATTCGATCTTTCTCAACCGCATCGAAATCCTGTTCCTGCAGCAGTTCTGGTCAGTCGAACTTGTCGGCTTCTATGCCGTCAGCCTGTCGCTTGCCAATCTCGCACTGCAATTGCCGGTGCAACTGACCGGCAGCCTGCTGCCCTACTATTCCCAACGCAGGCATAGCGAGGAAGGTGGCGCGCTTTCGGCGGATGTGTTCTCCGCCGTGATCCGCGCGCTGTCCTATATCACGCTGCCGATGAGCTTCGGGCTTGCCGCAATTTCGACCGGGCTGGTCGCGGCAGTGTTCGGCGAAGCCTTCCGGCCGGCCGGCACCATAGTGGCGCTGCTTGCGCTCACCTCTCCAGCCTTCGTTCTGATGCAGATTCTAACCCAGTATCTGTTCTCCATCGACCGGGCGAAAACGCGCCTCTACACGAGCTTCGCCGGCAGTGCGGTGATCGTGGCGGGATGCCTTCTGGCCATTCCGACATTCGGCGGTGAAGGTGCCGCGGTCGCCCGGCTGGTCGGCTTCACGGTGATGTGCCTGATCATGATCCGTGCCACCGGTTTCGGACGCAGCCTAAGCGCGCTCTATGTTTCGCTGGCCAAGGTGACAATGGCGTCGCTTGTCGTGGGCGGGGCCGCGATGCTGGTTGAATACTTCATCCCTGGACCCGTCGGGATAATCTTCGCTATCGCCGCCGGCTTCCTGGTCTATCCGTTCGCCTTGCGGATGCTCAACGCGGTTCCCATCGAAGACGCGCGCGTATTAATCAATATTTCCGGTTCTTTGCCGGGTCGCTTACAGAATTTCGCCCGGCGGTCTATTCTCTTCATAACACCGGGGGCGGAAATAGACACTGGCATGGGCAATTCGGAGGCGGATCACACCTTGCGGACTACAGGCGAACCGGCCGAAGGTGCAGGTCGCGCGGCAGCTTTGCCGGTGACGTTCGACGGCACGGTAGGCCTGTTTTTGCCCGAGGATGACGGTATCGAGGCCAGGCAGGCCGCCGTATTGCTCCTGTCGCCATGGGGCTTCGAGGAAATGTGCACGCGGAAATTCTTCCGTATCCTCTCCGAGCATCTGGCGGCAAATGGTATTCCAAGCCTGCGGTTCGATTATCCAGGTACCGGTGATGCGCCGGGCGGACCGGAAAGCAGCCTTGATATCGGCGATTGGGACAAAGCTGTGTTGGCGGGCGCCGAGCGGCTGAGCGCGCTGTCAGGGCGTGAGAGAGTCATCATCGTCGGCCAGGGCGTCGGAGGCATGCTTGCCCAGCGGCTCGGCGGGAACATCTCGGGCGTGGACGCCATCGCGCTGCTGGCGCCGGCTCTCAATGGCCGCGCCTATCTCCGTGAAGTGTCGCTGTGGTCGAAAGTGGTCGATCAGGGCCTCGGGCTGAGGGAAGACCAGCGAGAGAGTGACGGCATATCGATCGCCAGCCTCAAGCTGCCCGCTGGAATTGCCGATGCGATCCGCAAGACCAATCTCACGACGCCGC
>Ga0307515_10012811_pt1 | contig 15739 bp, 9 predicted proteins | sample 17_EM_MG_FD_194513 | JGI IMG/M metagenome (GOLD analysis project Ga0307515, IMG submission 194513) | Populus trichocarpa ectomycorrhiza microbial communities from riparian zone in the Pacific Northwest, United States - 17_EM | ecosystem: Host-associated > Plants > Roots > Unclassified | place... | reverse complement strand
ACCTAGGACCTTCTAGTGGAAAACCCAAGAATAAACCTAGGACCTTTTATAGTATGTTTACTATAAAAAAAAAAAAGGGAGCTGAACGATTCTTTTCTTTACTTTTATCAGTATAGTCAGTCCAGTTTGAATTTATTTGTTTTTGTTTTTACTTAAACCACAAATCATAATAAGGCATTTGATGCCACTGACTCATACCTTTTGGTTTTGAGCTCTTAGTATATTCATGACCTTGAGATAATTTAAGCTATAGTTTGTGCATTTTTGAGATATCCAATAGCAAATAAAATGATGAAACGAGCTTCCATCCAGAACTTAAGCACAATGAGTCAGGCACAATTAGTTTATGCATATATAATACATCCAGTAAAAAAAGAATGATTTGAGGAGCTTGCATCCAAAACCAAAATCAATAGTCCAAACATAGCAGACAAGATACAGCTAAAACAGTTCAACCTGAATACTTCAAAGCAATTTTTACATAATAGCAAAGGACATCATATGTAAAAGACATTGACTCTCACAAAGGGAAAAAGAAATTGCGAGCGTACTTACAAGTTCCTGCATCTTGACATGATAAAACTCAATCTTTTGTCTAGAATCTAATATTTCCTTTTCTAGTTCTTCTACCTGCACTCAGAGATAAGCAAGAAGATTTTTGTTTTTAATCCCATTCATAGAAAACCTAGAAAATCTGTAACACAAAAACACCTCACATATACTTTATCTTCATTCTATAACTTGATGCAACTCAAAGCTTTTTAATGGCAAATGAAAACAAATTTCTCTCACTTTAACATAATAATATATGAATACCACATCGACCACACAAAATTAACACTCCCATATAATGAGCACACAAGAAGAATAAGAAATACCTTTTTATTGGCCTGAGATGCCTCTTGGAACTTTGAGTTGAGAGCATCCTGCTCCTCTTGGTTGAGTTGATTCGTGAGATGTTTTTCAAGCACAAGAACATTGGGCTTTTGTTGCGTGGGATGTTTTTCATCAGCATGAGGAGCAGCAGGTGGCCTTGGTGGCCTAGCAGCAGCAGGTGATGGCCGTGCAACTGTCACAACTTGTTGTTGTTGCAAACCTTTGAGATTTGTTTTTCCACTTAAAAAGAATGCAAGAGGAAAAAACTAATAATGAAAGCCTATGGCATGAAAAGGAAGAATATACCAGAAGCAGGTCCCCAAGTTCCACTGCCATATGAAGTTGCAGGGTGACTTGTGGCAGACAACAGAGTCTCATCGGACATGATAGTGGTTGGAAGTGTTGAAGGAAGAGGACGATTTTCTCTATAACGCTCCATCAAATAGAGAGCAGTGCAGAACTCCCTCAAAGAAAGCATGCTGTCATTATCTTGGTCGGATAAATCCCAAACTTTTTTTAACACCTCTGAAATATCAAGAGTATAGTAAATTAATGAAATGTTAGCCTTTGAAGAAATTCACAAGCTCAAAACTGTCACATTTTGAGGAAACTAAATATAAAGAAAGAAAGTCGCAACACATTATGAAAAGAAAGGAATAGGATATAGAAGAAATGTCAAGAAAAGTAAATCATACTTGAATACTTAATTGTGTGCCTCAACTATTTACCAGACACTTGCGATAGCAATCTGATCAATCCATGAAATAACATTTCTAGCAACCCAATTATTTGATAATATATTATAGGGGATAACACATCTCTGTCCTCCAGCATATTCTTCAGAAAAATTCCTTTCATCCTACCACATAATATGAATTTCTAAAAAGGCAAGAAATACAATTGACTTACATAATAAATCTTAAGCTAACAGCATACTGTGACAGCAAAAAATGGCTATTACTAGATTTCCAAATGTTGTAGGTTGTGCTTTCACTGTCCATCTTAGATTATCTTAAGAGTTCACGTCAAAACTGCACAGTTTAAGCAGGATTATTAAAAGGAAACAAGTCTAGTAGTCTACCTCTTGGTAGCCTCCAGCTTAAGAAAAGGTTGCGTGCCTGTTCCCCAGTAAGCTTCCCATCTCTATCTGTGTCAACTTGCACAAACACTTTTGTGTACTTTTGAATATCAGATTGAGTCATCCTCGGCCATGGAGGCTGGGATTGACTGAGAGCTGCATTGCTAGATCCAGAAGGAAAACCAGTTGAAGGAGCAGAGGTGACACTTTGAGGTGGAACCTGCTGGTTTGGTCTTGCTGTTGATTGACCACCCACAAGCAGCTGAGAAAAAGTACTCTGAAAAGAATCCAGGGAACTTGAATTAAGTGAATGTTGGGATCCGACAGAAGATGGAACAATAGCTGACGAGACAGGTATGCTGCTTGTAGAAGGTGCAGCTGATAAGGAACTCTGCTTTGCTTGAGCAGGAATTGCTGAGAATACATCGCCAAAATGCGAGTCTGAAGCAAAACCATTCCCAGAAACAACCACTGATTTGAAATCCTTAGTTGCAGGTTGGTTGGATGTGATGGCTGCTTCTAGTGGTTTACAAGTAGGGGCTGCCATCTGCCCAGCAGAAACCTGTGGTCTAGGTTGAACAGAGGGCGTAAAACCAGGTGCACTGAGCCCAAATCCATCCTGAGTTGTAGTAGGACTAGTCCCTCTACTAGGAGCTTGTGAAGTCAGGCCAACAGCACTTCCACCAAGCCAATCTGTTGAGATATTTGAATTCAGAGGCCGAGGAGCAGCCATGGTACCTCCCCTGGGCATACCTTGACTTACAAGAATTTGTTGTGGATGGGAAGCAGAAATAGGAGGCATAGCTTGGGGTTGGGGTCCGGGTTGCCTCATAAATTGGCCTTGCTGGGATGGAAAATACTGCTGGTTTGTGACTGCATTTCCAGGCACTTGTGGTGGTCTGATGTCAACATTTGTTGATGCTGCTGACATAGTGCCAGCCAGCTGGGGAGCAGGAGCTGATGCTTTAGGAGCAGGAGTTGCTGCTAGGTTAACTTGAGGAGCAGGAATTTTAGCTGAAGCAGGACCATATAATGCTGCCTTCACTATTTCTGGGGTCAACTCTCGCTTACTCTGTGCCACAGTAACAAGTTTAAGTGCATTATAGAACTCTTGTCGACCGAGGTAGCCTGCTTTCCTCTGGTCAGCATGCATCCACACCTGCACAGAGCATAAGTGAATCACAGACACTCAGTTTAACAAAACAATATTTGAGACCCCAATATGAAGGGACTCCGAGGGGAAAAAAAGTTGAATATTCACATGGAAAACCATTCCAAAAAAGGTGGGAACATTTAAATTCTTACGCACACATGCACAGGCAAAAGTGCACACATATTACAGAGGTTTCCAGTCTTTTAACAGCAGAACCCGTTCTTCCCTGTCATATGCCTAACAACAAATCAAAAGGTTTTCTTCCACATTTAAAATGCATCATTAACATAAAATTTAGAAACTAATTCAACTCAATCTCAAGTAGAATGTAGCCCATACAGAAAGAATATAGTTAATACACCAACCACAAGATTAAGTACAAAACTTCACATGCTATGATTGAACCAACAAAAACCCACCAAACCCGCCACTACCCATTTATTGCACAATCCTACAGAAAAAAAAAACCTCCACTTTATATTCAAACACCAAAATGCAATTCACAAACTGAACAACATTTTCAACAAGCTACAAACCTCCAAATGTCTAGCATAACAACATTTTTTACTTCTAGAATCAACTAAAAATCCTCCATTCACGTAGTATTCATCAACTTCTCTCTCAAAGACACCAGACCTAAAAATTGAAAACTACACATCTTCAATTCTTTACATGGTCTCAACCCAGTTAGTAAATTTACTAATAATCAGAATATACAGCAAACATTTCTTATTAGTTATGCAAACATGCATACATTTGTTTTCTGCCTTTTGATGGCAGAGCCAGTTCTTTTTACTGCATTACCTAACAGCAAATCAAAAGGTTTTCTTCTAGAGACTTAACATCCATTATCAACATGAACATTAGGACCCAAGCAAGCTCAATCAGTAGTAGAACATAGCACAAGAAGAAACATAGTTAATACATCAACAGCGAGATAAAGAGTACAAAACTCAGCACGCTATGATCAAATCCACCAAACTCAGCACAACTACCCATTTCTCAGAACCCAACAAATAAAAACCTCCATTTTAAATTCAAAACTCTATCGTACTACCTGAAGTTAAACTCTTTCTACTTCTAGAATCAACTAAAAACCTGTAGTAATTCATCAACTTCTCTCTCAAAAACTAGGCATCGTCAATTCTTTCGATGATCTCAACAAGACAGTAGCAATAATAATAATAATAATAATAATAATTCACCATTGCAAACATGACTTACTGATTTTATTATTATCCAAAATCAAAATTTCTTTCTTAACTAACCTCAAAAATTCAAATAACCTAATCTTTTATAACCCTAGCTGCAGCAAACATCACCTAACAGTTAGTTCTACATCGAAATCAACATATCAAAGTAACAAATCCAAAAACAATGATGAGAAACAGTGGATTGCGAGGAACCTGAGCAAGGACGTGCTTAGGCAAACCGGAACCTTGAAAGAAACCGACGGCTTCAGCACCACTGATCTGACCATCACCGTCTAAATCTGCTCTTCTGAAAAACGAATCGAATAGATCCGTATTATTCGAGTTTGTCATTTCCGAATTCAATTAATTTTTTTCCGGCAGCAGGATTTGCTGGCGGTCTTACGATTCGGAAATTTTCATAAAAAGGAGTTATTCATATGAAAAGGATCGAGGCCCTGATGAGAGAAAGAGAGGTGTAAAAAATAAAAACAAAAGAAAAGGAAATTATGGGCCAACTATTGATTGCGTGGCGGAGGTTTATTGCTTGGCCACAAAGACTGTGTCGTTTCGGTTTGGATGGGATGGGGCGGGGGACAAATTTAATTTAGGGAATCGTCTGTCTCACCTAGTTACGGTCAAGATGATAATATTCAAATTTTTACTGCGGTTGGCGTTTTTGTTGTGGTTTATTACAAAGGAAAAAAAAACTTCAAATTCAATAGCGAGCGAGGACTCATGGTAGTTTAGAATTGTGTTGTAAATGGTTTTTAAGACGTTAAAAAAAAATTGTTTAAAATTATTTTATTATTATTTTTTTGATGTTTTGTTTTTTAAAAAAATATTATTTTAATATATTTTTAAGTAAAAAAATATTTTGAAAAACAATTATTATCATATTTATAAATATCTGTAAAATTACTCGGCACCAGCTAGCTTGAGCTCTTCAGGGCTAAAATTGTATCATTTTTTTCTTATCATCTCAAATTTACATCTATAAGTCAAAATAATATACAAATAATATTATTATATATATATATAAATTATTTTATTGGTAGGAAATTATATGTTTAATTTTTTTTTTTCATCTCTCTCTATTTTTTATTATTAACGTGGATGTCCGGGCCAGTTTGCGCGCATCTCGACTAATCACACGGGTCCTGAAGTTAACAACCATGTAAGCCTCCAACAGCCTTGAGAGGACTTGAACTCGTGACCATTGAGGAGTAAACTCAAGACCTGACTAGTTGAGCTACCCCTCAAGGTATTTCCTCTCTCTCTTAAATCATTAGGTGATGAAGACCATAAATTCATAATGGTGTTAAATCTCAATTACTTATTATACTTTTTTTTTTTTTTGAATTATGACCTAAATGAAAGTTGGCCAAAATTTAATATTTTTTTTTGTTTAAAGTTAATTTTTTATGTTTTTAGATCATTTTGATATGTTGATATTCAAAAATAAATTTAAAAAACAAAAAAAAATATTTTAATGTATTTCTAAATAAAAAGAACTTTGAAAATTAATTATTACCACGCTCTCAAATATTCCCTTAGTATACTTAATAAAAATTAAAATGATTCCAAACAAAAAGGCAAACAGTACAACCCCAAAAACATAGGATTATGATAAGCATATTAAAGCTATCATGCTAAAACTATCTTTTGAATATTTTTTTTTGTTGGTTAATGGGTTAGGCCTGGTTCGCGCATGAAGAATGGGTTTGGTTCAAGTATTTATAGGAATTACTAAAAAACAAATGCTCCCTATATATATATAGGGACATAACTCATATAAAAAGGTAAGTTTTCATTGTTGAAAGAATAAAGTTCTTTCTTTCTCTTCTCTCATATTATACATTTTGAGTTGAAAGAATGCTTCTGTTGAGTCTTGGATTTACAAAACTTTATTTAATGTATTGTTATTCAAATTTAATAAAGTAATTTTATTAGGATTTTGTCTTTTCTGTCATTAAATAGAAAGACTCTTCTGTCAAATAAATGGTAGTTGTGTAACTGTCATTTGTTAATTAATTAAAAAGAAAAAATTACCAATTAATCATGTGAATTGGTAACTGACATTTTATGGTGTTGGCTATGGGACACCTACTGTGGGGTAATTTCAATTAGTTCTCGTAGTCAATTGGAAACTGCTATTTGGCAGTTAAAAAAACATGACAACACATCTGGTTTGGCATATGTGTAACTGCCATCTAGCAGTTGAAAAAACAAAAAAAAAATATTAGCAGTCATGCTCTGTCTGGTCCTAAAAGTAAGAGAATGGATTAAAGCTATGGAAGAAGAAATGGAGTCGATGAAAACTAATCAAGTCTGGGACTTAATTGATTTACCATCAAGACAAGATCCATTGGAAATAAATAGGTTCTTAAAATTAAATGTAAGGCGAATGGGTCAATAGAACGTTATAAGGCTCGATTAGTAGCGAAAGGTTACATTCAAGAAGGGGGAATTGATTATGAAGATACATTCTCACCAGTTGTGAGAATTACTTCAGTCCGTCTTATTTTAGCTATTGTCGCACATATAGACCTAGAGTTATACCAAATGAACGTTAGAACTGCATTTCTCAATGGAGAACTAAATGAGGAGATCTATATGGATCAGCCTTTAAAATTCGAGACTAAATGACAAGAACGCAAAGTTTGCAAGCTTAAAAGATCCATATATGGTCTTAAGTAAGTTTCTAGACAATGAAACGTTAAGTTTCATCAAGTTATCCTGAAGGATGGTTTTACAATGATGGGAAAAGACCATTGCATGTATTTAAAACGTTCTAATAATAGTTTTATAATATTTTCCTTATATGTTGATGACATCTTAATAGCTGGAAATAGCAAAGAGATGATTGATACTACTAAAAGATGGTTATCATCAAACTTTGAAATAAAAGACATAGGTGAGCCCAGCTATATTCTTGGTGTGAAAATCATAAGAGATCGCGTTAAAAGGCTTTTGGGTTTAACTCAAGAGACTTACATCAAAAGGATGTTAGAGCGTTATCACATGCAAGATAGCAACCATGTTGATAAAAACTTGAGCTTAAGTCGTGATATGTGCCCCAAGACTTTAGAAGAAAAAGAAAAAAATATCCAGAGTACCTTATGTTAGTGTCGTCAGTAGTTTGATATATACAATGATGTCCACATATCCTGATATATGTTATGCCATTGGATTGGTTAGCCGATATCAATGAAACCCTGGTCAAAAACATTGAATGATAGTCAAAAGGATTCTATGATATTTGAAAGGAACCTTAAATTACATGCTATGTTACCAAGGAAAGAAAGACTTATGATTGGTTGGTTACTTTGATGCTGATTGGAGAGGAGATGTTGACCAATCTAAATCAACTTCGGAATATGCTTTCTTGCTTAATGATAGTGCAATACTATGGAGGAGCTAGAAACAATCCTACATACTCTTATCTAATATGAAGGCTAAGTATGTAGCTTGTTCCGCAGCAACATAAGATGTTGTTTGGTTAAAAAGTTTCATGTATCATTTAAAAATTGTCAAATCAACATCAGACCTAGTGATAATTTACTATGATAACACTACTGCAGTAGTTGTGGCTAAAGATCCAAAATACCATGGAAAGACTAAACATATCAAGATGAGATATCACTACATTAGAGAAGCAATTACTAAACATGATATGATCCTAAAACACATTTCTACAAATTCTATGATTGCAAATCCACTCACAAAACCAATAGCAAGGGATGTATTTATTAGACATGTGAGATCCCTTGGTCTTTGTAGAATGTAATTAGTAATATAACTAGTTTTTAGGACTATACGAAGGCTTACAGTGATTGAGTAATGAATAAATACCATTAGAATATCATTTTATTCATTTTTTTTTTTTATGAAATATATTGATTATCATATGGTACAATTTGTTAAAGTATGCCGATAGACATAAATTGACTCACTCACATGAGCAATCACCTTTAACACTTGTAAGGTGAATAAAGATGATACTAATTGAGTTTTAATGCTCAATAAGCGACTTGAGTGCAGTGGGAGCAATTTGAACTCAAAGTATTTATTAAAATGTCACCTTGGTTATGACCAAGATGAGGTTTTTAAATAAAAGAATAAACATGAATGAATTCCCACTATTCATGTGTCTATTATAATTGAAGTCGAGTATGAAATTATTCATCTGCCACTAATGATAATGAGCAAATGAGAATTTCTGATTTGAAGTCTATGTTTTTAGCAACAAGACTAAGACTCATATGATGTATTTCCTCTAACAAGGAGAGCAACGACATACACTTTTTGTCTTTAGAAAAAAGAAAAGAGTAAGCTTTACTATAGCATGTATTTCACACTACATGCGTTAACGACCATTACATGAATAAAGAATGGATACCTGTTTCTTTATTATGTAAGTCCTAGAGATCATATCTAAGATCTCAAAATCTTACCCTTTGTGACTTTTGACTGTATCAAGAGGTGATGTATAAATGATCGCTACTTTAGGAGTATATCCTATGGTCATTGAATGATTCGAGTTAAAGAAATACTCTTAGAAAAGCAAGTTAATTCAGATTTGATTGATATGGGTGCAAAAGAAAAAAGTAATTTTAGTTTTACACTTGTTAATTGTATTCATTGGTCGGGATTATATCATTTGAATAAATTTGATATGATTTAGAATACTTGTAATTGTAAGGATGAATTGAGTATGAAATCCTTAAGTGATTGAATTATATTAAGTCATGTGTGACTAAAAATGCTTGGGGTATATTAGTACGCTTTAAGGAATAATTAATTATGAGGTTGATGTCTCCTATATGACCTATATTAAGTTTATATATTGGAGCTCCTTTCACTGTGTGCTTCAGGTTGCACGGTCCATTCGTCAAATATGAAATTCATGTGCAAATTTAAAATATAATGTATTAGATAGATTCAGTCCTTTATGGGCGAGTGAGAGATGTTGGTTACTGGGTTAGGTCTAGTCCACCCATAAGGGATGAGCTTGATTCAAGTATTTAGAGGAGTTACTAAAGGAAATAACTGCTTCATTTACTTTTATATATAAGAATATAGTTCTCTCTTTCTTTTCTCTCATCTTGGACTCTCTACATTAACCTAATAAGATTTACAAAGACATTCGTATGGTTGAATATTACTCTAATTCTAGTAATTGAAGTGACACTGAAGTAATTAACCAGAGATAAAAAATCAAATTCTCACATTTCAAATAAATTCTTTTGAATTCTACACTTCTCTACGGTAATAATAACAATAGTAATAATAATATCAATAACTACAAATTATAATGCAGAAGCATGCTATTTCGTATTCTTTTCTTTTGGTAGCAATATGTTTTTTTAGCATATTGAAGATCTATGTTACATTTTTTTTTAAATAAAAATAAAACGAAAACCCAGGGCACTATGAACCCGTTTGGTTACGTGGTAGCGTCCACGTTTCCTGCGGTTTTATTTTGCAAGCTGTTTGGTTAATTAACAAACGCTTGTTACTGTTCATGGATCCCACAACTTGCTAAAACACCTATTTCAACTACAGTTTTAACCAAATATCTATTTTTTCAAACCAACCTCAATTAAAATTACTTTTTATAAAATAATTTTTTTCAAACCACAACAACAACAACTATCACAATACCAAAGATAGTCTATAAATAATTGGGGAGGGGAGGAATAAGAATAGGATAGAAGGCAGTTGGGTAAAGGGTAATCAACCATGAAAAAGCCGATCCAAGAAATGTGATCAGTCCAACCCATCTAACCCAAAAAAACCCCACCCCACCTAATAAATAGGCAATCACGCATAAGCAAAGTGTACGTGTATATATTAAAAAAAAGGCTAAAAAAGGAAATTCAAATCCCCACTTTAAAAAGCCCTATTTACAAATGCCCAAGCATTTTAAAATGACTTGAGGAACTGGAGAGGCGAAAGGGGAAGTCCCTCTCTTGGAAAATAGAAAAACACCCCTCCCCCCCCAATCAAAGCTTCGAAGCAATATATTATCGCTTTTGTTTTTTAAATCAAGATTAGTTTGATTAACCTTTTCTATTCTTTGATTGAAACGATGTCGTGTTCATCGCCGTCGGGATCAGAGGAGGATGACGAAGGAATCGATTCATACCGTAAAGGAGGTTATCATGCGGTGAGGGTAGGGGATCAGTTTTCTGGTGGCCGTTATATTGCCCAGAGAAAGCTTGGGTGGGGCCAGTTTTCTATTGTTTGGCTTGCTTACGATACTCGATCCTCTGTATGTTTGGATCTGTTTCTTTTTCTTTCTTCTTTTCTTCTTAAATTTAAATCATATGATATTTTCAAGTTTAATGAAAAATTGATTAATTATTGATCAGTAAAGCTTACTGGATCATCATTAATTAATTATAGTTATTGCACCTTTTCTTTTGATGAAGAAATGTTTAATTATTGATCATCAATAGTTAATGATAGTTATCGCAATTTTTTATTTTGATGAAGAAATGTTTAATTGATGAATTTACAGTAAGAAATGTTTATTTATCCCTTTTTTTGCTTTTTTTCTTCTTTTAGGAAATGTTTGTTTTTCTATATGTCGTAACTTTTTTTTTTTAATTAAATACTGGTTTTGGATGTGTTTTGTTTTATGAGATCAATGAGGCCGTTATTTGTTGTTTTGATGCTAGTTATTTCTTGATACGAAGGGTCGTTGTAGTTTAATCTAGTTTTTGAAAAATACGATACAATGTAATACATATTTTAGGAGGTGGGTTTATGCGGCAATCATGGAGGAATTAACCTAGTGAAACGGTGTTTCTGGTTGAAGTCTCGGTTTGTCTAGGTTAGCCATTTGTGTGCGCGCCCGCGCCCGCCCTTGTGTGCGTGCATAAGTATGCGCAATAGTTGGAATAGTTCTTCAACCTTTTCTCTTATTTTACCTGTCTTAGCTTGATTTGAGATTCTGTTGATTTTTCCTTCTTATTTTGTTCTATCTTATTTAATTCTTTTTTCCAGAAATATGTTGCTCTTAAGATCCAGAAAAGTGCTGCACAATTTGCTCAAGCCGCGCTTCATGAGATTGAACTCCTTTCAGCTGTAGCTAATAGTGACCCCTCAAATTCAAAGTGTGTTGTGCAACTGATTGACCACTTCAAGCATGCAGGGCCAAATGGGCAGCATCAGTGCATGGTCCTTGAATTTCTTGGTGACAGTTTGCTCAGGTTAATCAGGCATAATCATTACAAAGGTCTTCAATTAGAAAAAGTTAGAGAGATCTGTAAATGCATTTTGACAGGTTTGGATTACTTGCATAGAGAACTTGGTATAATCCACACTGACCTAAAACCCGAAAATATTCTTCTCTTTTCCACCATTGATCCTGCCAAGGATCCAATTAGGTCTGGGATCAAACCAATCCTGGAAAGGCCTGAGGGTAACCTTAATGGTGGTTCGACTATGAATCTCATCGAGAAGAAGTTGAAAAGGAGGGCAAAGAGGGCAGTTGCTAATATATCAGGAAGAAGAGATTCGATGGGAGGAGCCATGCAAAAGTCTGAGAGATCTCTGGATGGGGTTGATGTGAGGTGCAAGGTTGTTGATTTCGGGAATGCGTGCTGGGCGGTTAAGCAGTTTGCCAAAGAAATTCAAACCAGACAGTATAGAGCTCCTGAAGTCATACTGCAATCCGGGTATTCCTTCTCTGTTGACATGTGGTCTTTTGCTTGTACGGCATTTGAGCTTGCTACTGGGGATATGTTGTTTGCTCCCAAGGATGGACAAGGCTATAGCGAAGACGAGGTAGGCTGTTTTTTTCTGGATTTTAGCATTGTCAGAAATTGGAATTATTATTAGGATAACCCACACTGAATTCTAAAGTTTAAATAAAATTTGCTCATGATATGCTGTATTTGAAGAGAGGATAGAAAATATTAATATAGTGAAATTATAGGGAAAATGGTGGAAGAAATAAATGCAAGCTGGTTTCGGTGTAGAGGTTATTAATGTGATTATAGCAATCAAGCTCCCCTTACCTATACCGGAGGTGATGCAGAGAGGAAGGGCAGCCCGCGTAACCCTTCAAGGTATGAGAGGAAACCAGGGGGGGCCTCTCATACTAAAGAAGAGTAGAGAGGGGACTCCTTAACTGCAATTCAAGGGATAACTTCAAGCAATTCGAACTACTCAGGGGTTCTTTTCGAATTGCATAAGTGACCATTGAACCTTACTGAGCCCAGTTCCCCTGTACTACGGGAATGGTGCCTAAGCTAACTCGCATAAGCGATTTCTCAAGCAGTAACCAGTAACTCAGTAAGACAAGACAGCAATGGTTGCTTGGTATGAATAGGGGATTCATGTGGCGGGGTGGGACTTCGACTTTTAGAGGAGATCCCACCTGTTTCTCCTTCCTTCATACTTAGGCGTGAAGATAAATAAAGATGGGGAGTGGTGACCCCTAGAAAACTTTATTTAAGCTTCACACACTATACCTAAACTTGACGCAGGCTCCAAACGGTATAAATATAGGTCAAGGGGCCAATCAGAAGCTTTTAGCTCTCGATTGGTAAGCTATTAGTGAGAACGCGGATTAGCTACAGTAGCAGCAGAGAAAGAAGCCCTTCAATGAGAGAGGTTTGCCTCTCTTACCGTTGTTTAGCTGCAGGGAAAAGAGACTCATAACCTCAGAAATAAGGCATAAGGAGAGGTTAAGAAAAGGCTCTTATCGAGAGAGCCTCTCCTTAACCCTTGCTAGCAGCCTTGAGGTTCTCTTTACCACGCTTTCCGTATCGAATTCTTCTTACCATGCTTTCCGTATCGAATTCTTCCGTACTGATGTCGATTTGACATGTATTTTTTTTCCTCATATGCTGTCAATTTTTTAATCTAATTAGATCAACCATGTCTTTCATTTCCTTTTACTGGTCTTCATGGGGTAAAACACAACAAAAGGATGTAGGATGTGGATGGGAAGATGGCATGCTCCAAGATTAAACATTGCTATTATTGTTTGAGACCAATCAGATAAATAACATATGTCCTGATTGAACTTTTGTTTTGCCTTGAGAGAGATGTTTTCTTGATAAACCTGTCTGTTGCATATATGAATTTATGCATCATACCAGGCTGATTTTGGATGTCTGTCCTTGATTGCCAATTACCTGTAATCACATTTGGCTCTATGAATAAAAACATGCAGTGGTTTATTCATTCACAACTCACCACGTAAATGTTTAAGCCATCACTTGGTTTAAAATGCAGACTGTTTGTTTCTTAGATATATGTGGGAGTACTGTGTCTCGTAATCTGTTTATTTTATATGCTAATGGAACTGTTTTTTACAATGGTTTCAGGATCACCTTGCTCTAATGATGGAACTCCTTGGAAAGATGCCAAGAAAGGTAGGCGTGTATTTCCTCAACAGCCTCCTACAATTTTCTAATCACCCCATATTCATTTGTTTCGTAATTGCAATGCGAACAGATAGCTATTGGAGGAGCTTTATCCAAGGATTATTTTGACAGGCATGGGGATCTAAAGAGGATTCGGAGACTGAAATTTTGGCCACTTGATCGCTTGCTGGTTGAAAAATACAAGTTCCCAGAAACTGATGCTCAGGAGATTGCGGAATTTCTGTGTCCCCTTCTCGATTTCACACCAGAGAACCGACCCACTGCTCAGCAGTGCCTGCAACACCCATGGTTCAATATCAAAAGTTGTTCACAGAATGAGATGACAAGTGAATCTAACGTGGAAAAGTTGGGTGTTGGAGTGAGCAATCTGAAGGTGGGTAAGTGAAGAAGAGGTATTCTCACAATTTTCAAGTCCCTCACTCCGCCTGGTTAATATTGATTGTTATTTTGGTTTGTTACATTTTCAATAAGATTTAATATTTTTTTCCGTTACTAATTAACTACAATGTAAATTAGCAACTATTATTGTGAGGAAATGACATGAACGAGGGAAATTAACGACAGTAACAAACATTGGTGGTCCACACACTGTTTTCGACATGTAATTGATTTTGACATTAATGTTACTCACCAATGGCTTGCGCACCATAAAGAGAATTGTCCCCCCTGTAAGAACAAAATCAGTTGTGGTTGGATTGCTTTTAGAACTGCTTTGATTGTTTTCCTCATTCTGAAATGTAAAATTGAGGAATTAGATCCAAGCTTGCATAATTGAGCAGTTTTCCACTCATGTTCTAAACTGAAAGTGTTCATGCCCCTCTGGTCTTTTATTTGATTTCGTTTTCCCTTCTGGAAACCTTACTTAAAGGATAACTTTGCCTGTGGAATTATAATAACATAATCAAATACAAATGCTAGCAGCAGTGAATAAATGATGATATATATCATCAACATGTTTTTTAATACTGTGGCCGCATAGGTTTTATAATTTACATTTGTGGTATTTGGCAGAAAGAATGACATCATCGACATTTGATTATTGACGTTGGTGCAGTAATTGTCATCATCAAATTATTTTCGCCGCCCCAAATACCATTTGCTTTCTGTCTGCCACCAAACTTCCTCTCGGAAATGACATTCTGCCCTTAATGACTATGAATTCAATGAGTCGATGCCTTTTGTTCTTGGAGTTTGATGGTTTGTAGCCCTTGGAAATTTGGATTTTCAAAATACCAGTGTCATCATGAAGCCTATATATCCTCTTGGTCAAGATCAAGATGTTTTACAAACTTGTATTTCTCAAGTTCAGTCTATAGAAATGCTGGAAGATGAATTGAGATGTGGAAGTTGCCCGACTCTCCCTCTAGTACAGAGGTCGTGGAAGACCGAGAGAGATGGGTTTTAGGTGTGAAGGCTTGGGAAGGGTAGAATCTTGGGCAATTTCGTGGGATCAGCAATTTGCATTTCCTTAAAACCATTGAGGTAAGGAGTTTAGGAAACCATCTCTAGGGAATAATGCTCTTACATTCTCTTGAAATGCCATGAGCACAACCTTTCTATCCACCGGGTTAAAGGTGGACTTGGAGACATGAAACGAATTAACCATAGTTTTGAAACCCGACTCGGTTATCAACCCGGTTAAGTGATCGGGTCACGGATCAAATGGGTTAACCCGAGTCAACAAAAAAAAAAAGGGTTCCTAGTTAGCCAACCATTTAAACAAAGGTCCAAGAACCTGTAGATATGCTCAGAGAAGATTATAGAAAATTAATGAGCTGTTCATACCTCTCAAATAACTCAGTTCCAACAAATTAATTGTTTCAACAAAATTTGAGCATTTATATATAGTTATGGATTCATTTGTGCATGAGTGCACACATGAACACACACTTTGGTGCGCATTCACATCATACCTCAACTAAACAAGGAAGAACTGCGTGGACACCACTGTATATTCAGTGGAAAATTCAAAAGTCCAAGCATCATATAATCAATTGATAATTTCTAACCTTTGAAGCCAGCTGCCATGACAATA
>Ga0307515_10012810_pt1 | contig 15740 bp, 6 predicted proteins | sample 17_EM_MG_FD_194513 | JGI IMG/M metagenome (GOLD analysis project Ga0307515, IMG submission 194513) | Populus trichocarpa ectomycorrhiza microbial communities from riparian zone in the Pacific Northwest, United States - 17_EM | ecosystem: Host-associated > Plants > Roots > Unclassified | place... | reverse complement strand
TACTTAGGGGCTTGCTATTTAGTAATTATATATACCTTCTTAGGGTCTATATAGACACCCTTAGTAGTAATAATTAGTCTAAGGGATTTTACTTCTATAACTAAGAATTTGCATTTCTTTAAATTAATATAAAGTCCTACGTCCCTAAGGCGCTATAGGACCTTTTAAATATGTTTAGTACACTTAGAAGGGTTATTATTATAAATAAGTATGTCATCTAGGTACGCGGAGTAAAAGTTATTAAGGTAGTCCTATAAGGCGTTATTAATATAGCTTTAGAAGGTGCCTAGGCCGTTACATATACTAAAGGGTATAATAGTATATTTAAATTGGCCGAAGCGTAATACGAATGCGGTTTTCTATTTATTACCTTTCTATATTTAGAGACAGTTAAAGGCGGCAATAATATTAAGCTTAGTATAGATTTTAGCTTAGCTAAGCCGCTTAAGGGTCTCCTGTATAAGCGGTACTAGGTATTAGTTTTTAATTATAATAGCATTAAGTCCTCTATAGTTAATATAAAATTAAATACCTTCTTTTAACTTCTTAGTAAGAAGAATAGGGGCGGCTACTAGTAATATACTAGGACAAATAACCCCTTTATTAAGGTGCTTGTTAATATACTTTCTTATAACTAGAAGTTCATCTTTTAATATTAAGTAGGGTTTTTTATAAGGTGGCGTTTTTCCTTATTTAATATTAATAGTATAGTTATTAGGTTAATAGGGGGAGTATATCTACGCCCTTTTATAAGCATATATCGATAAAGTTATAATACCTCTTAGGGAGGAGCTTACGGAGTTCTTCGTTAGTAAGTTCTTTTTTTAGTTTTATAAACTTCTTAAAGTTTAAAGGTAAAAGTCTGTAGAGTTTTATAGGGGCGTTATCTTCTAAAAGGTTAACTATGTCTATTCTATTACTATAAAGGACGTAGTCTTATTCTTTATTAAGCTTATATAGTTATAATTAGGAAGCTATAGCAATAGTTTAGCCTTTCCTACGTGCTATATAGTAGAAGGCCGCGGCACTTATATAGTAGTAGTTAGTTATAGGTAGGATAATAAGGGGTTTCTTAGGTTAATATCCTGGTAAGTAAATAGAGGCGGTTAGGCTATATCCTAGGCAAGTCTCTTAATAGTATTTAGAGTTAAAGGTTGCTTTTTTCTTTTCCTAGTTAATAGTGGGGTTATATTATTTAAGCTAGCTTATTCTAAGGATAATAGGGTAGTTAGTAAGTGGTATAATATAGGCCTAAAGCTCTTTTTGGTGCCCGTTTATATCTAAGTAAAGTTATACTATATAGGTAATCTTTTATGCGGTATAACTACTATTAGTAAGTTATAGGGCGCGGGCTTTAGTAAGGGGTAAGGTAGGTAGGTTATAAGTGCATATAAGTTAGGTATTTATAAATTAGTTAATAGCTCCGCAGTTAATTATAAAACAGCTTTTATATTATTTTATAGCAGTAGTTCCTATTATAGGTAAAACTATCTATTTCCGTCCATTTATTTTTACTAAGTTATTTATTAAGCAGGCCGATATATAGATCCCTCTATTATTAGGGCGTCCTAACCCGCGACTTAGGGCTAGAACTTAGCGTTTTCCGCTTCCGTATCCGATTCTACTATTATTACTACGTCTTTATCTTATATAGTAGTGGCGTATAGTAACGTATTTGGTGTTTAGGGTATTAGGTTAGGTATTAGGCGGTAGGTACTAAACCTAGCTATTAGGCAGTTTAGGTTATCGTAATAATAGCCTTTTTAACGGCATTTATAGCAGCGTCCTAATTTCCGGAGTAGCTCGCGCTCTCCATTTAGGAGTTTTTGTAAAAAGGTTAGTATAGAAAGGTTAATATTAGCTTTAGTAGTACTTAAGGTAGTAGGCGTTAGTGGCTTAGTATATATAGGTTTAGTAGGCCTAAAGGGCTTTTATAAAGAGGTCTTTAAGCGAGGGTTAGTAGTAGTAATTTAATTTAGTTATCGTTTAATCTTCTATAGGGCTACTACTATCTTATAAATATTGTTATAGTTATAGCTAGCGGCTGCGTAACTAAGGCAATAAGTAACTTTTTTAATAAGATCCTCTTAGTCTTTAGTATTGTCTTAAGTAAGGGCTCTAGTATATTTCTAGAATTTAATATAGAACTTATTAAATAATTTAGTAGGGCTTATCTTTAAAGTATATAGTTTAGCTTAGTTAGTGGCTAGTAGGTTATAGTTACGGTATATTAGGTTAAGATTATTAAGAACTTTTTAATAAAACTACTACTTCTAGGGGCTATTAGTCTCCTATTAGGCGAAGAGTCTATTAAATAGTATACCCTTTATTCGCCTAATAATATAGCTAATCTTAGTATCTTCTATAGGAAAAAGGCAGGCGCTCTAAGTTAGTTTTTCGCGGATTTATATCTTCTAGTGGCTATATTCCTTACGGTCTCCTTAAAAGACTAGAGGATTAAGGTAGCGTATATTAGATCCTATAGTAGCAGTTTAGGTCCAATTATTATAGCTTTTATTATTACTACTTTAGTAGGGGTTTCTATTAGGTAAAGCTGCTTAGCGCTAACCCTCTATTAAGTATTAAGTAGGTAAAGTTGCCAGGGGCGTAAAGACTTAGGTGGCGTTATATATAGTAAAGAGGTGTCTAGCGTTGTTACAAATATGCTTATTAAGCTAAGATTATAGGTATTTAATTATGCCTTCTTTTTTAGTAACTGTAGCAATTAGTATAATCTTATTCTTTTTTAACTATTAGACGTCACATTTAGACACGCGGAGGTTATCTTTAGTTTCTTAACGTGTGTTATTAGCGAGCGCCTTACGAGCTTATAGGTCTTAGATAATATCGCGATCTTAGGTAGTATACATCTTAGCTTGTATAAGCTTTAGGTAGTAGTTCTATAAAAGGCGGTAGTATTTATTAGGGTCTTATACTACCATTTTTACAAACGTCTTAGCGTCTTGTATTTCGATTTTAATAGATAGTAGTTCTTCTATTTGCTTGTCCGTAGTTATATAGTTAATAAAAGATAAGACATTATCGGTGTCTATTTCCTTAGGGGTTAGGGCTAATAAATTAAATTCTCCTAGGATTAATTGGCGTCGTAGGTTAAGTATAGGTATTGGATTGTTCTTTAGGTTTAATATAGTAGCTAATAAGGAATATCGTCTTACTATTATGGGTTCCTTAGAAGTATAAAGTAAGGTAATTCGTAGACACGCTGCTTCTAGTAGCGTCTGCAGTATTGCAAAGACATAGAATTGGTCATAGGCTAAGCGCTGGTGGTAAAAAGGCGCAACGTAATGTCATAGAACGTGGGCAGTGGCTACAGAGCGTATGTATTTAAGGAGTCTACAAGACGTTGCGCGATCGATCGTAAGGGTTAAGGGCGTAAGGAGGTGATATACCTACGCGTAGCTGACATAAGCTGTACGCGAGGTGTACGCGAGAGCACGGGGCTCTCCTATGGAGGCCCCTATGGTAGGGTTCCGTGACACACTGGTAGTAGAGTTAAATGGTATACGGCAAAGGGCTCCACTAAAATGTAGTTTATGTAAATCATTGCAATATAATGCTTATATGTGCCCAAAATGCCAGTAAATATCCCTATATAGAAAATATTTATTATTATATTGTGGTTAAATATTATATATAGTATATGCGAAAAGTGGTTAACTCGCTTGTGTGGATAACTCGCTTATGAAATACGTTATATGTGTGTCCGCTAATTGATTCTACAGCTCTGTGCACGACCAGCTTTACCCCCCCTTTAGCGAGATTTCAAATTCGCTACAGGCATCCAATCTTGCTTGGTTGCCACCAACTATACATAGTAACTGTAGCGAGCGCCTATGCCTGCACGTAAGGACCGTCCTGGTTGCAGGGATAATTAAATTAAAGCCATACAGAACTTGCCTGACCTACCAAAGCTGTAATATCCACCTAAAATTGTGTTATACTATTATTAATTTACCCTTAATATACATCCTTCTTTAAAACGCGCAGCGGCTTAATTAATAGGCGAGAGTCCTCCTTCTTAATAAACTCGACGAAGCTACCTTCCTCCCTCCTTATTACTTAGACCCCTACTACCGTTAAGCTATTGCCTGAATATAATATAATAGCCGCCAAGACGCGAATACAACACCGTTCAGCTGGGTTTTATATTAGAGGAGCTTAAGGAAATAGATGACGATTTAGAAGCCGCAGCGGAGGCTGCTGAGGAGGAGGTAGAAGATTGGCGTGTATACTGCTAAAGTCAGCTTAGTAGATTGCCTTAGTTAAGATCTTATAAGTTACCGTATTTAACATAGGAGCCGCTAGTATTAACACCACGATATTAAGCCACGCCCTCTTAGGAAGTCGCTTGTGCTTCTTAGGCTCGTCTAATTACTCGCTTAACGTTAGCCTCTTACTTACCCCTAAGGGCTCGCTTACGCTTACTTAGTAAGTATAAGGATGAGCTAATTCCGCCGCCGCCTCGCCTGCGTTTTAAGAGTAAGATTGGTAATATAGAGAGGAGAAGCGGCGGCGTGTTTATTACTTATAATTGTAATATAGTAATTTAATACCTAAAGGATTTGCCTTTTACTAAGACTCTTATTAGTATAAGCCTTTAGCTTTATAATCTTTAGCAACTCTAAGTCTTTTCTATTTATAAGAGAGAGCTATATTATTAAGAGCAAGGTATTCGCATTAAGCTCTAGCCGATTAAGGCTAAAGTTAACACTTAGTACGCAGGCATTCGTAACGTTAAATTTAACGTTATAGAAGTTAAGGTTATAGCCTAGTGGCAGAAGGTTAATACCTAGCTTATATCGTGGGCGAAGCATACTAATAGAAGTGGCGCTATTAAGGCTCTTACTGTTAACCTCTTAATTATATATGCCCTAGCTGCAAATTAATTAGTGGTCTCTTGCTCTAAAGTTAGCTTTCGTCTATTAATACTTAATTAACTCTATAGTGAAGTTTTAATGCCCTTATAGATTTTAGAGCAGAGCTTAACGCCTTATATATTTTCTACTGGTGACGCTATAGGATTACGGGTTAAGCTTACTAGATATTAGCGTTATAAGAAGCGCTGCCCAAATGTTAATTAGTGCTACGTTCTTAGCTAGGTAGACGTTAAATTAATAAATAAGGACTTAAGAGAATGGGTAACTGGTATCCAGTAAGGTATTACGAATATTTAGAATCTACCTTATAGGCTTGCTACGCGGCTTGCTAAAAGAGCAGTAAAGGGAGGAAATAATAGTAGAAGAGCACGTTAATTAGCCTCCGGCGAAAGCTTTACTAGTACTCTAGGCGTTATTAACCACTTTTATATTGGTTTTATAAGCCTAGTACTAGATTAGCAAACTTCTACACTAGCAAGCTAACTAACGCTATTATCCTTACTTATATTACCAATACGCCGCCTATATAGTATTAACCGCGTAAAGGATTTAGAGGAGTTTTTTATATATTAGAAGCAGAGTGTATCTAGTAATCTTAACTAGGAGGCTAACTTTAAGGCGGTATATAAAATCGTCCGCGATCTAAGATGGGACTTAAAGCTCCTATATAATAAATCTAATAGCGCTGATCCTATTAAGGAGCTTATAAAGGCTAGTATTAAATTAGGTGTTATAAGGCGGCTATAGAAGGATTTAAAGAAGTAGGTAAATGAGCGTTGTATATAGCTTAAAGGAAGTTTCTAAGACGTAGATAATTAGTAGAATATAAAGTATCTCTATTACTACTGGCGCCTCTATAGTAATAAAGACACCCCATATATATAAGAAATTAAAGCCTTTAGTATATTTATAAGTGTTACGTATAATTAAAAAAACGCCACTAAAAATCGATCTTCCCTATACTAAAAACCTTAATAATTATACCTACTATATTGGAAATGTCCTCTTGCGCTCTCGCTCCTACTACTAACCTTATCTATACTCTAAAGAAGAAAGGCTTTAAAGCTATAGTTAAAGCTTTTAGGGTGCTCTACTTAAGAGAACTACTCCCACTAAATAAAAGCTTTTAGCTCTCTAAAAAACTCTTTAATTGGATTTAAATTAGGTAAGTACGTAGGTAAATATATAAGCTTAACGCCAAAGGCGTTAAAGAGAGCCTATATCCTCTCTAAGTAATAGAAGCTGGCGTTATCTATAATAACTACTAATCGCTTAGTAGGAAAGCGATTATACTGTAGTAGAAGAGTATTTGCTACCCAGAACTTAAAGCCTTCGCTATTTGTTAAGCCTTTATATACTAAAGCTACTAGTACGCCGTTAATTGTATACGCGGGTAGTATATTAAGCCTCGTCTTACCCTAATTATATAGCGTATAAGAAACTGGTGCAATACTATAAGGAGCCTAGCCGGTTTTCCGTACGCCCGTCTTTAAATCTACGCCTAACTTATCTATAAATACTAGTTAATCGGCGGTATACTATAATATAATGGCGAAATATATATCGCGATTATAAGCGCTGCGCTTAAGGGCTACCTAGCGACACTACTCTGCGTAAGCTACTCTTTAAGCTCTATAACTAGAGGATCTAATTAGCTTACCTACTTTCTTATCCAGCTAGCTAAATAGAGCTCTCGAAATATTGTATAGCGGCTTACTATAACGTTAAATATGTTATAGATTAACCACTCTATCTTATTACTAAAGAGAGTTAGCTTTTCCTCTAGCCGTATTAGTACCACTATAATTATCCGATTACTTATTATAAACTAGCCACCTTTACCATTTAAAGGCGCCTGAGTTAATTTAAATATCCGCAAGTTCCTTTTAATCGACGTAATTAAGTGAACTGTACAACTAGCGACGAAGGTATACTCTGCTTAGGTTGCTCTAAGTCGAAGAAGATCCTTAATTAGGGCGTGCTGATATAGGCCTATTCGCGGAGCTATATTGCGAATATAGTACGGGTGGAAACCTCACGGTATTTAATAAAGATCACGACACTGCGGAGAAAAGCTGATCGCGAATAGCTTCAAGTCCTTCAATAGCAAGGTTCTTACAGCCAAGCATAGGCGCTCGCTACAGTTACTATGTACAGTTGGTGGCAACTAAGCGAGATTGGATGCCCGTAGCGAATTTGAAATCTCGCCAAAGGGGGGGTGAAGCTGGTCGTGCACAGAGCTGTATGGTCTAAGCTTGCTGAGGTAAATCAGCTACGTTAGTAATACAGTAAAATCTCTTTAGTACGATACCGTTTATTCGGCCGAGCGTATCGTAATACCAATGGTATTGTTATATCAAGAGTCACGTATTGGGTAAATAAGTAGGAAAAAGAGGAGCTTAATACCTAAAAAGGCTTAGGATATCTACCTCGCGGGCTAAATAGGGCCCTCTCCCATACAAATTCTCTACTGGTTATACCGATATTGGTGGTAGGTGCTTAACGATATTGGCAAAAGTCAGATTATCGTAATATTACACCAAAAAAGGCTTGATTAAGGGGTGTAGATCGTAATGTAGAGGTTATCGTTATATACCCCATATCGTATTAAGGAGATTTTACTGTAGACGAAGTCGGAAAAAAAATCGGACGGTCAAGTTGCCCAATCGGAGAACGACGTGGAGTGGCTTGGCGAAACGGACCGTGCGGAGAATTTTATTGGTTGCGGTTGGGGTGAAGCCGGTTTTCCAACGGACTGTATGCCAAAACTAAATAGAATTCGCGATCCGGACGCTTTTGTGTGTCGACGGCGCAATCTGTCCGTCACCTGACACCCTGCGGGTGCGAACAGTAAACCCTTTCACTTCGTTTCAGGGCATTGATAATTAAAACAAGTCCGGAATCCGATCATAGCGAGCTCCTCCAAGCTTTTGCTGTCGACCATGGCAGATCATAACTCCTATCTTCGGTACAAACGAGATACGAGATACTTGCTCTACTGGATGATCCACACCTCCAACAGCATCATCAAGTCTTCATCTTCGCAGCCAATTCCAGATTCTTCATCTTCGGCACCAATCCCAAATCCTACACCAGTCAGTGTGAATACGACGGGCGAAATTCCAGTGTCAGCTTTCGTGCCACTCTCGAACCTCATCGCAAAGCACATCAATCCGATCCCTTCGATTATTTACCGCCTCTTCCAATCTGTCATAGACGCGCGAACTGCTACTCATGCCCTGTTCCAGCAGATTGTCGCTACAAAGCCTGATCTAGAGATCGAAAAGAGCAATGTTTCTCACAGATGTTTCATCGATGCTCTGACCGAGGCCTTCAAAGCCCTGGGAGGCGAAGAATGGGCTTCAGCGTCGAAGTCCGAGACCAGTAACCCCGATGAAGAGGGCCCAGACGAGGTGTCATTCACGAATAAGTTCTCCACCCTCGGTATCGATAGACCCAGTGACGGGGAGGAGGGTGAGGATGTAGTCGAGGGAGAATCCAACAGTCGTCCGATGCGTCCTGCAAAGAATTCTACGGCAAAAGAAAAGAAGGGCAAACGAAGAAAGAAAGCGAAAGGAAAGACACCAGCAGTCAAGGAAGCCAACTTCGATGGCATTCCTCTCGAGAGCTACCGCATCATCGAAGACGAAAATGGCTTTATCACTGATTATCTAATGGCTGTCTACTCGCTCGTCAAAGAGTGGATTGAACTTCGACATTACGTGCAAGGGCTTTGGCGCGAAGTATCATACGGCGGCCTCAACAGTGGTGTGGCTGGTGCTCTGTCCAATATTGCTATAGCGATGATCAAGCAAACAGAATCAGCAATTTTCGTCAACTTTCCTGGGCATGAGTCTTACGAGACAGTCATGAAGACTATTACACGTGGGGATCCGGAGAAGGCCCAAGGATCATTTCACATGGCCCTACACCGAATGGGACCCGGTGCAGAGGCGGCGGAAAAGGTGCAGGAAGTCGACATCGACATCAAAGAACACTTCCTAATACACGCTTATTGGGATCTTCTCGACTTCATACTGGATTTCCAGAAGACTCGCAGTGGTAAACCAACTAAGCGTATGCTCTCCGAGATTCGCGATTGGGATCCCAATTTCGATCTCCAACGAGCTACTAAGGAACAACGCATCAAGTGGCGCCGGGCGTACACAATCAACTGGCTGTACGACTTGGTCAATGTCTTCTCATCAATCGTCGTTGAACGCAACACCCTGAAAGGTCAGAACTGGGTCCTCGAAACAGTAGATTGGTCCGTAAACGGACCATGGAATCAACATCGCAGACTCTTTGGTTCGAACGAACTTGCTGGTGATATTACTTCTCTTGCAATGCAAAAGGAAGGTACAGATGTTCGACAGAAGATTCTTCCTCATCATGTTTTTCAGATTCAGTGCATCGTGGATTCTCTGGCAGTGTCCCGGGGCTGGTCGGTCAACAGTCTTAAAGGTCACATTCTTAATCCGCCGGCACGAGGATTCCGTCCAAGGCGAGATGTTGACCTCTTCATGGATCGCCAAAATGAGAGAGTTGGCCATGGATATTGTAATGCGGTTGATGTTTTAACTCAGTTTTTCGAGAAGGATGCTATGATGCACGGAAACCCAAATCGCCATCAGCAGCAATCTGAACTGCTGAAAGATTTTATGGACGACTTTGTGAATTGGTTGGGGGAATCTAAGTACATGTACGGCTTGCAGACCATCCCTCCATCTCGCTTCTCTAACACGAATGCCAACGGCCTCTGGGAGTATTCTCCATTCCTTTGCGGCGTTGGTCTGGTAGAAGCACTGGAGCTTGCGTACGGTATGAACTTCTTGGTATGGGACAGAATTCCAGAGCCGATGTGCCTCATACATCTGCACAATATGCTGGTGCAGAAGGGCTATATTAGGCAACCAATCGGACTCTATGCTACCCTGCAGGATCTCTTCCCAACTGCATTTTTTGCCAACGGCAAAGTTCCCATCTCTGACTTTAATGGAGCCTTTCATGCAGTTGTCAATGAGACTGGCTCTCGTCGTGCGACTTTCCAAAGGCGGGGGCTAAACCGGACCGCCGCTCGTACGGCGGTGGACATTCACGGACTCTTGGATACGAATGCGAATCGTTTCTTCAAGCAAAAGTCGTTGCTTAGGATCTATCACCAGGCAGAATGGGTGCCAGAGCGCATTCCTGATGAGGATGTTTCCCCGGTTTCCGCGTTGGGTATGCTCCGGATCGGCCAGACGAAAAAGGTTGTTGATCCAATGACAGGCAAGAGGGTGTTGGAGGATACCGCGCTTATCAGACGTGCAAGATCTGATGGAATGAGTGATGAGACGATGATTCAGATGGCATCACTGCTACAAGATCGCGGCACCAACCAGCCGCTTCCGGAAGCTTTATTGGCATTACTCCCTGAAGGCTACAACACGTCCCCTGCCCCTGAAAATAAACGTGGCAAAGGTGTTTTCGGCGGCCGCGAGCTGTTGGACCTTCTCAAACTGGACATCATCAACGATATTTCTGGCGAGCGACCACTATCGAGTCTGAACTACGTCTGGGTCACCGCGCGGTTTATGCTACTATTTCATCAAATCGAAGACGAGTTAAAGCGCTTGCGCAACCCGTCATGGGTCTGCGCATATGAGAAGGAGGCTGTGATGATGCGAGAGAAGAGGGCGTCACTTACTGCACTGGCGCTTACCGGAGAGGATGAGGAGTGTATGAGGGTAATTGCTGAAGCGTTTCAGAGCCCAAGGACAGGATTTATGGAGCATATATATTGGGAGGACTTGAAAAGCGCTGCCGAGACAGTGAGTAAGGATGCGATAGATGACGATGAGATCGGTGGTTCTTGCACAGTTATGTGAACAAGGAGCCTTTCAGGAATGAACTAGAGTGAGCGAATTGTATCTGTCTGGGTTACCCATAATGCATGTAAGAAGGCTCCTCCAGCAGCTGAACACTGCACATAGCTCCCATTATTGGATTGTAGATTCCACAGCTGGGCAAGTAGTCGGTGAAGTAAAAGTGAAATTATTGCCGCAGAAGATGTTCAGACCTTTCGTGAGTGCAGCCCAAACAAGCCTCGAATACAGGCATTGAATCTCCTGCTACACCTGAATGGTAACCAGAGGATCAAGCAAAGCGATTCGCACCTCCTAGCTTCTCGTGGGAATCAGCGCTTGACAAGGGAACTTGATGAGAAGGCGAGTGACGCATCAGGTTGAATACGCGTCAGAATGAGGAGGTGTTGTCGCGTCCGATTCAGAAGGGAATATTTGAATCGCAGTAAGAGTTGTCTCAAAAATCAGACGCTTACTTAGATATAGCTTTACTATAATGCAACGGCTCTATACTAATTAATTAATCTACAGCTCTAAAATCTAGATCTATAACACTAAAAATAAGCTCTAAGCTACTGATTTTATACCGGCAGAATGAAACTTGGCAAGAGATTCGGGTAGTAAAGTTACTGCCAAGAGTTACTGTCCGGATCCTGGCCGGGGAATTAGACCTAGTTGCTGCATTGCATTCAGGCCCGACTCCTCGCCAACTTCTTGCACGATCAGTCCATCTCTAAGTGTGTAGATAGTCGTTCCGGTGAAATACATTTCTGTGCCGGTGTTGGGCTGGTTTAGCGCGCCAACAGGCAAGTCTGCTCCAGTACGCTTCCCACCACCAATCCAGCGCACAACCACATAGTTTTGATCCGCGATCAATGGATATGGGCCATAAGAATGGAATGAAACGTTCGGAAACGCCTAACGAATTTCTCGCATTAATATTTGGTCCACTCGCAGCAGCAGTAAATGCGAATATATAACCTTGTATGTATAGGAATACGTACTCTTTTAAATTCAAGAAGCATCTGTTTTGCGGCTTCTCTGCCCTGACGAGGTCCATGCATCGGGTAATTCACAATGAAGTCTTCTGCGCAGAGTTTGTCCACAATATCAGGATTTCCAAGTGTCCAGTATTCCCGATAATATTCAGCAACTATTTGTTTGTTCCTATCTTGAAGAGACATGCTAGCCGCCATGGTCGGAATGTCGCTGTTTGCTAAGGTGGTTGATGATTTGATGACAGCTCGAAGTGGATTTTTTGACTTGCAAAGCAGAAAGTGAAGAAGAAATAATCGGACTATTGAATTCGGGCAGACCCTTCACTCTATGATGAATACAAGACAGTCACATCGACCCATATATTTTGAATGAATTATATATATTTGATTTTTGCTCGTTGTTGACAGAACTCTAGAACGCGTTTCACAAAACGGCCGCGGAAACACCACTTCGCGAGGCGCTCACACGTATGATGACGTGAGTGCAAGTGCATTTGTCACTTTGAGATGAGTAAACTTGAGCGCAAGGAGTAACGATGGCTTTGACTAAGTAGAACCGAGTCACAGATTCCATATAAGCGGCGATGTGCAGATCTGCCGAAGACGGTATGGTTGAAGAGTCTTGGTGTTAGTTGGAGGAAGTTCGGCGTGGGGCACCCCTGAAGGCTCTCGGCTACCGTGCAGGTGGCTGGTACTTTCTAACCGCATTTGGAATATTTAGGTTATTGCTCCCATATCGAATGTAAAATGTTAAAAGTCCTCGCAATGTTCGATGACTTGACTCGCTCATACACACCTGCCAAGCGCCCGGCGAAAAATTCCCGATGCACAGTACTGGAGCTCTCTGCGGCAGTAAGAAAATAAACCCAAATTAGGGCATGCTCGCCGGGGATGCCGATGGGGATCTCTTCAACCGTAGCTTTGAGTTTGTCGAGCAAGTCAGCAATGCCCGAATCTTTTCCTTGTGACTGGTCGCTTAGAACTCGACGCGCATAGATTTTGCATGCTTGATCTATAGCGCTTTCCAATCGGGTGAAGATATCAAGGGGTTGAAAATCGCCACGGAGGAAACTTGGGGCCCGAATGCCGATCAATGGCTCTATCATGAGTTCCATACTAGAGCTCATGTAAGCCTATGCATGCAAGATCTGATTCCATCGAAAGCTAAGCAGATCTTGGAAGATGATATCATGAAAAGCTTACAAATTAATCTGTTCCTTCAAGAATTGAATGAGAGGCTTCTCCCTAGAATACTGTGTGTCACCAAAGGCCAGTATCCAGGACTTCGCCATGCCAATAAGTAGCCGGAAGTCGTGGCATCCTGTTACCATATCATTAACTAGAAGAAGTACGATTGTCGCTAGTGTGGTTGCGCCGGTGTTAATTTGACCTTGGGTGGCATTTGCAGCCCCCCTCAACGAAGCGATTGCAGTGGTCTGATATCGTGTTGCTGTAGGAGCCAATTCCGGTTTCTTCAATCGCAGATGGTTTGCAGAAGATGCAAGGAGTGCATACCGCACCAGTTCGTGCTCGCATGCAAGTGGGAGCAAAATGGTCCTGAATCCATTCCTTGGTCCATCAATTGGTACCATCGTGGGGGCTATGTCTTCTGAAACTGTCCCATTCGTCAGCAGTCTCCAAATTTGTTTCCATATCACCTACAATTAGAAAGTAACATTCTCGTTGATGAGTCAAAGAGCTCCAAGCTTGGAGATATCTTGCTGCTAAGGCCGACTTGGCTTTCCATCATACCAACGAACGCTGCCTTAAGACAGTTATCCACTAACGTTGCTCCGTTACTGATAGGCGAATTTTCGTTGGGCAGACTGGATGTTTCCGGTTCGTTGGTTATGATAGCGAGTGGTGATTCTGGTCTAGAGTTGTATCTTGTAATCGCGGTTTCAGGGTCTGCTTGGGTAGTCATGAACAAGCCTGGTGCAATTTGGCCATTACAGCACTCTATCAAGATCTGATCTGAGAGGCTTCTACTTTTTGGAATGTCATCTTTTGCTTCAATACCGCGTTTGAGTTCGTTAAGTGATGCTGTGGCATTATCGTGGGCTGCCCGGAGACGAAGAACCTCGCTTTCTAGTTCTGCTATGTATTCTTGGTTCTGGTGGCGATGTTTACTAGCAGTGTTTACGTTAGGACCTACAATTTTAAACTACACAGGCCAAGCAAATACGCGCTAATTTACCGCTGGGCCTGGAGAACCTGACGACGCCTTTTTTCCCCTGACGAGCCTATATTTTTTGATCTGTTGGTAGACACTTCTGCACTCTCTTACGATTAGGAGTCAAGTCCGGCAAAATCAGAGTGTGGGATGACGTAAACCTGAAGCACTGACCTGGTTGTTGATGTTGGATGATATGTAGGAATCGTGGTCCCAGAATCTTGTTGCGCCGTTGCTCAAGAGTCTGCTTTCGACTCTTGCCATTATTCAAATCTTGTAGTTGGTCTGGGGAAGGCATTTTTAGCCGTTGTCATCAGATTGGCAAAGCTGGAATTGCAGAAGTTGTGTTGATTATGCTTCTATAAAGTTCAGCTTCGATGTCTCTACCCCCGCTAGGAGTATGACTCAGCATGCGTAAGATCGCAGACTAACTCATTGTAAGATGTTCATCTCTTTCTCTAAGCCCTGAATGCTAAGTTCTAAGTCTGTGTTTCATAATTGAAGATTGGGGTCACTATAATCACGACCTTTAAAACTTCTCGAAACTCCTTGTAGAATATATTATTCCCGGGTAATGCGACTTTGTAAAACAATACCAAAATGCTTTTTTCTGTATCGGCTACATCCCGTCTAGCACCTTCTTCGCCTCTGAAGCAAAAGCCTCTATGCAGACTTGGTAATTAACAAGCTGTCAAGCCCGCATGGACAAGTATGGAGGAGGGTTATCTCAGCAGGCGGCAACCATGACAGTAAATGTCGCTAGTACTTAACTGGTATAGCTTTACAAACCCTTACTAGTGCGATAGAATTAGGGTTAGTTAATAATACTGTTGCCATCTAAGGGCCTTTAGTGCGAAAATATAGGAGGGTCGACTTAAGACTGGTACCTTTGTCAGGAAAACCGGAGATTGGCAGGGGCTAGCCCCAGGGGTAGCCCGGGGTACCTTTAGCCAAATCCGCCAATCTGCTTATGTATGTAACGTGTCCCGCTCACGTCGCCAAATGGCCAACTGTTGCAGGGTCTACAAGGGAGTAACATAAACGGGTCATACGGCTAGTATGTTATCAAAATAAGCGAACCTTTGCAAAATGGTTGGGCTGTGTTATTCTGCTAGCCCACTAGCAGGGAGGGCCGTTTGACCCGTTCGTGTTACCCCCTTGTAATATATGTACTCTTACAAATTAAGTCCGAGTTAAGCCCAAGTTAACGTGCTTCCCCAGGTAACGAGATATCCCCCAAGTGAGCCACCTTGATTACCTAATTCTAAGCCACGCTTATTAAAATAATATTTTATTAAATCTATTTCTAAAATAAACTATCTATTTAGAAAATTATTTTATTAAGTGGAAAGGGAGATATAAATATACTATAATTATTAAAATTTTTTTTAAGAAAACCCAGTTTATTAGTAATAAGGATCTATCCTTGTATATAATTTACCTCAGAAGCTCAGACCAAGAAATCGATTGTGCGGATATAGGAATATCCGCACCGTCCGCTAAGCCGATTTAGGACGGTAATCGTTTTCTTGGTCTGAGAGACTTTGGCGAGATTTGTGGGAAAACCTAAACACCGTTTATATGAGAAGACCTCATCAACTTTGACGAAATTGATCTACCCTCCCATAATACCTATCAACATAAAAATTACACCAAATTATAGAGAAAAGCCTACTCTATAAAGCTATGAGATCCTCAGCTCCTTATACCCGCGCGATGTTAAGAGGAAGTCGTCGCCGTAGAGGCCCTAATTTTACCTCTGCACCGCCGAGCCGCGCAGTAAACACCAACGCTAAACGCTTACGCCCACGCCGCCAGCCCTCTG
>Ga0307515_10012809_pt1 | contig 15740 bp, 10 predicted proteins | sample 17_EM_MG_FD_194513 | JGI IMG/M metagenome (GOLD analysis project Ga0307515, IMG submission 194513) | Populus trichocarpa ectomycorrhiza microbial communities from riparian zone in the Pacific Northwest, United States - 17_EM | ecosystem: Host-associated > Plants > Roots > Unclassified | place... | reverse complement strand
AGAATAAAGATAATTAGGGGTTTAATAGTGCGGTGCTACTATTACGGCAGGACTTATATAAATATTAAACTTAAAATAGTAGGTTAACTAAAGGGCGTTATTAGGCGTATTAAGGTTATATTATACTACTATTAGGTTAAAATATATTCTTTATATAGTATATACTAGGCGCGTAGAATAAGTAAAGAATACTAACTATATAGAATAAGTAAAGGGTACTAACTGTGTAAAATAAGTAAAGGGTACTAACTGCGCAGACTAATTAAAGTATACTAATTATATGGAATAGGTAAATACTACTAACCGCGTAGATTAAGTAAATACTATTAAGTACGTAGGAAAAGTAACGCTTATTTATTACTTAAAGTAAGTAAGATATATAGAATGCGTAAGGGAGGTATTATATATTAATTACGTATTAAGTATAGAGAGAGCTTAATAGAATAAAGGCACTACTTACCTAGGTAGCTGTAAATACGCAATTAGCTGCACCGCGTTGTTAGATATGGTAGTATACTTATACCGCGTTGCTAGATGCGGTAGTATGCTGTACCGCGTTATTAGATGCGGTAGAATGCTGCACTGCGTTGTTAGATGCGGCAGAATGCTGCACCACGTTGTTGGATGCGGCAGAATGCTGCACCGCGTTGTTAGATGCGGCAGTATGCTTGCACCGCGTTGCTGGATGCGGCAGTATGCTGCACTGCGTTATTAGATGCGGCAGTATGCTATACCGCGTTGTTGGATGCGGCAGTATGCCGCACCTAAGTACACGTTATAGTGCGCGGATTGCGCATTTGGCCGCCAAATGCCGCCAAATGCTGCGAAAATGCTGGTAAATTTTTTCTTAACATACTACTACTCTTGTTCCTAGCTACTACTTTAACTACCTCTTTAGTAATCTTAACCTTAGTACCGCGCTAATTAAGGAGTAGTGCTATTACCTCTTTACTACTACTCTTATTCCTAGCTACTACTTTAACTACCTCTTTAGTAATCTTAACCTTAGTACTACGCTAATTAAAAAGCAGTGCTATTACCTCCTTACTATTACTCTAGTTCTAAGCTACTACTTTAACTACCTCTTTAGTAATCTTAACCTTAGTACTACGCTAATTAAAAAGCAGTGCTATTACCTCCTTAGTATTACTCTAGTTCCTAGCTACTACTTTAACTACCTCTTTAGTAATCTTAACCTTAGTACCACGCTAATTAAGGAGCAGTGCTATTACTTTTTTACTATTACCCCTATTCTTAGCTACTACTTTAACTACCTTTTTAGTAATTTTAACCTTAGTACCACGCTAATTAAGGAGTAGTACTATTACCTTCTTACTACTGCTCTTGTTTCTAGCTACTACTTTAACTACTTCTTTAATAATCTTAACCTTATTACTATAGTATATAAAAAGCGCTTTTATAGCTAGCATATTAAATAATTTTATAAGCGTTTAGACTAGCTAAGGGGTAACTATAATCCTATTACTGCACTAATTAAGAAGTAGTACTATTACCTTTTTACCACTACTCCTGTTTTAAGCTACTGCTTTAACTACCTCTTTAGTAATTTTAACCTCGGTACCACGCTAATTAAGGAGTAGTACTATTACCTCCTTACTATTACTTTAGTTCCTAGCTACTACTTTAACTACCTCTTTAATAATCTTAACTTCGATGCTACGCTAATTAAGGAATAGTGCTATTACCTCCTTACTATTGCCCCCGTTCCTAGCTACTACTTTAACTACCTTTTTAGTAATTTTAACCTCAGTGCTATACTAATTAAAAAGCAGTGCTATTACCTCTTTACTACTACTCTTGTTCCTAGCTACTACTTTAACTACCTTTTTAGTAATTTTAACCTCGGTACCGCGCTAATTAAGAAGTAATGCTATTACCTCCTTACTACTGCTCCCGTTCCAAGCTACTACTTTAACTACCTCTTTAGTAATCTTAACCTCGGTGCCGCGCTAATTAAAAAGCAGTGCTATTATATCCTTACTACTGCTCTTATTTCTAGCTACTACTTTAATAACCTCTTTAGTAATCTTAACCTTAGTGCCGCGCTAATTAAGGAGTAGTGCTATTACCTCCTTACTATTACTTCTATTCTAAGCTATTGCTTTAACTACCTCTTTAGTAATTTTAACCTTAGTACCGCGCTAATTAAGGAGCAGTACTATTACCTCCTTACTACTACTTTAGTTCCTAGCTACTACTTTAACTACCTCTTTAATAATCTTAACCTTATCACCGTAGTGTATAAAAAGCGCTTTTATAGCTAGCATATTAAATGATTTTATAAGCGTCTGGACTAACTAAGGGGTGACTATAATCCTATTACTGCGCTAATTAAGAAGTAGTGCTATTACCTCCTTGCCACTACTCTTGTTCCTAGCTGCTACTTTAACTACCTCTTTAGTAATCTTAACCTTAGTGCCGCGCTAATTAAGGAGTAGTGCTATTACCTCCTTACTATTGCTCTAGTTCCTAGCTGCTACTTTAACTACCTCTTTAGTAATCTTAACCTCGGTGCCGCGCTAATTAAGGAGCAGTGCTATTACCTCCTTACTACTACTCCCGTTCCCAGCTACTGCTTTAACTACCTCTTTAGTGATTTTAACCTCAGTACCGCGCTGATTAAGGAGCAGTGCCATTACCTCCTTACCACTGCTCCCGTTCCCAGCTGCTGCTTTAACTACCTCTTTAGTAACCTGCATTTTATCTCTATATCGGTTTAGCAAAATTTTAAGTGACTTACAACTTCCGTAAGTCACTAAGACGTGTAAGAGACTTCGACCTTGCTTGTTTATAAAGTATACTTAAGGAATTAGTCCGTCTCCTAAATTGTCTAATATTTTGGGGAGATTAAAGGCATATAATATAAACTAAGCTGCTGCTGAAGCTAAAGCTGGCGTCACCATAACATCTTCTAATCGGCTGTTTAACTCCCATTTAATTTCGAAATTCTCTAAGAACTGTGGGAGCTGAGCGCTCCATAGTCCAATAAAATAAGTTATACCGCCTTCACCAAATATAAAAGCCTGAAAAAGCTTTTTTAGTCTACCTAAGGTCCTCTTATTAGTTGCCAGTTGACAATATACGGCCCAGTAAATATTGGAGTATTTACTGAATTTATTAATTTTGGATGAATTTGCAGATATATACTGGCTGTGTACGGAGAGAAACTTTTTGCTTATAGGGTTTAGAGTTATAGAGACTAAGTCCTAGAGATATGCTTCCGCTGCTAAGGTATTAGTTGCTGTGCTTATATATTCTTGCCGTCTTTCTAAAAACTCCCTGACTGATAGATGGGCGAAGCGAAATGTGTCTAACTGGGCATTAAAGACGACGAAATTATTGCAAAGCTTAAGGACGAGGTCTCTAGAAATAGAGACTGTGTCTTTGCTTATTAGTGGAATTGTTGAGACTACAGCTAGAAATTCAGTGCTCTCTAGCGTCCTCTGAGTATATAATAGCCAGCTGAGCACGTTCCTGAAAATGACCATTTTAAATTCACCGGGCTTGTTTGAAAGAACATTATAAAGTTTAGCGTAGAGAGTATCTAAATCGGGTGGAAGTTGCCTAAGACATTTTTGGATGTCAGGGTCCATACTAAACGAGCAAAGATATTGTAATTGCATGCTCGCCTAGCGGAACCTAAGAATAAGATCAGTATACTGTTAATTTGAGACGTGGTTAGGGAACTTACATTCCGTTAGCACCTGCGATTACCTTTTTTATGATAAGCTCCTTTATCTCGGTCTGAGAATAACTGTATTGCAATAGTTCTCCATCTTCGATAAGCCGTTCTGTCTGGTCCTTCACGAAGACTACAATGTCATCGCTGTTCCTGTCCGACTTGATCTCTAGGTTTGGATAGCGCTGCAAGCGGATGACGATGTTATGATCGTTGCGACTTAAGATAAATATCTTGACCAGCCCAGAGGACTCTCGGAGAATCTTTTCTAATGTCTTAAGCAGATCGCGCCGTTTCCCTAGGTCACATTCATTAAGGGCGTCGATCACTATGGTCGTTAGTGGATACTGCTCAATAAGCTGAATAATGAGCGCGCAGCTCTCCTCTATCTGCAGCTCCGGAGACGCAAATCCTTTAGCTTCTTTCTGCTTATAGAGATCAACAGTGGGCTTTAGTAGCGGCTTTCCAGGTTCCAGATAAGACAGCTGTCTAGCGAGGCTGGCCAGTATTGCTTTGGGATCTGAACGCCTAGGTTCTGCTGTGTTCCGCGAGCAGTAAAAGTAAACGGGCTGCGGATTATGGCCGGCGTGGAAGCTATTGAGAGCGTCTTCGACAACGATGGATCTTAGAAAATTAGTACTAGTTGTGATAGCCTCAGCCTGATGCATCCTTGACTTACACTAACTTGCTCTTACCGGACCCAGGAATTCCATAAAGCCACAGGATGGAGGATGCACTCTCTTTCTTCCATTTCTGAAAGACTGGATCTGATAAAAGCCATTGCCCAGTTCCTAAAAGTACGCCCTGCTTTGTCTGCACGTGATGTTGAATATATAGCTGGGGCGATACCCACAATAAAATCCCTATGCGCTTAGATTGGGAACCATGAGCGAGTGCATTGTTCGCCTCGTGAGCCGCTTACCTTGAAGATCGTCTTAAATATTCTTTAGGTTGTCGTCCATCCTTCGTAAAGGCGCATTGATATCTGCTAGCAAGCGCTTCAGCTCGGCATGATTGCGGATCTGGTCTTAGCATAGATATATTAGTATACCTAAACAGTTTACTAGCGTTTATACTAACCATATCTGTCAGCAAGAGCTAAGCATTAGTCGACATCATCTCGTGCTGCGCGAATGTTATTCGAGCATGTATTAAGATCTAAGTTAGTAAGGAGTCCGCTTTTGAGAATGCGTTCTGCTTAATCCCGTTAACCATTATATCAAGCTTGTAAAGAGACGCACTAACTTACGGAGCCCTGTTCAAGGTAATGTTTCGCTGTGGATAGATAGATCAGGATGGCTGCATACAGCGCAACCAAAGCCCTTTGTAGCTCTTCTGCAGCTTTAGACGTCTGCGCAAGATAAAGATCTTCGAGAACGGCATGGCGACAGATTAGCTCCGCTATCCATGCAACACCTTCTACCACTACAGCGAACTTGTTGTAATCATTGACCGCAATCTGTGTGCACATTAGTTATTTCCTCTTCCAATGGCTCTGTGCTACGAACCTGCAACGCGAAACGGATCCCTGCCCAGGGAAGTGCAGCATGCACTGGATCGTACTAAACTGCAACATCCCCGACCTGCTTGAAGGTGTTGATCCACCTGACAATCTTGTTGAATACGTCCCTCAGTATAACAGTCTCTCCGCTCTTGCGAGTGTACTTCCACCTTTTCTTAATGCATTCTTGCTTCGACTTTTCGGTGAGAGCGTGCAGGTCTGCAAGGGTTTTGAGTTTATCTGGGCCACTAAAGTTTATATTACGCCTATCCTCGTCGTTTAACTGGGCTGCTGCGAGTGCCCAGAGATCCTTACTGCGAGCAATACAGAGAATCAGCAAACACGGTTCGAAGCGAAGAGACTCTGTATACCTACACGCTTTTCCGTGGTACAGTTGATAAAGTCATAATGTAAGTGCTCTAGAGGAGTCGCACATGCTAGAACAAGCAGAAAAGTCACGATCTGGTGGGGACGGTTACCCTGCTATAAGGCTGCTTCAAACCCGGCTGCGGCAAGGCAGACGCGTATCGCCCTCCCTGAGTAAAAACCTACGAATCACCGCATCAGATCCCCAAAGGTGGATGCGCAACCAAGGATTGGCTAGTTGCAGCTGCATAGCGATCACTTAGGTGCCAACACATTGACTAAATATGGAGGCTTCAGCCCCATGCTTTATGCAAGTACAATGCGCTGCATCACGTGATGCCATTAAAACTGCACGAAGACTGGCTGGGCGTTTGTCGTGTACCACTCCGTCGGCGCAGGCGAAACGCAAACGGCCTGAACCAAGTGCAGTCGAGTTAATATTTTGCAAGATAAAGATGGAGTTTATTTTAACATAAAAAACCATTGCCAAAGTCCCAAAACTTAATGCATACCAAATTAAACTATCTTAATACGTTCCAAATCCAACATTCTCGCAACTTCAGCAGCCTACATGATCTCTCAATTGGTAACAATTTGCAGTCGCTACGTGGTCTAGGCGTGAGACGAACTCTAAGCGCGTGAGCGTGCAAGTAGCTCAGCACGTGATGCTCACGTAAGTATAGTATCTTTGGCTTCAGTTACCTCAGCAAGCTCAGACGTGATTCTGTTGGTGCGGATTTTTAATCGGTCCGCAAGCTGACTAACTACGTTTGTGCTGCACCACCAGAATCACGTCTAAAGCAGTTCCGCAATGGTTCTTAGTAAATTCAACAATATCCGCGTTGCGGAGGTTTCGGATATTAGAATAACTCAACACCAATATTTTATCTATCTATCGCAGTCACGTGAGGGGATATTTAATTTTTGTATGATTGGGAGGCGCAGGGCTATAAGGTCGCTCTAGGGCTAGTTCTTAGCAGTTTTGCTAGTTCCTAGCACTCAAATCTGCTAAGGATTTGCCCTAAAGCGGCTAGATGTCCCTGACCGCAAGCCTATGGCTGCAAGACTATCTAACTATAGTGGTCGTATTAAGGCTGGCTCTTAGTGGTTTTGCTAGTTCCTAGCACCTACTAAAGAATTGCCTTAAAGCGCTATCTATATATAATGCATACTGAGTATAAGGGATAGCGGGTGGGGAAAGCGAATTAGCCACATAGTGACTGCGTTCGATATTCGCGAATATTGCAGGAGGTCTTAGTATTGTGCGTTGCTAAGGTAGATGCTGCTAAGCAATATATAGACGCTAGTATCTATCTATCGCAGTCACGTGAGGGGATATTTAATTTTTGTATAATTGGGAGGTGTAGGGCTATAAGGTCGCTCTAGGGCTAGTTCTTAGTAGTTTTGCTAGTTCCTAGCACTTAAATCTACTAAGGATTTGCCCTAAAGCGGCTAGATGTCCCTAAGCGAAGCTCCTGCGCCTAATAAGATATTACCGCATTCTGCTATATTCTGCTAAATTCTGTTACCTTATTGCATTCTGCCAAATTTTGCTATATTATCGCATTCTGCTAAGTTCTGCTATATTATTGTATTCTGCTATATTCTGCCAACCCTAAGTTATAAGCCAACCAATTAGGATTTTCCATGCCTGGTATAGAAAATCGCTATTAGCTTGCTTACTACTAGCGCCTTAGCGGCCCTTTTGATATCTTAACCTACTATATAGTAATTCTTACGCTAAGAGCGGTATACTATGCTAAAAGTGAGAGTTAAGGCAACGGAGGTTAGTGGTCTTAGTCCTAATATATAGGCGAAAGGCTTCTAATAACCACCGACCTAGCTGCTAAATTTGCTGATGTAAATACCCTAAATCTTTAGCGAACTAGGCAGCGCCCTGGTGGAAGGAGTGGTTTAAGTAACTACTTAGGTTAATTTTAGCAGCTACTAGATGGGAGGAAAGGATCTTGTAAACCCCTAGAGAGGCAAAGGGTTTACCATTAAGACTAAATAAGGGAGAGTTAAGGGGTTAAGGGTCCCTATTAAACAGCTTTGTTATAGTAGCGACTGGGTATAATGGGCCGCCTACCACCGCGATGGCGACGTTAACGCCCTAGTATTGCTTGTTGGCTTTGCTCTATTTAAGGCGGAATATTATCCTACTAGGCGTAAAGGTAATATTGTGTTAAGTAGCCTTTTTCACTAGGAAGGTTATTCGGTTCTTAAGCTCCGCCGTAGTGTACGTAATCTCGCCTATTTGTAGAAATCTAGCAAATGCGAGGGTAAATGCGGCATTAGTGTTAATATCCGGTAGCGATGGGCCGTGTGTTACTACCTGGGCTAGAATATCCCTAGTGATGGGTTACTTGTCCTTTTTTGCTAAGGGAGAGATAGTGGCTGCTCTAGTAAGTAATCGGTGTACTATAGGATCCTTAAATGCTGTAATTAAGATACTGTAATCCACGTGGCGCGAGCGAATTATGGAGACGTAGGCTCGTAAGGTTTCGGCCTTAAGCCTACCTATTTATAGCTAGGAGGTACCGAACACGCGGCGGGTAATCCATTTGCCTAGTTTACGCGGCTTAGCTAGGTAGGGGGAGACTCCTTTAAGTGCGTAGTATAACTCCTAGCTATTAACTACTAAGGAATAGTTCCTACGGGTTGCTAGCGTAAGGCCGTTCTAGAGAAGGAGCGCGTAGAGGTTAGATGGCGCGTTAATATTATCTTTAAAGTTTATAGGCGGTTGTGAGTAGTCTATTGGGTTTACGGCACCTATTAAAAACTTATTAGCTTTGGTAGTAATAAATTAAGGGCCCAGTGTGGGCAGAACTGATAGATAGCCGCGGCCTGGAATTAAGATAGTGTATTAGCTAAGCCATTTAAATTACCTGGGATCTACTTCGCGGATATTGTAATATCGTGAGCTATAGTAGCTAGCATAATCTTGCGGAGTAATTCGTTTACTATACTACGGACGACGGTCTTCTTAATGCCCTGGTAAACCACTATACTATTAGTGTAAATAGATAGCGCGCTATACTGCTAGTTGGTAGACTATAGATTAAATATATAAGCAATAGCATATATCTCTTTTAGATTAATATGGTCTACTTATTAACTGGGCTTAGGCAATATGCTAAACGCCTAAGATTAAGGGAGGTTGGCTATATACCACTGCCAGTTATCCTTATATTTAAGTTCCTTAAAAAAGTAAAAGCCGCTAAACCTAAACCGGGTAGAGGTGTTAGTAAAGAGATAAATGCGGGTATGCTTAACGTCGTTAAAGAACAATACCCCATTACTTATAGTAAGTAGGTTAAGCTAGATATATAAGTCACTTCGCAACTTAGTGCTAAATCGCCTAGGTTTATGCTTATTTGCTAGAGTCTCCAGCTAAGCAGTAATAAAGATCTAGAGGGATTTAGAGTAAGATTAACCGAGTCTAATTACGTGGGCGCACTATACGAGGTAGCCCGCAAGCTGCTAGGCTTAAAGGAACGATAATAAGCCGTATTAGAGTGTGGTAGTAACTTTCTTAATAGCACGTAATTGTTTCTGTGGTGATAATCGCGTTTGCATTTATATGGTGTTAATAGTGTATCCTAGAACTTTAATAATAGTTCCTGCTATGTTTTTGGAGCTATTTTAAGGGATACCTAGGGAGTTAGTAATAGAGATGTAAGTCTGGGTAATAGCCGCTAAGTTGTTTAGGTTGGTAAGGATAAAGATAAAGTTATCTAGGTAGTATTCTACCTCGTAAGGTAGTTATAAATAGAGTATCTAGTACAGGCCTTCCGCGAAGAGGTTAAATATAAGCGGCGTAGTTCGAAGACTAAAGGATAGGTAGTATTCCTAGTAGGTAACACCTTCCTAGGAGAAGCCTATTAATATTCTTGCCCTATAAGATAGGGGGACTATACGGAACGCGTTTTTAATATCTCTTTTAAGCAGCAGATATCTACAACCTGTAGAAATAACGTAGGCTTAAATAGCGGTAACTGTAGTGTATACTAGTGCTCTATATTCTTCTGGGATTATATTATTAACTAAAGATACTAGTGGAAAGGAGAGATTATAAATTCGGCGGTATCCTCTATCCGATTTTGGCACTAGGCTAAGAGGTAAGACTATAATAGGCCCTATTGCGATTCTAATGTGTCCTTTTTTAAGGTCTGATATTATCTTCTTAGAGATAAGGTCGGTGTTATCCTAAGAGGAGTTGTGGTTTCTATAAGATCTTAGGGTAGGGATAGACTTGGCTCCTATCTTGCAGCTATAGGTTAGGATGCCTACTAAGGTGGCTGGTAAATTACCCAGGTAGTTAGATAGAAGGGAGTGCCACGCTAAGATCCTTAGGGGCGATAGAGAGTAGTAAAGAGCCTTCGCCTCTATAAAGGTAGAGAATAATAGTAACATATTAGGCCTAGGTCCTAGGCGTGTAATTAAAGTTGGTGTTATTATTAGGCTAGACCCTACTTTATAAGGTTCGCCTTACTATTCCTAGGCGTAAGCTTTGGATAATATAGTATAATCTTTGCCACACTTTAAGCACTTATACGGGTATTTACAAGCTGTATTATTACAGCCTCTGCTATTAAACCTACGGCAGGTATTAGAGGTATAGGAGGTATCCGACCTAGGTCTCTTTAAGGCGGCAAAGCCGATAGCACTAGACATCGTAAGGTATAGCGCTATATACTAGGCTGGTATTTGCCAATTAGCGGGCTTTAGTTGGCCATTGGTTATTATAAAGGTATAATAGTTAAGTGCTAAGTCGAGTATATAACCTACCTAGATATACTAGGTTAATAAGGTATGAATTATGTTTATCTAGAGAAGCATACTAGCAATAAGGTCCAGCGGGCATGTATAGAGGGTGCCAGTAATAACTATATAGTTAGTAAAACCTTTAAACCAAACGCCTTTATCTATAAATAGCTTCCTATCTACCTTTGCCTTCCTTATAACTAGAGTACTATTCTTAATCCGTGTCTTATTGGCGATCTTAATTTAAGTAGTATGGACTTAAAGATAGGCGAGGTTTACTAGATCGAAGGTACCCTTAAAAATGTCTAGGTAATCCCTTTTTATAATGCTAGAAAGGCGGAGTTCGAGCGACTTTACGCTAGGAGGGAGAGGCTTACTAAGGACATCAGCTGTAGCAGCTGTTGTGGTGGCCTATAAGGCCGAAGCGGCCAAGCCTAACTGTAATTAAGCCATTTAAGCCAGGTGGTATTTATGCTGGTAAGCCTCCTCCGCTAGGCGGGCTTCGCGCTCTTCCTTATACTTCTAAATCTCCCTTTTATCTTGGGCTTGTTCCCTTTACTCTTTAGTAATTTCGCGCTCTTCTACGGCAGCGGCGCGTATATTAGCCTTAGACGGCATTATAGAACTAGTGGAGGAGGGTGTAGCGGTTGTAGACGATGGTGTAGTTAAGGTAGGTCGTCTAGGTGGGTTTACTTATTGGGATTATACACGCGTACGAATCTCCCAGTTGGTTATAAGCGGTAATAGCGTTATAAAATAATTCTTAAACAAATGGATGATAAATGTATAATAAATATTAATGAGTTTAGCGATATTAAAAGTGAATTAGCCACGTAGTGACTGCGTTCGATATTCGCGAATATTGCAGGAGGTCTCAGCATTGTGCGTTGCTGAGGTAGATGCTGCCAAGCAATATATAGACGCTAGTATATTATTTCCCAAAGTCCATCGATTATATAATAGAACTTAGGCTTTTAGAATATATTATTTTTATTACTTAGGTCTTTTTAGGTCTTATAATCATTTTCGTTAAAAAAAAAAAAGGTTATTAGTAATTCTGCGACCATATATGTAACCGACTACCGGCACTATGCTGAGACACAAGGATGCAGCCTGGAAGGCTGCATCAGCACTACTCTCGTATACCTCGTATACCTCGTATATGGTTCAAATCGAGTCATAGACCCTGCAGTCATGACTCTACATTTATGTATATATTCCCCTTGATTTCAATAGGTTTAGAATTAAGTTGCTCGGTCAATTCCCACACACTGCAAAGCTTAAATTATTAAATGCTAATTAATATATATAAAACCTATATAAATCTATAATAGCCACCCTAAAGAACCCATTACAGTCTGGCGGACGTGTGGAGTACCTTAGGTAGTTATTGTTTGGGTAGGCCGTACAGAGGCTCCGCGTACAAAAGCTCTGCACGAAGCTCTACACGAAGCTCTGCACAAAGCTTTTATATAGAGCCTCCGTAGTAGAGCCGTCGCACGCGGAGCCGTCGTGTAGAGCCGTCGTGCAGAGCCTCCGTAGGCGATTCAATCGACGCAACGCCCGTTCGGCGGCGCTTTTTAGCAGATATCGTGGAGGCGTACGGAGTAGATATACTCATCGATTATAGAGCTGCTTCTGCGGATCAATTTAATGGTATTTCTGAGACGATAGCTATTGTAGGGGTATAGATCAATTTCGTTAAAAAAGGTAACTGCTCTACATACAAAATAAGTCGCATCGCTTAATAAACATTGCGAAAGTCCCTCAGACCATAGAATCAACTTTTTAACAAAAAAGGTTAGCGATATCCGCTTGCGGATATACGTATGTCCGCTAATTAATTCTATGGTCTGAGGTTGCTAAGGTAAGGGCTTCAGCGGCAGACACTTAGCCATGCATACAAGTTCGGAACCTTGGTTTTCTTTCCATTCAATACATCCCCCTCTATGCAGGGACAGTGTCGATCTCGGCTGCTATACAATCACCGAGACTATTTATATTAAGACTCGCGCGTCAGTCGAAACCCAAGGGCCCATTTCAGTAATGTAGTAAATTTTTCGTAAGCAGCGCTGTCGAAGAAGCCGCATTCCTAACAGTTAGTGTAGGTGCAAAGAACCCACTTAGCTTATTGCCGTTCGCCGGTAAAGCACCATTCAACTTTGGGGACGACCAACCTCGTCTGACGTGCCTGCTCAACACCTGTGTTGCCGTTCTAGAGCGAATACAGTTATGGGTGGATAGAGATGCGTCTTCTTGCTAAGCGGATTAGCCGGCATTAGAAAGAGCACGAATGAGAGCTAAGAACTCGCATGCTTCGGCAAGCACTAAGTGGTACTATTTTAAGATTCTTGCGGGAGCTAGCGGGGAGGGTGGCCGACCCGCACTGGCCACACCCTTGTAACGGCTTGCCACTGCAGCAGGTATTCGTGAGGATGTGTTGTTAACTGGTCGTTCTCTTAAAGTTAAGATCGAGTTTTAGGTTGAATTTAGATTTGCGCTGAGCCAAGCCTTATACTTTTGCCGGATACTACAAAAAGTACGAAAAAGAATTAAACTTAATACGCAAATCATGCCGCAGTCCAACTTATAAATGCCAGGAAGCTTAACGGCTGCAACGCACCTTCCAGGGATCTGTCGTTGCTTGTCTTCATGTAATCGTTCCCCCATCAACCAATTGGAGACTCCACCCGTGTGCAGAAATCGAGCACTGTGGGTGAATGGTGACCTTTGTCTACCAAGATGCCAACCTAAACAAGGGTGACAGCACTTCCACCACTTGCGTGCGCATGATTCTCTGCATATGCTTTGTTCCAAGCCCTGCTCGAAGAAGTGTCTCCAACGTCTTGGTTACCAGAATGGATCGAGTTCAACTGTAGCGGTACATTGGAAAAGATCCTAACGCTGAATCGCCTTTGTATGCACCGCTCTAGTGGACCTTTGAGGAAGGGAGCACAGGCCGCGGAAATGAGAATAAAGTCCTCCACACGGCATATGATTATTAAGAAAATCGAGTACCGCATAGGGTCTTTGGCTGAATGAATACGATGATGGTACACCGATCTGATAATTACGGTAACCGTTGCGAAGAGGCCCAGTGCCATCAAGATGGTGACGATGACGCGCTCTATCCGAGACTTGTTTAATTTCCAGATGTAAAGCATGGGCATGATAGCAAATGCCACATCACTAATCGCTGCGGATCCTAGTAAAAGTTAGCAGTCCATTCTTCGGTCAGCTAACTAGTGTCTCATACACTTACCAATTGAAACGGCGTAAAAAAACACCTTGGATTCAGCATTTGTCCAGCATTTAGCGCCAGGTACCGTTTCCCACATAGCGCGGAGGGGGCGACATTGGAGTGAAAAGATCACGTCAGAGGACAATGGCACTGCCACTTGGACGACAATAAAACCGTAAAGAACGGTTCTCCAGCGAACATTAGAGTCGAATTGGAGGAGCAGACAAGCTACTGACGTCCTTGCAAGATATGCAGTCCAGATGGACAAGATTGACACCCAAAATTGATAATACAGTATCTCAGTACGTGCTTCCGGCGAGATGTAATAGCTGTGGCGGCCAAGTCCCTTACGTGTAGCAAGTCCTAGTAAGGTTAAAACGGGAACCTCTAGCGCCTATGGTAACAATTAATACTCGTTTCTCACTCCTGCCATTTTTGCTTATGAACTCACTATAGCTAAGGAGATGACGAAATCGGGGACCTTCAATCTTCTTTTGGGGACTAAGTGTGTGTAAATCCGACACACATAGAGGAGGAAGCATAGACCAAATATGGATAAGAGAATAGCCAAAATCCTTGCCCCAAGGTCAGTGTTACCGTCTGGAGGCGGTTGCTTGTCCATATTGATGGTGGTTCGGGATAGTCGACAGAGAGACTTAGAAAAGAGGAGAGATTTCGGAGCGGAGACTTTGGCTTTGGATGCAGCACCGGGACATATATAAACACCAGCTTGACGGTATGGGCGGGGAGTCGGCTAGTTCATGCCCGTGTCACCCTACAGTCGCTTTTGACTAATGAAAAACGCCGTGGCGAGAAAATTGAAACAGCAAGTTTGCACCCGGAATGATGGCCGTTATTCTGTAGACGATCACGCTCACACTATTGCTTTTATACTAGTATGCTGAGATGCGGCGCAGCGGCGCAGCGCCATAGTAACGCCGATCAACACCTAACACATCTCGACGAAGATTTGGCTCGGCGGAATTCAGTACTTGTCCTTCACCATCACTTGGAGGCAGGAGCATGTACTATACCAGTTGTCGGAGGCGCTCCTAGTAACAGGGTCAGTTTTTGGGAACTTCAACCAGCGCTCGTATTGGTCATCAGGAAATAACTCAAGGCTTAGGGCGTGAATTCTCACGAGCCTTTCCGGGGATGCGGCATTTTCTGATAGGACTCTCTCGAAACCCCGAAGCCAGAGATTTGCTTTTTAACACCCGGCGCAATAAGTCCAGCGGTCCAAACGTGGTCACCGTTCCCCGCAAACTCTAAATACTTAACTTTAATTCGTGAGGCTGTGTCTGGCCGTGGATAAAGCACGCTAAGCCATTGGATGCAGGTACGCTAGAGTCCAGTGGTCCGGCACTGGGTCACCGTTCCCCGCAAACTCTAAATACTCAACTCTAATTCGTGAGGCTGTGTCTGGCCGTGGATAAAGCACGCCAAGCCATGGATGCAGGTACGCTAGTGGTCCGGTACTGGGTCACCGTTCCCCGCAAACTCTAAATACTCAACATCAATTTGTGAGGCTGTATCTGGCCGCGGATAAAGCAGGTACGCTAGTAAACTTAGAAGCCTAAGTCTTGTGCACAAAATCTGTCTAGCCGGTTTTTAATATCCCCTTTTACGTACACCTGTAATACGAGAGCCGGACTAAAGAACTTTCCTAAATAGGTTTACAACTAGGAGCTATCGGCGATCCTGGAACCTGGCTTTCCGGATTAAGACCCTATTGACCAATTTTAAATGTTTACGTAGGTCAAAGTACTTTTTGCTTTCGCGGGACAGTAGCGGCATTTATGACGAAGCTTTTAATAGAACGCACAACATCTGACGCGCATGCATGTACAAGCTAAAGCCCCAAAGTGGCGTAAAGCGATGCTTCCGATTCGGGTGAGTGGCGTCTAGGGAATTCCGGGTGGCGCTTACTATCTCCTCCCAGGCTCAACCCACGGACATAGATTAAAGGGGTCGTTCGGTTGCACCTCCATATTTAACCGAAATGGAGCTCAAATATGAATATGAGGTGGTCGTTCGGTAAATACAGGGTTGTGTACGACCAGCTTCCTCCCCCCCTTTGGCGAAATACAGATTCGCTACGGGCATTCAATTTCGCCTGATTGCCACCAACTGTACATAGAAATCGTACAGCTTTGTTGACGACC
>Ga0307515_10012808_pt1 | contig 15740 bp, 14 predicted proteins | sample 17_EM_MG_FD_194513 | JGI IMG/M metagenome (GOLD analysis project Ga0307515, IMG submission 194513) | Populus trichocarpa ectomycorrhiza microbial communities from riparian zone in the Pacific Northwest, United States - 17_EM | ecosystem: Host-associated > Plants > Roots > Unclassified | place... | reverse complement strand
TTTTTTTTTTTGTCCCAGCAACCCAATTTCTCTGTCCTGATTCCTGACTTCCAACCATCAAACATTATTTGCGATGGAAAGGGAAATTGACTCGACAATTTGTTTTTCAGTTGAAGGTATCTTTGTCTCTTTGCATGTAGCCTTTGCCTATTTTCGTAAAGGCTGTTTGTTTGTGGTTGAATACTTCGGCTGAATTTGATTCAAGTCCCTGATTGCAATGGAAATCCGAAATAATCCCCCCCAGAAGAAGCGTTGGTTCATCTATCTTCACCTCCCCTGAAGAGAGTTGATCCTTGGATGATAGTGAGGTAGTTCCAGCTACCTGATGCCTGTCGACCTGTGGATTTCCATATTCTTCAAGGTTGAAGATTTGAAGTCTCTCTTTCATCCACCTTTGTGTTAAATGTTCTACAGTTTTACCCTTGAAAAAAAGCAATGGGTCCCTGAGCATTGCTTCCCAGTTTCCCTGCCCATGTCTTCGGACTCCCACCCAAAGGGAATCAAGCTCCATGTCCGACCAAGCATCTGGCACTTGTTCAATGGTTGCTGGACTGAGAATGGTACTATTGTTCCTCAGAGCAAGCTTTTGTTTCTGTCTTGCACGAAGCTTGGCACTATTTAAAGGAAAAAGTTGTTAAAATATATATATTAACACAATTAAATCACAGCTGTGCTCATTTGAAGTTTAGACTTACTCCTTTTCTTTCAGAGCTTTTCCAGCTTCTGTATATTCAGGCAGCCATGCCTGCTGTAATTCCCTCCCTCCAATATTCTACGTTGAAATCATGTCAAGTAAGAGTCAATAAATACTCTTCAACAAATTAGAAATGGCCTGCAGAATGAGTTTTTCACATACCCGCTTGGACTTGTAATGACCCGTTGTTGTTTCCAGCATGACATCCCTGGCAAAAAATTTCCAAAGACATCATCCTATTAGTGAATTCATTGATCTGGCTATCTAATACAAACCTACGCACCTCCTCTTTTTTTAGTTGCTGTCATGACTTTCTTTTGTTAGCACTCCCTCTGTCACACAAAGCATGTCCTGTCCTTTTTCATTTGGTTCCAAAGTATATGTTCAATACCAAATACTCGAAGCATCAATTCTTTTACTTCCCTATTTTGATTCTAACTAAAAACTTGGGTTCAAAGAAGACACTCTTTATGAGAAGAGAGAGATTACAATGCAGTGGTCTTGGTTTTGGTTATAGAGGTGGAAATCTTTCTAAGTTGTGAATTAGCAGAAAAGCAGATTATCTGAAGGAGTGAATTATTCATTACCTCAGAACCAACAGCTTGTCACACTGATTCACATTATCACTTGCTGGACAAATATCATTATTTGTTGCTTGGCCTAGGCATGCCATCATTTCCCCTTGCTCTTCTATTGGTTTTTTGTTGCGGGGCTGATAAAGGACAAACATTTCACTCATAAACAACCAAACAAATAAGACAGCGTATTGACAAAACAAAGATATAATGACACCACAATACAGAATAACATGCGTGTCTGTGTTGGCAGATAAGCATCTATGCAGCCTAGTGAGAACCTTTCATTGTTTCAACAATGCTAAATAAATCATCAGCATGTATTTGAGTTTGATTTCGTGGGGTTCAAATATCAATTATTGGGGGGTTGGATTTCATACTGTCACAAATTTTCACCTACATGGTTATGCAATACCACTCCCATTAAAATTAGACAAGTTCTGAATTCCAACGATTTTGTCTCAAATAGTTGATGTTAACACTGAGTTGCCTTGGAATGATTGATGCAACATACGTACACTTACTGCATTAAGATCTTCACTTTCAGAAAGCCTGTCAGCCTTTTCACCTGACCAAAATTGAATGCCTGAGCCATCAAGCAAACTTGAAGTATTGATAACAGGTTTATCTGCACGATCTCCTTTCACCATTTCAGAAGAATCACAAACCCATGTTGATTTGCTTGGATCAGTATCCGCTCCTTCTCTTATTTCATTTGCTCTAGTACAAGTTTCTGTTCCTTTTTCATCACCATCATGATTGAGAGCATTCTAGAACAGAAAAGGGAAGAAAGGAGCAAAGAAATGAAAAACATACTAGAGGAGATCTAAGATAGCTCGTCTTCTTGCATAATACCTATAAATAAATAAATAAATGACAGATCTAGAAATAGCAATCCACGAAAATATTCACCAGCTGTTCTTTAGTAGGAGCATATTTCTTGGATGTTCTTTCCATTAGATCCCCAGCCTCAGCTAAATCATATAATGATTGCAATGAACCAGCAGGAAGATTCTGCAACACAAGATTCGTACTTAGAAAAAAATGAAGTGGAGAAGAAGAAGAAGAAGAAACAGCAGCTACTTATAAAAGGAAAAGTTAGGAAGAATAACATCATTCTAGCATGTTGTTAATTGTTGAATACATACATAACTTATAGCAACAAATACTTAGGTACCTCCTACAGAATGAAAAATGAGAGTAAATAATGAGAAATTTACATCATAGTGTCACCCCTTCCCTTTTCTCTCCCCTTAATGCCCAAGCCTTTTATTGCAAAACATCTAGGCATTACAATGACAATCTTTAACTATCCATAGTATGAGGTTAGATGAATTCCTTGATCATAGAAGCCAATCCAGACAAAAACCTGCATTATGCTTGAAAAAACATCAAAGGAAAAGGATACCTCATGGGCAAGAGATCCTGACTCTACAGGTGCAGGCAGATCTGATGACAACTCTAGTTTCTTCTTTATGTCTGAAGATAACAAATTATGAGAGAAGGCCTGCTTTGCATTGTTAGATGAGACATTTTCTTTGGAACTTTCAATACATAGCAATTGAGTCGCAGGATCAGCCTCGTTACAGCAGTTTGGACATTGCCAACTTCCAGGGGGGGTACACTTTGAGCATAAACAAATTATAACAAATATCAGTCTTAGTGATAATTAGAACATTGATCAAAGGAAAAGGGAAAAATGAGACATAAAATGTGTATACTTCAAGCGGTGGATTAAGGCACTGAAGGTGATAAGTGCATGGACAGAAGTCACAGCAAAGCAATTCACCACCATTATCGCAGATCACACACTCATAGTAATTCTGAAAACAAAAGGCAGACCAGAGCAGTGGGCATTATTGTGTGAGATAAACAACAAAAGCTAATGCAAATCCCATAAAAATACTTCTAACAAAGCAATTGACACTTTGAGTAGACAACTCTCTTCTTGACATTGCTGCATCAAGCTTATCAAAGACCTAAACTAATCCATCAGCACTAAGTAAAATATTCTATATGCTTCTTGGAATCATCAAGAGCTTTTCCTTCTCTTTTTCTTTCTTTCTTTTGAAAAGAACACGAAAATTAAGAGAAGAATGCCAATTGTTAACAGGAAGAGACCCTAACCAAACAAATACAATTCATGGCTCAGAAAAAAAAATGATAACAGTAGCTCATATACTCTATGCTACATTGGCTTTTATATAACATAACCAACATCAAAACTAATTTAAAGAAAAGAAGAAGACAAACTAGAATTGGAGTCTCAAGAAATTTCTCATAACAAACCAAAGAAAAAGAAAAATCACCCCATCATCTCCTATTGGGCGTGGTGGCAAAATGGAAGTGGTGCTCTCATTTGCATCCCATGAACATGAAGCTAAAGAAACAACCCCGTAAGTGTTTGATTCGCTTCTTCCACATGGACGACTTTTCCTTTTGCGGTTCAAGCCCCCAAAACTGTCAATCATCTTACCTTTTCCAGCTGTTGGAGACATCCTTGAATATGTCTTCTTACAAGGCTTGGCAGAGCAACTAAATCAGAGCAAAGCTCCAAGGAAGTTCTGCATTATTCCCATACATTAAATGACTACAATCACATCAAACAAAAGAAAACAGAACTCAAACATCAATACCTCCTAATCAGTATTGATACTGGTAAAGTAACAATTATGTTAGAAAGGGCAGATCTGGCCATTAGGTTTGCATTTAAGAACTCCAACATTTTTAATCCCATGGACTAGAAATTGGCTTCCACCTTTAGCATATGCTCTTTAAAAGAAATTGCTACTAAAAGCGAGCACAGTCATAACTCAAGCACTACAAAATCTTCTTTTTTTTTCTTTTCTTTTTGAGCAAACTATTTATTGCCTCAACATTCTACTTAAAAAAATTGGCAGCAGAGGATGAAAACACGACAACAATGCAATTTTTAGCAGAATCAAGAAAACAATAGCATATAAATATTGGGAAAAGTTACATACATAAATGAATTGTGCACTTATGATTTAGAGACAGAGGTTGCCTAAAACTAAAGAAGCCTGGTAATAGAATTCCAAGGAGTGTAGAAATGAGTGGGTGAGAAAATAGGTATACAAAAAGAGAGTTTATATGGGGAGAGTGTGGGCATATGTAGAGTTTGGAAGGTATTGGTGAGCTGTAGATGTGACAGTGAGAAGCATGCAATTGAACGAAGAGTGACACATGGCGCTGGCTCAGGAATTTTATATCTTCCTGAGTTATCTCCCTCTTCTTTCCTTGTTTGCTCATTCTCTCCATTCTTGCTTTCATTAACAAAAGAGAGCCAAACAGGAGGGTGAGAAAGAGTTTTACTTGTTTATTTTTGAGGAAGAGGTGGAAAGAAAGAGTTTCAGGCTTGATTTTGTAATGGGGAAAAACATTAAAAAAAAATAGAGATTATAAAGGGAGTAATCACAATACAAATTATTGGTCGACATACACTTTATAATGACAGAATAACATTAAAGATATTTAAAGTGAATGTATAAAATAAAGAACATTTTAGCATGATCTTCCATGTGGAAAAACTTTCAAAACTGAGCAAGGATCACAACTGATGCAGAAAAGGAGTAACCGTTTTCTGTTATTCGTTTCTCGTTATCCATGACCGTTAATAGACACGATTTCATTTGATTTGACCATAAACTCACCAACCACATTGCAGATTATTAAATGTAAGGACCATGTGGCTGATAAATATATAATACAAAAGGGTTTCATTGTCATTGTTTTTTGATAAATATATAATGCAAAAGGGTTTCATTGTCATTGTTTTTTGGTTAATTATTTACTCAAACAGACACATTGTAACATGCAATTCTGCTTTCAAAAACGATTGCATATAGTAGGAACAGAGTTACAAAGTCTCTAAACCATAAATTAAAGAGAAGTAAAGAAAATCAAATAATCGAAAAAGAGCTTGCCTCAATCAATAATTCTGTTGATGTAACAATTGCATAAGCAAAACTAATTCACTGTATCATGCACTTAGCTTTTGCTAAAATGAATTAACATGTAATTCTGGAATGAGTAGATTTTGCAGGCAACCCTCATTTAAAATATCACCAGACCATAAAATAAATAAATAAATCACATAATTTAGATAAAGTGCTTCTAAAAATAATTACATTACTGCACGCATTCGTTGCATCATGCATTTAACGAAATTAGTTGTCCTTGCTGTTCATACTAGTAATAGTTCTACTTTCACATTTGTATAAGAAAATACCATTTATGTCTATTTGAGATATTAATTGTAGCCAGCTCATAACTTTCTTAGCCAAGTCAGATGGCTAAGAAAAATATATGAACCACTTTTCTGTATTTAGTTTACTAATTTGGAGAAGAGTAGCAGATACGGTCAGATCCAATAATAATCCCAATAGATTTTCTTATTTGAGTTTCCTATTTTGTACATCTGCGGTGATAATTTTGGGCTTGGGTCAATGAGTGGAATTTGGAGTTGCTGGTTTAGATTTTTTTTATAAAAAAAAAAATTAGAGAAAAAAAAAAACCAGAGTGTGATGAAGATGCTTACTATCAGTGTCTTTTCTTGAGCCCCACATATATACACAGAAATAGTATTTGGTAATTAGAAAATAGACACTGGGTTGCCATGGTGGCACATATAAAGTTACAACATCCACTAAAACCATTTGATATAACAAATGCATCTTGCAGGGAAAAAAAATATATTTCCACAGCAGCAAATACTAAAACTATTCTATGGCCATAAAAGCAAGCATATATGATTTGCATGATATATCATACAGGCCACATGATTGCAGTAAGTCATCAATTTTGTTTTGCCTAAGTAGAGGTATCATCAAGGGTTGCTTGTCATGTAATGACTACTGCCTAGATCGCTGGTAAAATCAATTACTCATTGCAAATTGGCACTAGAGCAGGACCTTAGTCTAGGCCCCCATAGCTGTGATGCCTTAGAAGGCCATCTCATAGACTCCCACAATTCATTCACTGAGTTCCAAGAAATCCTAAATTTTCTGACGGGGTGATAAGAAAAATTAGTCCAGAAAGCTAAATTGTCTTTCTTGCTCAATCACTCTGTGCACTCATTTTGAGCGAGGTGACCTTGCTGGGGTTTGCAAAAGCAGTGGCAAAAGAAGAAAAAAGAAAAATGTAAACAACGAACTGTTATCCTACCAAGGGAGTTTGGCTCTTCAGGTCTTAGAAATTTGAGCCCTTCAGCAGCAAGAAATTGTTTGGAGATATTTTGATGACCATGAAGATTAAAAAAACATGCCTTACTGAAACTAATACTGCACATTCTCGGTTCATCTTAGAGAATCCCTCTAACTCACCTGAGCAACATGCTAAACACCAGTCCCACATACTGCACCTAGAAAATCCCTACAGTAACTATCCTTTCTCCAACCAAAGCGGCTGCATGTGTATGCATGCATTTCCACACAAAGTTTTAACATGCTGAGAATTGTTGATTAACTCATGAATCAATTGGCTAAGCAAAACCACATACCACAACATGCTGAGAATTGTTGATTAACTCCACTGGCTGGTCCTTTTCTCCTAGCCATAACATCTCCTATATCTCAAGGATATAACTTCATAAACAAATGAACTCTTGAGAGTTCATGGAACCACTAGCTTTGTACTACTGGTTATGCTGGCAAAAGTACATCAGAGATGCTCACCGTTCACTATATCATCGGTATTACTGAATACATTTATGTAAGAAAAAAATCACGGACATTCTTTATCTCTATCAATTGGTTTATTCCAAACCACAAGTAGAAAGAGTCACCAAAGCACAATCTGGCATGAATCACTTTATAAGTTACCTACCAATTCAGCCACACAAGAAACAAATCATGGTTAAGATTTCAAGTCCTCACAGTACGAATTATGGTCATCATTGGAGTCACCATCTGTTCTTACTGCAGATACTTGTTCTACGAAAATCATATCAACGTCTGTCCTTAATGCTATCCCATAAGAGGAATACTGAACCGTTTGGGACGAAGACCATTAAATTCCACAAACTTTCCATAAACCCTGGTCCTTGCTGCACAGGAATGGTGAATTGCATGAGAATATCTCTAAAAATAGGAATTTGAGACAAATTCCAATCGCATTCTAATGTTAATTTCCCACATCCCATGCATCAGAAATTTATTTTCCTGCTGGTGCTCGGGGTATAGGAAATTATTCTCCCATTCATTTGACTTTCATTTTCATCTTATTCTACTGTAAGTGATTTCTTGAGGAATTAAACCACCTTGGAAAAAACAACAAAATCAAGTTTTTTTTGTCAGTTAAGCTTCCAAGCTGGGGAAGAGTAGAATTTGGCTCCCTCTCTTACTAACTCCTATACATCAGCCATCATTATGTTTCTTCTTCATAAGACAGTATTTACATTAGCTACTTGCAATAATAAAGTGATTCAGCTATTGTGTCAAGGTAAAACATACCATGCAACCAGGGGTATTGCAGACAAAGCACATATTGGTGGGAGACATGGCAGCCACATTCAATGGGCATGTGGCAGGTGGCCATGTCCATCAGCATACAAGGCTAATATGTACAGCAATACTCTAGGATCAAAATATTGCTAAATTACCAACATCAACATTGTTGCTCCAAATTTATATTTATAAGATACTAAACTAAAAGAGGGCCTCTTTAACTGTTCAATTACTGTTACTGAGTGGGTTTTTTTGAGGTTTCATACATTTTTCAGGGTATTTAAGAAGTTAGTCTTTGTATATTGTTTCCTTTATTTCCATGTTTTTTTGCTATATTTACACTTCGATTCTATAGTGTTTTTTTATTGGGAGAGGAGTAAAATGGACGAGATAAAAGGCAAAAGGAAGGTGTTGGCCACCACTTTTTTGGTGAGTTTCACTATGAAAATGTGTCATTGTATTTCCCTTGGTCATTTAGTTGATTGATTCCCACCAAAAAACTCATTGGTCCATGAAAAATGGAGATTTAAACCCAAAAACAAATTAGTTTCAAAATTTTGGTTTGAATTTTTGGGGTTTTAAAGTTGATTAAAATGGAATATAAAGTTATTAATGGGTTTGTGGAGGTTGTGGGAATGATTTTGAGGTAAAAATAGTGCAAAAATAGTGATTGGAATGCCATGGCTGACAGAGGAGCTCGGTTTTCTAGTGATCGGGGATTCGTTAGAGCACCTTCAAGGGACAGACATGTCAAGACGACCTCTTCTTTAAAAGTATAAAATAAAGACTACCTCAGCCAGCCAAGGCACATGAACCTAGCTTGCCAAGCTATAACACCTTCGCCTAGCACATGTCGGCCTAGAAACAACTTTTATTTCGTTTCTTTCTTCTTCTTCTTTTCTTGATTTGATTTTTTCTTTTCTTTTCTTTTTATTTGCTCAAAATCAACTTTCCCTAAATATAATGAAAAACAATCACTGTTTTTTCGATTCTCCACACAACCTTACAAAAATAATTAATGCCTAGAAACAACTCTAATTTAAAATTCCAAATCAGTATTGAAATCTATCACATATTTTAAATTGTTTGTCACTCGAAGACACAGAATGTCATAAATGAATTTGCATGACAAATTTGCATTAAATAAAAAAAAACAAATTATAACAGCTTTATCGATCTTTTTTATTCTACCTCTTTGTGGAATTTATTTTTAATCAAATATTTTTTGTTTCTTACTTATTCATATTTTTAAATAGTTTCTATTTTAGGCAATAATTATACAATCCAAATGTAGTGCAATGAGTAGGTACAATTAAAATATTTGAATCTTAATTCTTTTTAACCTTTATAATTTCTTTGTGGACAATAATTAAAAATATGATAATGTTAAAGAAATTCAGCAACTTCAAATATATGAGTGTATATTTCATGATATGAATTTTAAAATACAATAATATATATAAAAACTAATTTCTTCCAATTACTACTTGTATTATTCTATAACTTTACAAAAACATACATTCCATTAGAGGAAAAACAGTGGTGATTCTAATTTGTAATTTTTTTATGAAAATTTGCCATTCAATTTTTTTTTCTTTTTTTTTGCTTTCTTGAGGAAATTTCCTTTTTAAAAAATTTCATTAAATTTTCTATATCTCTAAATTTTGAAATAAAGTTTTATTGAAATTGATTAGCTTTTCTTTTTTAATAACAAATTACTTCAATGTATGTGATAAATTATAATACTATATTGAATTTTTAAATAATAGTAACATAATTTTAAACATATATTTAATCTAAAAACTAAAAATATACTACCAACAATTTGTCCTCAATTTTAGGAAAACTTGACTTAAAACTAATAATAAATCATTAAAAAAAACAAAAGTGAAAAGGGTAGTGTCCACATATTTATTTACTTCTCTATAAAGAAAAAGGATAAGTCAGCATATTTAACTTACTTCATCTACATATAACAAACTTTTATCAAATTTAATTAAGATAAATTTGAATTTCAATCAGAATTGGTTAGAAAAATAAGAAGTTTTGTAAATGGCATCTCAGTAACCCATGAGACCCTTGTTAGGTATGTGACTAATTGTGTGTCTGGTAATGTGGAATAAGGTGTTTTTTAGATGAAAATACATCAAAATAATTTTTTTTTATTTTCAATATCGGCACATCAAAAAATCAATTTAATGTTTTTTAAAAGAAAAAAAACAGTTTGAAAAGCACTTTAAAAAATAAGTTCAACCACAAAAACAAACACTCCTATATATATTGCCATATTTATTATGGGTGTAGAATCCTTTCCTTTCATGAAAATTCTTTACTTGGATACCATTATTGGTTTAATTGATTTTTTACTCATTACTAGGTTGGCTTTCAAAGATATTGTGACAAAAGAGCGGATTTGTAGGGATTTAGTTTCTTTTCTTTTATATTAGGTTTCCTTTGAAAAGTTCTCTATTTTCTCTTATAAATACACTGGCAAAGCCTCAAGCACACATGATAAAATCCCATTCATCAATCCCAAAAACCATATGCATACCCATTTTATGATGATGAAAAGGGAAGGAAAAAAGGAATGGCGTGGGGGGGGGGTGTGGTGCAAGAAAATCAGAATACTAGTTCAGGTATTTCTACGCTAAAACTGACATTGATGTTTCTTCTTCTATCCATTCTTATTCTTCTTTTATGGGACCAAAAAAGGGGTCTTTGGGGGTGGGGGCGAAACAACTACTATATGAAAGAGAAATTATTGTATATATTCCATAAAACTCACTTTCTAAAATCGCTTCCGTGAACTTAAGCATGCATAACCTCCTTTGTCTACGTGATTCATCCTATGCATTTGTCAGATCTTAATATTTCCTACTTCTACATACTTCCATAGGGTGGGAGATATTTAGGAATGAGAATTTGAACCAATAGCATGTTCATCATCAAAGATGAGTGGTCAAAACGAATAATAGAAAATGATGACAGTTGTATGATCACCAGCTAGAAACATCATTACATGAAGTAATGCCCATTAACATGACAAAAAAAAAAGACCCAGTATGCAGCTTTGGTGGGAAATCATCGAGAATTTCAATTTTTTTTAAGAAAAGAAAAACAATGATATGATGTGATAAAACAAAAAGGAGAAACAACAACAACTGAAAGAAATTCAAACCAAAGCATTGAATGTGAAGCAGAAATCTCATACCGATGCTTAATTTCCCCAGAAACCAAAGCCAAAATAAACCACAAGCTCCAAAATTTCAAAGACCAGATTGGTTGAGATTCCCTGAGAACCATTACTTCCTGATTTAAGAGTCAGTGTAAATCTTCCTTGAAGTCTTGCTCCGAAGTAAACATTCTTGCCTCTTTTGTTATACTATCCACATCTGTTGCTACTCACTGACAGGATCTTCAAACCTCCAAAACCATGAATGTGCAGAGCATCTGCTCCAACTTTTTCCATCAATCTAACAATGTTTCTGAGGAGCTTCTCATGTTAATCCTTTCCAGTAACCCCAGCCAAACTTATTATCATTCCATAACATTGAAGTCCGAAGATGATTATAGCATTCCAGAGTCATTCAATAAAATTCTCTCTAGTGATGCTTTCTCGTCACACCTCCTTGTAAGAGAAGTCTGATTCAATCTCATGCGAGTTATCACGTTCAACCAGACCTTTCTCATCACTGGAAGCTCGACCCATTTGAAGCGGGTTGTGCTGAACCCTTTCTCTCTGACCCAAAGGCAGTTGGACCCCATAGAATGGTGACTTGAACTATGTGTAAGAATAGGGTCTAACATGGTAGTCTCTCTAGCCTTATAAGTACCATGAAGCAATCTCAATGCATCTTAATTACTCCACCTGCCGTATCTTTGTCAAGATCATCCATATACAGTATCTTGCTTCTCCATTTACCAAACTTCTTCTGCTATGAAGCCATTGAAAATTTCATTTCATAAATTCAAGAAAGTGCCAAATAAACTTTCTGTTCCCTGCATATCATTTGGAATTCTTCACTCACATAATTTATTCTCTCCATTGAAAAAGAATCTATATAGCTATCTTCCTCTAAACTGAAGGCAGCTGATACCCGGAAGATGGTAAGGTAGTCCTGGCTCCCAGTTGACCCTTGGATCAATTGCATCCCTAGACATACCAGAAGGCGAGCAGGTTGATCCATGGTTGCCGAATTCTCCAGGGTTGAAGCCTATCTTTCTTCCACCTTTGCGCTAAGTCTTGTGCAGCCCCCAAGTATTGCTTCCTGATTCCCCTGCCCATGTCTTTGGACTCCAATCTGGAGAGAATCAAGCTCCTCTTCTAACCAAGCATCTACCAGGAATGCTATCAACATTGAATAGACAAGAAGTGTAAAGCAGAAGTCTTTCAAGAATTGAAGAATCATGTGTGTCTTCCTCAAGGTACAGAATAGGTATTCTGCAAAGATATAACATTCCAATTTAAGCACTGCTTATTGAGAATAAGACAAAAAATCAGAATCTGGAATTTCCCAGTCCAGGAGGTTGCGATATTTTACATCAGCTACAGAAAGAGTCGAAATGCAAGTGTTGGCAAGGAATATGTATTGAAACATCAGAGTACCAATCTCTTGTGATCTTTCAAGTTGGGTTTTACAGGAAAGAACCTGAAAACAAATCAGGCAACTACAAGACCAGCTGGAAGATTTGTGTGCCCACTTGTAAAAAAAAAAAGTAATTCTTACACAACAAAAGTGCAGTTGAAACCACATTGAAGTGCGAATTTCGCACCTTTTTTCTTTCAAAAAAATCGATACCGGTAAATTAAATAGGAAAGTAGATGCTAACAAAAGGCATTATTAACTATTAGGAATTCTGATTTTTGTTTCTTTCTTTCTGTTTTGTTGAGTAAAAATAGTAGTAAAACAAATTCTTTATTTGTTGAGAAAATTAAAAAAAAAATTAGCAGAGCAGAAACCAAAATAGAAAATTACGTACCCACAAAAACAACAGCCTGATTCATAAATTAATTAATGATAAAGAATAGCTAGCCCCGAAATTCTGTGCTGAACGCCCTCAAATCAACTCTCTCTCTCTCTCTCTCTGGCTTTTATTTTCCTTTTCTTTCTAGCTACAAAGCTTCCGACTTATTTGAGCTTTTTTATCTTAATTTAATTTTATAGTTCGTTCGAGTTTGGGCTTTTCGTAATTAATATTCTGGGCTCTGTGCTTAATATATAAGTTATAGATTGGGCTGCAGCCTACATAGATCCATTTCTTTATGATAATCATAAGATTGTGTTGTTGTTTCGTTTGATCGCTCCTTCACCGGGACTCTTATTTATTCATTCACTTACTATAATTAACTAATTATTAGATTATTTTTGAATTGCGAGATATGAAAACAAGTCCGAAAAGATTACGGTGAATAGAAAATAATTAGCAGCATTTTATTAATTATTTTATAAGTTTAATTTAAAGAAAAAATAAATAAATACAGTAAGTAATAAATAACCCACCTTGAAAGCCAATGTTCGGTGTTAGAGATGTTCAATAATAATATTATAATTTCAATTAAATAATAATAATAAATCACAGTTACATTTTTTTTTTCCAGTCTTTCAGAAGAATAAAGTTCCAATTTTTTCCCCCTTTTTTTGATCATATAGTTGGCTTTGGCTAACATATGCAAATCATTCATTAAAGTTTTGCATGATGTTTTTCTGGGCTCCTGAAACATTCGACTCGCAATTGACATCAAAACCAATCGATATCGCAATGAAATTCAAATGTTCTTGGGGCTATGATCCTCCTCTGCTCGTATTGTAAGAAAAAAGAATGCGTAGTATTTTTAGTTAAAGACACTATGGTCGATGGTGACCTTCAGATTCACCACATCCCCTAATGGATGAAGGCAACTCACCCACCTTCTCTATCCCTTCTTCGAACACCACACCCATGCCCATGTAGAAATGAGACTCGACATGACAATGAAAGGCCCAAACACCTGGATTATCAGCTCTAAACCTCAGAGCAGTCCATCCATAAGGATGCAGAGGTGCTGTGTTCTTCATAATGGGATTGACCACATTGTACTTTCTCCAGTCACGAGACAAGTTATACTTGCCTGTACCGTACCCCAGGACCCAAAAATCATGCCCATGAAGATGCCATGGATGTGTCTCACTGTTGTTCACAGTCATAGAATTAGCATTTTGTAGGATGACATCGACTGTTGAATTGAACCGTAGCCTATATATTCGGTTGCTTGAAGTAGCATTAACATTTTTTGCCACACTATGTATGTCATAGTTTGCGAAGTCATATCCATCAGGAGGAGGGTCTTGAACAAATGCATCGGTCAAATTTTCTCTAAGTGCAATGAGGTATGGGGTCTGAGGAAGTATGAGAGAAAGGTTGTTTAAGGACCATTTAAAATGGCCATCAATCTTGTTTTGTGTGTTTAGAAGCACGATCACTCTATCTGAAGTGACAGGAGGGGTGTTAATGAAACCTTGACGAGCCTTAAATGCAAGACTTTGAGCCAACCTTGATGTTGTATCATTCCAAAGAGGCCCTGTGGTTGGAACTGTTGGAGGCTGCTTTTGTGGATGGTTTGGATAGTAGTTGAAAATGGCCAAACCAGTTGGTGTTTCCGGTTTGCGAGCAACTACATTAATAGTTGCCCAGTAGTTTCTTGAAGAATCTTGATCAGCTTTTACTAACACAGAGTACGTCTCACCAGAGTAGATGTAGAGGTTTCTTATAGCAAATGGTTCTACATAGTTCCCGTCCGCTTCTACAACAGTCATGTCATGGCCCTGCACAAGAATAAGAGAGAACCATGAACATTTTGAACTCGAATATTGCAAATTCAAACAGATTATTTCTGGAGCAAATGAAAGTTAGTGAGGTTGTGAAATTACCTCAATTTCAAAACTAAGAGCTGACAGGGAAGTCAAGCTGCCAATCCTCAGTCGATATGTTTTTCCAGGAACAACAGTCAGCGAATAAGGAGAGCATTCAGGATTTGTGGTATTGCAAACTCCAGCTGCAATGCCTGAAGCAGTGGAAAGAGAGCAGTTGTATTTCCCTCTTCCATATATAAGAAGTGACTGGATAGCAAAAATGAAGAGGTATGGTTACCATAAAATCAGTACCAGCTACCTAAGAAACATTGCTACACTTGCTAATTCAAGACAAATTAAAGTTGATATGAGTTTAGATTTTACAGAATTCACCTGTGGCTCTCCGACAAAAACAAAGGGTATGGTAGATAGGCCGGCAGCTTGTTCATTAGTGCTTGCGTGGTACCAATCACTTAAGATTATGTTGTGATCATAATCATAGGAAAAGGGTTCAGAAACTCCTTCAGGAAGCGATACAATGATGGATCCATATAATCCAGCTGCTCTTTGCATTCCATAATGCCCATGATACAGGTATGTCCCAGCCTGCAAAAGGATGTTGAGCTAATTATACTATGCTCTACAAAAATAGCAAAAAAACTGTTGAAAACCACATAACCTGAGACCTGGAATCATATTCGTATTGCACGAAAGCTATCGTTGGTAATAAGAGTATAAAATGAATGTCTTGTGATATTACAAGAAAAGCATTGGATTAGAACTAGAGGACTTACCCTGTCTACAACAAATTTGTAAATAAAGGTTTCTCCAGGTAAAATCGGACACTGGGTAACCCCTTCTGTTCCATCACTCCAAGGCGTTCCGAGCTGTGGTCAGAAAGGAGTACGCACAACAGAAGGTTTTAGCATATGTAGGATAGTTGAAGATATGAAGACGAAAACCTCATGATACCTGTCTGATTCCATGCCAGTGAACAGCAACATTTTCTGTCCACAAACTATTTTTTAGCTCAACAACAACAGTATCACCTTGCTGTGCAAAAATTGTTGGTCCTGGAGATCTCCCATTTATGGTGATAATCAGCTTCTTATAGCAATCTGGGGACTTGTATTCATACTTGACCTCCCATTTGTGGTGACGAGTTCTAGCCTCGACA
>Ga0307515_10012807_pt1 | contig 15740 bp, 16 predicted proteins | sample 17_EM_MG_FD_194513 | JGI IMG/M metagenome (GOLD analysis project Ga0307515, IMG submission 194513) | Populus trichocarpa ectomycorrhiza microbial communities from riparian zone in the Pacific Northwest, United States - 17_EM | ecosystem: Host-associated > Plants > Roots > Unclassified | place... | reverse complement strand
CGTCCTGCCGTTCAACAGCCGGACTACGACCTCGACATCGACGCTGAAATGGCCCAGCTTTTTGGAACGCCGAACCGTAGCGCGCATGGCGCAGATCGGGGTACGGTTGATGAGAGCGGCTTCGGTACCGTGGCCCAGGCCGCCCCGATGGCCCATTCTTCCGGCGCCCGCGTAGAGGACGATTTCGATGAATTCGAAAAGGCCATGGAAGAGGATTTCCGGCTTTCGCTGAGCCAGCGCCAGGACGCCGACCCATCCTCGGATCGCCTGGCGGTTGGGTCGGGTTATGCTGCCAACAACGACTACGATGACGAACACAACGGCTCGGGCAAGCGTCGGCTGATGTTGCTCGCCGCGGCCGTTGCCGGTCTGGCGATTTTCGGCGGCGTCGGCGTTTACGCCTTCATGGGCGGCAGCGGTTCCGCGCTTTCCGGCGGAGAGCCGAAAATCATCCTGGCGGACAAGTCACCGGTGAAGATGGTCCCGGTGGAGAAGGGCGGCAAGACCGTTCCGAACCAGGACAAGGCCGTCTACGATCGCGTTGCCGGCGCACAGGATACGACACCGCAGCAAGGTACCCTGGTCTCCTCCACCGAAGAACCGGTTGACGTGGTTCAGCGGACACTGACGCCAGAGAACCTGCCGCTCGAGGGCGCCGGTGACGAAATCCCTGGCGTCACGCCGGTGGATGATGATGGCAGCGATCGGCTTTTGCCGGACGGACAGTCGGCGGAAAACGCCGCTGTCGACGAAGACCAATCGCCTGCCGTATCGCCGCGCAAGGTCCGCACGATGATCGTCAAGCCGGACGGTACGCTGGTTGATCGCGAGGAGCCGACCGCGCAGTCTGAGACGAACGTGGCTTCGGCGGAGACCGCTGCAAACAAGGGCGATCCGCAGGTCAAGGTCGTCAAGACGACGACAGTGACGCAGCAAACACAGACCGCTTCCACCCCAAAATCCCTGCCGGTCGTCGAGCAGCTTGCCGAACAAGGGAAGAAGAGCGCGCTTGCTGAAGCCGCCGATGCGGCGGTCGAGGAAACGGCGCCGGTTCGCTCCGTCAAGACGACCGCGGTTGCCGACAACAGCCCGGTGCCTCAGACCCGACCGGTCGAAGAGCCGGCCAAGGTCGTCGATACCTTCAAGAGCGATCAGGCTGCAGTCCAGCCGGTCGCGGAAGCCAAGCTGGCTACGAACGCCAAGCCGGTCGAGACGGCTTCGATCGCGCCAGGCACCTACGTGATCCAGATTGCCTCGCTGCCGTCGGAAGCCGAAGCCCAGAAGTCCTACAAGACATTGTCCGGCAAGTTCGGCAGTGTCATCGGCGGCAAGGGCGTCGATATCAAGAAGGCGGAGATCGCCGGCAAGGGGACCTATTTCCGGGTTCGTATTCCGGCCGGCACCCGCGATGCTGCCAATGCCCTGTGCTCGCAGTACAAGAGCGCCGGCGGCAGCTGCCTGGTGACAAGATAACCTGACCTGGCGACGAGATCATGGAGAAAGGGCGCGGCGAGACAGTCGCGCCTTTTTCGTTTCTGGGACTGGTCGAAGCCGCAATAGCTGTGAATGACTACCCGCCACAGCGAAACTGGCATTCGCCTCGCAGCCGGCAGCGGCTATTCTTTCGACATGACCGAATCAAAAGCATTCATTTCCGGCTGCAAGGGCCTGACCCTCACCCCCGACGAAAAAGCCTTCTTTGCCGGCGAGCGCCCCTGGGGCTTCATTTTGTTCGGACGCAATATCGGCGAGCCCGAGCAGATCGCCGATCTGACCGCGTCGTTGCGCGACAGCATCGGCAATCCCGACGCGCCTGTGCTGATCGACCAGGAAGGCGGCCGCGTCCAGCGCATCCGCCCGCCGATTGTCGCGCAATATCCGAATGGTGCCGCGATCGGCGAAATCTATCGCCGCGACCGCGAGCAGGGCCTGCGCGCCGCTTGGCTGATGTCGCGGTTGCACGCCTTCGACCTGATGCGGTTTGGCATCACGATCGATTGCCTGCCGGTGCTGGATGTGCCGATCGAGGGCAGCAGCGACGTGATCGGCAATCGCGCCTATGGCTACGACCCGCATGCTGTGGCCGAAATCGGCGCAGCAGCGGCGGCCGGCCTCAAGGCAGGCGGCATGCTGCCAGTCATGAAGCATATGCCCGGCCATGGCCGCGCCTTTGTCGATTCCCACCACAAGCTGCCGGTGGTCGATGTCTCCTTCGACGAATTGGCCAAAAGTGATTTCCTGCCCTTCGTCGCCATGAAAAACGAACTGATGGGCATGTCGGCCCATATCGTCTTCACGGCGATCGATCCGGACAATCCCGCGACGACCTCTGCCAAGGTCGTGCGCGATGTCATCCGCGGCCATATCGGTTTCGACGGATTGCTGATGTCGGACGATGTCTCGATGAATGCGCTGGCGGGCGATATCGAGGCGCGGGCACGCGGCATAATTGCCGCCGGCCTCGATCTGGTGTTGCATTGCCATGGCATCATGGATGAAATGCATCAGGTGGCGCGCGCGGTCCCGGTCATTTCCGGCGACAGGCTGCGCCGTGTGAAGGCGGTGGAGGCAGGCTTTGCCAAGCCCGACGCCTCGGACGAGGTAGCATTGCGCGACGAGTTCAATGGTATGCTCGCCATCGCATAGGGGATATGAGCTGATTTCAGGGGCAGGGCAATCGTGAACAACGCCGGCGATACGCAGAAGAAACCGGCGACACGGGCGCCGATGGACCCGCTGTGGCAGGATGAAACCTCCGATCGCGGCCTGCATGAGGAGGAGCTTGTCGTCGATATCGCCGGGTTCGAAGGTCCGCTTGACCTTCTGCTGCATCTCGCCCGCAACCAGCGCGTCGATCTCTCCCGTATCTCCGTCCTGGCGCTCGCCGAACAGTATATCGCCTTCATCGAGCGCGCCCGCAGCATCCGGCTGGAGCTTGCCGCCGATTATCTGGTGATGGCGGCGTGGCTCGCTTTCCTCAAATCACGGCTGCTCATTCCGCAGCAGGCAAAGGACGAAGGCCCTTCCGGTGAGGAAATGGCCTCGGCCCTGGCGTTTCGCCTCAAGCGCCTCGAAGCCATGCGCGAGGCGGCCACCCGGCTGATCAATCGCAACCGGCTCGGCCGCGATGTCTTTGCCCGTGGCGCGCCCGAACATATCCCGGTCGAAAAGAAATCGGCGTTCGAGGCCTCGCTCTACGATCTGCTCAATGCATACGCTTCGCTGCGCCAGCGCGAGGCGGTGATGCAGGTAACCATCGAGAAGCGGCAGGTCTGGTCGCTCGCCGATGCGCGCCTGATCCTCGCCCGGCTGATCGGCGAGATGGTCGACTGGACGGCGCTCGATCATTTCCTGCTGCGCTACATGACCAGCCCGAAGGAGCGCGCGACGGCCATTGCCAGTTCCTTTGCAGCTTCGCTCGAAATGGTGCGCGAAGGGCGTCTCGAAATCCGTCAGGACGGTGCTTTTTCGCCAATCTACCTGCGCCAGGGGTCGAACCCGCTGACGGCAGAGGTGCTGGCGGATATGGAGGCGGGGCGTGATTGATCCGCAAGAGCGTCTGCCGGGCATGATCGAGGAGCAGGATGATGCAGGTATAACGGAAACCATCCTTGACCCGAGGATCGAGCTGGAGGCCGAGCGTATCGCCGAGGCGCTGGTCTTCGCATCGGCCCAGCCGGTCTCCGAAGGCTATATCGCCTCCCGCCTGCCACGGGGTGCTGACGTGCCGCGCATCATGATGCGGCTGAAGGCCCTCTATGCCGGGCGCGGCGTCAACCTTCTGCAGGTCGCCGATCAGTGGGCATTCCGCACAGCGGCAGATCTCTCCTTTGTCGTCCAGACGGATGAAAACGAGGTGCGTAAGCTATCTCGGGCAGCCCTCGAGGTGCTGGCCATCATCGCCTATCATCAGCCCGTCACGCGTGCCGAAATCGAGGACATTCGCGGCGTGCAGACCTCCAAGGGTACGCTGGACGTCTTGATGGAGGCCGGCTGGATCCGGTTTCGCGGCCGTCGCCGGACACCTGGCCGGCCGGTAACCTTCGGCTCCACCCGCGACTTCCTCGATCATTTCGGTCTTGAGGAACTACGCGATCTGCCCGGTCTTGAAGAGCTGAAGGGGGCGGGGCTGTTGTCCGGCCGCATTCCTGCCAACTTCCAGATACCCGTGCCACTCGGCGATGATGGCTTTGGCGAGGACGAAGATCCGATCACCCAGCTCGATCTCGAAGAACTCGGCCTTCTGGCGCCGACCGGTGGCGACGGGGAGTAGGTCCCGCGTCTTTGTCGTGAATTCCCCTGCGGCGTCCGAAACCTCGAGGCTGCGCGCATTGGTCACGTCTGCGTGAGTTTCCAGCGAGAATGCGCTGGAAAGAACGGATATTCATACTGTTGACTGTATCCCCGCCCAACTCTCGGTGTAAGGATTGCGCGACGTGCGGCTTTCCGTTAACGAGCGGAATAGATTGCTGTTTGAAAAAGATGGTCGAACATCTTAAATCGGGGTTACAGGCTTCAAGGGAGTAAGGATATGGGTTCCTTTAGTATCTGGCATTGGCTGATCGTTCTGGTCGTGGTTCTGCTGCTGTTCGGCCGCGGCAAGATTCCGGAATTGATGGGTGACGTTGCCAAGGGCATCAAGAGCTTCAAGAAGGGCATGACCGAGGAAGACACGACGACGGCCGACAAGACCGTCGACGGTAAGACGGTCGAACACAAATCCGACGAAGTCCGCTGATCATGCATTCTGTTCAGGGCCTGACCTCTTGGGAAGGGCCCTGTCGTCTTCGGTTTCTTGGAGTCCTTGAGAATGCTTGATGTCGGCTGGACCGAGCTTGTCGTTATCGCCATCGTTATGATCCTCGTGGTCGGCCCGAAGGACCTGCCGCCGATGTTGCGCGCGTTTGGCAAGATGATGACCAAGATGCGCGGCATGGCGAACGATTTTCGCCAGCAGTTCGACGAAGCCCTCAAGGAGGCCGACCTCGACGATGTGCGCAAGACCCTTGCCGACGCGCAGAAGCTCAATCCGGCGCACAGCATCCGCGAGGCGATGAATCCGCTCCGCCAGATGGGCAACGACATCAAGGCCGATTTGCAGAAGGCGACGGCGGTCGACACGAAGCCGAAGGAGCCGGTCGTACCAGCTGCAGCCGAGGTTTCGGCGGAGGCGGTTGTCCCGCAGGAACAGCCGAAAGCCGATCCGGTTGCGGCCGCTGCGATCGCATCCGCCGCAAAGCAAATGGAGCGTGCGGCCGAAGCTGAAAAGCCGAAGGCCAAGCGAGCTTCCAAGCCGAAGACGATCGTGGCGGAAGCTGCCGTTTCGGTCCCGGTCAAGGCGCCATCCGCAAAGACGTCGGCGAAAAAGGCAATGGCAGCTGCGTCCGACACCGTAAAGCCGGCTGTCCGCAAGGCCGCTGCCAAGACGACCAAGAAAAAAGGTGACGCATGAGCGGCGATATCGACGATAAGCCCCAGCCGCTGATGGCGCATCTGATCGAACTGCGCGCCCGCCTGATGTGGGCCGTCGGCGCGTTCTTCGTGGCGTTTCTTGTCTGCTTCTATTTCGCCAAGGGCATCTTCAATGTCCTGGTGCAGCCGTTCAAATGGGCTGTCGAATGGGCTGGGCTGAATCACCGGGCGGTGGAACTTATCTACACGGCGCCGCAGGAATTCTTTTTCACGCAGGTGAAGGTTGCGATGTTCACCGCGCTGGTGATCGCCTTTCCAGTGATCGCCGCGCAGGTCTACAAGTTCGTGGCACCGGGGCTTTACAAGAACGAGCGGGCGGCTTTCCTGCCGTTTCTGATTGCCTCGCCCCTCCTTTTCATCATGGGCGGTTGCCTGGTTTATTTCTTCTTCACGCCGATGGTCATGTGGTTCTTCCTGGCGATGCAGCAGGACGGCGGCGAGGGGCAGGTGTCGATCCAGCTGCTGCCGAAGGTCTCGGAATATCTTAGCCTGATCATGTCGCTAATCTTCGCCTTCGGCCTGGTGTTCCAGCTGCCGGTGATCACGACCCTGCTTGCGCGCGTCGGTTTCGTCACCGCGCAGGGCCTGAAGGAAAAACGCAAATACGCGATCGTCATCGCTTTTATCGCCGCGGCGATCCTGACACCGCCGGACCCGGTCTCCCAGATCGGCCTTGCCCTCCCGGCCATCCTTCTCTACGAGGTTTCCATCTATACGGCCCGACTCGTCGAGCGGCAACGGGCACGCGACGCGGCTGCGCGCGCGGTTGCCGAGGCGGAAGAAAACGTCGGCTGATACGGTTTTCGTGCCAGCGCGACGTGTTCGGGTTTCAGTTTTCGACAAGACCGATCAGGACCTGAACGACCATGCTTGATATCAAATGGATTAGGGACAACGCCGAAGCGCTGGATGCAGCACTGGCCAAGCGCGGTGCGGAGCCCCTGTCGGCTGCGCTGATTTCACTCGATGAAAAGCGCCGGTCCCTGGTGCAGGCGCTGCAGGACATGCAGTCGCGCCGCAATGCCGCCTCCAAGGAGATCGGCGCGGCGATGGCGCAGAAGAACAGCGCGCTTGCCGAAACCCTGAAGGCGGAAGTGGCCGAGCTCAAGACGACGATGCCGGCGCTGGAGGAGGAAAACCGCCAGACAGACGCCGAGTTGCTTGATGCGCTTTCAAGCATTCCCAATATTCCGCTCGACGACGTACCGGTAGGCAGCGACGAGCACGGCAATGTGGTCAAGCACAGCCACGGCCAGAAGCCCGGCTGGAATCACAAGCCGAAGGAGCATTTCGAAATCGGCGAAGAGCTCGGCTGGCTGGATTTCGAAGGTGCGGCGAAGATCGCCGGATCGCGCTTCACCATCGTCAAGGGCCAACTGGCGCGGCTTGAGCGGGCGCTTGGCCAGTTCATGCTTGACCTGCATACGACCGAGCACGGCTATCTCGAAGTCCAGCCGCCGCTGATGACGCGCGATGAAGCCATGTACGGCACCGGGCAGCTGCCGAAATTCTCCGAGGATCTTTTCAAGACCACGGATGGCCGCTGGCTGATCCCGACCGCCGAGGTGCCGCTCACCAACATGGTGCGCGAGCAGATCCTCGAAGCCGAAACATTGCCGCTGCGCTTCACTGCGCTGACGCCCTGCTTCCGCTCGGAAGCGGGCTCTGCCGGCCGCGATACGCGCGGCATGCTGCGCCAGCATCAGTTCAACAAGGTCGAGCTGGTATCGATCACCGATGCCGACAGCTCGATCGGCGAACACGAGCGCATGACGGCCTGCGCCGAAGAAGTTCTCAAGCGTCTCGGCCTGCATTACCGTGTGATGACGCTCTGCACCGGCGACATGGGCTTTGGCGCGCGCAAGACCTACGACCTCGAAGTCTGGTTGCCGGGACAGGATGCCTATCGCGAAATTTCATCCTGCTCGGTCTGCGGCGATTTCCAGGCGCGGCGCATGAATGCGCGCTACCGGGTGAAGGACGACAAGGCTCTCAAGTTCGTTCATACGCTGAACGGCTCGGGTACCGCTGTCGGTCGTGCCCTGATCGCCGTCATCGAAAACTATCTGAATGAAGACGGATCGGTAACCATCCCGACCGTATTGTTGCCCTATATGGGCGGCCTCACCAAGATCGAAAAGGCCGGTTGAGCCGCGTCTGGCGGCAGGGGTAGAGATGCGAATTCTGCTGACCAATGACGATGGCATCCATGCCGAGGGCCTTGCCGTTCTCGAACGGATCGCCCGGACGATCTCCGACGACGTCTGGGTGGTGGCGCCGGAAACAGACCAGAGCGGCTTGGCGCACTCGTTGACTCTGTCGGAACCGCTGCGTTTGCGGCAGATTTCCGAGAAGCACTTCGCGCTGCGCGGCACGCCCACCGACTGCGTCATCATGGCGGTGCGCAAGGTTCTCGATTTCAAGCCCGACCTGATCCTTTCCGGCGTGAATGTCGGCGCCAACATGGCCGATGATGTCACCTATTCCGGCACGATCGCCGGCGCCATCGAGGGTACGTTGCAGGGCATCCGTTCCTTCGCCCTCAGCCAGGCCTATCATCATGCGGGCGGCGGTCTGGTCCCGTGGGATGTTGTGGAGACGCATGCGCCAGAACTTCTGAAGAAGCTGATGCTGCTCGACCTGCCGGATGGCACGTTCCTCAATCTGAACTTTCCGAACTGCTCGGCCGACACGGTCGCCGGTACCGAAGTCACCTGTCAGGGCAAGCTCGATTTCGGCCTGACGATCGACGAGCGCTCCGATGGGCGTGGCCATCCATACTTCTGGCTTCGTTTCGGCGAGCGGTTTGGCGATTTCCGGGCGGGAACAGACATTCATGCGATCCGCGAGCACAAGATTTCCGTGACGCCGCTGAAGCTCGACCTGACGGACTATGCCGTGCAGGACCGCGTTGCGCGTGCTCTTCTCGACGGAGTGGCCGATTGAGTCCGCGTGTCATCGAGCAGGAAGGTTTCGCCGCCCTGGTGCTGCGGTTGCGGGCCGAGGGCATCTCCAACAAGGAGCTGCTCAACGCCGTCGAGCAGACGCCGCGAACAATTTTCGCGCCGCCGCAATATCAGGACAATGCCTATTCGTCCCGGCTCGTTCCGCTCGATTGCGGTGCGTTTATGGAGGGCTTCGACTTTGCCGTCCGGCTGCTCCACAGCCTCAATGTCAAGCCGGGACAGCGCATCCTCGAGGTCGGGACCGGTAGCGGGTTTACGGCCGGCGTCATGGGGCGGATCGCCGAGCGCGTACTGACCATCGACCGCTACAAGACGCTTGTCACCGGCGCGCAGCGAAATCTGGAAAAGGCCGGTATCCGCAACGTGATTGTCCGGCAGGCGGACGGCAGCATTGGTCCGGCGGGTGAGGGGACGTTCGACCGCATTCTGGTCACCACCGCTTTCTCCAGCCTGCCGCGCATCTTTTCCGACCATCTCGTCTCGGGCGGTATTCTCGTCGTGCCGATCATGATGAATGAAACCGAATGCCGGATCGTCCGGTTGACGCGGACAGGCAGCCGGTTCGACCGCGAAGACCTGTTCGAGGCGCCGTATCTGCCGATCGTCCCGCAGGTCGCGTCTTTTCTCTGACTTTCATGGACAATTCGTCCGCCGCCAGCGCGAATTTTCTCGCGCGAAGTTCCGCGAAACCATCGCCATGGAACGTTGATTCCATGATTTTCTGCTGCATTGCAGCAGAGCAAGACTGTGGCTTCTTGCTTGATAAGCAATTTAGCATAGCGAAAACAAAACGTTAATTTTCTGTTAATAATGGTCAGTCTCGCGCAAGCTTCGAGGCCTAACCGAAATAAGCGCATAAAAGTCATACATATGAGCTGACCTCTGACTTGAAGCGTGTTTGTCAGTTCTATTCCAGGCGTCAAAACGCAGGAGACGGCAGATGCAGATCGCGAACAGATTGACCTCGGCGGCTTCCGGTGACGGCCTGAGCAACCTTGCCGGTCGCGCTGCTACCCAGGGAACGTCCGGCAATCGGGAAGACGGAAGCGCGACCGTGGCGCTGACCGGCGGCTACGATCCTTCCTCGCGCGTTTCACTCTCGGCGGAGGCGCTTCTTTTTCTCGGTCGGACAAAGCGTGTGCAGGAAAAATATCCGGCACTGACGAAAGACGAGTGGAGCAACAAGCTCTCGCCGCAGCTTGCCGCCCGCGAATACCAGGCCTTCGGCAAATACAGCGAGACCGGCGACCACAAGGCCTATTACCGGGCCTTCATCGAGTACTACGACAATCTCCGGCCGGAGGATCAGAACAGCCTTCGCTACTTCGGTACGCGGGATGCGGCGATTGCCGGTTCGCGCTCGGTGGAATACAGCGACGAAAGCGGCATTGACGGCGGCTCGACCTTCCAGACGCTCGTGAGCGTGCTTTTGGATACGGACAAGGCGCAGTCGGATCTGACCGCGACGCAGGACGCCAGCGGCATGATCACGGGCGACATGTTCGGCTGGGATACCGGGACGATCAGCTACGAGGACGTGTCGCAGACACGCGGTACTCTCTCGGAGATCGAAAAGTTCTACCAGGAAAGCTTCTGAGGCTTACCTTCCGCTGAGGGGGCGATTACCCAAACACGGCACACACTCCGTGCATGCTCATCGACTGCCGGCCAGCGGCGGGCAGGGCGAACTGCAATTGCCGGTATCTTTTGCATCTTGCTGACGCAGTCTTCCCGCACATGCGGTTTGCCGATGCCTTCGGCTCCAGCCGCCGATCATGGTTATCAATTCATCAAAAAACATGCGTGCCAATAGCGGTTTTAACCGCGCGGTAACTCTAATGCGTTTTAATCATCTTACACCGAGTTGTGTTCCAAGTGGGTAAAGCGTCATGCGTATTAGAGTTTCGTCGAGTGTGGGAAAGTCCGTCGTTCGCCTGCTTGCGGCGGTGTTGCTGGCAAGTGCCGCGACAGGTTGCAGCTCGGATGCGACGCGTTTCGGAGGGCTTTTCTCCAAGTCCGATGGTCTGACGACAAGCTCCATCGCTAGCAACAATGTCCCCATTCCCCGCAGCGATATACAGGGCGACGGCATGGCAGTCGCGCCGGCGATGGCCCCCGACAACCGCGAGCAGGCGGTCAGTCAGTCATTCCCTGATCCGGTGAATACGGCGACGACGCCGGTCTCCCGTGCTCGCGAAGCCTCGACTCCTATCAACGTTCAGCGTGTGGCGCTCGCCGATCCCGCTTCGAAGCCGCGCGATACGTCGCTCGCCCAGCCTTTCCCGGCTGTACGCGAGACGGCTAAGGCCGAGCAGAAGATCAAGGCAGACCCGATTGCCACCGGCACCACGACGAAGGGCGGCTGGTCGACGGCCAATGCGCCTGCGGTCCTGCTGCGCCAGGGCGATACGGTTGCGACGCTTTCCAAGCGTTTCGGTGTCCCGGAAAAGGAAATCCTGAAGGCCAACGGTTTGAAATCGTCGTCTGACGCAGAGCCGGGCCAGCGCATCCTCATCCCGACCTTCGGCGTCGGCGGAAGCGCTGCCAAGGCGGCGGCGTCCGATGCAGCGGCAAGCCTCGATGTCGACAAGCAGAAGAATATTCCGCTTCAGCAGGGCAGTCGCGACGTGGCAATCCTGCCCGGTCAGTCGCAATCGCGCGAAAAAGGCGTCAAGCGCACGGATATGGCTGCCGGCAAGCAGCCAGTTTCCGGCGACGGCACCGGTCAGGGCGGAACTTATACCGTCAAGGCGGGCGACTCTTTGAACCGGATTGCCAAGGCAAACGGCGTGTCGGTCGATGCGCTGCGCAAGGCCAACGGCTTGACGACGGCGGCCATCCGCATCGGTCAGCCTTTGAAGATCCCGGGCGCAAGCACGTCCGCTCCCGATCAGGTTGTCACGGCCTCGGTTCCCGGCAAGAAGGCGGATGTAAAACTTGCCAAGGCCGATACAACAAAGCCGGCCGAATATACGCCGCCGGTCGCCAAGCAGTCGGTCACGGAAGTCGCTTCCAAGGAAGATGCTTCCGAGACGTCGCCGAAGGCAACGGGCATCAGCAAGTATCGCTGGCCGGTTCGCGGCGCGGTCATTGCCGGCTACGGTGCCAATGTCGAAGGTAACCGCAACGACGGCATCAACATCTCGGTTCCTGAAGGCACCCCGATCAAGGCAGCCGAAAACGGTGTGGTCATCTATTCCGGCAGCAGCCTCAAGGAACTCGGCAATGCCGTCCTGGTGCGCCATGACGACGGTACGGTCACCGTCTATGGCAACGCTTCGGAACTGAAGGTCCAGCGCGGCCAGAAGATCCAGCGCGGCCAGACGCTGGCGGCGTCGGGCATGAGCGGCACGGCAACGCAGCCGCAGGTGCATTTCGAAGTGCGCAAGAACGCCAGCGCCGTCAACCCGGCCACGTTCCTGGAGTAGTCGACCGTCGCCATCGGTTCAAAAGCAAAAGATAAGCCCCGTCGAGGGGCTTTTCTTTGCATTCAAAGTAAACCTCCACCTCCGGTGGAGGGCTGGACGAGTTTTACATAGTTGTTGAGAGACCTCCTGCTTGAACCATTGGCGTGGCTAAGACATTCAAATCAGGAGGTTATATGGACGAACAATCGCTATCGCACGCGACTTGGGACTGCAAATATCATGTTGTCTTTGGCAGCAAGTATCGGACGAAGAGGCTTTAGGGGGATTTGCGCCGTGAGCTGGGTGAGCACTTTCGCCGGTTGGCGCAGCAAAAGGGCTGCCAGATCGAGGAGGGTCATTTGATGCCTGATCACGTGCACATGCTGATCTCAATCCCGCCGAAATATTCGGTGGCGCACATTGTCGGCTTTCTGAAGGGCAAGACAGCTCTTTATGTTGCCAACAAATATGCGCGTAAGCGGCGCTACAAGGGATATCACTTTTGGGCGCGCGGCTATTTCGTCTCGACGACAGGTTACAACGAGCAGGTCGTCAGACAATATATCCGTAATCAGGAAAAGGCCGACAAAGCTTCCGACTTTGCCGACCTCTTCAATCGTAGCTACTAAGCGCTAACAAAACCACTTCTAGTGGTTCAAGCGCAGCGTTTCAAACCTCCACCTCCGGTGGAGGTACTGACTTTTGTTTTGCCTTCCCGGTTCCATTTCGGGGGACGGCATCGAACGTCGCTTGATCCATGGATTGCAACGGATGATGATACCGGCGAAGTCACGTGCTTGAGCAAAGCGTGCGATGCAGAGCTTCCAGAAATCCCCGTCTGGCAAAGCGCCCGCCCGCCACGTATCTTCTCCGCCATGGCTCTTGATTCTGTAAAAATTCCCAAACTCTCGCTAACCGAAACGCTCTTCGGGTTGTTCCTGCGACTGGTATCCATTTCGTGTTTCTGGTTCGGGCTCAATTATTGGGCGATGCTGATCGGCTTTTCGTTCGGGGGAGGCGGGCGGTTCGATTTGTTGCCGGTGCCGTGGCGGGTGGCGGCGACGGCGCTTGCCGTCGTCTATCCGGTGGCAGCGCTCGGGCTGTGGCTTTTGGTCTCCTGGGGGCCGGTGATCTGGGTGGTGGCGGCGGCGACGGAAATCGTGATGTTTGCGGTCTATCCGCAGATCTTCGGGGTGAAGCCGCTGCTGCTCATTCTGCATGGCGCGGTGGCTTTCACCTTCGTGCTTTTCCGGGCTGCGATCGTCTATCAGCGGGCCAGGCAGGCCAAGGCTGCAAGAATTGATTTACCCTGACACAAGGGCTGTGGATAGTAAGGCGCTGTTAAGGCTGTAGTTTAAGTCGAATTTTATACGTATTCGATAGTGTCTACCTCAAGGCGGGAAGAGATACATACACCGCCAAACAAACAGTGAGGCAGTCATGATGAACACCAAAATGAAACCGCAGGTCGTTGCCGTCAAAGATCCCCACGAAGATGCGATCCGTTCGCTCTACATGGAATCTCTCCACCTCGTCGAACGTCTTCACCGCCGTCTGCTCGACGTCGTCAAGGACGAATTCGACCGCTCGGGCCGCTCCGACGTCAACGCCGTCCAGGCGCTTCTCCTCTTCAACATCGGCAATTCGGAACTGACGGCCGGCGAACTGCGCTCGCGCGGTTACTACCTCGGCTCCAACGTATCCTACAATGTTAAAAAGCTGGTTGATCTCGGCTTCATCAACCACCAGCGCTCGCGCATCGACCGTCGCTCGGTCCGCATCAGCCTGACGGACGAAGGCCAGGAGATCGCCGAGACGGTCGCCAAGCTCTATGAGCGCCATATCGGCTCGATCCAGAAGGTCGGCGGCATCGGCACCGACGAGTTCGGCCAGATGAACAAGCTCCTGCAGCGCCTCGACCGCTTCTGGAACGATACCATGCTCTACAAGCTCTGATCAGAGCTTCAAGCCGACTGACTGCTGTTTCTCCCTCCTGCGGCTTACCGGCCGCAGGATGAGAAACGGACATAGGACGGAAGGACGAAATGCCCCTATTTCCCGGCCCGATTCAAGCGTTGCTTATCGGGAAACCGGAGATCGATGACCTTTCGGCATCCGATCGACAACGACGCACGCTGCTGCGCGATTTTCTCCCATTCAACGAGTAGTGTGCATCGGGTTGCACGCGCTTTCGCCGCCTCCACGGCCAAACCGCTGCCTTGGTCCCGAGTTGAACCGATGTCGCTGGAATGCTGCACCGATCACCAGTGAACGCTTCGAAGCCGGACGCAGCCGGCCCGCGACACGAATCGGCCATATTACTGTGACAGCGACGAGGATACGAGAATGCGGGCGTTGCGCTCCCACTGTTGCCGATGTGCGACTGGCGGCAACTGGCGTTCACGATCTCACGAATGTGAACTGCGGGCAGGGGACTGCGAGTGTAGTTTGCGTTTGTTAACCGTATTCGTGATAGCGCTGCGTTTTGTGTCGCAGCATTGAATGGTAGGAATTATGTCGAAGAAACCCGGAATTGATGCATTCTCACGCCGGAACTTTCTGGCCTCGGCCGCCGCTTTCGGTGCCGCCGCCTGGGCAGGCGGCGCTTTTGCACAGGACGCGCTCGACGAGATCATCAATGCGCCGCGCCGGGGCGCCTGGGACGACCAGTTCGACGCCAAGGCTTCGCGTAGCGCCACGGCCGTCGTTTCCAACACGCCGATCTTCGGCATGGATACGCTTGCCAACACGCAGAACGCCATTGCCCAGTACCAGCAGATCGCCTCGGCCGGCGGCTGGCCGCAGGTCAATTCGTCGGTTCGCCTGGAGATGGGCGTTTCCGATCCGTCGGTGCAGGCCCTGCGCCAGCGCCTGATGATCGTCGGCGACCTGCCGCGCTCCGCCGGTATTTCAAACTCCTTCGACAGCTATGTCGACGGCGCCGTCAAGCGCTTCCAGGCGCGGCACGGACTGCCGGCCGATGGTGTCATGGGCGATTATACCGTCAAGGCGATGAACATCTCCGCGGATGTGCGCCTGCAGCAGCTGAACACCAATGTGGTGCGCCTTCAGTCGATGTCGGGCGATCTCGGCAGCCGCTATGTCCTGGTCAACATTCCCGCCGCCTATATTGAAGCCGTCGAAAACGGTCGCGTGGCGCAGCGTCATACGGCCGTCGTCGGCCGTCTCAGCCGTCCGACCCACATCATCAACTCGAAGATCTACGAGGTCATCCTCAACCCGTACTGGACCTCTCCGCGCTCGATCGTCGAGAAGGACATCGTGCCGTTGATGCGCAAGGATCCGGAATATCTGAAGAAGAATTTTATCCGCCTGATTGACGGGCAGGGCAATGAAGTTCAGCCGGAAACGATCGACTGGAACGCTGAAAAGGCCCCGAACCTGACGTTCCGTCAGGATCCCGGCAAGACGAACGCCATGGCGTCCACCAAGATCAACTTCCACAATCCGAACAACGAGTACATGCACGATACGCCGCAGCAGGGCCTGTTCAACAAGCTGGCCCGCTTTGAATCGTCTGGCTGCGTTCGTGTTCAGAACGTCCGCGACCTCGCGACATGGCTGCTGCGCGACACGCCCGGCTGGTCGCGCCAGCAGATCGAGGCGACGATCCGCACCGGTCAGAATTCGCCGATCAAACTGGCTGTCGAGGTTCCGGTCTACTTCAAGTACATCACCGCCTGGGCGGCAACGGACGGCATCGTGCAGTTCCGCGACGACATCTATCAGATGGACGGCGAGCAGGAACTGGCGTTGCAGACCACGACCGGCATCGAGCAGGCTGCCGGTTCGGTGGAGCAGGAAAACTTGCCGCAATAAGCCTTCCGCATTTCTTTGAAGCGGGCCGCGCATCCTTGAAAAGGGGCGCGGCCTT
>Ga0307515_10012805_pt1 | contig 15743 bp, 3 predicted proteins | sample 17_EM_MG_FD_194513 | JGI IMG/M metagenome (GOLD analysis project Ga0307515, IMG submission 194513) | Populus trichocarpa ectomycorrhiza microbial communities from riparian zone in the Pacific Northwest, United States - 17_EM | ecosystem: Host-associated > Plants > Roots > Unclassified | place... | reverse complement strand
TCTAGTATTTTAATAGGTTATAGCCCTCTATATAGCTTATACCTTATTAGTTTATTTCTTTAGCAATCTAAATACTCTTTTATTACTTTTCTAGCTATGCCCTAGATTCTGTTAATAATATATTCTTTTTAAAGTATTAATACTAAGCCTATCGCTCCGTTATGTCCTTAAGTTATTCCCTTATAAAAATCTTCTATAAAATACTCTGCTATGCTTTTTAGGATATACTTTATTCTTAGTTTTTATATATATCTATCTATAGATCTTCTAGCTATACTTTTAGAATTATTTATACCTAAAAGCTCTCTAGTATCTTATAGACTCTTTTTAGTTCTCTATCCTCTTAAGTTACTACTAGCTTAGAATAATTATACCTAATTAATCTGTTACTATCTCTACGTAGTATTGCTCCTAATAGTTTCTTATTATTTTATAGTTTAGCTTTTCTGCTAAGCGTATTTACCCTTATATTTTTAGTTCCTTTAGTATACTAAATCTTAAAATGGTATTTTATAAGCATCTCTACCTATCTAACCTATTTATAATTAAGTTCTTTTATTATTAGGAACCTTATTAGGTTCTTATAATCCGTCTTAACTATAAATAGTTTCTTTACGCCTTATAAGAATGCTCTTTATTTTTTAAATGCTATAACTATACCTAATAACTCCTTGTTATAGATGTTATAGTTTAACTTTAGTAGTGTTATCTTTTAACTATAGTATATTACTGGGTACTATATATTCCCGTGCTTTTATAGCAAATATACTCCTAGTATAAAGTCTAATATATCTATTTCCATAACTATATCTAGTCCTAGTTAATAGATTTTAAGGATTAGCTCTTAGGTAAACAATTCTTTAAGTTCCTTAAACAGCCTCTTTTATTTATCTCCCTATATTTATAGTTCCTCTTTCTTTATAAGCCTAGTAAATGGTTTAATATTCTTTAACTATTATACTATAAACCTTCTATAGTAGTTACAAACCCCTAAAAATAACCTTAACTGTGTTATATTCTCTAGTTTTTACTAACTTACTATAGCTTTAATCTTCTTTAGGTCTATACTAATATAACTTAGTTTAATAATAAATCTAACAAAATTAGTCTTCCTTATAAAGAACTTGTATTTTTTAATTATTACTAGTATCTATTCTTTTTATAGTCTCCTTAAGACCTATTTAACGTATTCTCCATATTCTTCCTTAGTTATTAAGTAGATAATAATATCGTCAAGGTATACTATAATAAACTTATTAAGGTGTTCTTCTAATACACTGTTAATTCGCTTCTAGAATATTGCTAGTATATTTATTAACCCGAATTATATAACTAATAGTTTATATAGTCCTTCCTTTAACCTAAAGGCTGCCTTTTATTTATTGCCTTCCTTAATTCTAATTTAATAGTACGCCTATCTTAGATCTATCTTCGTAAAGATTTACGCATTACCTATCCGGTTCTAGATTTCGCTAATTAAGGGTAAAGGATACCTATCCTTCTAAGTAATATTATTTAACTATCTATAGTTAATATATAGCCTAAGTTTTTCATTCTTCTTTAGTATAAATAGTACTGGATAACCTACTAATAACTATAATAGTTTAATATATCCCTTTTATAAGTTCTCCTAGATAAACTCTTTAAGTGCTTTTAACTCCTCTTAAGTAAGCTTATAGGTTAAAAAGAACCTTAAACCTATTTCTAGTTTTAACTCTATCTTATAGTTCTATACTATATAATCTGCCAGCTTTTTACTTTTTAGGCTCTATAGTTTCTTGCTATATTTATAGTATCTCTTTAGTATATAACTTAAGCCCCACTTAGTCTCTTTATATATTACTCTAACTTAGTACTATACCAGCTTAGTTTATTATTACATCTTATATTATTAAGTATTTATAATATTAACCTAACCTATAATCTAATTAATCTTTAAGTTATATTCCTATAACTAAGGCATGCCTAATACTGCCTTATTATAAGGGTACTTTTAGTCCCTTACTCGGCTGCATCGCCTAGGAGCTCTAAGGGGTAGCTAAGGCCTAGCCGAAGGCTAGGCTTGGCACCTCCTTATAAGCTCCTCGGGCTTCTAGCCCTTTCCCTCCTCATCGGTTCGTCTCTGTACTTAGGCTATTGCCTACCCTTATTACCATATCGTCCTCTTCTACCAACTCCCTATATGACTTATGCTCGGCTTGCCTACTCCCTACTATATACCCTAGCAATACTGCCTTACATTAATTTTATCCTAATAGTAGGATATTAAAAGACATCTTGATTTATCTTCCTTTAATAGTTATCTAAATAGGTCCTGTTTTAAGATTAATAATCCCTCCTCTATAGGTTATTAGATCTCCTAAAATTGTAACTAATAGGTAAGGTTACTTCTTCTGCCTATAAGGTAATCCCATTCTTTTAACTACTACTAGTAAGATATAGTTTATCATTACTCTACTATCTATCAGTGCTTTAAACTACTAATCTTACTAATTAACTTGTAAATTTAGGTATTGTCCTTAAATTCCTTTAAGGGTCTAAAGCTCTACTACTAGCTCCCTTTAGTCTCTACTTTTCCTAACTATTAGCTGCTAAATTCTATTGTACTTAGCTCGCTCTCCAGCCAATATCTAGTTCGCTTTTTATCTTCTATATACTATAGACACGTATTTTTTTAGGTATTCCTACCACTATTATCTATTTAAGAATTCTTCTATAAGGAATCTTTTTAGTTAAAATATTAAGTCTTCTAACTCCTAAACTTCTACTAGATGCCATCTGTGTATATACTTAACATTTCTATACTATTGCTTATCTAGCGCCTAATATATTCTTATAGGGTACTTCTAATTCTTTTCTTTTAGATTCTTATATATCTCGTATATATTATCTATATATGCAATCCATAATAGTATATAGTGTACTAGGTGCTTTAGGTCAACTCTTAACTCGTCTTTATCTTTAAGTTTAAACCTTTACTATGTTAATCTAAATATTATAACCTTATTTGCAGATACTAAGATACATCTTTCGCTTCTTTAGGCCTCTAATCATTCCTTTAGATCCTTTAATATTATAATTAAGGCTCCTTTAATATAACTTATAGCTTTTTCCGTAATAGGGTAGTTCTGGATAACTCGCTTATCTAACTATATATAAAAATCTTCCTACTTATTATTATATCGCTGCCTATACTACTTTTAGTATAGCTGCTAAAGTATATACGGCTTGTCCGTAAGGAAGTATCTTCTTATTACTATATTATAACAGCCCTTTATATATTATTTTTTAAACCTAGTTAAGATTCCTAAATCCTCTTTATTTTCTAATTTAGTAAGCTACTTAGCTTTTAGCGTGCCTACTTTAGGCCTATTAGTAATTCTTTATATAGGTGCTCTATCCCTTATATAACCTAGTATACTAGATTTCTAGTCTAGTTTCTGTTTTTACTATATAAGGATTCTCTATCTAAATTCCTCTACGGTTTCTTTTAGTTTTCGCCTTATAAGTAGATCCTTAAAGTCTTCTTACTTCTTAATCTTGGTTTATTTAATAGTTCTTATTTATATCTAGAAATCTTAGTCCTATAGGATTCTCAATCCTAAGCTTGCTTCTTTCTTAAGCTTAGCTTTAGCCTTAGTCTAACTAGGCTTCTATAGTGTCCTTATCTTATCTTAAATTTTTTAAATCTTACTTATCTTATCTTAAGAATCTTATACCTTTAGGAAACTTCATCCCGAGCTTATTTATATATTACTATACTAAGCTATTACTCTGCTCTATTGGTTATCGTCTATTATAGGTCCTTAAGCGTATCTTATCCCGTTTTAGAAAATTTAATTATCTCTTATCTCTTCTTAAGAATCTTAAGCCTATAGCCTTTTGCCTTTATTAAGTACTAAAGTAGTTTATTATCCTACTTTTTTTTACGTCTTATAAAGCAATAGACATTATATCTAGTAGGGTCTTAATCCCTACTAATATTCCCTATTCTATAATGGAATTATTCCCTACCTCTTTTATAACATCTTTAAGGTCTATATACTTCTAGTAAGCTACCCTTATTACCTTATTATTACTAAATATTTTACCTATATTAAATTTATTATCCTTAATATCCGATCTGCAAACTAGTTTATTAGTTCCTCTAAACTCTAATATTTTCGGCTCTTATAGCCAATAGCTTACGCTATACTTAGCGTCCTTATAAATTTAGTATATATCACAGTGCTGTAATAAAGTAGACTAAATAACTACGTTATAGTATAAAGAGGAGAAGAAGGTAGAAAGGGGGTATTGTATATAAATAGTAGGGCCGGCCGCCGAGGCACTAGTGGTGGGTTAGCTAATAGTAGGAAATAGTACAAGACAGTATAAAACAGTATACGTTAGGCCAGTGCCGTAACAGTACTCCTCTCCCCTAGATAGTTTAGTCCCTAAACTAAATAAATAACTCTAAAATAGGTAGTATATAGGGTCGCCTATTTTTTACCGTAAAGATATTAGTTCCGCTTACCGCCCTTAACCAAGCTAATAGCGATTTTCCGTACCGGGTATAGAAAATCCTAATTAATTAGTTTAGTGAGTAAGGTTGGTAGAACTCTATATTACTACCCAAATTAATTTACGTGGCGTTTCTTAGCAAGAATTTAGCTAATTAGATAACTTTAACTGCTAGTTAAAGTTTTATAACATCTTAACCACCACAAATTTTAACATAGTAGTCAGCTATAACCTTAGCGTGGCTTTTCCTTATCTTATACCCAGTCTAGGGGTCCTAGCTTCTTAGGGTATTGCTTATAAAAGCGCTATATAGCTTATTTATAACCCTTTAGGTCTTCTTCTGGCTACTAGATTATATCCTTATAATATTTCTATTTAATCTTATAAGTTAGGCCTTAGGGGTCTTCGTTATATATATTAAAGATCCCCCCAAACTCCTATTTATCTTCTATATTACCGTTATTATTTTTCTCTACTACTTGTCCTTATATATTACGGCGCTCTATAGTATTAATATTTGCTTAGCTAGGGATCTTTTTAGCAGCCTAGAGGCAGACTGTCGGAACGTTAATCACGTGACGTGGTCACGAGACCACGAAGTGAGACTAGCTATCTGACTTTGGAGTAACCCCTTTCTTCAATATACAATTAACTACCAACTTCAACATAGCATACGTACCACTATAAGTGATATTCGTGCATGTTAATAATGCGAGTATACCGACACTAATTAGTAGACGTATAGATCAGGAAATACGTAATAGCAAAGCTTAAAACCACGCATTGGCTTAACTACTGACGCGTTAGATCGCAGAGCTATCGCCCTATTTTAGTTAAAGGAGAAAACTACGTTACCCTTAAAGCTTGAAACCATGTATTAGCTTAACTGCTAATGCGTTAGATCGCCTAGAGAACCGTATCTTTACTTAGAGAGAGCTACGTTATCCTTAAAGCTTGAAACCACGTATTAGCTTGCTGATGCGTTAGATCGCCTAGAGGACTATATCTCTGCTAAGAATCGTCTATAGTGCCTAAGAACTGTAGATTCGTTAATAGGATACGTACACACCTTTATACCCTTACCTTTATACCCTTACCTTAACCTTGACCTTAACCTCGACCCCGACCTTAAACCTTAACCTTAAACTCGAACCTCTAAAACCTCTACTTAATTTTAAACTATAATATACACAAAGACACGACAATATAGAAATTAATTAGAAGGAGAGAATTGCTAAGTACAGCTACGGAATTGACTTGGAGACGGCTATAAATGTTAATCTAATGGAGTATATGGAGACTAAGATATACCTATACATATAAGATAACCTTATAGACTCTTTATTATAGATAGTGTTCCAGGAAGACTTTAAGGACTTTATACTAGAGCTCTTTATATAAGTATAATCTAATACTAGAATGAGGATCCGTGAATACCTAGTTAAGAGAGGAGTATATATTGTTAAGCAAGATAAGAGATACTCCCTTGGCAAAGTGCTAACGGATATTACTAATAAAGAAGAGTTTCACGAGTGGATAGACAAAGAGATTGGTCTAGCCCTTAATGATATTAAGCCAATAATTACTATGGCTCTATAAGACCGACTTAATTCGACCTTAGATAAGCTTGCTGTACCCCCACCACTACTAGCTACTCTAATTGCTGCACTGCCAGCTACTCCAATTGCTGCACCGCTAGCTACCCCGACCGCTGCCCCCGCTACCCCTACTACCCCCCCCAGACCTACACTAATTGCTGCACCGCTAGCTACCCTAACCGCTGCCCCTGCTACCCCTACTACCCCTCCTAGTTCCTAATCCTCTAATTATAACTAAATCCACGCCCTTATTAACTAATTGCTATGGCTAAGAGAGTAGTAACTGTAGCAGCTATAGCAACCGCAGTAACTATATATATATACACTACCTAAACTAGCTGTGCCTAGTATAGAGTAAGGACCTAAGCAAGGACCTAGATATAATAAGGAGGTGGCTATAATTGTAAAGATCTATATAGACGACTAAAAGTACGACGGAGTTAATAATAGCTTTGACTTTAAGCTAACTATCTTCTATAATATCTGTAAGAGATCTAGCTTACTACTAGAAGGCTATATAGTGGCATTTTCTAGCATGCTAAAAGGGCTTGCTTAGGACTACTACTATAACAGTAACCTTAAGTTAAGACCTTTTACTAAAGCCTGTAACTACATATAACAGTTTTTTAAAGGGCTAGAATACTACTGTAAGAACCTTATGGAGTGGAACAGTATAACCCTCTAAGGAGTTATGGATGAGAACCCTAATAAGTTAATCTATTAGAACTTCTAATTACTTATAGATAAGCTGCTAAAGTAACGCTATGGACTATACCCAGACTTCCGTACAAACCGCATTCTTATAAATAAGCTAGTTACTGCTTGCTAGGGAGTACTAGTATACCGTATTGCTGTCTTTAACCTTTTAGAAGACCTCTCTTAGTTAATTAGCAAGCTACAATCCTCTATTATTACGTAGGAAAAAGAACACCCCCTATAGGCCTTAATAAGATTGTCTTATTAAGCCTTCTTTATAGATTAACGCTATTACCAAAATGACCAGAATCGAGACCGAAACACCAATCGCTACGGTAGCAATTGCCCCTATAGATCTAACGGTAGACTAAAGGCCAAGTGCTACGTCTGTAAGAAGGAGGACTGCCGTTTGTGGAAATATATAGAGGAGGAGCGTAGTTGGTCTAGAGATGACTATAAGAGACGCTTTACTGATATTAAGGGTCGTAATAAGGGCAATTTTGATAACCACTTTAAGTAATACGTCGCTGCTTGCGAAAGAAATAAAGATAATGATTTAGACTTTGAAGCCTATATATAAGACGCTAATGACTCTAGGAGCGATGCTGGAGAACCTGACGATAGTTCTACCTATATCACTACCTTTAGAATACTTACTATGGAGGAAGCAACCTCTATAAGCGTAGAGCTAGCTAATAAGGCTTGTATATACCTACTTACGGCTTTAGAACTTACTATAGAAACTTATATAGAGACTAACCCATTTGCCTACAATACGGCTATAGCTATAGCGTCATAATACACCTTAACGGTCTTTATAGAAATCATAATTAATACAGGTGCTTCGCGTAAGTCTATAGCTGGCTACGGTTAATTCCAAGCTCTATAGGCCGTAGATAAGTCTATAAGTCTTAACACGTTAACTAAGGGCTAAGTAACTATCTAATTCGGGATTAGAGCCTCTACATCTATCAGAACTATAGATGTCAATAGCCCTGTAGGCAAGGTACAATTCCACATCGTTAAAGCAGATACTCCCTTCCTACTTTGCTTAGCAGATATAGATAGACTCCATATTAAATACGATAACCTAAAAGATGTTATTATTACTTGCACTAAAAAGGTGCCAGTAGTTAGACGATTTGGCCACCTATTTCTCCTATAGAGCTTCTCCTTATAGTCTTATTTAGTTAAGTCTTTTAATATAAACCCTTGCTACTTAACTGACGTAGAACTATAACGTCTATACCGTTAATTTAGTTACCCGTTAGTTAATAGACTGTAAAAGCTTCTTAATAAGGCTGGCTACGGCTATAATACTAATAGATCTGCTATTAAAGAACTAACTAGACTCTACCACTACTGCTAGAAGCATGGCAGATCTCTAGGTAGATTTCGCTTTACCTTATAAGACAACGTTAATTTTAATTATAACATCATCGTCGATATTATGTATATTAGCGGCTCCCCCCTACTATACGTAGTTAACAAAGCAACTCGATTTTAAACTGGCAGATAGCTATAAGACATCAGCGCCAAGCATACTTAGGATGTTCTTCGAATGTACTAGATCGACAGCTATTTAGGACTACTAGACTTAATCACTACAGACGCTAGGAAGAACTTTGTTAGTAAGGAGTTTAAGCACTACGCTGCCACTATGGGAGCAACCATAAAGTCAGTTCTAGTTGAATCACACAATTCCATTAGAATGGTAGAACGCTACTATAGTCCGCTATAATAAGCCTACCAAATCATTATGACTGAAATCCCTAAAATTAGCAAGGAGATGGCCCTATAAATGGCCTTTAAAGCTATTAATAACACGGCTGGCCTAGAAGGCCTAGTCCCTATACTCCTAGTCTTTAGAGCCTACCTCTAAATGGTTAAATCGGACGTGCTATTACCTTTAGTTATACAGCGAGCTGCGGCCATTAAGAAAGCAATAATGGAAATTTAGAAACTATAAGCTGAACGACAGATTGCTAACGCTCTTAATATGCGAAATAGACCACGAACTAACGCTATTTATGGCCTCCCACCTAGTTCGCCTGTCTTAGTCTGGAGAGAGGGTAATACTAGCTAAAGTGGCTATTGGGACGGACTATATATACTACTCGCTATTAACGGCGAGACCTATACCGTAAAGCTACTAAATAGGCCTATAACCTTCTGTTCTATAGTTGTAAAATCTTACCTACTAGACCTATAAGACCTAGTTAAACTACAAGAATCTGTTAAATTAGATAAACCAGTACTTTTACCAGCCGAACCTTAATCGTTACCTGAGGCTGAACCACAGCTACCGCTAAGGCGAGGTAGAGGTCGCCCCCGTAAATACCTATTGCTTACGGCCGTCACAAACGCAGCTGTTATAGATGCTACAATAGACATAGGCGCTTCCACGGGTGATATTGCGGACATTGCGGACATTGCGGATATTGCGGATATTGCGGATATCGCTATTTACTTATAGGACGATGATACCGCAGATACGGCTAGCACTACTATTTACTTATAGAACGATAGCAACACCTAATTTAGCGCTTTATAATAAAAGGAGGTTATAGGCCTACTTGAGAAAGGCGTCTTTAAGATTATTAAACTACACGATATACCAAAGGGGGTTAGACTCTTTAATTTATGGTTTGTTGATAAGATTAAGAATAAGGGAACCGATAAAGCCTTTAAGAAATTATAACTTATTATATAGGCCTATAATGACTTAGAGAAAGAGCTGGTTCTTACTTAGTTACTAATAATTTAATGAGTTAGCCAGCGGCTAATTCTCTGTATCGCTGCTATACTATTGTAGATACGACTTTACTTCCGAGACATCTTATAAGCCTATATCTAGTCTACTATGAACCTAAACTGCGAGTTCTATATATAACTACTATATAAGCTAAATAAATAATTGGGAATTGATACGGACTCCGTTCTAAAGGTTATAAGGCCACTTTATAGAGTACCTAAAGCTAGAAACCACTGGTTTAAGACCTACCATTTATACTATATTAATTAGCTGCAAATAAACTAGTCCATATACGACCCTTGCTTACTTTACAGCAATAAGCCTTTTAGAATTGTTGGCCTACAGACTAATAATATACTGTTCCTTATAGATAACACCTTTATAGAGGCTAAATAAAGCGAACTATATAAGGCTGAATTTATAACTAAGGAGCGAGAGTAACTAACCGCTGATATACTAATTAAGTTTAATGGAGGGCTTATTTAATTAATACAAGACGGGAGTATTACGCTAATATAAAAGCGCCAGTGTAAGAACCTAAGTGTGGTTAACACTACACTAGTAGACAGCACTAGCTCTAGAGGAGTTACGCGTAGTTTGCTTATACTAAAGGACCAGTATATCACTTAACGCGCTAGAGGAGCCTATATTGCCTCAGTCTATTAGCTAGAGGCCTTATTTAACCTATCCCTTACTACCTAGGCAATTAACCTAGTTAAAGATAATGCAAAGAGCCTTAATAAGCAATTAAGCTGGCAGATTAAGAACGTAAATAGAGGCCTAAAGTTTGTTAAGCTAGACGCTAATACCTTATAACTCCTGGTATTTATAGACGCTTCCTTCGCCAATAATAAGGACCTATCTTCGCAAATCGGCTATGTACTTATACTAGCAGACGCCTTAAATAAGGCAAATATCGTCCACTGGTCTTTAATTAAGTATAAAAGAGTTACTAGGAGTGTATTAGCCTTAGAGCTGTACGGTATAGCGCACGGTTTTGATATAGGCGCTGTAATTAAATCTACGCTAGATAAGGTCCTACAGGTTAACCTATTACTCGTTCTCTATACTAATTTAAAGTTTTTATACGACTATCTCGTCCGACTAGGAACTACGCAAGAGAAACGCTTAATAATTGATGTGATGTGCCTTCGCCAAGCTTATGAACGAAGATAGATTACTAAAGTTAAGTGGATTAATGGAGACACTAACTCTGCGGACGCTATAATAAAGGGTAAGCCCTATACGGCACTATTATAGCTTATTAATACGAATCGAGTTAAATTATGGGCTGTAGGGTGGGTTAAACGGACGGATTTAGCCCTGGTCTAGCGTTATATAACTAGGTGTAATGGGCTTATACTATATAGAGCCAGCCGCTAAGGCGCTAGTAGCAGGTGAGCCAATAGCGATTTTCTATGCCGGGCATAGAAAATCCTAATTGGCTGGTTTAACGGCATGGCAGAATTTGGCAGACGACGCTCCAGCACTATTATACGTAGAAGCTATTGCGTATTATAGACGGAAGAGCTAACTATTACGTATACGCTACGAATAGTCTAGAAGACTTAACTTTAGAGTGTAGATTAGCCTTTTTTTTAGAGTTGCTCTAGTGTCGGAACGTTAATCACGTGATGTGGTCACGAGACCACAAAGTGAGACTAGCTATCTGACTTTGGAGTAACCCCTTTCTTTAATATACAATTAACTACCAACTTTAACACAGCATACGTACCACTACAAGTGATATTCGTGCACGTTGATAATGCGAGTATACCGACACAGACCTTAGATATATAAAAGGATTTATTTACTTAGATATAGTCCGGGAGGTTTACTATAATTACCCTTTAGTATACTACAAGTATAGGGTATAGGCCGTCCCATTTATTGTCCTATTTCTTCTTAGGTCTATTTATCTTTATATTTTCTAAGCTAACTATAACTATATCGCCTTCGTAGAATAACGCGCTCTCGTCCCTATAGGTATTAGTATTATCTTTATAGCGTTACTATAAAATCCCGGCTAGGGCCTTAAGCTATATTAATATCCGCTTAAAGCAGTTGGCTATAAAGTCTACGTAGAAGAACTTCTTCTTTACTTATACTAATAGTATTAGTAGGTAGGGGCTAATAGGCTTAATTCCAAGGTGAGGGTTAAAGCTATAGTTTACAAAAAATAGGGAGATGTCTATACTCTTATTGATTTGGTTATTTATAGCAAACTTAGTAAATAGTAGGTAGTTAACCTAGTTATCTTATATAAAGCTAACAAAAGCATAAAGGTACTTATTTATAGCAGCGTTAATAATTTTAGTTTAACTATCCGTTTCTGGGTATTAGGCTAAGTTTAGTCTTAAGGTTATCTTAAGGCGTTTACTTAGTCGTTGCTAGAAGTCGCTAATAAATTATATACCGCGATTGGAGATAATCGTGCTTAGTATACCGTGGAGCTTATATATGTTATTAACAAAGCTATTAACTAGCTTCTCTATTAAAAGTCCTATTACTAAAATAAGGTATTATATTTTAGTTAGGCGGTCTATAATAATAAGGATATATTTATATACTTTACTATAGCATTAGTATACCGGTAGTGTTATAATATAGTTAATTAAAATATTGGTTTATAGGTAAGTAGGTAGTTTTAGTAGCTTTAAGAAACTAGGCGGGGCGGAGTAGGGGTTTTTAATACAAAAGTATAGGGCATAGTCTTTAATAAAGGTAGCTATAAATTAGGAGATTCCTAGCTACCAGTATATTTGGTTTAAGAGGTTAAGGGTTTTAACCTAGCTAAGATAACTAGCGGGGCCGCTACTATAAGAGCGATAGATAACTTCTAGGCGGAGGTTTAGGGCGTTAGGGATAAAGAGATATTAGCGAAAGTAGATCTGTCTATTAATAATACTATATTCTAACTTATTGTAGTAAAGTAATTTCCTAATCTTCTTTAGCTACTAGCGAGCTTTCCGATTATATAAGGCCGCTACTATATCTCTTATAAGTTCGTTCTTCTAGTATCCTAACTAAATTAACTTATTTAGTGACTTTTTAGCTATTTTAGGGTCTAGAGCGGCTATAAACTCCGCGTTATTAGAGTTATGGGACTTATATAGTAATTCTTCTAAGATTGTAGGGTTAACTTTCTAGGGCGGTATAATGACTTAGGCTTAGTAGCAGAGGCGTTTATTATTAATGTCCTTAGGCCTTATTCCTAGTAGCTAGCTTAGGGCGTTAGGGAGCGTAGCTTTACTATTAGGTCTATATATAATTATAAAGTTAAACTATAAAAGGAACTTTGCCTACTAGACTTAGCGCTAATTTAGCTGCTTAGTAGTTATAAATGTCTATAGGTTTTTATAGTTGGTAATAATTTTAAACGGCTCCTTAGTCCCTTATAGCTTAGGACGCTATTTCTTTAAAGCCTTAATAATAGCTAAGAGTTCTTTATTATAGATTTTATAGTTATACTTTAGCGTAGAGTGCTTTACGGAGAAGAATGTAACCAGTTTTAATTTACCGTTGTTATTATACTAGGAAAGGACTCCACTAGAAGCCTAATTTAATACGTCTATCTCTACTACTATTTTCTTTATATAGTTATAGTATGCTAGTACTAGTGCTAAGGTAAAGGCTCCCTTAAGGGCCTTAAACGATTTAGCTTATTTTAGTCCCTATAGCTATTCGATATCCTTCTTTAAGAGTTTTATTATAGGTATAGCGATAGTAAAGTAGCCTTAGATAAATTATTGGTAGAAGTTCGCAAAGCCGAGGAATTATTATAGTTCTTTAATTAATATTGGGTCCTTTTATTCCTATAAGGCCTATACCTTCTTAGGGTCTATAGTTATGCTATTAGTTAAGATAATTAAGCCGAGGTATTTTGTTTTAGTAGAGTAGAACTTAGACTTATTAATATTAATTTAAAGTCTAGTATTACTAAGTCTTTAAACAACTTTATTTATATACTTAGTGTGCTTAGCGCGTATTTTAGAAAAGATAAGGATATTATTAAGGTAGGCAGTATAGTAGTCGTTAAGGGCGTTATATAAAATATAATTAATATAGTTTTAGAATATAGCGGGTGCGTTATAGAGGCTAAATAGTATAACTAGTATCTTATAGAGTCCAAACTAGGTAATAAATGCTATAAGCTACTTATGGCCCTTTATAATCCGGATCCGGTTAAACATAGTAATTATATTAAGTTTAGTAAAGTACTTAGCATTATAAAGTACGTTAAGTATCTTATAGATTAGTGGCAGTAGGTACCGATTCTTAATAGTAACTATATTTAGGCCTTAGTAGTTATAGTAGATTTATATACCGCCGCTAGGCTTAGTAGCGAGGAGGAGTGGTACAGTAGCTAGTAAGGTTAATTTACGGATAAAACCCTTATCCAGTATCTTATTAATCCATTTCTTTATATACCTAAGTTTAGTAGGTAAGAGTGGTTTATTTTTATAGTATAGGGCCTAATTTCTAGGGATAATCTTAATTTTATAGTCCTATAGTTAGTAAGGGGGTAGCTTATCTACGTTTTTAGGGAGGAAGTGCTTAATATATTTACAAAACTCCTTTAGAAGGCGTTATAGAATATCTTCGCGGGTTAATCCTAGTTTACCTTTTAGGAATTTTTTAATATTAGTGTTAACTATCTTCTAGCGTAAAAGCTCGGGCTTAGTTTTTAAATTTGTTTTAAGAAAGTTATAGAAATAGGGGGGCAGCACTTTACGGGCTTCCTTTATTGTATAGTTGCCTTCTACTAGCTAGCGGAAAGACCTTTTTAATAGGTTTAGTACTTCTATTAGGCCTATAGGCAGCTCCTTAAGTAGCTATTAGTGCTCTTTTTGTTTAACTAGTTCTACTAGCTCCGCTATATAGATCCTTATTACTATTATATCTTTTTATTTATAGAACTAGGTAAAATTAATGGTATAAGCGTATCTAATATTATCTAGGTTAGGGCGTATTTGGTTCTCTAGTGCTACGGCTAAGCTAGTATAGCTTAATTAGCCTAGGGGGGCGGAAACGAGGCGGTAGCCCTATATATTACGCGCGGGAGATAGGTATAAAGTTAGGCGTTATAGTGGCGCGGTTTTTATTATCTAAGTCTTAGTGGTTTTATAGCTAGTCCTTACTATAACGTAAGCTATAGTGTATATATATAGTATATAGCTTAGTTCTAGGTATTGGGCTAGGCAGCTAGGGTTTAAATAGTATCTAGGTTAGGGTTAGATTCTTAATAGTAGCGGCGTAAAGTGGACTTTCTTTCTTAGTCTTAGTAGGGCTGGCCGGCCTATTATTTTAGTCTTAAGTACTAGGGTAGTCCAGTCTTCTACTATCTTATTACCTTACAGCTAACGTGGTTAACGGAGTTTTGACCAGTCCCTAAGTTATAAGCGATTTAAAGTTTTACTGGTTATTTGTCTGCGGGTCGGCGTTTTGGCGAACTTTGATTTTCAAATCGGTCATAACCCAGGGACCGGTTAAAACCCCATTAACCACATTATATAGGCTCCCCTTTATTAGGAACATCTTTTACTATTAGGGCTTTATATATAGTCCTAGGCACTAGGTTTAGTAGTGCCGAGTATTTATATAGGGCGTTCCTACTACCGTCGGTTATCCCCCATAGGAGGTAGTGCCTAAAGTAATAGTTTAAGTTAAAGCAGATCTTAAGCTTCCTAAAGCTAGGGCAGGGCTTATACTTCTAAAGCTAAGGCATACCTAGGATAATTAGGGTAGTGGGCGAGAGTTTAGTAATAAAAAAGAGCATAGCTTTAGTATAGAGGCCAATTAATATTTAGGTAGTAAAGTAGTCTATAATAAGCAAAGTTGGGATATTATCTATAAGGCGTAGTGGCCTAGGTGCTAGTAGCTTCTTAATTATAATGTTATACTTTCTTATAATAGACTCTACGTTAGTAAATACTATTATAGTACTACCGGAGTCTACTAGGCTTACTATATTAATATAAACTTAGGGGTATAGGTTACGTAGTAAGGAGAGTTAGGTTTAAATAAGGATTAATTTCTTATTACTGTTTACTAATAGAAAGGACTAATTAATCTAGTAATAGGGACCTAATCTTCTCGTCTTCCTCCTTATATAGTTTAGACCCTTAAACGCGACTTAGTCTAAGGGTTTGCCTTTTAACAATTAGGGTATAAGGCTGTTATAGTGGGGT
>Ga0307515_10012804_pt1 | contig 15743 bp, 3 predicted proteins | sample 17_EM_MG_FD_194513 | JGI IMG/M metagenome (GOLD analysis project Ga0307515, IMG submission 194513) | Populus trichocarpa ectomycorrhiza microbial communities from riparian zone in the Pacific Northwest, United States - 17_EM | ecosystem: Host-associated > Plants > Roots > Unclassified | place... | reverse complement strand
TAGTAATATTTTATTACAACTATATTACGGGTAGAAACTATAGCTTTAATATAATGCTTTAGCTTATTAAAGCCTACTTTAAGACTAATAAGAATTGCTAGCTTTATATATCTAAATAGTAGGAAACTATATTCTAAAGAGTTATCGCTTCTAACCTAATAAAGACTTATTTAAAGTGCCTTTAACTACTCTTTAATAAACTCTAGAAAATCTAATATGGCCTTACTAAAACTTACTAAAATAAGAATAGCCTAAGGGACTAGGTTATTTTAGTATGCTATAGTGTTCTTAAGTGTAACTTAGCGCTATATAAACCTATAAATACATTTAAAGAAGTATATACTAAGCTACGCTCCGCTATAGGTACTATAATATAAATATAAGAATCTTAATAGTTTTATACCGAAAGCCTTACCTAACTAAGTGTCCCTAACTAACACAATTATAACTAGACTAATTAAATATATAGCGGCTATAGTAGGGAATACGGCAAAGGGTATAATTAATATTAACTATAAGGTAATTATAGAGGTTCTCGTGGAGGTTTATTTTAAAGTAATTACTAAAAGAAGTGCTATATTTGTAAGAAGCTAAATTGCTAGTTAACTAAATACTCCCTTAATAAGCAAAAGGAGGTATATAATAAGTTCCGTTAAAGTATAAGAAATATTAAAAATTGCAAGGTTACTACGGCCTACTTTTAAAGCTTCCTAGTTTAATATAAAGGCGTAGAAGATTTTAAGGGTAAGGTTAATAAGACTGAATAGCTCCTTATAGATATAGAAATTAAGAACTACTCTCCTAACTAATACTTTACTAAGTATAGTAAGGTAGATAGTATATAAACCGTTACTATTCTTAATAACCAATCTACGCTCTATTCTATTATAAAGTTAGATATCTTTAATAAGCTAAAGGAGAGCTCCGCGTTTTCCTTTAATAACAGATACTTAGTAAATATCTTTTATAGTATTATACTAGATACTAAAGCCGTAGGAGTATCTATAGTAGGAGAACCTTAAGTTTAAGCCCTTTAATAGCTTAATAGCTCTATTTAGATTAACTATTTAACAGTAGGCCAATATACGATTTGTTTTAGTAAGGGTACTATAACCTTTTTTAGTATAATTAGGGTCCAAACCCCCTTAAGGTATATTACCTTCTATATTATTCCTATAAACACTCCGTTTCTATTTTATATTAAAGATATAAATAAATTAGGCGTTAGGCTTAATAACCTTAAGAATATACTTATTTAGGGAGATAATTAGGTGCCTGTTATACGTAAGTAGGGTTACCTCTAGTTACTTCTTTATTAACTAGAAAAGAGTGTTGCTTAAAGCTACTTAACTAAGTTAGAATTACGCCAACTGTACCGTTATTTTGGCCACCTATCTATTTATTAATTACTTAGGGTTCTTTAGCAAATAGGCTATAAAGTTAAGGTTAAGGCAATTAAGTATCTTATAAAGTACTGCTATTACTACTAAATAAACTAGAAGTCCCCTAGCCGATTTAAGTTTACCCTTAAGGATAACTATAACTTTAACTTCTATATTATTATTAACGTTATATATCTTAGCGGTAAGCTAGTACTCTAAGTTATTAACTTCTTAACCTCCTTTTAAGCCGCGCGTTTCTTAAAAAATATATTAGCTAGAAACGTATAGGATACCCTTTAATTATACTAGATTAATATTTATTTAGAACCCCTTAATTAAATCGTCTATAATATAGAAAAGAACTTCTTATTTATAGAGTTCCAATAATAGATAAAGGTAATAGCAATTAAGGTTAAGGAAGTCCCCGTTAAGGTATATAATAGTATTAAAAAAGTAGAACAATATTATACGCTATTACGCCACGTATATAAGATTATCTCTTTAGAACTAAAAGACGCTAGTAAAAAACTTACCTTATAAATAGCTGTTAAAGCTATTAATAATTCCGCTGGCCTAAATGGACTTATACCTATATTGCTAGTCTTTAGCGCCTACCCTTAAATAACTAATAATTCTCTACTATTTCCCTCTATTATATAATAAGCTAAAGCTATTCGCAAGGCAATAAAGGAGGTGCGATATCTCTACGCTATATGCTAGGTTAATAACGTACTAGGAATAAAAAATGGCCTAAATACCTTAACTATGCTCGATCTGTTACTCTAGTCTAAGGTATATATATAGCGTAAAAAGGGAGGATAGTTAGGCCTATATTAACTTATCGCAATTAATAGTTAAACTTATACTATTTAGATGCCTTATAAACCTACTTAATTCCATTTAAATATTATTAAGCCTTACTATAAAGATAATAAATCTAAGCCTTTATAGGATGCCCTAGAAGATGCCCTAGAGGAGAACTATAATTAATGTACTTTAGAAGGTGACTATAATCCTAAGATAATTGTAGTAGATACGCTATAACTATAACGCGGTAAAGGTTACCTAAAGGGATTACAAAATCGCTAATATCTTATTAATTTTAAAGAATAATTTATTACTGCTATTAAGAGTAGAGTTAAGTTATTAATGGCCTTTATAATGGCTAAAGAGAAGGCTAACTTTAAGCTTGCAAAACAGCTCTAAAAGGAAGGTTATATTATAACTTTAGGAGCTCCTTTCTAAGTATCTAATAAGTAGGAGATCGACGGTCTTATTATAAGAGGAGTTTTTAAATTTAAGAAGTATAACCCTATTAAGTTTAATAGAGTTCGCATCTTTAAGTTAAGAATGGTTAATAAGATTAAGGGTAAAGCTACTAACGCCCTATTTAAGAAATTAAGGCTTATTATTTAAGGTTATAACAATAATAGTAAGGAGGTAATTCTTATATAATCTTCTATAATTTAATAAGCTAGTTAGTAAGTTATTATTACGCTAGCTCCTTCTTTAATAAAGAATAGAATAGCGGTTTATTTGCGAGATATTACTTAAGCCTACACTTAATTAGAGACGCCCCTTTAGCGCTTAATAATATTATACCTTCTAGAGCTAATTCGCTACTAATATCCCAAAGATATAATTATAGTTATACTTAAGCCATTATATAGAATTACAAAGGTAGGAACTTATTAGTGGGCTACCTATAGCAAGTACCCTAAAGAGAAGCTTTTAGTAACTACTTCTATATTTAACCTATACTTCCTTATTATAACTATAGGAACTTTATTTAGAATTGTTAGCATATAAACTAATAATATAATTATTTTAGGAGACGACTAATTTTTAGCTCTTAAAGAAGATAAACTAGTAAAAGCAAATCTTATAGTAAAGCCAAAGGAAAAGCTTAATTTAATAATACTATTACTCTTTAATAGATACATCCTCTCCCTAAATAAGGATTCTATTACTTTACGCTAAAAGGGTTAAGGTAAGAAGATTAACGTTATTAACGTTAATTCTCTAAAGTAAGAATATATAGAGTAACGCGCTTATAGAGCTTATATTGCTTCTATCTATTAACCTAAGGCTTTATTTAATCTCTTTATTGCCGCCTAATACTAGGAACTAACTAAAAATAACATTCTTGCCCTAAATAAACGTCTTTTCTAGTAAATAAACTATTTTAACTGGGGACTATACTATATACCTATTAATCTTCCCACCGCTAAGCTCTTTATATTTATTAATAGATTATTTATAAATAATAAAGATTTTAGCTCCTAGCTAGGATATAAAATTATTATTATAAATAAATCTACTAGAGAGAATAACTTTATAATTTACGGCAATCTTATCTATTAGAGCTTAACTAAAAGTAAGCGCGTTACTTAAAGTATTCTAGCATTAGAGATATATAGAATAGTTAGCGGAGTTAACATAGCAATTATAATTGGAACTACCCTAAAGATAATTATAGATCGACTTAAACTTTCTATTATCCCTATAATCGTATATACCAACTTATATTCCCTCCATAAATATTTAGTTAAGCTTAGTACTATAAAGGAGAAGCGCCTTATAATTAACATTATAGCACTTTAGCAATCCTATAAGCGTTAAGAACTCTTTAAAATTTAATAGATTAATAGCTAAGATAACCTAGTAGATATAATAACAAAGGCGAACCCAAATAAGGCACTAGAGACGTTTATTAATATAAATACTCTATATATATAAGTTAAAGGTTAGGTTAAAAGGGAGTTCCTAGAAATTTCTTAGTTATATAAGGTCTTAAGATATCCAGGAACTTTAACTAGCGGTTAAAGTTGTCTAATTAGTTGGATTCTCTTGCTAAGACTTTTTTAGAAGGGAGAGTATAATATTTTATAGACCCTAACTTAACCTAGCTAATTAGGATTTTCTATCCCTAGGATAGAAAATCGCTATTAGCTTACTTACTACTAACGCCTTAGCGGCCCTCTAAACAAGATATCTACCTATAACTCCTAAGTAAGAAAGTACTACGTATTAAGGGGCAAATTTTAAAATAGTGAGACTTATATTATAATAGCAATAGTAAGTAAGGAGGATTAATATTTGTTACGCTAGTTGAGCGGTATATATATATATAGATGGCAACTATAAAAGAAGAGTTGCTAGTGTTAGGAATAAAGGCAAGTGGTTACTATATAAGGCAAATTGCCATTACGTGTAGTAAGTTGCCGTTATGTACGGCAAGTTGCCGTTATATATTGCCGCGGCACTAGTGTAGCGAGGAGCCTTAAACTCCTCGCCCTCCCTTAAAAAAGATAAATAGAACAATTATCATACTATCTATAAACCGTAGCTACGTGATATTACCTTATATAACTAATAATAGCATTTTTTAAATTCTCTAGTGGCTTTTAGGTAGTCTTATTATAGCTTATCTACTTAACCTTATACTATATTTTATTGTTAATGTCCTTATAACTAATAATTTTATTGTTAATGTCCTTATAACTAATAATTTTATTGTTAATGTCCTTATAACTAATAATTTTTAAAACTTACTATTTGTTTTTCTTTTATCCTTTATACGTGTCTGCTTTATAGGCTAGTAGTTTAATATTCCTATATACTAGTTCTAGTATCGCGATATACTATATAGGGTAGATTTTTATTTTAGCTAGTAGGTTTAATTTAAACGTAACTAGTAAAATCCTTTAACTAATTTTAAAAGGTCCTAGTCTAATATAGTCTAATTTCTTACTTAGTCGTTAACTCTTAAAATTTTTGTGTAGTAGCTATACTTTATCTCCCTCCTTAAGATCTAGTCCCTTAGATCTCTTAGCGTTATAGTACCTTTTTATTCTCTCTTATACTTTTTTTTATTAATTCCCTAAGGTCTATATAAAGATTCATTAGTGTCTTTATCCTTTCTTTAGCTATACTACTTATTTTTTTCGCTTATTATGGTAATAACAATATTCTTAGCTTATATCTATAATTTGCCTTAAATAATAATATACCTATTCCTTCTTATGGTGTTATATTGTATATAAACTATATAACTAGTAATAATAATACCTAATTGTTCTGCGTATAATTAATATAATGTCTTAAATACTATTCTAGTGTCTAATCTAATCTTTTTGTTTAACCGTCCGTCTGAGGATAATATATAGTAAAAGTTGCTACTCTAACTCCCTATTCTGCTAAGAATATCTTTTAAAATGCTGCTATAAATCTTAAATCCCTATCTAATATAATCTTACTTAGTACTCCGTGTTTTACAAATACTTTTTTAATATAGATTTTGGCGATATCTTCTGCTAAGATTTCTTCTGTATATGCTATAAAGTAGCCCTATTTAGTTAACTTATCTATTATTACTAAAATCGCGTTATATTCTTATCTGGTAATAGAATCTCTTAACTTTAATAACTTAATAATAAAGTCCTATAATATGGTCTCCTATGGTCTCTCTAGTATTTTAATAGGTTATAGCCCTCTATATAGCTTATGCCTTATTAGTTTATTTCTTTAATAATCTAGATACTCCTTTATTACTTTTCTTACAATATTTTAGATTCTGTTAATAATATATTCTTTCTAAAGTCTTAACACTAAGCCTGTTGCTCTACTGTGTCCCTAAGTTATTCCCTTATAGAAATCTTCTATAAAATGCTCTGCTATGCTTCTTAGGATATACTTTATTTCTTAATTTTTATATTTATCTATTTGTAAATCTTCTAGTTATACTTCTAGAATTCTTTATACCTAAAAGCTTTCTAGTATTCTATAGACTCTTTCTAGTTCGTTATCCTCTTAAGTTGCTACTAGTTTAGGGTAATTATATCTAATCTATCTATCCTTATTTCTATGTAGTATTGCTTTTAATAGTTTCTCATTATTTTATAGTTTAGCTTTTCTACTAAGTATATTTACCCTTGTATTCTTAGTGCCTTTAGTATACTAAATTTTAAAATAGTATTCTATAAGTATCTCTACCTATCTAACTTATCTCTAGTTAAGTTCTTTTATTATTAGGAACCCCGTTAGGTTTTTATAATCTATTTTAACTATAAATAGTTTCTCTACGCCTTATAAGAATGCTCTCTATTTCTTAAGTACTATAACTATACCTAATAACTCCTTATTATAGACGTTATAGTTTAACTCTAGTAGTATTATCTTTCTACTATAATATAATACTAAATGCTATACGTCTTTATACTTCTATAGTAAATATGCTTCTAGTATATAGTCTAATATATCTATTTCCACAACTATATCTAGTCCTAGTTGGTAGATTTTAAGGATTGGCTTCTAGATAAATAACTCCTTAAGTTCCTTAAATAGCTTCTTTTATTCGTCTCCCTATACTTATAGTTCCTCTTTCTTTATAAGTCTAGTAAATGGTTTAATATTCTTTAACCACTATGCTATAAACCTTTTATAGTAATTATAAAACCCTAAAAATGACCTTAACTGCGTTATATTCTCTAGTTCTTGCTAATTTACTATAGCTTTAACTTTCTTTAGGTCTATACTAATATAATCTAGTTTAATAATAAATTCTATAAAATTGGTTTTCCTTATAATGAACTCGTATTTTTTAATTGCTACTAGCATCTATTCTTCTTATAGTCTCTTTAAGACCCATATAATATATTCCCCGTATTCTTCCTTAGTTATTAAGTAGATATTATTATTATTAAGGTATACTATAATAAACTTATTAAGGTATTCTTCTAATACGCTATTAATTTTCTTTTGGAATATTATAGGTGTATTTATTAACCTAAATTGTATAACTAATAGTTTATATAGTCCTTCTCTTAACCTAAAGACTGCCTTTTATTTATTGCCTTCCTTAATTCTAATCTAATAGTACGCCTATTTTAGATCTATCTTTATAAAGATTTATACGTTACCTATTTAGTCCTAAATCTCGCTAATTAAGGGTAAAAGATATTTATTTTTTTAAGTAATGCTATTTAACTATTTATAGTTAATATATAGCCTAAGTTTTCTATTCTTCTTTAGTATAAATAGTACTAAATAACCTACTAATAACTCTAATAGTCTAATATATCCCTTTTATAAGTTTTTCTAGATAAATTCTTTAAGTGCTCTTAACTCTTCTTTAGTAAGCTTATAGGTTAGAAAGAACTTTAAACTTATTCCTAGTTTTAACTCTATTTTATAGTCCTATACTATATAATCTACTAGCTTTTTACTTTCTAGGCTCTATAGTTTCTTTCCATACTTATAGTATCTCTTTAGTATATAACTTAAGCCTCGCTTAGTCTCTTTATATATTACTCTAACTTAGTACTATACTAGCTTAGTTTATTATTATATTTTGCGTTATTAAGTATCTCTAATATTAACCTAGCCTGTAATCTAATTAATCTTTAGATTATATTCCTATAATTAAGGCATTCCTAATACTGCCTTATCCCGTCCTAATAGTAGGATATTAAAAGACATCTTAATTTATCTTTCTTTAATGGTTATCTAAATAGGTCCTATTTTGAGGTTAATAATACTTCCTTTGTAGGCTATTAGATCTTCTAAAATTATAACTAATAGGTAAGGTTGCTCCTTCTATTTATAAGGTAATCCTATTCTCTTAACTGCTACTAGTAAGATATAGTTCCGCGTTACTCTACTATCTATTAGCGCTTTAAACTACTAATCTTGCCATTTAATTTATAAATTTAGGTATTATCTTTAAATTTCTTTAAGGGTTTAAGGCTCTATTACTAGCTTTCTCTAGTTTTATAGGCCTCTACTTTTCCTAACTATTAACTGCTTAATTTTATTATACTTAGCTTATTCTTTAGCTAATACCTAGTTTGCTTTTTATCTTTAATATACTATAAATATATATTCTCTAGGTATTCCTACTACTATTATCTATCTAAGTATTCTTCTATAAGGAATCTTTTTAGTTAAAGTATTAAGTCTCCTAACTCTTAAATTTCTATTAAATGTTATCTGTGTATATATTTAGCATTTCTATACTATTACTCGTCTAGCGCCTAATATATCCTTCCTAGGTATTTCCAATTCTTTTTTTTGGATTCTTATATATTTCGTATATATCGTCTATATATACAATCTATAATAGCGTATAGTATACTAGATACTTTAGGTTAACTCTTAGCTTATTTTTATCCTTAAGTTAAACCTTTATTATGTTAATCTAAACGTTATAACCTTATTCGCGGATACTAAAACGCGTCTCTCGCTCCTCTAGTCCTCTAATCGTTCCTTTAAATCCTTTAACGTTATAATTAAGGCTCCTTTAATATAAGTTATGGCCTTCTCTATAATTAGGTGGTTCTAGATAACTTATTTATCTAACTATATATAGAAATCTTCCCACTTATCGTTATGTCTTTGCTTATACTACTTTTAGTATAACTGCTAGAGTATATATAGCTTATCCGTAAGGAAGTATCTTCTTATTACTACGTTATAATAGCCCTTTATATGTTGTTCTTTAAATCTAATAGAGATTTTTAAATCCTCTTTATTTTCTAGTTTAGTAAGCTACTTAGCTTTAGGTATGCCTACTCTAAGCCTATTAGTAATTCTTTATATAGGTGCTCTATCCCTTATATAACCTAGTATACTAAATCTCTTATCTAGTTTCTGTTCTTACTATGCGATAATTCTTTACCTAAACTCTTCTATGGTTTCTTTTGGTTTACGTCTTATAAGTAAATCCTTAAAGTTCTCTTACTTCTTAATCCTAGTATTAACTTTTTAATTTTATTGCTAAGCCTTACTCGTAACTTCTTTAATAGTCCTTATTCTATTGCTAAAATCTTAGTTTTATAATATTCTTAATCCCAAGCTTACCTCTTTCTTAAGCTTAGCTCCTGCCTTAGTCTAACTAGGCTTTTATAGTGTTCTTATCTCGTCTTAAAAGTCTTAAATCTTACTTATCTTATCTTAAGAGTTTTATACTTTTAGGAAACTTTATCCTAAGCTTATTTATATATTACTGAACTAAGCCGTTGCTCTACTTTATTAATTATTGTTTATTATAGGTCCTTAAGCTTATCTTATTCCGTCTTGGGAATCTTAAGCGTCTTATATCTTTTTCTAAGAATTTTAAGCCTTTAGCCTTTTGCCTTTATTAAGTGCCAAAGTAGCTTGCTGTCTTACTTCTCTTACGTCTTATAAAGCGATAGATATTATATCTAGTAGGGTCTTAATCCCTACTAATATTCCCTATTTTATAGTGGAATTATCCTCTACTTCTAGTATAATATCTCCACGGTCTATATACTTTTAGTAAGCTGCCTTTATTGCCTTATTATTACTAAATATTTCACCTATATCAAATTTATTGTCCTTAATATCCGATCTACGAACTGGTTTATTAGTTCCTCTAAACTCTAATAATTTTAGCTCCTATAGTCAATAGCTTACGCTATACTTAGCGTCTTTATAAATTTAGTATACGTTATTATAACAAAACGCAAAACTGTTAATTAAATATTCTTTTATTCCTTATAGTATACTATTATCCCTTTATATATATATATATCTTCTACTAGTCTAGTCCCTTTTACTACGTAGTAATCCTAACCGCTTCTATAGTCTTTAATATAATAACCCTATTTTCTATAATTTATATAAGCCCCTTTTTTAAACTATTTTTCTTATTATAGAGTTCGCCTAAACGTCTTTCGCTACTAAGATCCCTGGTTTAGCCTTTGCTCCTTAGACCTTTAATTACTTAATCCTTATCCTCTAGGTTTCCATAGTTGTTTATTCTATTTCTTATTCTCTTTAGTACTACTTAGGTCTATTAGCTCTGCGCTATACTATAGTTTTTAACTTTAACTTTATTATTACGTGCTTTACACCTTATATAACTATAGAACTCTATCCTAACCCTTCTTAGTCTGCTCTCTTTAGTAGATCCTATTATTAATCTTAATTGCTTAATTAATTAAATCCCTAAGAGTATTCGCATCTTCTATTAGGATAATTATATCCTAGACTTTTACCTTAAGTCTTTACTTATACTGTGCTATAAGCGCCTTATTATTCTATTTAACTTATATTGCCAATATTTAGAACTATATTGTGTATTTAATGGCTAAAGTCCTTTATACTAGGTTTTAAAGCTTTCTTTTTACTATAGTAGTTACCTCTAGGTCTCTAAATGTTACGGACGCTTTAAGTACAATATTATAACTACTTGGGGAAGAGTCGGAAGAAGCTAGTTAGTTAATTTAGGCACGGTCCAGGATGGAGCCAATAGAACTATATGACGAAGAATGGTAACTAGGGTTACATAACATGCTACGTATTAAACGAAAGGAACGAGAGGAACTTACGTACCTTATATATAAGACGTATATTATATATAAGAAGGATTTTATAGGAGTACGGTTGTGTATTTAAGGACCCTTAATCCCTACCTAGATAGTTCCTTCCTTGTAGTAATTCTTAGAATATAATTAGAGTTAATCTATTAGGCAACCACTCCACTAGTTATTATTACGTTATTAATTTTAATTTGCATTACCTATATACCTAGCCTATTAACGAGCCTATTGTAGTTCCTGCTATAAGGTTCCGTTATATAATTACTACCTAGTTATAGTATTAAATATAGAAAGTTAAATAACATGCTACTAAAAGCAGCTACTATAACGCTATTGATGGCGGCAACTACTTTAAGGTTAGGTGACACCAGTATGGTAAATACTAACTTATAGCAACCTGTAACGGTTAGACAGCTATAAGAAATAGTTAACTAGTTAATAACTAATAATGCAGTGTTAGAAGAAAAGGTTAATGGGATTAGAGCAGCAAAGATTAAGTTACTATTAATTGAAAGGTACTTAGGAGAAAAATTAAAGCTTAAAGGATTCCTTACGTAAATGCACTTTAAAGTTATATAGGAAGGGGTAAAGCTACCAACACCTATAGATTAAATAGCCTATATAGGACTATTCCTATTAGGAAGGGCACTTAAGTGGTTTAAACCTTACCTTACGGAAATATAGGTAAATGGAATGACGACCACTAATTAGGAGGTGCGATTTATATTCTTAAGCTAAGAAGGATTTGCGGAGCGACTTATATAAATATTTAGAGACCTAGAGGGAGCAACTATAGCAGAAAGAAAACTCTAGAATATTACGCAACAGACCTTAGTAATTAAGTACACTATGTAGTTCCAGACGCTAGTAATATAAGTTAAGTGGAATAATAGGGCGCTTATGGTACAGTATAAATAGGGACTTAAGGCTAAAGTCTAAGACGTAATTATTCTAATAGAAGATGCGGATACCCTATAGGAATTAATAGATTAGGTAATTAAGATTAATAATTAGATCTACTAGAGGGAATAGACTAAGAGAGGTTAGGATAAAGTTCTATAGTTATATAAGATATAGAGCACGCAATAACTAAAGCTAAGTTAGAAATTATAGTATAGCGCAGAGCTAATAGACCTAAGTGGTACTAAAGAAGCCTATAAAAGATAGAGTAAGAAACTATAAAAACCTAGAGGTTAAAGATCTAGTGATTATAGGACTAAGGAGCAGAGGCTAAACCAGGGATCTTAATAGTAGAAGATATTTAGGCGGACTTTATAGCAAAGTTAATAGTTTAAAAACGGAGCTTATATAAATTGCGGAAAATAAGGTTACTTTACGAAGGATTATAAAGATGATTAGAGTTACTATATAATAAAGGGAACTAGACTAATAGTAGACGGCATATACGTATAGAGGGATAATAGTGTACTATAAGGAATTAAAAAATGTTTAATTAAGAGTTTTGCGTTTTATTATAATAACGCATACCGAATTTATAAAGACGTTAAGTATGGCGCAAGCTATTAGCTATAGGAGCCAAAATCTATAAAGTATAGAGGGACTAATAAACCATTATATAGATTGGACATTAAAGACGACAAGTTTAATATAGGCGAAATATTTACAGACGATAAAGTAATAAAGGTAGTTTACTAGGAACGTATAAACCTTAAAGAAGTTATATTAAAAGTAGAGACTAAGACCGCTATAGAGGAAGGTTTAGTAACGGGTATTATAATACTGTTGGATACGGCATCTATCGCTTTATAAGACGGAAGGAGTAATATTCGAAAGGAATTAAGCAAGTAAATAATTGCTAGTGCTAGCTTACTACTTAATAAAGGCAAAAAGCTAAAGGCTTAAGATTCTTAAGATAAGATAAGAGATGACTAAGATTTTTAAGATGAGATAAGGTAAGCTTAAGGACCTATAACGGACGGAAACCGATAGAGTAGAGTAGTAGCTTAGTTTAAAGATATATAAATAAGCTTAGGACAGAGTTTCCTATAGGCATAAGATTCTTAAGACAAGATAAGTAAGATTTAAGACTCTTAAGATAAGATAAGAATACCTAAGCCTAGTTAGACTAAGGTAGGAGCGAAGCTTAAGATAGAAGTAAGCTTAGGATTAAAGAATCTAAGGAACTAAGAATTTGGAGAATAAATAAGGATACCTATAAGTAAGAAGTAAGGAGCTTTATTATAGATTAGAGAACCTATAATATAAATAGTAGTTAGGCTAGGAGACAGATATATAAACCCGGAAGACTTACTAGGGGAATATAGTATTTAGCCTAAAGATTAAAATGTTAATACTAAGATTAAGAAGTAAGAAGACTTTAAGGATCTATTTACGAGATATAAACTAAAGGAAACTATAAAAGAATTTAGATAAAGAATTATTATATAGCAAGAATAGAAACTAGATAAGAGATTTAGTATATTAGGATATATAAGGGACAGAGTACTAGTATAGAGAATTACTAATAGGCCTAGAGTAGGTATACTAAGAGCTAAGTGGCTTACTAAACTAGAAAATAAAGAGGATTTAGGGATTCTAACTAGGTTTAAGGAACGACATATAAAGGGCTGTTATAATATAGTAATAAAAAGATACTTCTATACGGACAAGCCGTATATACTCTAGCAGCTATACTAAAAGTAGTATAGGTAAAGGCATAATGATGAGTAAGAAGATTTCTATATATAGTTAAACAAAAAAGTTATTTAAGACTACTTAATTATGGAAAAGGCTATAAGTCATATTAAAGGAGCCTTAATTATAACATTAAAAGATTTAAAGGAGTAATTAGAGGACTAAAGAAGCAAGAGGCAAATCTTAGTACCTGCGAATAAAGTTATAACGCTTAGGTTAATATAAGAAAGGTTTAAACTTAAGGATAAAGATAAGCTAAGAGTTAACCTAAGACACTAAGCATACTATATATTAGTATAGATTATATATGTGGATAATGCATATAATATATATAGAGCACTTAAAGATAAAAACCGGAAATATTTAATAAGGATATATTAGGCACCAGATGAGGCAAAGTATAGAAACGTTAAGTATATATATAGTTAACACCTAATAAAAGTTTAAAAATAAGGGGACTTAATACTTTAACCAGGAATATTCTTTACGGAAGAATACCTAAATAGATAATAGTAGTGGGAATACCTAGAGAATACGTATCTATGGTATATTAAATATAAAAAGTAAACTAAGTATTGGCTAAAGGTAGACTAAGTACAAATAAGATTAAGCAGCTAATAGTTGGGAAAAGTGGAGGCCTATAGGACTAGAGGGAGCTAGTAGTAGAGCCTTAGACCCTTAAGGGAATTTAAGGATAACACCTAAATTTACAAGTTAAATGGCAAGATTAATAGTTTAAAGCATTAATAAATAGTGGAGTAATAAGGAACTATATATTACTAGTAGTAGTAAAGAGAATGGGACTACCTTATAAATAGAAGGAGTATCCTTACCTATTAGTTATGATTTTAGGAGATTTAATAGCCTATAGAGGAGGGATTATTAACCTTAAAATAGGACCTATTTAGTTAACTATTAAGGGAAGACAAATTGAGATATCTTTTAATATATTACCATTAGGGAATAATAAGGCAGTATTAGGAATACCTTAGTTATAGGAATATAATCTAAAAATCGATTAGATTATAGGTTAGGTTAATATTAGAGATACTTAACGCCGTAAGATGTAATAATAAGCTAAGTTAGTATAGTACTAAGTAGGAGCAACCTACGAAGAAATAGAAAAAGGATTAAGTTACGTACTAAAGAGATACTATAAGTATAGTAAGAAACTATAGTTACTAAAAAGTAAAAAACTATTAAAATATATAGTATAGGACTATAAGATAGAATTAGAGCTAGGAATAAGTCTAAAGTTTTTTCCAATTTATAAGCTTACTAAAGAAGAGGGTAGAGCGTTAAAAGAGTTTGTTTAGGAAAACCTATAAAAGGGATATATTAGACTATTATAATTATTAGCGGGTTATCCAGTACTATTTATACTAAAGAAAAATGGCAAACTAAGGCTGTATATCGACTATAGATAGTCAAATAGTATTACTAAAAAGGATAGGTATCCTTTACCCTTAATTAGTAAAATCTAAGATAGGATAGGTAATATACAAATCTTTATAAAGATAGATCTAAGATAGGCGTACTATTAGATTAGGATTAAGGAAGGCAACAAATAAAAAGTAGCTTTTAGGTTAAAAGAAGGACTATATAAACTATTAGTTATACAATTTAGGCTTATAAACGCACTAGTAATATTCTAGAAGCGTATTAATAATATATTAGGAGAACACTTAAATAAATTTATTATAGTATATCTTAATAATATTATTATCTACTTAATAACTAAGGAAGAATATGGAGAATATATTAAATGGGTTTTAAAGAGACTATAAGAAGAATAGATGCTAGTAGCAATTAAGAAATACGAGTTCTTTACTAGGAAGACTAATTTTGTTAGATTTATTATTAAACTAGGCTAACTTAGTATAGATCTAAAAAAGATTAAAGCTATAGTAAATTAGTAAGAACTAGAGAACGTTACGCAATTAAGATTGTTTTTAGGGTTTTGCAATTACTATAGAAGGTTTATAGTATAATAGTTAAAGGATATTAAACTATTTACGCAGTTAATAAAGAAAGAAGAACTATAGGTATAGTGTTACGGACGCTTTAAGTACGATGTTATAACTACTTAGAGAAGAGTTAAAAGAAGCTAGTTGGTTAATTTAGGCACGGTCTAGAATGGAGCCGGTAGAGCTATGTGACAAGAAATAGTAACTAAGGTTATATAATATGCTATGTATTAAACGAGAGGAATGGGAGGAACTTATATACCTTATATATAAGACATATATTATATATAAGAAGGATTTTATAGGAGTACGGTTATGTATTTAAGGACCCTTAGTCCCTACCTAGATAGTTCCTTCCTTATAGTAATTCTTAGAATATAATTAGAGTTAATCTA
>Ga0307515_10012803_pt1 | contig 15743 bp, 9 predicted proteins | sample 17_EM_MG_FD_194513 | JGI IMG/M metagenome (GOLD analysis project Ga0307515, IMG submission 194513) | Populus trichocarpa ectomycorrhiza microbial communities from riparian zone in the Pacific Northwest, United States - 17_EM | ecosystem: Host-associated > Plants > Roots > Unclassified | place... | reverse complement strand
CGCTGTGATGAGCTGGCGGCCACAGGGCAAAAACTATGTACAGGAAAATTCTGCTAAAAGCAGAGGCTATACTATGTACCTATACGAGAGTGCAGACGTGGTCAGCCAAGCCCCAGGCGCGCAGCCCGGGGGATAAATAACAGGCTTCCCAACGCCGCGACTCACGAAAGTGACCATGGCCAGGGGCCAGAGCCCAGGGTCGTCTGTAACCCCTAGCCGCTTACCTTGACCACTCTCAGCCGCCCTGTTGAGGACGTTGCCCGCCCGGACACCAGCATGGAGGTGGTGGTCGGGTCCAAGCTCCACTTCGCTCCATTTTTTTTTTTTTTTTTTTTGGTGGGTCAGGGAGGTGGCTCTGCCGCCAAAACCAAGAAAAGTCAGAGAGGGGAGATGGTCTCCCAGCCCCAGCAGCTGACAGTTCCGTGGAGTGGCGCCCCGTCATCCGGCACCGCCTGTTCTCTAGAACTCTCCCTACCGTCACCTGCAGGAATCTGGTTTAAGACCCCGTTGCCTGTTGGAGGCGCCAATACAGTCAAACCGCCATACCAAGGGTGAGATGGTCTCCCGGCACCCAAGGGTCAGGCTTCTGTTGACTTCAGAGGCCGGGAGTGTGGGGGTCGCCAGCGGCCGGAGCGACTGTGGAATACCCACTAAACCTGCGGGGGGCCTCCAGTCCGACATCGGTGATGATGACCCCTGCCTGCGACTGACAGGGCGCACCTTACCGGACCGCCCAGAAATGGCTTAACGTCCCTCCCTGGGATCCAGCCGTCTGCCCAAAGTGAGCTCAGGCGTGATCCACTATCCCTTACCTTACGACGGGAGTAGAACCCGCCCCCAGAGGGTAATGGAAGGGTGATGAGGACGACGTGGGATGTTATATTATTAGCACGGCGTTACGTCCGCATCGTGTGTTGACATCACTCGTGAGGGCTCGCGGGACCGCTCCCTCCCAGGGTAGGCGGCGCCGGGTGTCCTGGTGTACTCGGCGCCTGGAGAGCGCGCAGAATTGCTTTACCTCTGCCAGACAGCTGGCGCCCTGGTGCACTCGGCGCTTGGAGAGTGCGCAGAATCGCCTTACCTCTGTCAGACAGCCGCTGCCCAGCACCTCGCCCCAAGAGGCGGGATACAGGGGGCGGCAGTTTCGTGAGGTCGCCCAATAAGGGGGCAGGTGTTCGGCTAGGCGCAACGCTGGGTAGCTCCCCGCTACTCTCGTCCGCATTTTCTTGCACCAGTAGGTGTCCGGGAACTGGCAAGGCCAGTGTGTCCCTCAGGGAGGCTACGCAATTCGCGGGCACGAAGTTGAAACTCGTGTCGTGAATTTCTTTCATGCGCCACTTCCACAGGGCCCAGTAGTAGGCACCTATCATCCACACGCGCCGTTGCCTTGACTTCTTGAGCCCTTTAAGTATCTTCTTCCGCCCCTTCACTATGGGGTACGTAAGCTCCTCCAGACTTCCCAGCGCCAGCAGGGGGTACCAAGGCGAGGCGCCCCAGGCGTCGGGGGACAGCGTCTTGAAGCAGGAACTAGGGTGCAGTGCACCTAAGGCTGTCATCAAGACTTCCATTAGCGGCTGGAGTGCGTAAGTTTCGCAACCCACGAGGATGTGCCCAAGGGTCATTTCTACTCCGCAAGGGCAGAACCTACCCATATCCGACCTCTCGTGGCCCCGACCATGATACCTATGGCCCAGAACTTGAGCTCCGTTCATCTCCTTCCAGAGTACTTCTTTCATTCCCTCAGGGATGGCCAGGCGCCACACCTCTTTGATATAATTTCCGGGGTCCAGCACCACCCCAAACATATGGCCCAAGGTGACCATCCACCGATCAGAGAAAGCTTCAAATTTCAGAGTTTTCGCAGGGGCCTTCATACGCGCGCGCACAATTAGTCTGGTCAGGTAGTCCAGGGGCTGGTGGCAAAGGACAGGGGCGGTATCAACCCATCCGTCCGGTACGGCCAGTGAACCAATGTCTAGGACTCTACCTTTCTCTCGCCCTTCATTGGCGAGCTTGTCGGCGAGGTTATTCATGACGTCACTCCCGTGGGCTTTGGCCTTTTCGAACCGTAATCTACCCGTCCTGTCCCGCAGCAGGTATAGGAGGGTTCGTAGGAGAGGCACAGGCGGACCCCTGCTGAGATGCCGTGGGGCATCACCCCACCCATCCCTCTCCATGGCCAGGAGGCCTCCTCTTAGGAGTCCCAGAACGAAAGTGGAGTCAGTGTGGATGACTATGTGGGCGTCTCGCCAAGCCATCAGGCAAAGCGCCACTGCTGCCACCTCGGCCACATTGTTAGAGAGAGTCGCTCCTGTCAGCGACACGGCGTCCCGGAGCTGGATGTCAGAGACCCAAGCGGAGCCTGCGGTGCAGATGTCTGTACCATTGTCCTTCGCGGATCCGTCCGTCCAGACATGTATATCCCTTTCGTAGACTATAGAATCCGCCCGCCTGGCTGACGGAGGGGCGGCTGGCGCATAGTCGACCATGCGGTCCCGCACCCTAGCACTCTTGTACGCGTCCTTAACGATTCTTCCCGCTATAATCGATTTGGGGGCTGTAAAGACTCTTACACACCCTAGAGGGCCATCCATTCTGGGCCAGACGTTAACACTGGGGTGTGCATTCGCGGCCCCCAAGTTCCTCAGCGGCGACCAACTCGACGTGTGTACAAGCTCCTTCATGGCCTTTACCGTTTTCTTCAGACCTGTCCCCTGAAGGGCGGGGGGGGCGTAGAGGTGCAGCACCTCGCGCACACCGTTCTCTCGGAGGCTCAGCAGTTTCCCAAACCTCTGCGAGCCAGGTCTGGGCAGGGCTGGGTGGTTAAGAATGGGTACCTTCATTCGCGCTGCGGTGGAGGGGGCTGCGCAGACTAAGTCCAGCCCGAACTTCCTAGCGGTCAAGAATGCCTGGGACACCCTACCCTGGAGCAGGGAAGGCATAGTGTGAGCTTGTTGCAAAAATGGGTTAAGACCGCTGTGTGTACCGGCCCTGCTAGAGGTCGAAGCCATCTTCAGGTCCATCCAGGTCCATTGCTTCCAGGGTACTCCCTGGTCCCCTGTGATTAGATCGCTCAAGAACTTCAGGTCAGCTGCCATCTTCCTGGTTGTAAGGGATGGTGTGTTGAGACCCCCCTCCGCCAACGGAGCTTCCAAGGTTTTGTAAGCCATCGCAGAGAATTTCCCTCTGACAAAATTAGCTATCTTGTTCCCTATCTTACTGAGCATGCGTGGCGGGATACCGTTGCCATCCATTAAAAAATGGCACCTAGAGAGCATGAGCGCTTTGGCCAGGATTGATCTATTCCTCGCAGATGCGCCGATAGCACGCCACTGTGAGATGATCTTCTTCACGTGTCTGTCTATTTGTTCCCACCGGTCAGTGGCGAAGTCCCTACTGCTGACCCAAACCCCCAGTATGCGTAGGGGGTCCGCGGGCGGCAGGATGTGCGCGCCCGGTATCGATGGGCCGTTCATGTTCTGTTGAGCGTAGCAATTAAGTTGGAAGTCATGGGGGCCGACAGGCTTAACGTCAGTTTTGTCCATGTTAAACTTGGAGCCAATGGCTCTGGACACCGATGTCAGGCATTCGGAGATCTCCTGCACAGAGTCCTCTTGTCCGAGGAACAAATTTACGTCGTCAGCGTACAGCATGACCTTTACGGGTTTGAGGCCTGGCACCGAGAGGCCCTTGACCATCTGTCTCAGCTTGATGGCCAGAGGTTCAATGGAGAAGTTGAATAGTAAGCAGGACAGTGGGTCGCCCTGCCTGACCCCTCGTTTAAGCACAAAGTAGGGGCTATAGCCGCTATTGATGCAGACTCTGGACTTGCAGCCGTTTGTTAGGTCACTGATCTGTAGGATAAGGTCCGGAGGGAGTCCTGACGCAACCAAGACCTGCAACAGCCAGGGCTGGTCCACCCTGTCATATGCTTTCGCTTGGTCCAACCCGACTATAAAGCCCGGGGTGCCAGTCGCATCGCAGAGGTGCGCGACCTCAGAAGCCAGCCTAGTGTGCTCACTCATTAGCCTTCCTGGCACAAAGCCTTTCTGGTCAGGGTGGAGCTTGGCCACCGCCCAGGGGGCGAGCCTCATGTTCAGCAGGTTGGTGTACATTTTGCAGTCCGTGTTCATGGAAGAGATCGGCCTATAGTTTGAGACAAGGGTGGGGTCTCCCTTCTTATAGAAGAGACTGATGTTAGCGTTCTTGAAGCCCGCTCTGGAAGAGCCTCTTTCCGCAATATCTCTGATCAGGTCTGCGAACGCTGACCAGAAGGTCCGGGGCGGCGGCTCGCCGCTCTGCAGCGCAGCGAGAGTCCTTATAAGCTGCTTCCAGAAGCTATAGTGAATGCCGTCCGGCCCGGGGGCGGTATTCGGCATCTTCGACAGGAGGGCCTTCATCTCCTCCTCAGTGAATGGCCCTTCTGTAGTGTCCTCCGGCTTTGGGTCAGGGCGACGCAGGCTTTGGAGCCTGACTTCCTCCAGCAGTGCTTGTTGCGCTGCGAGCCTGTCTTCGTCTGTGTGCTCAGGAGTGTGCAAGTCAGTGAAATACTCTTTGGCGACTTCAGTCATACCGGCCAGGTCCGTGCGGGCAACGTTATCCGCAGGGCGCCTCAACCCTTCCACAGACACGGACGCTCGGCTGCCTCTCTCGTCCAGCTCTTTGTTAGAAGACTGCTTGAACCATTCGGAGGAGTGGGTCCTGGTCATCGCCTCCCATTTAGCCTTGGTGGAAGAGTCTAGTTTGGATGCTCGCTCCTTCAGTAGGTCAGCGACCCCTTTGTCTTTCTTGGGCTTCAAGAAGGGCGTCGCTTCAGTGTTCCTGAGCTGCAACGTGACGGGGGGCCGCGCCTTTGTCGCGACCTGCCAAGGTGAAGCCTGGCTTGCGACGAAGTGCTTACTTGCCTGCGGGGGTATCTCATATGATGGTATAGCGCACGGCCATCCCGGCGCAGCCCTGGCGGGGGGGCGTCGCGCAGCCCACAACTGCCTGTTGGCACTCGTAACTGCGCTCATTATTTTGTCTGGCGGTATCGTCTCCCTCTTCAAGGCCGCCATCCAGTCTTTTTTGCTGGACTTCTTCATGGCACGTACCTCCGTTAGTCCCGTGTCAAGAACAGTCTTTTTAAATGCGGCCCATCTTTCCAACGTGATCGGACCACGCTCCGTCAGGATGCTCCATGCCAGTAGAACCGCTGGCCAGAACTTCTGTGTTTTATCAAGGACCTCAAGGCTCGGTAGCCTGGGCGCCGGCACAGCCTTTTCAATCTTCGGCCGTCTAGGGTACACAGGTACCATTATCAGTCTGTGGTCAGATGCTCCTGTATCCAGGGGCGTAACGTCGCCAGACGACCAACCATGCGTCGGGCGGTATATTCTATCCAGCCTAGAGTATGCCCGGCCGTGCGCATTTGTTTTACTATATGACCACAGAAGTGGGGCAGGGTCTGGCCCCGCAGTATCAGCAAGGCCGCATAGTGCTTTTATGTTGTTAAACGCTGTCAGCAACCTCACCGGCGCTCTGTCTGGGTGGGCCGTGGGGAATCTGTCCCCAGCATACTCCACGAAATTCCAATCCCCAGCCGCAAAGCAGCCACCCCAATGCGTTCTAGCCTGTCGCCTTACGAGAGCCTCCAGCCTCTCGCCCAGCCTCTCATAGAACTCCACCAAAGACATTTGTCCGCCTGATATATCCCCGTAGACGCCGAGGATCCAGAGCGATTCCCTGCTAGTTCTGTGGGCTGCGTTTACTATTACCGCGTACCCGGGGATTATAACTTCCTTGTGCAGGACGTCCCATCCTGACCCAGCCTTGACCACGATCGCCACCCCAGCTCTGTGCGCCAGGCCGGACTGTTCCAAGATTTGCACCCGTCGACTGACCGGGAGTGAGACCGTGTGCGTCTCGGTCAGCACTAATATGTCAATGTCCTCTAGGGTTAGCAGGTGCTCTATCAAGCGCATCTTAACTTTCTCTCTGGGCGCGGCTCGCGAGCCCTGTCCGCACATGTTCCAAGTGGCCAGCTTAAATGGTTTCTTAGTCAGCACTAGGGGGGGGTCCTTCGGCTCTGCCTCGGCCCCATCTGGGGTTTTCCCTCTAACCCGTTTAGGGGCTGAGGTCTGGCCTGACCCGGAGCTTGGGGGGGGCGGATCGCAGTTGGAGCCTATGGCCCTCCGCGGGGGAGCCACAGGGTGGGGGTTTTCGCGCTTCTGGCTGTTTGAGACACTGGCAGCCACCACACCAGCCAGGGAGGTACCCGCTGTCCCTCCGCCGTCACCGTCAGCCCCTCGGCTCTGAGCCGGGTAGCCGACAGCCCGTGCGGGACGTCTTGAAGTTGCGAGTTTGTAATCCATGAAGCTGTGGAGGGGGATTGCCCCGGAAGTGACCCGATCAGTAGCAGAGGAACGCCAGAGGGCCATGGCTAATTCCTTTCTAAGTTTTTTGTGGAACGGGGGTCATCATGAGACAAAACGGGATCAGCATTATTCTGGCAATATTAGTCACGACAAGAGAGGAAAGGGAAAGAAACAGAAAGAGGCGAGAATACAGACATTCGCACGCAGTTCAGTACCCGTCAATACATTCCACAACATAGCATCAGTCATTGTATCCTTGCGCACAGCGCGCGATTACGCAGAGAACTATACCAAAACCGAGACAGAGTCATCGTAAGAAAACAGCCCTCCTTCGTCCAGGCATAAGACCGCATGGTTCCGGGCCTAGCAGGCCCGCTCATACTCTCCCTAGGCATCGCTCACCGGGTCCCCCTGCTCCTCTTCCGCCTCAGGGATGGTCCCGCTGGGGGATATACCCCTGATTCTCTTGCTTTTCTTGGAGCCTTTCGACCCCGTGGACAAGTCATCCTTTTTCTTCTTCTTCGGCGAAGAGGTGGAAGCCTTTTCCCGCTGCTTCTCCAGAGCGTACTTGATAGTACCCGGGACTGCGCTCATATATGTTTCCCGTGCCGCGGCAGTATCTACCTTCGAACCGGCCGCGCTTCCTTGTCGGCTTATCGTCTTCACGCTGGCGGCCATGTAGAGGTTCCTATCGTTCCACAGTTTTCTCCTGACCGCAGGGAAGCCGTAGAACAGCGGGATGTACTTGTTGTATGACTCGCGCTCCTTGAATATGCTCAGCGCTAGCCACGCAGCCGCTGATGGGGAGGCCAGGCCGTCTCCAACCAAAATGTGTAGGATAGCTACCGCCGGGACGTTCGCTTCCTCTCTGTCAAAGCACGGAACGGGCTCTCCCAAGAGGGCCACCAGCCCGTTAAAATCGTCCTGCGCCCGTAGAACGCCAATGGCCTTGCTGAATTTCGGCCTGTCTGCGTGGTAGTTCCCGAGGGCGTTGACGTACTGGAGGAACCTGTGGGAGATCGGCCGAGGCGCGACCGCGATGGGTGCAAGCTTCGACCAAAGGGCGTCCGTCTCAGGAGAATGAGAGACTCTGTGTCGCCGTATTTGGATGCACGTCTTCCACCATTGGTTCTCGAACGACCTCGCCGCTGCGTCATCGTAGATGACCTCCGGGGCCTCATCCTCTATGTCCATCACACCTTTTCGCCTTACGAACGAGAAGTCCGTCCAGTCGCTCGCGGGGTCATGGTCCATGCCCAGGACGTTGAAAGACAACATAAAGTCGCCCTTGTACAACTTAACGGCTGACTCCACCTCGTCTATGCTTGCGGTAGGGTACGCTGATAGCAGAGTTCGTCGGATGTGTCTCATTTCTACTATCGTGTTCATCCAGGCTAGCGCGGTAGGGAGGTCGTTGTCATGTTTTTCCAGGGTTAAGGAGAGGTGTTCTTCTGTCATGGTAGGGAACACGGACACCATCCGCCGCAGGTTCTGCGAGAAGGGCAGGTCCTCATAGGTGTCGGAAGTCGATTTGGTGTCATATTGGGGCTCCTGGGTGTGGGGAGTAATCTGGCCGGAGGCTGGCTCTGCCGCCTCTGGGATGGTCCAGGCGTTCGAATTCCGTTTCCCTTTACGCTTCGGCGATATCCTCACATCATCTGCCGTGATCCCCGCAGCTCTGACTAGCGCGGCTCCTTGCAGCGGCCTAATATTCGAGAAGAGTATGGACTCCTCCTCGTTCTCGGGCACTAGGGACGGTAGGAAAGGGGCTGAGATGATTGGCAGGGGAACGCCCGCCATAATGTCATTCCCGTCTTGTTCGACCGTCCGCCCTAGCGCCAGGGAGGTCAAAGCAGCTTGGACCGCCGGGTGTTTGCTAATGTCCTTGTCGGGAAGGAGGGTGGTGTGCTCAGGCTTGCTTCCGCTTGTCATCTCGACGTCCAGGAGGCTGTCAGGCCAAGTATACTCCGTCGTCTGTTTATCGTCGGGCTGTGACGGCACGACAACGTTGGCGATCTTGGTAGGGCTTATCGGGATCTCCTGCGACAGGGGCTGCGGTAGAGACCTTCGCTCGGCCATCGGAGTTTCTAGTAGCGGGGCTGCCTCAGCTCGGGGAGGGGTATCACTAACGTGTGATTTGCTCTCCGAGCTCAAACTGGGGTCCTGTGGGGGAAGCGTTGGGATTGCCTGAACGGCCCGCAGCATGGCAGGGCTTTGATCTGTGCATGCAGTGTGCGTCAGGATCTGTCTCAGGGCAGTCACGGGAACTAGGTTCCGTACATTCAGCGGCGGTATCGCCTACGGGGTTCACTTGGTGCTCAGCACCTCGTGTAGATATAGGCTTGGAGCCTGGCAATAATGTGTCATAGACGAGTAATTTCGTTAGTATGGGTAGTCGCCAGTAGCGGTGAGGAGGGCACCAACCGCTGGGTTGTGGAGGGGGAGTCCCCATGATGAATCGGTCGTATTCAAACGACATGACTTGGTTCGACACCGAGGCCGGCATCCAGCCGTCTCGCCTCAGCGAATCTAGGACCGCGGTCAAGGACCCTTTGTGGGATTTACAGAGGAATTGTATCTTCGACTCCGTCAGTCCCGCACCGTCGGATATGTTTCCGGCCAACTGCAGCATGAGGAACTTGACCAGGCTGTCTACGACATGGTAGGGGGGGTCATTTCCTGGTGGTGGGGCGGCGATGGACATCCTCGCATCGGACGCTATAGAGGAAGCGTCCTCCGCCGTGTGGACTTCGCTCCTTTCCTCTATCGCGGACATGGGCGCTGCTCTCGACTGTTGATTCAGTCTCGGCAAGGGCCGTGAAGGAGAGGCTGGGACTCGTGGTGTACCTGGGATCTGGGGAACCGGCAGTTCCCAGGTCGACTTCTCCAGGGAGATGATTCTCTCGGCGGCTTTCTTCTTGATGACCAGGGTTCTGGCGGGTTGGCTGACGAGGCTGTTCCCACCAACCTTCATAAAAGGAAGAGGGCATTCATCCGTGAAGTGATCCGAGGAGTAGCAGCATTGGCACGCGTAGGGTCGCCTGGCGCTCCAGACCGGTTCAAAGTTGAGGAGGGGTGAAGATTCTGGCACCGAGCCGTGTTTGTGGCCCCAGGTCATAGACCACGGCCAGTAAGTCGACACGGAGTCTAGGATGAACGTTCCTCTGAACTTGGAGGTCGCTCCGCCCTTCCGAACGCCCAGAACGCGCCAACCCAGTCTTGTGTCTCCCATCTCGAAGTCCAGGAGGCGCTTGCGCATCTGGGTGTAGATGGTGTTGTCGTCGGCGAGGGATCCTTTCACGACCCACTCTAGGTCTCTAGCTCTGCCAGCCGCGGCGAAACGTCTAATGACGTACACGGCGTTCCCTTCCGACAATCTAACCAGGTCGTATTTCAGAGCGTCCTTCTCCCCTTCTGAACCAGATGGGACGGTACAAAGCATCCAGTCCTGTCTGGGATCCATTTTCTGTAGAGCCACCGTGCATCGCCATCGCGCAGCGAGCTTCGAGCGGAGCGTGCCGAGCTTAGGGTCCTTGTGCTGGGGGCCCACCTGCGCGACCCTAGCTATCATGAAATGGAAACCAGGCTCACTGTAGACCTTCGAGAACTCCTCCCAGGTCCAGCTCTTCGCGGGCTCCATTGGGTCCTCGTACCTGTTATTCCAGCGGGGCAACCCCTTCGGCACCACCTTCTCAAGTTCTTCCACCGTGTACAACTCCAGGGGCCGCGGGAGGTACAGTTTAGAATCTACGGGCTCCTCCATCTTGACATAAAGGCTGTCCAGGGGCGGTTTCCCAGTCGGTACGGTGAACAGAGGAGCGACTCGCTCGGCGTAATCCTGGTAGTTAGCTTCGGGCCACAATTCCTTAGCTGACGGGCGCGCGGCTTTCTCGGGTGGAGCGTCGTTAGGGACCTCTACAAATGAGGCGTTGTCTGCTATGGGGTCATCTCCCATATCCGTGTCCTCCGGGTTCACTCCTCCGTCCAGCATGTCAACGACTTTTTCCTGCTCTTGGATCTGCCTAGCTAGATCCATAGACCAGGCTCTTGCTTGTGCCTCGTCGAATCCTGGCCCTGGGGACTCCAGAGCCGCCTCCACCTGTTTATACTGCTCTAGGAGAGCAACTAACCTCTCCGATTCCGCAGTCAGTGTCTCGTCTCACAGCCTCTCATCCTCCTGGACCGCCGCGTACTCCGATTTTACCTTAGACAGGACTGTCGAGAAAAACTCGGTGAGTGCTGGTATGCACCCTTTGCGGTCGAAATCCTTATCCTTCTTCATGTCCTTCAGCCACGCCAGTGTGTCCTTCCAGGCAGGGACAGCCAGGGTGGAGGGGAAGATGTCTAGCTCGGCTTTCAGGGTGTCCATAGTCTCCTCGAGGGGGTCAGCAAGAGCCTTCTTCCACTGCGCGGCTGGGGAACTCGGGCGCCTATCTTGAAGGGGGGGCGCATAAGGGTGGAACGGGGCTCTCCCCTTTCTCGGCCTCGCCTTGCCTTTCGGCTTATGCGTGGGCACGCCGAGTGGGATCGACGGCGCTAAGGCGGACTGGGGTGGCAGCGGTGGGCGAGGGCCTGGTGGCGGTCTGAAATGGGCGGGCGGGAGTGGGCGTTGGGGATACCCTGCGTTGTGACCTGGATGCGGGCGGTTGGGGATGGACGCGCCGACTTTCCAGGATGATTTAGCGCTGAAAAGGGCGATAGCGCCCCGCACGAACCGCCCTTTCATGTGGTAGAGTCCGGGCTCTTGTTCCACCAGAAATGTGCTGAATTTTTCCACCAGGGGGCTATTTAGGAGTTCAGTGACCGTGGGGTAGTACCCGAGTTCAACAGTGGCGGACGGCCAGTTATGCTCCTGGACTGCCATCAAGTAGCAGAGGCCGCGGGGGAAGGAGAGGCCCCTACGTGGTTGCCAGAGAGGCTTCGTGACTGTGGGGCGGGGTTGTGTGACCTGTGGGGTGGGTTTCCAGGGACGTTCGCGCTTCCGGAGCACGATGTCATCCAGTGGGCACTTCACCGGTTTAGGGGCTACCGGGGGCCGGGACGCGCGGGCTTTCTTGGCTCGCTTTGGTGATTTGATGCGGGGCTTGGCCGTGGGCTTCTGGGGCTGGCTACCAAAGAGGCAGTAATTGATGATGGCCACTGCCTTGGCCTCATCCACTATAACTGCCCCCAGTGGTGAAATAGTCTTCATATCGTGGTTGTCCTCTCAACTGCACGGGGTCTGTGTCTAATCTGAAAAGATAGGGAAGGTAAGTTTATGCCCGTAGAAAAAATTAGTTAAGCACGGAAGGCCTCCGGGTTCCTTTCGCGCCGCCTCCGCAAAGACCTGGCTAGGGTCTGTGATGTTAGTACCGGGTACCAAGCCAGGCATGCCCGGCTGGTTACCCGTCACCAGGGGTAGCTGTTATTTCAAGTGGGGAAGCGTCCACCGGCGTTTAAAGTGTATGCCGTCACTCGGATATTATCCGGGGCGGAGGGCCCGTGGGCCCCTCTGGTCATGTCGGAACTACAATGCACTTCCCTGGGTCAGCCAGCCATGGGTCAACAGCATGGTGAGGCTCGCCAGGGCGTTGGATATGTGAACTGGGATGTCCGAAGACCAGCCAGTGCAGGCCCAACCTAGTCCGGGCGGGAGACGAAGGCTTAGTGGGTAGGACTTCTACACGCAAAGCGTAGTAGGCATGACCATGCGGACCTGGAGGGTGCATGTGTTGAAACACGCACTGCTGCCAGAATTTCCCATCGTTTTTCAAGTGGGACAGGCCACCAGCGTTTACGTGTTTATACTGTCGTGTATGCCGTCACGCAGTCAAGGAAAGGCTCCTTTCAAAACCTCGGCCCGAACGGCGCCTAGGTACGTTGTTTCAAGTGGCGTGACCCACTGACCAATTGAGGGGAGGTGTCTACCCCAGACCGCGTGAGGCAGGCCTGACGGGCCACCGTAGTGGAGCGTCCGTGTAGCCATAAACGTCCGAAAGACGTTAGAGGTATCAACCGGGGATGTCGTCCTCGGATTCAAACATGACGTCCCGACGGACGTCTTACGCTGTTGTCGCCCCTACTCCAGGCCAGGTGGGTGTGGGCGCGCACTTGTGGTGACGCCCAAGACCTGCCTATGCCCGGGCTGCCTTATGCCCGACTGCCAGTCCGTCCTAACCAGCAGAGCTGGTGCGCGTGACTGGCGGGGACTAGGCCGAGGCCCGGGTGTTTGGGGGCGGCTGGCTACAGCTGCGGTGCTAACGAATCCACAGCGGCCAAGGGGTGGGGTACCGGGCCCCCGCACTCTAAGCGGGAGGGCTTCTCCAGCCAGCCGGGTACCCATGCTCGACTTGTGGGGAATACCCGCGAGGGTGTCAGCGCCCCGGCACGCAGGGCGCAACCCCAAGGGGCAGATCGCCGCGTACACGTGCCGAGTAAACCAGAGGGGGGGGACGCACCATAGGGCAGCACCCCCTGGGGGTATCACAGAAATGTGACCAGGCGAAAGGGTGTGAAGTGTGGAAGGGGGAGGACAAAGGGCGCGGCCAGGCCACAGCCCCGGGGGGACAAAAGGGAGGCCACGAGGAGGGAGTGCTGCATGCGCGTGGGGGGGAGATCTCATGGGGCGTGAGCTCGCAAAAAACCGCAGAAATACCCACCGAGCAAGTGAGACAGACTGGGTCGTCCGTATGGTGAAGGGAGTACGTGTCGTCCCATCCCACGGCCGAGAAGGTGGGGGAGGAAGGGCTGAGTCCGGCAAGAAGGAACAGCCCCCGCTGGGGGCAGCGGCGGCAAGCGCGATGGCCCAGGAGCAGAGCCAGAGGTCTTCTGCACTCCCGGGCCTGGTGTCCGTGACCACCATCAGCGTACTCGAGAGTACTTACCGCTCGGAACCAACTTGGAGGTTGTGGTCGGGTCCAAGCTCCACTTCGCTCCACCTACACTATGCGATGCCACCCACCTCACTGCCTTCCACTCCACCACCTCCTGCAGTCCAGTAGCCGCATGTTTGTAAATTACACATTATATTTAAGCTCAGACTCGATGGGGAATGTCCCTCACTCGACGTCTCGATATAGACGTTTGTTATTGTGCGCCCCGCCCCGCTCGATTAGAATCCCGACGCCCCCTTGCTCGCTCGCTCGCTCGCCTTTGACTGTCAGACTTCGGACCTCAAGACTGGTGGTTCATTCCCCTGCCCTCGCGTGCTAACTCCCACCCACAGCACCGCCGGGCTAGCCAGCCAGACCAAACCCCCGCTTCAGTCAGCCCCTTCAGTGTCGTACCTAGTCGGAGCGTTTACGCTGAGACAGATTGGGCGCCCGTCGTGCTTTTGGGCAGTCGCTTGGGAATTAGGTCCAACAAGCCTGTAAGTCGTCGTATCCATCCCTTCCCCTTCCTCCCAGAGATTATATTCCCGCCGGCGCGCGTGGACGAGAGGAGATCCGAATTCCATCGGCGAACGGACTAGCCTCAAGACCCTTCCTATTCCTTTCGGCTTCTGTTCATATAATCTCTGTCAGAGATTATCGGAATTACTGAATCCATCGCATTACCCATTGCCGAGCCATCTGTCCATACGTGTATATCCCGGTCGTAAATTATGGGGTCTGCTCGCCTAGGAGTAGGGAGCGCAGCGGGGGTGTAGTCAACCATGTGATTACGCACCCTAGTTCTTTTGTATGCATCCTTAATGACTCGTCTGATTATGAGCGACTTAGGGGCCGTGAATATCCTCACGCAACCCAGAGGACCTTTCATGCTGGGCCACACATTAGCGCTGGGATGTGTGCCCTGAGCACCCAAACTTCGTAGTGGCAACCAGCTCGAGGCATGTAACAAGTCTTTCATGGCCGTGACCATTTTCTTAAGGCCTGTTCCCCAGAGGGAGGGAGGGGTGTAAAGGTGGACCACCTTGGACATGCTGTGTGCCCGGAGGCCAAGCAGTTTCTTGAACCTCTGAGAGCCCGGTCTGGGTAGAGCCGGGTGGTTGAGTACAGGCACACCCATTCGCGCTGCACTGGACGGGGCCGCGCAGACTAGATCCAACCCAAGCTTTCTAGCTGTCAAGAACACTTGGGAAACCCTTCCCTGTAAGAGAGACGGCATCGTGTAGGCTTGTTGTAGGAACGGGTTGATGCCCCCATGGGTGCCAGCTCTGCTGGAAGCCGACGCCATTTTCAGGTCCATCCATGTCCACTGCTTCCAGGGCACCTTCTGATCCCCTGTGACCAGATCACTGAGGAACTTCAGATCAGCGGCCATCTTATGGGTGGCAAGTGAAGGAGTGTTGAGGCCGCCTTCAGCCAAAGGGGCTTCCAAGGTCTGGTAAGCCATCGCCGAGAATTTCCCTTGGACGAAGTTCATTATTTTGTTTCCTATCCTCATAAGCATGCCATGTGGAATCCCGTTACCGTCCATAAGGAAGTGGCACCTTGAAAGCATGAGGGCCTTGGCCAGGAGGGACTGGTTCTGCACAGACATGCCGATCGCCCTCCATTGTGATATAATCTTCTTCACATGTTTATCTATCTGGGCCCACCTGTCAGCGGCGAAATCCCTGCTACCCACCCAGATGCCAAGGATGCGCAGGGGGTCTGCGGGGGGCAGGATGTGAGCACCTGGTAGTGAAGCACCACCCATGCTCTGGGTATTATAACATGCAAGTTGGAATTTGTGGGGGCCAACCGGCTTGACGTCTGTCTTGTCCAGGTTGAACTTGGAGCCGATTGCATAAGATACGGATGCCAGACAATCAGATACTGCTAGGACAGAGTCCTCCCTGCTCAGGAAGAGATTGATATCGTCCGCATAGAGCATAACCCTCACCGGTTCCAGGCCTGGTATGGATATTCCTTTGATACACTGTCGCAGCTTGATAGCCAGGGGCTCTATAGAGAAATTAAAGAGCAGGCAGGACAGAGGGTCCCCCTGCCACATGCCTCTTTGCAGCGTGAAGTAAGGGCTGTACCTGCCGTTTATGCGTACCCTAGACCTACAACCATTGGTGACATCGCTAATCTGTAGGATCAAATTTGGGGGCAGGCCGAACGCGACTAGGACGCGTAGGAGCCAGTGTTGATCCACTCTATCATAGGCCTTGGCCTGGTCCAGGCCTACGATGAAACCTGGGGTGCCGGTTGCATCGCAGAGATGTGCGACTTCTGAGGCTAATCTGGTGTGTTTGTTCATAAGCTGCCCTGGCACGTCTGCTTCTCTCCACCTACACTATGTGATGCCACCCACCTCACCGCCTTCCACCTCACCGCCTCCTGCAGTCATGTAGCTGCATGTATGTAGTTTAGGCTTTGTATTTAAGCTCGGACTCGATGAGGGACATACCTCACTCGACGTCTCGATTATAGATGTTTGTTATTGTGCCCCGCCTCACTCGCTGTTAATCCCAAC
>Ga0307515_10012802_pt1 | contig 15744 bp, 6 predicted proteins | sample 17_EM_MG_FD_194513 | JGI IMG/M metagenome (GOLD analysis project Ga0307515, IMG submission 194513) | Populus trichocarpa ectomycorrhiza microbial communities from riparian zone in the Pacific Northwest, United States - 17_EM | ecosystem: Host-associated > Plants > Roots > Unclassified | place... | reverse complement strand
TGAATGTGCTTTTTATAGAGGTAATGTGTGTATTCAATGAATCTTTAGAATGTCTCTAGGGATCTATTTTTCTTTCCTCTATTTTCTTTTTTTCTCTCTCTCTTCTTCCTTGATTCTTGTGCCTATCTCCTCTTTGTTACAGAGAAGGGTTTCCTTTTTAACCCTAGCTCAATCTGAGTTCCTTTATTTCCAATCATTTGTTAAACAAAAAATCCAAAATAATTTTTGCAAATAGAGCGTGAACTCAATATCAGGATGTTTATCTGACACTGGGAGATCTAGTCCACTACTAAACTAATTTAATCAAACTATAAATCAATTCTCAATCAAGATATCTATGAATGGTCTGAACCGGAAAACAAAAACTATAGTCATGCAAATAAAAAGATGAAAAAAAAAACATAATTAAAGTTGTTGAACACCAAGAAGGCACCAAATCGATCTGACTGTATATTAGATAGAAACCTGTGTGAGTCCAACGCTTTTTTCTTCAATAGATCATAATCTTTTCAATGAGAAAAATGGGGCCATTTTCCCGTCCAGCAAGGAGCAAAACTAGGATCAGATTAAGATTTGCTTTAGACATAAAATTGTTGGGACCATTATACAAGATTGAAAACATCATATTCTTTTTTAAAAACATAATGTTTTTATAATTATTCCAGCCTAATATGTAATGTCCTTTTGATATAAATTGGATTGCGTTGCTTTAAAAGAAACAAAAGGTAATTATCAAGCAAATTGTAGAATGGTGATTATAATAACTATAGTTTATTCATATTTATCATATGTAATGAATAATGAACTTAGCTAATTAATTTTTATGTATAAAAAAGAATATTAAACTCAGGTTATCAATTAGGAGACTATATAAACAAATAATTAGGTGGAAAAATTCGGAATCTCATCATATTCATAAGATCTTAGATTCAATATACCTTCTTGTAAATAAAATAAAAAACCTACTTTTCAATCTGATGTTTAGAGTATAGAATGCATTACAAAGATTAGGGTTTATAGTATGTTAATCAAAGATATTTCAGGTACAAACTGTCTATTCAATTATAAGAAAATAAAAAAAAATTATTTGACATAGATTAGGCAGGCGATAGTGTTAAAAAAAACCTATTGGCAAAAGAAAAAAGCATTTGAAAACAAAAAAAAGATAGAAAGCTACAAAAGAAGCTTTTAAAAAAATATCAAACTTAACATACCCAATTAAATAAAAAATATTAACATGTGATGAATGAATGTGGTTATTTTAAACAAAGTTATTAATCTTAGTTTGGTCCAAGATCTAGATCACGAGTTAAGTATGTTAACCAAAGTTAATTCGAGTTAATCTAAAATAATACTGTTTCAAGATAAAAAAGTTAAAATAACACTATTTTATAAAAAAATTTAAAAAATTCAAACTAATTTTTTATTCGGTCATAGGTTGACTATATCAATTTCCATATAATTTAATTTAAAATCAAATTTGAGCTGTTTTTCATAACATGCTGTAGGGATTACTGTTTGTTGATTTTTCTCACTATTTACTTTTTGGCATGGAGGTGTGAGAGTGGGATGGAGTAGCAAGTTTTTCTCCTGCTAACGCTTCAAGCTCAAGCAAAGAAAGGTTTGATGAGGCAGAGCTTTCTGACTAAGACAATCGCACGTGTCGTACGTGTTGTCTTGAACATTAACTCGAGTACACTATCCTACCCAAAGAAAAAAAAAATGTAGCACAACATTAATTAATTGAAATTAAAAAAAAAAAACCTCTAAAGTCAAAATAAAATAAAATAATCCATGTAGCCGAAGTCCATCTGGGGTAGGGGAGGTTGAGTTGTATATAAATAAGTAGGTAGTGTCCATGATAGTTTAGCCTTGCTATTTGCTTGTCTTTCAAAGAGGAAGAAGAGTCTCTCATTATCAGCTTTTCTTTCTGTCTTTGAGATCTTAAATTAGTTTTCTACATTTTGGTGTTTGTGATCTTGTGAAAGATGGGAAGGCAACCGTGTTGTGACAAAGTTGGATTGAAGAAAGGCCCTTGGACCTCTGATGAGGATAAGAAACTCATTAACTTCATCCTCGCTAATGGCCAATGTTGCTGGAGAGCTGTTCCTAAGCTTGCAGGTCTCTCCCCATCATTCCTATACTTGAATATCTTTAGTTCTTGCTGCTCTCTCTTCTTTTCTCTTGGTAGAGGAAGGGAGAGTGGCTGCCGTGGTTTCTTGAGTTTTGAAAGACTTGTATCTTGATGGCTTTTTATCCTTAATGAAAGGAAAATGATCGGTTAAAAATATTTTTCGTTAACTTACCATCGCTATATGGTTGTTGTCATTGCAGGATTGTTAAGGTGTGGGAAGAGTTGCAGGCTGAGATGGACAAACTATCTCAGGCCAGATTTGAAGAGAGGTCTTTTATCAGAATATGAAGAGAAAATGGTCATTGATCTTCATGCTCAACTTGGCAACAGGTTGTCTATCTCTTTCAGTCTTCAGCAACTCTTCAGTTACAATCCCTCTTTCCCTCAGCATGATCTGATCTCCTGCTCAAGCTAAATTTGATCATTCTTCAGCATTAGGCTTTTTTAATTACTTTTTTTCTGGTAAAGTTTGTCTAATAACAATACTTTCCATGAAAGCTTTGGACCAACTCCAAGCTAAGAAGATTTTCCCATTATTTACTTCGAATAATAATATTCCCATAAGCCAGGATTAATATTCAACTGCAGTGATCTTCTTGGACTGCAAAACTGTCAAGATTTTGGACTCTGTTCCATTTCATTATTCAGTGCAGTACTTGCATCCATGGAATTGTCAGACTATATATGCAGGCTGTTAATGGGGATTTTGTCAGCCACGAGTACTATTCACTTCACTACTTTTTATAAAAATTGGTCTCAATTTCAAGAAGCATGATGTTCTTATGTAATTATTACTCAAGCTACGCGCTTACTTCTTTGAAATGGACCATTAACAGTTGGTGTTTGGTGGCCATAAGAAATCACTATGCTTTGAAGTGGTCCCTAATCATCATCATAGAGCTTACTACTACTATTTTTCCACACTTTACCTTTTCTGAACCTTTTGTTCTTAATTGTGTAGATCTAACTTCATTTAATCGTTTTGATCAAGTCTAATACTTGTTTTTTTGCTGCTTAACAGATGGTCTAAGATTGCATCACATCTACCAGGAAGAACTGATAATGAAATCAAGAACCATTGGAATACTCATATCAAGAAGAAGCTAAGGAAGATGGGAATTGATCCTCTCACTCACAAGCCACTCTCTGCTATTGAAACACCTCCTCCACCACCACCACCACAGCAAGAAGTTCAAGTGCAGAATAGTATACAGGAACTAGAGCAGCAAGCTGGACGACAGTCTAGCTCCACCAATGACATATCTGAACTGGGCCAAAATAATGAACCTGAGACATCATTACAATCAGCTAGAACTCAAGATGAAGAGAATAACATTGGTAGCACATATGACACAATGGAGCGAATGAATGGTTTTTGCACAGATGAAGTTCCACTAATTGAACCCCATGAAATGTTAGTCCCTGGTGGACCTTCTCCTTCATCAACCTCAACCTCTTCATTAACATCAGCATCATCATCATCATCATCTTCTTCGTATGGTTCAAACAATATCCTTGATGAGTTGCTATTGCCAGATTTTGAGTGGCCTCTCAACAATGTCGACATTGGCTTGTGGGATGATGACTTGAGTAGTTGGGATTTGCTAATCAGTGATGTGGACAGTGGCAGGAAGCAAGCAACCATGTTTGATCCTTTTCTCAATCAGTGCCCAAGAACGGTTTTGGATCAAGATTATTGGACATATGGGCTCATGTGATCATTCGGAAAAAGAAAAAGAAAAAGAAAAATCATGTGGGGCTTGTTTGTAATTTGGTCATTAGTTGTGACAGAAAATAAATAATTCAAGAAACCAGCAAAACCCCGTCTTTGAGTTAGGTTTATTTTTTATTATTTTTAAATATTTTAGTAAAAATAATAATAATCATTATTGAACTTTTATTTATGAAAGAAATATATTGGGTTGTCATTCTTTTTCCCACTTGTGTACTTGGGATTGTCATCCTTTTTCGTCTTGTATATTGTGGTCCTTGGGGCTTCATTTTGCCTTTATTTATATTAAAGAATTTTACAAAACAAAATAAAAAATCCTTTGTTTATATTTTAGTTAATTTGCTTGTCCTATCCTCTTTGCTATAATCGTTTTTTAGTGTATTTAGTAATATGGTATATAGTTTTTTTTTTTAAAAAAATATTTTTGAATTGAAAATATATTAAAATATTTTTTTATATTTTTGACATTAAAAATACCTTAAAAAATTAATTTAATATTTTTTAAAATGAAAAACATTTAATAAACAAAATAAAAGTTAGTTGCTCTAAACACTTAGTGTATGTTTGTTTACGCGGTTATGTCATGTTTTTTTTTTAAATTAATTTTTTTTAAATTATTTTGAAATATAGGTATTAAAAATAAAAAAGATATTACTTTAATATATTTTCATATAAAATAATATTTTTAAAAACAATTACTATATCAACTTCAAACATTACCTAGTACGGACACGCAGCTAATGATGTTAATTTATACAATAATAGTGAAACAATTATACTCAGAAGTGATGTTTCCTACGGTTAACACGTTCCGTTGATGATGCTTTTTTTTTTTTTTCATGTTATACACACCTGGCATATATTATGTTGACATGCAACTTTTTTTTTTAAATTGTTGTAAAATCTATGAAATATATTTTTTAAAAACATCCCAAAGTATTTTAGATTGTTTTTTTAAATGCTTTAATAATTTTAGGATTTTTAGCCATTTGCAATAAAAAATATATTTATTTATTTAGATTTTGTTTGGTAAAAACTCATTTTTCTTTATAATAAAACTATCAAAAATAGGCCTAAGAGGTGTTTGTCAAACACACCCTTAAAAAAAAAAAAACCTTTAACCAAACAGTGTCTTAAACCTTAGACCCAATTCGACTGGCTCGACCTGACCGGGTTGACACAAAATTTTTAATTCGACCATAAACTAAACCAAGAATCCTGATTTGACCCTAAAACAACCCATAAATAAAAGTAAAGAAAAAAAAAAGATTAAACACCTAAAAAACATCGAACTTCAAATATTCTTAAACAAAATGGATCGAATACACAAAAAAGATAAATAACACCTATAATATTAAGAACACCGAACATGAACCCAGCAACATGGATTCCAAAAAAGACCAGATTTGATCAGAACAAATGCACATACTGTTGAAAATCACGCAAGAATAAAAAATTTAGCATCCATTCATTTCGATTATCTCTTAAATATCACGATTTTGTCATAATATGTTTAGATTCTAAACCCAAACCCTAGGATTAAAACAATTAAAATCATGTTAATGATGAAAATAAACACTAAATTATTAATTAATCATGCTTAAAGGAAGAGTTTTCGGCAAAGAAATTGATAAAAAAATATTCCAAATCAAGGGGCTAAGGCAATGTTCTTCCTAAGAACACGAAGAACATTGCCCATAAACCCAGGAAAAACCAAGACATGCCCAATCACTGCCAAACCCTAGAAATGAACATTTTTTGCTTCTGAAACATGTATTTTTTTATTCCAACAAGTCACGATACCATACAAAAACATGTTTAAATCTAAAAAACTAACAAAAAATAATCAAAACATCAAAATCAAGCATGAGGTACCAATTCAAAAATTATCAACTTAAAACATCCTATATGTTCATGCAACATGGATTCAAAACTGGTTTTCTAAACCTATTTTGTGTATGAACAAACCTAACAAACCTAAGATAAAAACATTTTCTTTAACATGCATAGCTTAAGCTAAACAAAAACTAAAACAACATTATATATATAAAAAACAAGTTTAAACAGCAATTTTAATATATCAAAAATATAAAAGGACTTCGAAAGAACATCATTAAATAAAAAAACACAGCAACAATGAGGTGAATGCAACATCACTTATTAAGCATTTCAAATCTCTTTTTCATGCTTATAAACATAGATATAAAACAAAACAAATATAAAAACAACAAAAGTAGGCCATAAAGGACCTACTTTTGGATCAACAAGGTATACCTAGAACAACTACTCTCTCTTGGCTTTTTTTTGGAAAATTGTGTCTTTCACAAACTTGCAAAGCTTAAGAAAACCTTTGTTTAGGCTTTTGGACCTCTACACATATGTTTTTTATTGTTATTTCTCTTTTTTTTTTCTCCCATTTGTTTCAGCCTTTTTTTTTTATCTTAACAGTGATATTTATAGGGTTTGGGGAGGTATTGAATCCATTTTTGACCTTTTAATATTTAGGAAAGTGTTGTAAACCCTTGATAAGAACCCATTAAGGAGCCTCTATGTGTGAACACACGAAAGCAAATTGGTTTTTGCACAATGATTTCATTGTTAGGGCTGACTGAGTTACCCACTTTTAAGGCTTTGTTGGAGCAACTATGACATCATCATCACCTGATACCACCAAAAGATGGTAGAGAGGATGCACATCTTTATTTGGAGTTAACCTTGCTCAATTTGAAGTTCAGTAGCTTCATATTCATTCATTTAATATTGCCAACTCAATCAATCAAAAATGTCGAAACATGGATGCCTAGGTGATGAACAATGTGTCAATCACATTCTCTTTATTAAGTCTGAATGACATGTCATTTAGGGTTTTAGTTTGAGATTGACAAATTTTAATTGAGTCTCTATTCTTTCAATTTCATCTAATTGCACCATAATCGCCTCTCAACTTTTAATTTCACACAAATTGACCCTTGCCAAACTCAATTGTCAACTCCAAAGTTGACTACTATTTTTATTTTGGTCATTGGTTATGAATTTGTGCATTTCGACCCTTAATTAACCAACAAACTTTTAATTTCTTCAATTCATCCCCTGATTTGGTCAATTTTAGCTCCTACATTCATATGCATTTTTCAGTTTGATCCTTGGTTTTAAATTTCTTCCATCAAGTCCCTAATTGCCCGTAAAACTTCAATATTTATACAATTAAGCATCTGATTTGACCAAATTATCTCTTAAAAATCACAGTTCGATTAGACTTTAATTTCTTCAACTTAAAGCCTAAATTGACTTCAAAAATAAATTTTTTTTCTTGCAATTAGCCCCTCAATAAATTCAATTAAACCTTGAAAAATTCCAATTGAGTCCTTGAACATCGAATTTTTAATTTCCCTCAAATTGAATTTTTCTTTGTCCATAGAGTCTTCATCAATTGAAATCAAATTTTCCAATCTTGTATATTTTAATCTTCTTCAACCAGTCTTCACCAATTTTCTCAGTGTTCTAGTATATTCTTCTTACTAATATATTTTTATGATTTTCTTCCAATATTATTTCAATTTTTTGTATTTTCTCTTTTCTTTCTTTTTTTTTCATTTTTTTTTGTTCATGTGGGGTCGTATAATAGGTAACAACAACTATTATAGTCGTTACAGGCCATTGTGAGTTTAATAAAAAAAAACAAATTATAATTTAATAAATAATTTGTTATTTATTTTTTCAATATATAAGCATAAACAATCATTAGGTACGAAAAAAATAATGTTTTAATCATAAGAAATAGTATTTTATTTTTAATTTGTTTTAAATGAATTATTTTTTATATTAAATGGATGAACAGTTACAATAATATTAAAACAATAAATTATGGTGATACATACGTTTAATTACTATTAATACTCATATAACAATTACTAGCTATTATATGATCGTTATTGTCAAAGAACCATCTCAACCTAAAAGTTTAAGCTATTAGGTGAGGTCTCAAGATATGTTTTATATTATTCTCTAATAGCCCCCTCAAGTAAAACTTTTTTAACCTTGAAACTTGCACAAGCCCACATTACCTTGTGCTTGATTTTTATCAAAATAAATGGAGGCGGTGAGATTTGAACTTATGACCACTTGGTCATCAATGCTTTGATACCATGTCAAAGAACTATCTCAACCTAAAAGCTTAAGTTATTAGATGAGGTCCCAATATATGATTTATATTATTCTCTAACAGTTATTAGTCTTTTTGAGTTTATTGAAATAGAAGTAGTGAGATGTGATTTCTCTCACACTTAACTAGTGTCATGTTGATTGGGATTTTGTTGATTAGGATTATTTATTTCTTCCATGTTAGATATTGTGATGATTATCTTTTAATATTCTATTTGTTTATTAAATGGAAGAACAATTATATTAATAGTAATACATTTAGTTATTGTGATATTAAATAAATTTTCACTATTATTTGTACTTACTAAAATCATTACCAGCCATTGCATAGTTGTTACTAACTCTTATAAGTTTCTTTAAAAAATTAATTATAGTTCAATAATTAATTTATTATTTATTGTCATTTTATATAAGCATAAACATTCTTGAACATTTATATGAGAGAAGATAAATAATAAAAATATTTTCTCTTAAAAATTTAGTGTTTTGTTCTTAAAAGATTTCAAATACAATTCACTTTCAAGAGTATTCACATATATTTATGCATTCCGAGTACATATTTGCATATAGTCGGTTAAAGCATCAAGAAATACTTTTAGAAGAAATACATCTATGATCTATTTTTCTATTGATATAATTTTATTTATCCTACTTTATTATATTTTTCTATTAATAGCTTCTAATTAATTTTTCCAACAATGAGCTCTTATTCCTTTAAGATGTCATGTTATGTATATATCACAAAAAAATAAATTCATTTAAAATAAACGATCGTATTTGGAAGACTTAAATGCTATTTTTTTAGAATTAAAGTTAATATATTACAGTATCGAAATTTATCAAGCTTCGATGAAGGTTACTTGAATTAAAATATTTCTCAGTGAACAAATTATTTAACTAAATTCTTCTTTGTCACAATATTTGACTTTGACTAAAAAAATGCATTATTGAATACTTGGTAATGCAATCACTATCAACTATACAAATTGACCCCGCAATTGGGTTAACAAAGTACGCGCAAATCACACGAGGTGGAGGGATTAGCTTTTGTTAATCGAAAGACAATTAATAGATTCGTTTGGTATTCAATTATTTTTTAAATTGTATTTTATACTTGCAATAATTTTTTATATATTTTTTAAATTTATTTTTAATATCAAAATATTAATACACTTTCCAACTATAAATACGAATAAGTCTAAGTCGCTCCGTTATATTAAAATCTCTTAATCTTGTAATCGATTATAAAACTGTTAAAAAATTATTTTTAATATCAGTATATTAATCTTTATAATAATTTGTTCCATGCATCTTACTTCTCATAATCTTTTATTTAAACAATATAAAATACGTTTCGCCATTTTTTCTTGGTTGAATGAATATGTTTTGCCAAAGTTTATGCAAATGTGTAACCATACGACTCTCCCAAATGGTGTGAGACTAAGTTTTATTTTACTATTTCCTTTTTGCGGGGCGCCATGGTGCACGCCAAGTCGAGACTAAGCAAGCTTGCATGGGGAAGATGGACGTTTTGCTATCATATATAGGATCATGTGGACTTCGTCAAGGAATTAAGCAGGCAGAGGTGGCAACACTTCATTAATCTCACAACCGTTTTATTGAACAATTAAACGCTAAGAAAATAATTACGACTGGGTTTTTTTAATGTAATTATGTCATGTACGTGCTAAAAGAAGAACTCACTCATCACTTTCCTTCAAATTTTTAAAATCAACTAACCTCTAAAACATGAATCTATCAAACTACAAGGGTCATGATATATAATCTGTTTGCCTTTTAAATCAATGATTTCTTATTTAACAACTCGACAAGGACTTGTGTTAATAACCAATTGAGAAAGATTCCATGAAAATTGAAAAAGAAAAAAAAATAAGAAGCTTGCTTGATCAATTCTATGGATTTTAATGCACGTCAACTCTTACACTACTTCTGAGGAAAGCTTCGTGTATACTAGGACAAACCATTGGCAGTTTGAACTGTAATTTAAGTGTCTTAATTAATGCTTATGTTCCTCTCAAAATCACTTGCCTCTAAAGATTGCTTTGTCGTGCAAGTTAAAACCGTGTACTACTAGTAACAATGACTAGGGTCCAACCGTGCGTAATTTGAAAAAATAATTGGATTCCCAGATAAGCACAAGGCCGTATGAATTATAAAAACAATATATAGTAGCAATGGACGTTCATGTGATAATTGATCTTTTTTGCATAGAAAAGAAGAAAAGATCATGGGACTTATTCTTATTGCTTGATGCCTTAAACGTTTATTATACATATAAATCAAATAATATGCACATATGTTCGAAGTTCCATGAAATATAGAGTAAGAAAAATATACGCAACTCAATTTGTTTTCACATTTATGCACAATCATAAGATTGTGTATTTTTTTTGTCTTAATCTAAGTTTGGGACCCTGGAATTTCCCTAATTTTCAAAAGTTTTTTCCTTTTAGGAAAATCCAAAAACAATTCATTTAAAAAAATTAAGATTCTTTTCTGTCCACAAACATGCAATTTAGGGGTATATATTATTGAAGAAAATAAAACAAGGTTGAAATCGGTTGCAATTACATAGATTGGAAGATCAAAGGTCAAAATAGAAAAGATATAAGAGTTCAGAAGCCCGATTAAATCAATTGAGGGTTTAATTGAGGAGAAAAACTGGAATTAAAGGCAATATTGGCTAATTTTACAAGCCAATGACCAAAATATAAGAAATATAAAAGTTTGGGATTTCAGTTAATTCAATTAGAGACTTAATTGAAGAGAAATTTGATTTTTAAGGTTGAATTGATCAAAATTGCACAAATTGAAGAGCCAATGATGAAAGTGTAAAAGACGCTAATATTGAGGGACTTATTTGAGTTCAATCAGGGTCTTGATTGTAGAGAAAATTTATTTTTAAGGTCAATTTGATCAAAATTGCACAAATTAAATAGTCAAGGCTCGATGAATGTGTAAAAGAAATCAATATTAAGGGACTAATTTGAATTCAATCAGGTACTTAATTGAAGAAAATTTATTTTTAAGATCATTTTGACTAAAATTGCACAAATTAGAGAGCCAAGTACGGATGTATAAAAGGCATCAATATTAAGGGATTGATTTGAGTTCAATCAGGACTTAATTTTAGATAATTTATTTTTAAGGTCAATTTAACCAAAATTGCACAAATTAAAGAGACGAGGATGAAAGTGTAAAATGCACCAATATTGAGAGATTGATTTGAGTTCAATCAGGTACTTAATTAAAGATGGTTTATTTTTAAGATCAATTTGACTGAAATTGCACAAATTAGAGAGCCAATGATGAATGTGTAGAAGGCGCCAATATTAAGGAACTGATTTGAGTTCAATTAGGGACTTAAGTAAAGAAAAAAAAATTATTTTTAAGGTCAATTTGACCAAAATTTTATAAATTGAAGAGATAAAGATAAAAGTGTAAAAGGCGTCAATATTAAGGGATTGATTTGAGTTCAATCAAAGGCTTAATTGGAATAAATTGAAAAGCCAAAGACTAAAGTGTAAAAGACACTAATATACAAGAACAACTTTGAGTTCAATTAGGAATGGAATTGAATGAAAAATCATTATTGAGAGTGAATTTGACAGAAATTAGAACAATTACAAGTACAAGGATCAAATTAAAAAGAAAAAAGGATTAAATGAAAAGATGTGTTTTGGCTAAAATGATGCTGTTTCGCATAACAAAACAAGAAAAAGAAATAAAGATATGCCAAAATGATGTCATTTTGGCTTGCCTACGGGTCTTCTTCTCCCTAGTGTGCATGGCATTAAATGCCCCTCTTTTCTTGCTTTTTTGCCCGACTTTCAATCCTTTATTATCTCTCTCATAGAAATATTAATAGGAAAGAGTCATGTCATACTCTTCCTCTAAATGTGCACTACATTTTCATCCTAAAACTATTGTCCTCGTGTGTCAACAAAAAACGAGTGCTAAAAAGGTTAACTTGAGCATGATTGAACAAAGTGTTTAATAATGGTGGATGACCAATATTAACCCAAGAGGTTTAATGAACGAATTTGCTCCACCTAGCAAGGTTCTAAGACCTTTTATGCTGCCTTTAAATAGAGGTGCATGATAAAAGGAGAGAAAAGATCTAGAGAAAGACTTTGAATTTGAGAGAGAGATAAAGGTTAAGAGAGATCTGAGCTTTAACAATTTGTCCAGAAGGTAATGATAAGAGAAGGAAAAGAAAGATAAATAAAAAAAAATTAAACAAGGGAGAAACCAACCCAGAACACAAAAAATCTAAACTTGAGGGAGAGAAAACCAGGTTTTCATGTCGCCAAACCAGTTTGGTTCGAACTAGTGAGCTTTAGAGGTAATAAAAGGTTGAGAGAGGAAGAAAATGAAGGAAGAATCATAAAAAAAAAGTCTCAAACCAAAAATAAAAATCAAACCCTAATCTAAAGATATAAAATGGCCAAAACGACTCCTCATCGTCGGCCAACCATCACGAACCACCACAATGTCTCTTCACTCAACTAGGGCCACTTTAAAGGTACTTCATAACCCCTCTTCCCTCCTTTTTTTATTAATTATTTTGTGGCAAAAAAAGTGTGTAAAAAAACCCTTTTGACTATAAATGCATAAAAAATGATGTTGTTAGGCTTAGTTAATTTTTAATTAGACATTATGTTGTTTTCATCATATAAAATAATAAAAAGTGCTTATATATTAGTTTGGTTTCCTTTAGAAAATGCATGAAGGAAAATTCAAATTTTAGATTTTTAGGGTTTTATTTTCCTTTTCATCTTAAGAACATAAAAAATCTTAAAAATAAAAAAAAATCATAATAAATTTCATGAATTTATGCATAAAAGAAAACCAAAACTTGTTTTTTAGTTAACTTGTAACCTTGACTTGGAAAGATAAAATTTAAATTTTTGAGATGAGATTTGTTTTTGATTTGGCATGCCTTCTTAATTATGTGTAAGAAAGTCAATACATGTGTATTTTATTGTTTGTTTGGATGATGCATGAATAAACAATATATGACATGAGATTTATTATTTCTTAGGATGAAATTGTTTTCTTAGTTTTTATTCTTGTTGTAGTTATCTTCGTTTACATGATCATACGTTTTTTTTATAAAAAAAAACATATGTTTCAAATTTCATGCATCGTGACAAAATCCTATAAAAAAAGTATTTTGCATTCATGTGGGTTTTGATCTTTATTTGTTTTTTTAGCATTTTATTCCACAAAAAGAAAAAAAAAATACTTCTTGCATATTTTAACATTTTATATATGAAGTTTTTTGCATATTCACAAAAACAATATATAGATAACAAGTTTATAAACTCATTAGGACTTGGCCTAAATGAAAAGGTCTATTTGATCGATATAACCAAATTTTCAAGAAATCCAACCTTTTTTTCTAAATAAATAAATTGCTTTTCACTTTTAAATTTTGGAGTAAATGGAGTCATAATGAGTCATTACTTCTGATATTAAAAGGAGTAGCACATTCTTAAATTTTCAACAAATAAAACTTTTCAAAATTAAAAATATTCATTGATGTTATAGTCATAAATATTTATTTTTATTGATATTCATTGATGTCAGAATTGGAGATATTATTTTTATTATCTATTTACGCTAGAGTTAGAAATATTAAATCTTTGTTATGTAATATTCACCAATACCAGAATTAAAAATATTATTTTTAGTCCAATATTCATTGACGTCAGAGTCATGAATATTAATATTTTCTATGTAATACTCACTAATACTAGAATTGATAGTATTGTTTTTAGCTTATTATGCAATGATGCCAAAGTCGGGAATATTAGATCTTTTTCGTACAATACTTATCAATGTCAAAATTGGAAGTATTATCCTCGGTCCAATATTCTCTGATACTAGAGTTAGGAATATTTTATAAATAGATCATTGGTAGTATAACACAATAAACCATTAGCAATTTAAGACAAGACTAACAATGTAGCTTACCTTACGTAGGATGCTTTAGGGGTGATAACATCTGCTCTTTAGCATAACATGTTATTTACCATAAAATCTATGTTAAGTAGTTAGGCCATAATACCAGGTAACAACTTCTTTTCACAAGTTAAGATGTTTCCCCTCTAAGAACCAGATACCGATTCCTTTTGTTTTAAGACCCTTTCCTTATTTTTTAGGAAAGAGGGTAGGTCGCTGTGATGTCCGGGGCGACACTTTTGATTTACTACTTATATGCTATACAACTTTTTGTTTAAGTATAGGATTCAAGTAAATGACAAATAATTTATTATAAAGGTATTAAACTAGGTAAATAGTAAGAGTCACAAGCTCTAAAAGAAAAAAAATCCTTGTTTGTGTAAATTTAAACTAGACTTATAGCCTGTGCTCCACCGTGAGCCGAGCAAAAAATGTTCAACATAAAAAAAGAATGCTAAGGAAAAAAAATCTGAGTCCATAATCATTGCTTCAATTTGTAATTTAAATAATATGATTAAAACAATACAATGATAATAAATAAATAGACAGAAAATATTGACTTTGGTCATGAACCCGAGACTAATCCTGTATAAGAAAAATAGAAAAATATAATAAAGCAAATATCTAAAAAAAAGGTTTAAAAAAAAACATTAGCTCCTACCCTAAAGAAAAAAAACCAAACCAACCGAGGTAAACCTCCTAAATCCGGTTTAATCTCTAAAATTCACAACTCGTGAAATTCTTGAACCGAGTTCAATTAAGAAGCTTAATTCCCAACTAACTTGAATTTGAAGAACAAAGTCGTGAAAAAAATCTATTTAAAAAAATTGCTAAAGAAAAAAAAAAGATAGCGATAAAAAAAAATAAGGATCAAATTTGAAAGAAAAATAACCGTAGAGGATGAAATTGTAAAAAAACAAAAACCTAAAAAAAATTATCTCAAACAAAATAAATAGCAATCAAAAGAAGAACTAAATTTGAAAGATAAAAAAAATATGAAAGGGGGGTGAAATTGGAAAACAATTGTAATTTTATAGCTTATTAAAAATAAAAAATAGGGATCAAATCTGAAAGATTAAAAATTAAAGGGGATAAAATTAAAAAATATTTGTAATTTCATTGCTTATTCAAAATAAAAAAAATGGTAGTCAAAAGGAAAAAATCTTTGTATGAATGGGAAATAAATTGTAGGTGTTAGTATGATTTTTGGAAGAGGTTGACACAAAATTCGAGGGTGAGAGAGAGAAAAAGAAAGAAACAGTCATGGGCATCAAACCCGATTCGTGTTAAGAGCACTTGAGGGCGGCGAGACCTTTCAAATAATGTCCCAGAAAGTAACATTTGATAGCCAGACAATCCACGTGCTCCCTAAATAGCTCGTGTCATCCACGTGCTGTGATTGAAATTTTAGGAAAAAAAAAAAAGTAGTATCCTTCCCAACTTTTACCACATGATACTTCCATGATTGATTTTTTATAAAATATCTGGTCCATTATACACTAATTTTTATAATTGATTATAAGGTTTAAGATACTGTAATTTAGATATCCTTAAGATGAGATCCTAACATGAGAGAGTTACTTTTCTCCTAAAAGTAGTTATTAAATAATTTTTCTATAATATTTTTTAAAGAGAAACATGAAATAATTGAAACAAGTATTTTTCTTCTTTTACACACATGGGATTGATTCCTCTCAGAAGAATACTACAAAAATTGATTTTTCACACA
>Ga0307515_10012801_pt1 | contig 15744 bp, 15 predicted proteins | sample 17_EM_MG_FD_194513 | JGI IMG/M metagenome (GOLD analysis project Ga0307515, IMG submission 194513) | Populus trichocarpa ectomycorrhiza microbial communities from riparian zone in the Pacific Northwest, United States - 17_EM | ecosystem: Host-associated > Plants > Roots > Unclassified | place... | reverse complement strand
AATTCTGGACCTGGATGGGCTTTCCCTGGCACGAGATCATATGGAAGGAAGGCTGGGGCACACCCACGGTCCATCTGACCTGCGACTTCTCGAAGCCCTCGTTCTTCGGCGAGAAGCTGACGTTCGAACTCACCGTCACGCGCGTCGGTCGGTCGTCGTTGACGATCGAACATATCGTGCGCTGCGGCGAGCAGCAACGCTGGTCGGGCCATCAGGTCCTGGCGGCCAGCCGGCTCAAGGAACACACGTCGATGGCTTGGCCCGATCCGGTCAAGGCGAAGCTTGAAAGCTTCCTGGTCGTGCCCGCGTAGCGGCGGCTCTCATGAACATCGGGCCACCTTTGTGGGCGGGGAACCCATAGCCGTTGATCATTACGAGATCGATATCGCCCGGCCTGGCTGCGATCTCCTCGTCGAGCAACCGCTCGCCTTCCGCCGACATGGCGGCTAGCAGGCGCGTGACGATCTCCGTCTTGTCGAAATGGCGCGGTGCGACCCCCTTCGCTGCGCGAGAGGTTGCGATAACAGCGGTCACATCGGGATCGACGGCCTTCTTGCCGTCGGCATAGCTGTACCAGCCCTTGCCGGATTTCTGGCCGAAGCGGCCGGCCTCGCAGAGCCGGTCCGCGATATCGACATAGCGCTCGGCGGGATCGCGCGTTGCCGCCTGCCGCTTGCGCCGCGCCCAGGCGATTTCGAGCCCCGCAAGATCGAACACCGAAAACGGTCCCATTGCGAAGCCGAACTCTTCCACGGCGGCGTCGATGTCCTGCGGTTCGGCGCCGTCCTCGACGAGGAATTCGGCTTCCCGGCGATAGGCGGAGAATATCCGGTTGCCGATGAAACCCTCGGTCACACCTGAAAGGATCGGCAGCTTGCGCATCTTCTTCGCGACGGCAAAGCCGGAGGCCAGCGCGTCGGGCGCTGTCCGCGCGCAGCGGACCACCTCGACAAGACGCATGATGTTGGCCGGCGAGAAGAAGTGCAGGCCGAGTACGCGCTCGGGATGGCTCGTTGCTGCCGCGATCCGGTCCGGGTCGAGATAGGATGTGTTGGTGGCGAGCATCGCATCCGGCCGCACGATACCGTCGAGCTTACGAAACAATTCCGTCTTTACACCGAGATCATCAAATACCGCCTCGATCACCAGGTCGGCATCCGCCAATGCACCGAGCGCACCTTCGACCGTCAACCGTGACAGGCGATCCGCAAACCCGGCTTCGTCAAGTCGGCCGGATTTGACATTGCGCTCCAGGATCGCCGCGATCCGTTCCCGGCCCTTCCGCACCGCCTCTTCGCTCTGTTCGACGCCGATGACACGATAGCCCGCGTCGAGCGCCGCAACGGCAATGCCCGAGCCCATCAGGCCGGTGCCGACAATGCCGATCGTCTTGACCGTGCGGGGCGAGACACCTTCGAGGCCCGCGACCTTCGCCGCCTCACGCTCGGCAAAAAAGACATGGCGGAGCGCTGCCGCCTCGGGCGATTCCTTGAGGCGCAGGAAGGCGGCTCGCTCTTCCGCCAGCCCATCCCCGAGTGTCATCGCCCGTGCGGCCGCAACAAGGCTTACCGCGGCGCCCGGCGCCACCTGGCCCCGCGCCTTGGCGGTGATCTTTTGCGACGCGGCCTCGATCTCGTCAGCGGACGCCGCAGGCACTGCAAGGTCGCCCGTCTTGCGGAACCCGGTCTTGTCGTCCGCCGCAACGGCAAGCGCCCTCATGATCGGATCGCCGTCTGCGACCTCGTCCACGATACCCAATGAACACGCTTCCCCGGCCTTCAGGCTGCGGCCGCTGCCGATCAGATCGATGGCAACGGGGATGCCCGTCAATCGCGGCAGCCGCTGCGTTCCTCCGGCGCCGGGCACGAGCCCGAGCTTGACTTCGGGGAGCGCCACATTGGCTGTTGTCGATGCGACCCGGTAGTGGCAGGCAAGCGCGATCTCCAGGCCACCCCCCAAAGCTGCGCCATTAAGCGCCGCAATGACTGGCTTGCCCGAGTTCTCGATCCTTTGGCAGACATCGGGCAGGATGGGATCGACCGGCGGCTTGCCGAATTCCGTGATGTCGGCGCCGCCGACAAAGATTTTCCCCGCGCCGGTGAGGATGACACTTTCGATCTCCGCGCTGTCATTGGCACGCGAGATAGCGGCCGCCAAGCCTGATCGCATCGCCACCGATGCCGCATTCACCGGCGGATTGTCGATCGTGACGACAAGCACGCCATCGATGATCCTGCCGGAGACGCATGCGGAGAAGCTGAGCGCGTCAGCGGCCTCTGGCGCGATCATCGTCACGATTCCGGAATGACGGCGTGGGCCTGGATCTCGATTTTCGCCCGGTCCTCGACCAGCGCCACGACCTGCATAGCCGCCATGGCCGGAAAGTGCTTGCCGATGACCTCTCGATAGGCTTGGCCGATGCCCTTGAGATTGGCGAGATATTCCTTTTTGTCCGTGAAGTACCAGGTCATCGTGGTGATGTGATGTGCCTCGCCACCCGCGGCGCGCACGACCGCGACGACGTTTTCGAGCGTCTGCCGGACCTGGCCGACGAAATCGTCCGTCTCGAACTGGCACTGGCCGTTCCAGCCGATCTGGCCGCCGACAAACACGAGCCTGCCTTGCGCCTCGACGCCGTTGGCGTAACCGACCGGCCTTGCCCAGCCTTCAGGCTGCAGGATCGTGTGCATTCGTCTTCTCCAGGTGATGGGTAAGCGCGGCACGGAGCTCGTCCGGCCAGGCAAGGGATGTGTGGGTTTCGAGCGATGTCGCCACCAGCCGGTGGGTCGCCTTGAAGAGTGCTTCACTCCGCGCCGACACCGTATGCGTCAGATCCAGGGAAGATCGGCCCAGGCCAGCGACGCGGATGTCGATTGTCAGTTCGTCGCCCTGAAGCCCCGGCCGCTCGAAGACGAGGTTGAGCGTCACCGTCGGGGTGCCCATCCGCATCACTGATATCATCCGGTCGCGCGGGGCTCCGAGATCAGCAAAGAAGTCCTCTATCGCGCCATCCAGAATCCGGAGATAGGACGGATAGTAAGCAATGCCTGACGGATCGCAGTCGCCGAAACGAAGGGGGAAGGTCTTCGTGAACATGGCTCACATGCCCTTCATGAGTTCGCGCGCGACGATGAGCTTCTGCACTTCCGTTGCACCCTCGTAGATGCGCAGCGCGCGGATTTCGCGGTAGAGCTTCTCGGTGATTTCACCCGTTTTCACGCCACGACCGCCGAACAGTTGCACGGCACGGTCGATGACGCCTTGCGCCGTTTCGGTCGCCGTCATCTTAGCCATGGCCGCTTCCTTGGTGGTCGGCAGCTTTTGAACGTCGCGGCGCCATGCGGCGCGATAGGTCAGCAGCGCCGCCGCGTCGATGCCGGTCGCCATGTCGCCGAGCGCCGCCTGCGTCAATTGGAGATCGCCGAGCGTTGCGCCAAACATCTTCCGGCTCCGCGCATAAGCCAGCCCCTCATCCAATGCACGCCGGGCAAAGCCGAGTGCGGCCGCCGCAACGGAGGCGCGGAAGATGTCGAGCGTGCGCATGGCGATCTTGAAACCTTCCCCCGGCGTGCCGAGACGGCGCGAGGCGGGAATGCGGCAATTGTCGAAACGGATCGTCGCCAGAGGATGCGGCGCGATCACCTCGATGCGCTCGACAATGGAAAAGCCGGGATCATCGGCAAAGACGACGAAGGCTGAAATGCCGCGTGTGCCGGGCGCCTCGCCGGTTCGGGCGAAAACGGTGTAGACATCGGCAATGCCGCCATTCGATATCCAGGTCTTCTCGCCGTCGAGCACATAGGCGTCGCCATCGGCGCGCGCCGCGCAGGCCATGGCGGCGACGTCGGACCCGGCTTCCTTCTCGGATAGTGCGAAGGCCGACAGCCATTCGCCTGACGTCACCTTTGGCAGCACCGCAGCTTTTAATTCCTCCGAGCCCGACAATCCGATCGCCCCGGTTCCCAATCCCTGCATCGCGAAGGCGAAGTCCGCGAGGCCGTCGTGCCAGGCCAGTGTCTCGCGCGCCAGGCACACGGAACGGGAATCGATCGCCCCGCGTCCGGCTTGACCGGTCGCAAGGCCCAGCAGGCCGGTTTCGCCCAGCATCTTCACCAGTTGGCGGCATGCCTTGTCGACGTCATGATGATCGACCTGGGAAAGCGCGCCGGAGCCTGCGAAGCTATCGAGCCGCTCGGCCACGGCGCGGTGTTCTGGCCCGAAGAACGGCCAGTCGAGATGCTCGCGCGTCGGGCCTTCAAGCGTGGTCATCAATTCCCCTCGAATACCGGCTTCTCTTTGGCGGCGAATGCCTCGAAGGCGCGGCGGAAATCGCCGGTCGCCATGCAGATCGCCTGAGCCTGCGCCTCGGATTCGATCATCTCGTCGATGCCCATGGCCCATTCCTGGTTCATCATCGCCTTGGTGATGCCATGGGCGAACCAGGGACCGTCAGCGAGCGAGCGTGCCAGCTTCTGGGCAGCGGCCTCAAGTTCGACTGCACGATGAAGTGAATTGAAAAAACCCCAGCGCTCGCCTTCCTCGGCCGACATGCTGCGGCCGGTATAGAGCAGTTCGGCGGCGCGGCCCTGGCCGATGATACGGGGCAGGATGCCACATGCGCCCATATCGGCGCCAGCCAGGCCGACCCGGGTGAACAGGAAGGCGGTCTTTGCTTCGGGCGTCGCAAGGCGCAAGTCGGAGGCCATCGCGAGGATCGCACCGGCACCGACGCAGATGCCATCGATGGCGGCAACGATCTGTTGCGGGCATTTCCGCATCGCCTTCACCGCGTCGCCGGTCATGCGGGTGAATGCCAAGAGATCGGGCATTTTCATGCGCGTCAGCGGTTCGATGATCTCGAACACATCACCGCCGGAGGAGAAATTGCCGCCGGCGCCGGTCAGCACGACCGTGCGTACATCCGACGCATATTGCAGGTCGCGGAAGAGATCGCGCAGCTCGGCATAGCTCTCGAAGGTCAGCGGGTTCTTACGGTCGGGACGGTTGAGGGTGAGCGTCGCGACGCGACCATCCTCGCTCACCGACCAGAGGAAATTCCTCGCCTGGTAGTCGCGGAAGGGCTTGAGATGCCCGTTCATCGAAGCCTTGGTATCGCTCATCCCGTCATGACCTCCCCGCCTGATATCGCGATTGCCTGTCCATTGATCGCGCCGGCGTCGGGAGACGCCAGCCATAGAACCGTGTTCGCCACTTCCTCGGGTCGCACGAGCCGGCCCTGCGGATTGGCCTTGGTGAATTCGGCCATCGCCTGTTCCTCGGTTCGTCCCGTCTTGGCGACGATCTCGGCGATCGAACGGGCGACCATCGGCGTGTCGGTAAAGCCGGGGCAGACCGCGTTCACGGTCACACCCTTTTTCGCCAGTTCCAGTGCCAGCGATCGCGTCAGCCCCACCACGCCATGCTTGGCGGCGACATAGGCCGAGACATAGGCATAGCCGGTCAGTCCTGCGGTCGACGCGATGTTGATGATGCGTGCGCCATGGCCACGCGCCTTGAGATCAGGCAGTACGGCCTGCGTCACATTGAAGACGCCGGTAAGATCGACCGAGATTATATGCGACCACATGTCCAGCGAGGTCTTCTCGAACAGCGCGCTCGAGGCCTCGCCGGCATTGTTGACCAGGATGCTGAGGGTACCAAAGGCGGCCTTCGCCTTTTCCAGTCCGGATGCGATTGCCCTGGGATCAGTCACGTCGAAGCCATCAGCAATGAAGAACGATCCCTGCGGCAATTCCTGGCTCAGCGCTTCAAGCGGCTCGCGGCGCCGCCCGGCGAGCGTTACCTGCGCCCCTGCCTCGGCAAGCGCGCGCGCGATCGCGGCCCCGATGCCGCTGCCGGCACCTGTTACCAGTGCATGATGACCTCCCAGAATGCCTGCCATCGCTTATTTCACCCCAGTGGCCGCAGCCTGCTTCTCGCGGGCGAGGTTGGTCTCGTATTGCGTCTTGCCTGCATAATACTGCTTCGGCCAGGGAACGGTGTTGATCCCGATCTTGGCCGCCTCGTGCAGCGTCCAGGCCGGATCGGCGAGATGTGGGCGCGCCACGGCACATAGATCGGCGCGGCCGGCTGCAATAATGGAATTGGCGTGATCCGCTTCCGAGATCGCGCCGACGGCGATGGTCGGGATGCCCACCTCGTTGCGGATCTTGTCGGAGAAGGGGGTCTGGAACAGGCGGCCGTAAACCGGCGTCTCCTCCTTCCACACCTGGCCGGACGAGCAGTCGATCATGTCGGCGCCCGCCTCCTTGAACATGGCAGCGAAGATCGCGGCGTCCTCCGGCGTGTTGCCGCCGTCGAACCAGTCATGGCAGGAAAGGCGCACCGAGATCGGCTTTTCATCCGGCCAGACGGCACGGATCGCCCGGAACACTTCGAGCGGATAGCGGGCGCGGGCCGCATGGTCACCGCCATATTCGTCGGTACGCGTATTGGTGAGCGGGGACAGGAAGCTCGACAGCAGATAGCCGTGGGCGCAGTGCAGTTCGAGCCAATCCGCGCCGGTGGTTGCCGCGAGCTCGGCGGCCCTGATATGGTCGGTGAGAACCCGGTCGAGGTCGGCGCGATCCATCGCCTTCGGCATCTGGCTGTGCTTGAGATAGGGCAGCGCCGAGGCCGAGATCAGGGGCCAGTTGCCGTCATCGAGTGGCTGGTCCGTGCCTTCCCAGGCGAGCTTCGTCGATCCCTTGCGGCCGGCATGGCCCAACTGGATGCCGACCTTGGCCGGCGTGTTGATATGAACGAATTCGACTAGCCGCCTCCAGCCTTCGGCCTGCTCTTCGTTCCACAGCCCGAGGCAGCCGGGCGTGATGCGGGCATCCGGTGAGACGCAGGTCATCTCGCCGAAGACGAGGCCGGCGCCGCCCATGGCGCGCGATCCGATATGGACGAGATGAAAGTCGTCGATCAGGCCGTCCTTGGCCGAATACATCGCCATCGGCGACATCACGATCCGGTTGGGCAGCGTCACGCCGCGAACGGTGTAGGGCGTGAACATCGGCGGCAGGCAGCGGCCATTGGTCGTCGAAACCATGCCAGCCTTCCCGGCGAACCAGCGCTCATAACCCTCAAGCCAGTTCGCGTCGCGCAAGCGCAGGTTTTCGTGACTGATGCGCTGCGAGCGCGTCAACATGGAATACATGAACTGCTCGGGCTCCAGCGTATCCGCATAGCGACGGCCGACGACCTCGAACCATTCCATCGCATTGCGCGCGGCATTCTGTATGCGCGCGACATCGACGCGGCGGATTTCCTCGTAAGCTTCGAGGACTTCAGGAATCTTGCCCTTGTCGTGGCCGAGCCTGTTGAACTGGTTGGTGAGTTCGATCGCGTCATCGATTGCGAGCTTGGTGCCCGAGCCGATGGCGAAATGCGCCGTATGCGCGGCATCGCCCATCAGCACGACATGCGACTGGCCGTTGAAATGGCTCCACTTGCCGCAGATCAGGCGGTTGAAGTTCAGCCAGGCCGAGCCGCGCATGTGACGCGCATTGGTCATCAGTTCGGCGCCATCGAGCACTTCGGAAAACAGGTCCTGGCAGAAATCGATCGAGCCTTGCTGGTCCAACTCGCCCAGACCGTGCTTCTCGTAGGCTTCCTCGGTGGTCTCGACGATGAAGGTCGAGGTCTGGTCGTCGAACTTGTAGATATGCGCCTGGAACCAGCCGTGATCCGTCTTGCGGAAATCGAAGGTGAAGGCGTCGTAGAGCTTATGGGTGCCGAGCCAGATATAGCGGTTCGGCCGCGTGATGAGGTCGGGCTGGAAGACTTCCGGATAGCGGTTGCGGATCTTCGAGTTGAAACCATCAGAGGCGATGATCAGGTCGGCATCGGGGTATTCGAGGTCGCTGTTCGCATCGGTCTCAAACGTCAGTTCGACGCCGAGCGCCTCGCAACGGCGCTGCAGGATGTTGAGCAGCTTCTTGCGACCGATGCCCACAAAGCCGTGGCCGGAGGTCCGCTGACGCGTGCCCTTGAACCAGACCTCGATGTCATCCCAATGGTTGAAGGCGTCCTGGATCTCGGCGGCGCTCTCCGGATCCCATATCTTCATCGCCTCCATGGTCGCATCGGAGAAGACCACACCCCAGCCGAACGTGTCGTAGGGACGGTTGCGTTCGACCACGGTGATGGAATGTTCGGGGTGGAGCTTCTTCATCAGGAGCCCGAAATAGAGGCCGGCCGGTCCGCCGCCGATGCATACGATCCGCATGTCAGTTTCCTCTGTTTCGGTCGGACGAGCGCGAGGCCGCGAGTCCATATATTTTAAGGTTAAAGTAAATTCGCCGAGGCCTGATGTCAACGCCGAAGAGACGGATGTCGGGAATATTTTATGATTAAACCATCTGGATGATATCGCCCTTGCTAATATCGTGAGTGGGCGTGACCGCGTCAGGCTTGCTCCCGCTTCTCCCCTTGGGGAGAAGGTGGCCTATAGGGCCGGATGAGGGGTTCCCACGAACAACGAAGGGCAGATGAGAACCCCTCATCTGCCCTTCGGGCATCTTCTCCCCAAGGGGAGAAGGGGGTCATCGCACCCTAAGCCGCCAGCCGTCCCAGATACGCGTCCGCCTCTTCCGGCACCGCGAACCAGGGGAAGAAGTCGCGGGGATCGTTGAAGCCGTTGGCGATGCGCTTGGCGAGTTCGGGGAAGGCCTGGGCCGAACCCATGATGTTGAGTACATGCGGCGGTGGCGGCTGGAGCAGCGCGTTGGTCCAGCCGGTGACGAACTGCGCATAGTTCCAATAGGAATCGAAGGTCGCCTGCATGAAAGCCGCGTCATAGGGCCGATCGCCATGGGCAAGGATCGCGTCCATATAGGCCTTCGCGGACTTCGATGCATTGTTCGAGCCCTGGCCGGTGATCGGGTCGTTGAGGCAGACAGCGTCGGCCATGCCGAGAACCACGGCGCCCGACGGCAGCCGGCCGACCGGCTTGCGCACGGTGGGTGCGAAAGCGCCGGCAAGGATGCCGTTGTCGTCGGTCAGCGAGATATTGCGATTGCGATCCGCTTCCCACGGCAGGAAGGTGTCGAGGATCCATTTCGACTTCGCGAGATGCTCCTCCGGCGTCTTCACGTCCTTCCAGCAATCCATCGGACCACCAGGAATGCCCTCGAACACCATGATGTCGCAGGGGCCGTTTACCGTCAGCGCAGGAAAGACGAAATATTCGCCGACCGTGGGGATCAGGTTGAAGTTGACCGCCGAATGATCCGGACGCGGCAGCATGCCCTTGACATAGGTCAGCGCCAGCGAGCGCTGCGGCTTGTCGAAGGGGGACTTCTCGGCGTCGCGTTCGAAAAGCTTCGCGATGTCGCCCTTGCCCGCCGCCACGATCACCAGTTCGGATTGCTTCGCGTAGCGTTCGAGATCGTCGATACCGGCGTCGAGGATGGTGATCGTGCCGCCGCGGCGTTCGAACTCCGCCATCCAGCGCGGCACCTTGACCCGCTGGTCGACGCTCTGGCCCGGTCTGTCGAGCTTGCCGTTCCAGTCGATCGCCTTGTTGCCGGAGCCATCCGGAGCGGGCACGACGAAGTTGATCGAGTCGACGGTCGGACATTTCTCGTCCCAGAAGTTCAGCCTGAGATCGCGCTCGTTTTGAAGCGCCGCGTCGAACATGCACTGGCTGGACAGCACCTTGCCCGTACGCACCTGTTCGGCCGTACGGTTCTGGACGATATCGACCTCGTAGCCATTTGAAAGCAGGCCGCAGCCGAGCTGGAGGCCGGATTGCCCGCCTCCGACGATGGTGATCTTGCGTGATTTGCTCATTGTTTCAGTTCCCGTTTTGCTTGTTGCTTGAAGTCCGTCATTCATTCCATGAGCTTGGGGATCGCCGGCACGTTCTGCTCGGGTCCCATGGCGGTGTAGCCGCCATCGACGCGGATATCGGTGCCGGTGATGAAGCTTGCATTGTCGGAGAGGAGGAACGCGACGGCCTCGCCGACTTCCTCGGGATCGCCGGTACGGCCAAGCAGATGGAAGGGCGCCGCGACCTTGTCGGTCTTTTCCCTGTTGTCGTTGGTGAGCTGGACCATGATATTGCTCCATGTCCAGCCGGGGGAAACGGCGTTGACGCGGATGCCATCGGGCGCGAGGTCCATCGCCTGATTGCGGGTCAGTTGCAGGATCGCCGCTTTCGACACCGGATAAACCCAGCGGCCGGTCTGCGCGACACGCGACGAGATCGAGCCGAAATTGACGATCGCGCCTTTGTTGGCCTTGAGATGCGCGCGTGCGGCCTGCATCAGCATCACCGAGCCGACGATGTTGACGTCGAGCGCCTTCAGCCAGTCGGAGCGGTTCGTTTCGACGCCATTGTCGAGATAGGTGCAGGCGACATTGACGAGGAAATCGAGCCGGCCAGTGGTCTCAACTGTCTTCGCGACCAGGGCGGCGATGTCGTCGTCGCTGGTGATGTCGGTGCGGATGAAGCTGGCATTTGGTCCAAGCTTCTCGGCCGCCGCCGCGCCGTCCACCTCGTTGATGTCGGCGATCACGGCCTTGGCGCCATAGCCTATGAGCGTCGCCGCCACAGCCTGGCCGATCAGGGTGGCGCCGCCTGAGATGATGGCTGTCTTTCCGTTCAATCCACGCATGAAATTCCCCATTCCGGTTCTCAGGATATTGCTTTTGCAAAGCCGCTCGGCCCTCGCGCCCGCGATCAGCTTGCCGGCTGTGTCGTGGTGAAGCCGCCGCCGACATAGACGAGCGGTTCGGCGCCGCTGGTGTCGCTGACCGTCTTGCGGACGCGGCCGATCAGGATCACGTGAGTGGCGAAATCGACCGCTTGTTCGAGATCGCAATCGAAACTGGCGATCGCACCGTCAAGCACGGGCGCACCGGTGCCGGCATCCTGCCAGTCACCGACCTGGAACCGTTCGGCGCCTGCAAGCGCGGAGCGCCCGGCGAAGGTCTCAGCGACGCACTGTTGCGCCACGGTCAGAACATTGACGCAGAAATTGCCGCTTTCCGGGGCGATCTGCCCGACCCAGGTGTCGCGGTTGATGCAGGCGACCACCGAGGGTGGCTCGACGGTCAGCGAGCAGACCGCCGTTGCCGTGACGCCGCGCGGCTCTCCGTTCAGACCGCGCGTCGTCACCACGGTGACGGCACCCGCGACTTGGCGCATTGCTGCGCGGAACGTGTCCTTGTCCATGGCGCCTTACTCCTCATATCAGGGCGAGCGGATAGTCCGGGACTTTCATTCACTTTAAATCTAAAGTATCGTCATGATCCGCTGGCCCGGCATGAGGGACAATCCGGATCGCGCAAACGAATATCCACATCCGGCAAGCCGTCATGGAATCGTCAGTTACCGCCCAAGGGTCCGGGCCGGAGAAAACCGATGGTGCGAGAAGACACGCCACTTTCCCGTTTTGCCGCCGTCGATACGCGCGCGCCCGATGATGCGCGGGAGGCGATCGGCCGGATCTTCTGTCCGCATTTTCTCAACCCTGTCGGCCCTTCGGCTGGGTCATTCCATGCCCGCCACCACACGGTACAGCAGATCGACTATTCGGTAAACTTCGTGGCCTATGGCTCGACGGTCGAGATCGATCCCGGCGAGCTCTCACGCTTCTTCCTGCTGCAACTGCCGATCAGGGGCAGCGCGAAAGTGCGATGCGGCACCGTTGCGACCGACGTCGAGGCCGGTGTTCGCGGCTCGATCCTGTCACCGACGCTCGGCACGCGCATGACATGGAACGAGGGCTGCGAGAAACTGATCATCCTTCTCCACCGCGAGGCCGTCGAGGCCCAGTTCGAGACCCTCACACATGAGCGGATGCGTACGATCGAATTCGACACCGGCGTCGATCTCACCGGCCCGGTCGGCAATGCGATCTGGCAGCATGCGCAATTGATGCTCGGTGCCGCCGAAGCGGCCGGCGGGATGCCCGATGCCTACCGCGTGCGGCTCATGGACGGGTTGACCGCGCTCCTGCTTTCCAGTCTTGCGAGCAGCGTCGCATCGGCGTTTCAGCGGCCCGCCCCATCTGCCGATCCGGCTGCTGTGCGGCGGGCGCAGGACTTCATGGCCGCCAATGCCGAGCGAGCGATCTCGATGGCGGACATCGCCGCCGTATCCGGCGTTTCGCTGCGTTCCCTGCAGGATGCCTACCGCAAGTCGCGCGACATGACCCTGGGCGAAGGGCTGCTTTCGCTGCGGCTCGAACGTTTTCGCGAGAGCCTCATCGAGCGCGGCAATCCTGCTTCCGTTGCCGATGCAGCGTTCTCGGCAGGCTTTGGCCATCTCGGCCGTGCTGCTGCCGCCTATCGCGAGCGTTATGGCGAAGCGCCATCTGAAACGCTCAGACGACGGATGTGAACGCGCATCGTTTCACGTCGAATAGATTCGGCCGCGCAACCGTCTCGCTATCCAAACCGGGCGTGACGAGATCGATCCGCCGAGCTATTTGGAAAGAGCGAAATGAGAATTAAGACAGGCATGCTCCTGGGCGTGGTCGCAAGCACCTGCCTGCTTGCATCGCAGGCGATGACAGGCCCCGCCTTCGCCTATTCGTGGCTCACGACAGACAAGTCGTTCGATCGATGCATCGACGTGGCGAAAGGCATCATGTCGGAGAGAAATTATCCGCATGTGCGGATGACGCGTTTCGGCGTCACGGGCGAGACCGTTGAGGAGACTCTCTTCATCAATTGTGAAGACAGCCGGCACGTTTCGCTCGTGTTGATGCTGCGCGCAGGCCGCCCAGGTTACGGCGATATCGATGCTGTGGTCGCCCTGATGCAGAAGCATCTGGATGCGATCGGCGCCCAGTAAGCGTCGCCTACTGGATATCTTCGACCAAAGTTTCCCGTCCCAGCCATTCCGGATCGATCTCCGGCAGGGGAATGGCATCGAGAAGCGCACGGGTATAATTCGATTTCGGGGCCGCGAAGACCTGGTCGCAGGGGCCCTCCTCGACCACCTTGCCGAAGCGCATCACATACACGCGGTCGCAGATGGCACGGATGACGGAGAGATCATGGCTGATGAAAGCCATGGCGAGGCCGAGGTCGCGGCTGAGGTCCTTGAGCAGGTTCAACACCTGCGCCTGTGTCGAGACATCAAGACCTGACACGATTTCATCGGCCAGCACGAAATCCGGTTCGAGCAGTGCCGCCCGGGCGATGCCGATGCGCTGGCGCTGGCCGCCGGAGAGTTCGTGCGGATTGCGGTCGAGCACTACATCAGGCAGCGCGAAGCGGTCGAGGATGCGCCTCACGCGAGCCTCGGCATCGCCGGCATTTTTTTCGAGCCCGTGCAGCAGCAGCGGCTCGACGAGAATCCGCCGTACCGAATGGCGCGGGTTGAGCGAGGCCATCGGATCCTGGAAGATCATCTGCATGCGGCGCCTCAGCGGTCGCATCCTGTTGTCGGGTAGATGGGTGATTTCCGTACCATCGAAGAGAATTTCTCCCGAAGAGACATCGACCAGCCTCAGAAGCGCGCGGCCGAGTGTCGTCTTGCCCGATCCGGATTCACCGACAATGCCGACGGTCTCGCCACGCTTGATCGAAACATCGACGCCGTGCAGCACCTTGTGACCGGCGCCGCCAAACAGGCCGCCACCGCCATAGGTAACCTCGATGCCTTTTGCGACAAGCAGATCCCCAGCCATCACCTGATCCCGATCTCGGCTCGAAGTTGTTCGAACACCGCCTGCGGCACTGGCTTCAGCCCAGCGTCGGGCCTGTCGTAGCGTGGTCCGGCGGCAATGAGCGCCTTGGTATAGTTGTGACGTGGCGCACCGAGCACATCGGCCGTGCGACCTTCCTCGATCACCTTGCCGGCATAGAGCAGCGTGACGCTATCGCAGATCTGGGCGACCACGCCGAGATCATGGGTCACGAAGATCACGCCGGTGCCATGGGCCTGCTGGATGCCGCGGATCAAGCGCAGGATCTGCTTCTGTACGGTCACGTCGAGCGCCGTGGTCGGCTCGTCCGCCACCACCAGCTTCGGCTCCAGTGCGAAGGCGGCCGCAATCAGCACACGTTGGCGCATGCCGCCCGAGAGCTCATGCGGATAGGCACGCAGGACGCGCTGGGGATCACGGATATGGACCTCGTCCAGCAGTTTCAGCGCCCTGACATGGGCGTCGCGGGCGGAGAGGCCCCGGCGCATCCTCAATCCATCCGTCAGCTGTGCCTCGATCCTGCGACCGGGATTGAGCGCGGTCTGTGGATCCTGCGGTATCAGCGAAATCTCGCTTCCCATGATATCGCGCAATTCCCGCTGCGGAATCGTGAGCAGGTCCTTGCCCTCGAAACGGATCGCGCCTGATGTCACGCGCACGGTACGCGGCAGGATGCCGAGCAGCGCCTTGGCGATGGTCGACTTGCCCGCCCCGCTCTCGCCGACGAGACCGCGAACCTCGCCGCGCTCCAGCGTCAGTCCGACATCGCGCAGGATGGGCGCGCGGTTGTCGCGGTCTGAGACGGCGGACAGGCCGGCGATGGAAAGCAGCGGCTCGGTCATCGGCGCATCATCGGGTCGAGCGCCCGGCGCAAACCGTCGCCGAGCTGGTTGAAGGCGAGAACGGTGAGGAAGAGCATGACCAGCGGCGCCACGAGCACCCACCAGCCCTGGTAGATGATGGCGCGGCCCTGGGCGATCATGCCGCCCCAGGTCGGCGTGTCCGACGAGACCGACAGGCCGACGAAGGACAGGATCGCCTCGACGATGACGGCGATGCCCATTTCGAGGCTGACGAGCGCGACGAGCACCGGCGCGACATTCGGCAGGATTTCGCTGATCAGGATCCGGAAGCGCGAAAAGCCGATGGTGCGCGCCGCCGTGACATAGTCGTTCTGCGCCTGCGCCATGGTTTCCGAACGCACGACCCGACAGAAGCGCGTCCAGTCGATGATGACGATGGCCGCGATCACCGAATGGACGCCCGATCCGAGCACGGCGACGAGCAGGATAGACAGCAGCACTGGCGGAAAGGCCATCCAGATATCGACCAGCCGCGAGATCACCACATCGACCCAGCCGCGATACCAGCCGGCGAGCAGGCCCAACGTCGTGCCAACCAGCGCGGCAAGCCCGGCGGCGACGAAAGCGACAATCAGCGCGATCCGCGTCCCGTGGATCAGGCGCGAGAGCACATCGCGGCCGAGGTCGTCGGTACCGAACCAGTAGCCCGGCTCGGAACCGCTGTAGTTGGCGGGCGGCAGGGTGCCCAGCATCAGATCCTGTTCCAGCGGGTCCTTCGGCGCGATCCATGGCGCGAAGAGCGCCATCAGGATCAACAGGAGGATGAAGCCGCCAGCGATGACGACCTTGGGTTCAGCCAGCATGGCGCGGAGAGATTTATGCATGGCGGAGCCTGGGATTGAAGGCAGCCACGAGAAGATCGACGCCGAGATTGATGAGGATGAACAGTGCCCCGAACACCAAAACGAGGCCCTGGATCAGCGGCAGGTCGCGATTGATCACCGCGTCGATCGCCATGTTGCCGATACCGGGATAGGCGAAGATGCGCTCGACGATGACGGTGCCGCCGATCAGGAAGGTAAACTGCACACCGGTCAGGGCGATCGTCGGGCCGACGGCGTTGCGGAGCGCCTCCTGCAGGATGAGGCGCAGGTTCGATTTGCCCTTGAGCTTGGCGAGCAGGATATAATCCTGCACCATGGCTTCGAGCAGCGCTTCCTTCAGCACGCGTGCAATGATGGCGGCGAGCGGCAGGCCGAGCGCCAGCACCG
>Ga0307515_10012800_pt1 | contig 15745 bp, 20 predicted proteins | sample 17_EM_MG_FD_194513 | JGI IMG/M metagenome (GOLD analysis project Ga0307515, IMG submission 194513) | Populus trichocarpa ectomycorrhiza microbial communities from riparian zone in the Pacific Northwest, United States - 17_EM | ecosystem: Host-associated > Plants > Roots > Unclassified | place... | reverse complement strand
CGCGACGTGCTTTACAAACGTCTGCCAAAGTGTCTCAGACCACACAGGGACAGATGGCCTAAACTGGTTTAGTGCCATCGGGCCGGATTTATCCGGCGTCCCATGTGGTCTGAGCATGCTGAGACAACCCCAACCGGCGAGCCCCGGTCCTTAACCAAACAAAAGATTTCGAATACATATTAAAAGAATTATTGAATCACGAAAGCTACACGGTTTTGGCTTCGGGAAGTTCAATTCTTTCACACCCTTTTGCAAAACTCAACTTTCACATAATCCTCCACCTTCGCAGCCATTGCCCAGGCCCCAGGGATATCTTAAAGTCCTCGCATTCCGGCACTTCTTCCATTCCCAATCGAGCTGCCGCACGTTCAACATGCGGATAAGCCTACACGGGCTCCGCGTTATTCCAACGAGTCCCTCGCTTCGTGCTTTCTTTCACAAACGCTACCATGGTCGAATACAACAGGCTGCTCTCGTAGTATCCCGCACATACTCTACTGCCCCATCGAGCTCGAAGCTTGTGGTGTTGGGCGAGCTGGACAAGTTCCCCTTGGGTATCTCGAACTTCCGCAAAATTCGCGAGTTCCCCGGATTAGCATACTTTGACAAAACGAGCTATATCCCTGTAATTGCGCGTGGACCACCAGTGCAGCTCTTTTGTCGCCCCAGGCGATTTGGAAAGTCGCTTACCATCAGTATGCTGCAATACTTCCATGGGGTCGAGTTCCGGAAGAAATACGACCAGCTATTCACAGTATGTGGGCGTAAGATGCTTTTTGCATATAATTTGTATGGACACATAACTTACGCTAGAATTAGGATCTCGACGTGAATAGAGCTGTTAAAGACGGCAAAGTTATGCCTGGACAGTATCTTGTTTTAAATTTCGACTTCTCTTGTACCGATCGTTCTCTCCCAATTGAGAATGCTATGCAATCCCTCGCGCAGGAAATAAATGACACGCTGTTGGACTTTAGGCTTACATACGCCGACTATCTAGGTGAATCATTTGCATTAGAAACTTCTCGTTTTATTAACAGTAACCCGGTTAGAAATCTAAGAATCCTTATTGCGGCTGTTGATCGTGCGCTTGGAAATATTTATGATAAGGGCGACGAGAATAATCCACTCTTCGGTGTTAAAGGGGTATGCTTATGCTAAATTGCTATATATAATGCTTTCTAACATCTAAAGATCTATATACTGGTAGATAAATACAATTCTTACGCGAACGAATTCATGGATCCACATAATCCAAGATCATAGTCTGATACGACGGCCGCTTCTTTTCTAAAGGGATTTTGGTCCGTCGTTAAAGCCGGCAAGAAGAGTTATTATGGCATCGATAGAGTGTATCTGACTAGTGTCATACCTCTCCTTCTAAGTAATATTACTAGTGGCTTCAACAAGCAAGAAAACCTCTCCTTCAGCCCACAGTATTCCACCATTTACGGATTAACTCAGTCTGACATACTAGGAGCGCTAAAGGCTATATGTAATGATGAGAAAGAGGTGCAAGAGCACCTTGAGGAATTAAAATTCTACGCTAATGGTTACCACTTCTACGACGAACGGATTGTAGAACCGGTTTTTAATACACACTCTGCTCTTTTATATCTTCAAGTAAGTAAATAGAATTATTATGTGATCCTAGTGCTTATTATTGGATATATAGGCAGTTAAACTACAAGAAAGGCCCCAAATTGAGGATCCTTAAAACTCAGAAGTCTCCGAGCCATTCTTACGGATCTGTGCAGGGATGGCATGTGGGTCGGAGAGTTTCAGCTTGCATAATAAATATTAGATTCTTCAAGCTTGTATTCAGACTACTATCCCCAAGCAGATCTCTCTCCTGAGTGCATGACATTGAGCACTTCAATCACTTTTCCCAGGGTTGTAAATCAATCAACTCAACTGAGGCTTCAAATTGATTGAATTGAAAGCTTTGTAGGCAGAGAGCTCGGTTAATTGAATTGATTAAATTAATATTGAAGTCCTGGCAACTAGTTTAACTGAGTTTAACTGGTATAGTAGTTAGCAACCATTACGAGTTCTTGGCAGAGTTGATGCAGGATGACCTACCTAGCGACGCCTAAATTATTTCCTACTGTCCTTCCTGTCTCCCGGCTCTTAATATAGGTCTATCGCGAGTCTTGGCATGGTGTTGACTTACCTTCCCGCCCGTTATTATTTACCAGCCGCTTTAACTGCCCATCTACCATATTGATAACGCCTTCCCTATCCTATAACCCTAGCACCATTAAAGCTTCAATTATATCAGATTATTGTAGGCCCGTTGTTAAATGAGGAATATAGTAGCCAAAAAGACGCGTCCAGTTAATTCCTGTATAATCTTCTAGTTCGAATTCGGTAGTTAACGCGTCGTTATTGCTAATTCTAAGGCGCCCTGCCAAAGCTCGGGCGACGACGGTGTAAATAACGGGCGATGCTCAGGTAAACTATTTTTGGTAAGAAGACTAAGGTTTAGAGCATTGCTCTATGTCTAGTAATATTTTCTATATAATGTCAAAGCTTCAATATTCTTCAATCAACTCAACTCAATCGGAGCCTCCAAATTGATTGAATTGCCAAGCCAGCGAACTCTCAGTTGGTTGAATTGATTGAGTCTTGGCACCCAACTCAACTCTATTGAAGTCTCGTTGATTGATTTACAACCCTGACTTTGCCATGGCACTGCCACCTCCTCAACGGGCTGGTGAAGCTATAAATTCTATTTACGCGTTAAGTTTGCCAAGGCAAACGGACACAAGACTTCTTCTGGCTTGCCTCACCCCATTTAATAAAATCCCTTCTTTCCAACAGCGTCGACCCGTTAGTTCACCCAGAGAGTTCTCTTGACTTTCGTTTCTTCTACCATGAACATTTGGGCTTAGTTGATTTGCACCTACGCCCTTTCAGACCTATGCTCGAGCCCAATATACTGCACGTAACGCCAATTCACCCACCACGTGGCAAAAAACTCGCCCAGGATTGGTTACATCGACGCGTTCGCCATGAATCAGTCTGTCACCGGTGGTGGGTCTCGTCGCAAATCTAGTGTTACTGAGGTCTTCGTACTGATTGAACTTTAGGAAACAGCCGCGTTTCTAGTGAGCTTCATGCCAGTGAGGCCTCCAACGATACCGACATCGCCAGTTATCCAGATGGCCACGAGCATAGCCTTAGAGAAAACGCTACCAGCAACAATGAAGATCCTTCTGATGACGATATGATGTGCTTGTCTAATGATGTTGACATGGCTGATGTCATGGAAGACACTCCTCGTGAAGGGAAGTGGATGGCTACCATCCATGCCCGAAGTGCGGTCCGTCGTACTACTTTCAATGATGGGATCCTATTCTTTGCCGAAGACACTGGTAGCATTTCCTCTCCTTCAGGTCCTCCTGGGCTTCACGAGCCGTCTCAACCAGTGGCTGAACAATCATCAAAGCCGAAGCCTGCATCCGTAGGGCTCAACGACGAGGACACGCTCATCATAACATTGAAAGGGCAAGGCTATAAAGATGCACACATCTCACAAGAACTCGTCAAGAGAGGTTTCAGGAAGTTGGATCACAAGACAATCGCGACGCGTACGACGCGTATTATCGGCATCATGGCAAAGTATGTGGATGGCCAACTCGCGGATGGTTCCAAAGAGTGGAACGAACATGAAGTAGGATATCCCATACACCACTATTTTGGAACCAAATTGCTAATTCTAGACAGGATGAAATCCTCGTATCCGCTATGAACAAGGCTCAAACTGAGATTACCGATGAGGTCGAAAAGCTCTACGCAATGTTTTTTGAAGGCGTTGCTAAACACATGCGCAAAGCAGATGTCCAAGTTAATTTTTCCGCTCAGGCTTGCAAGGATCGTTGGGCAGCTCTCATCGACGGCACCGCCGTTATTCCAACGGAGCTTGATGACGATCCAGAGAGGCGCAGCAAAGAGAATGAGGCCCGCAAGGAGATGCAGAAGCGTCAAAGGCTCCAGAAAGAGGAGGAGCTCAAGCAAGCTGAGAAACTCGATCGCCTTACTCGAATGGCCGAGGAGAATGCCAAGCTGGAGAATGCTACGAAACAGGAGAAGACAGCCAACAGCAGGGCCAAGCATATTGCTGAAAAGGCAGCCAGGGCGGAACAGCGTGCCGCTAAACTCCTGGCCAAGGTCCAAAAGGCCGAAGAAAATAAGCTCAAGAAGACTCAGCGGGCTGCCCAACTTAAGAAAAAGGGTCCAAATGCTACACTTGCTGCAAACACCTCTAACCCCTTGCCAGTACGCCCGGCCACTCAAGGCGTAGACTCGGATTCCAAAGATCCGCGCTTGGTTTTAGATCGTGGACAACTGAAAAAGTTGTGTGAAGGCCGCTCGCTCTCCGGAGAAGCGAAAACTAAGCGCGAACTCCTCATACGCCTCCAGACAGCTGACCTAGCCATGACCATTGAAGAGCTCAAAGCCAAGTGCCGCGCGCAGGGTCTCAACACTTCCGGCAACAAAGAAGTACTGCGATTTCAGTTGGCTGAAGTAGAAGCCAACGGCTTCTCTTAGGTTTGCTGGCGGATGGGGAACTTGGGGTTTCTCGGAAGTACATGGTAGTAGTCGTGGCTTTGGGAGAGTTTTAGGAATATCTTGAGAGCTTCAACCGCCTCCAAGGCGTTTTGCGTGAAAAAAAAGAGTAGCCTACTGAACTGAGGACGGTATAGGCTGCTAATGGTATGTACTTAGGCCTTATTTCTTATTCAGGAATTTATGTGCTGATGTTGAAGCGTCCTTGTGATGGCAATATAAAATAAAATCCTAGACATTTCTTAGATAAAAATCAAGAAAATCGGTATCTTCGACTCCTAAAATTAGGTGTATACATTTAACTTTCTCTATATGATCTACTTTAGATAAATCTCCGTTACTGAGCAGAAGACTTTGCATGTCTTGCTACAAACTCTCTTCGACGTTAGATATCTCGAAAGCATCAAAACGCTTCACAAACAAACGAAGGCCTCCAGAATTTTGCAATATTGCCCGTGCAACATTCTCAACCTCATCCACCTCTGCGCTTTACTTTTTCTCGTGCCCTACATGTTTTTCTATGTATTCCTATGGAAGAGAGGCACAAGCAGAGACACGAGACACGAGCAGAGAGACATGGGCAGAGACACGGGTATAGGGTGTACGACCTTCGGTATCCCTCCCCTGTGCGCCCGCGCGGCGCATCTAATTTCGCTACGGCTGCAGGTAATTTAGTATCTCATGCAACCTTTAATGTCCCACTGCAGGTGGTCCGTGCGGAACAACAGAATCTAAGCTGCGCAGAAGCTTCGCAGATAATATGGATTAATCCAATCATCAATTAATTGACCACTATACCTTCTAATCGTGCCTTTCTAGAACGCCTATCTTAAACGAATCTCCACCAAGGATTACATATAGATATTAAAATATATATTTGTTAAGCTTTATATTCCTTATTACCGCTCTAAGATTCTAATGATCTAATGGCTGGAGCTTATCGATAAGAATAGGATACGGATATAGAGCTAGCAGGAAGGAGTCTGCTTTGCTCCTTTTGGCAAATATTCCTCCCGCGACACCCCACACACGACATATCCCCAAGTAGTCTAGCTCTGCCGGCTCCCCGCAAATCAACCCCGCCCTCGTCTTCACTTCTCGCGCCAATGACGCCTCCGCGACACAAATAGCGGAAATGGCGTCGGGTGAGGGCCCAACGCACGCCAGTCTTCCTCAGCCGGGCTATTTCCGCAGGAGAGGTTAGCGCGCAGTAACTCAAAAGGATTTCCGGGACTGGGAAAAGGGCGAATGGAGGAGTCAGGCGAGTTAGTAGTAAGGGGGGATGCTGCGGATCTGCAAGGTGCTATCCCAGGCTGATGGCAGGGTGTGAGATACAGATCTTTAGAGCCCAGGGGAGGGACATATAAAAACAGTGGCCCACGGAATCTGGGGTGTTTAGTGTAGTGGATCTGGGATGGGCTTGTTGATACGTTTTATAACGCTTGTTATAAACGCAACTGTGGTCCTCGCATAAGTTCAATTGCATTCTTATTATTTAGTTTATTTGCCCTACCACGATTCGGCCTACCTCTATCCGCTATACTGCTCCAAAGGGCACGGCAGCATTTCTAGAAGAATATTTAATCAGTCAACATGGTGCACTTTCGTACAGACATTGGAGCAACGAACCCACGCGCTTCGGGTTCTAATGACAACTACGCGAAGGAGCTGGATACTGAGGTGTTAATCGTAGGCGCAGGATTTAGCGGAGTATATCTTCTGCATAAGTTGCGCGAGTTGGGGTTCAAATGCAAGATCTATGAAGCCGGAAAGGTTCGACCCTCCTTGTACACCTCCGCCATGGAGAATGGCTTGGCTAATTATTTCCTGTATAGGGGCTTGGCGGAATTTGGCATTGGAACTGCTACCCTGGCGCACGAGTAGATAGCACGGTGCCGATTTATGAGTACTCTATTGAGAAAGTTTGGAAGGTGAGGAACTAAAAGAATGATTCCCGGCAAGGCCAAACTGAGTGTGTAACTTACTGTGCATATCGAACTAGGACTGGACATGGTCAGAAAAGTACCCAGGCTTCGCTGAATTGAGGAAGTACTTCGAGCACGTGGATAACGTCCTCGATATCAAGAAGGATGTAGCTTTCGACACCCGTGTTGTCTCCGCTCAATTCGATAAGCCCTCGAGTAGATGGATCATCAAGACCGAAGACGGCCGTACCGCGCGTGCGACGTACTTCATACTGGCCGCTGGGTTTGCCGCGAAGAGACATTTTCCGGATTGGCAAGGTCTAGATTCCTTCAAAGGCGAGATGCATCATTCCTCTTTCTGGCCGGAAAGTGGTGTTGATGTCAAGGGCAAACGCGTCGCTGTTGTGGGCACAGGCTCGACTGGGGTGCAGATCGCACAAGAGACAGCCAAGGAGGCTGCCTCAGTCACGGTCTTCCAGCGGACGCCGAACTTGGCGCTGCCCATGCGTCAAGGGAAGCTGAGTAAAGAGGAACAAGAAAAGAGAAAGAAAGACTATCCAGAACTTTACAAAAATAGGATGACAACCTTTGCGGGCATGCAGTACGACTTCGCAGAAAGAAACACCTTTGACGACTCACCCGAGGAAAGAGAGAAATTCTACGAGAAGCTATGGGAAAATGGAGGGTTCGAGTATTGGCTGGCGAACTACAAAGATATGCTGTTTGATATGAAAGCGAACGAACAAGCATACAATTTTTGGGTAAAGAAGACACGCGGACGAATATCCGATCCAGTCAAACGAAACATTCTTGCTCCCCTAACTCCCCCGCATGCCTGGGGGACTAAGAGACCGTCTCTGGAACAGGACTACTATGAGCAACTCGATAAACCGCAGAATGACGTTGTCGACATTAAGAAAACGCCCATTGTTGAAGTCACAGAGACAGGCATTAAGACTGCGGATGGCAAGCTCCGCGAGTTTGACGTTATAGCTTTGGCGACTGGCTTCGACTCTGTGACGGGAGGCATGAAGAATATGGGTCTGAGAGACGTGGATGGCGTTGAACTGGCAGAGAAGTGGAAGATGGGGACCTGGTCCTATCTTGGGATGACATGCGCTGGCTTCCCGTAAGTTAGACCCAGAGCTTTTGATAATTGAGTTGCTAAATTTTGGACAGCAACATGTTCTTCCTTTACGGCGCCCAGGGCCCAACAGCGTTTGCCAATGGACCAAGTTGTGTCGAGTGTCAGGGTGATTGGATCGTAGATGCAATGGCCAAGCTCCGAGAGCATGGTATCAAGTACATTGACGCGACGCGGAAGGCTGAAGAGGACTGGCGGCGAAAGGTAACAGAGATCTCCGATAAGACGCTCTTTCCTGGCACATCATCGTGGTATATGGGAGCCAATGTCCCAGGCAAGCCGCGCGAGCAGTTGAACTACACTGGCGGAATTCCGCTTTATGAGAAGGAGTGTCGAAATGCATTGGACAATGGTTTTGAGGGCTTTATTAGGCATGAGAGAGGTGTTTGAGATGGAGCGAGAACCAAGCGTTGAGCCTAGCTGTCTGAATTTTCCATTCTTCTTTGTACAGTTCGGAGCTCTCGGTTCGAATGTAAAATATCCCATTATATCCTATTAGCTTAGCATTCGTCGTGACAAAGTAGCTTGTGAAAGCGGCAGGATGACGTTCTTTGCCGAGCACCAGCTTCCGTTCCATCCAGTTCCTGCACTTTTGCCTCCGCGCCCTTCATGGAACCGTTTGATGCCAGGCTATAGATTGCTTCCCGCATAGCATACTATGAGAGCAGCCTTCCTCTTCGGCCGACAATGTCTTCGACAGGGACTCCGTCAATCCGCCCAGTATACCCCGCGTCATTTTCAACGAGCCTTCTCCGCGCGCATCCCATTCCACGGCCGATTCTCTAGACCTCCTCCTCCTATACCGGGTAGAACATTGCGTTTTGCCACTCTTAGTCCTCTAGCTTTTGTTAGCCTCAGTCAGGATGATTTGGAAGATGGCAAAACACATGAAGAGGCTATGCTGGAAGCATCTAGGAAGGAGTTGAAGGAGCATGTCCCCAAAGCATTGCAAGGGTCGAGAAAAGTTCGGAGGGGAATATACTTCTTCATTGATATGTATATTATCGAGCCAATTGCTACCGGGCTGAGGTTTCTACATCTAGTCGTTATATTCGTGCCAGTGTTAGTCACTGTACCATCAATTTGGTTCGGAAAACGCCAACCCGGCTACGATAATGAACGAAGCGGGACTCTTTGGTGGTATGGGTTCTTGGTTAGGTCAATGGAGAAGGCTGGTGCAACTTTCATCAAGGTGATATCGAGTTCAATTGAGGAATGGAAATATGTTGACTGGACTTTTACAGCTTGGACAATGGGCCGCATCACGATCAGATATATTCCCTACGGAGCTTTGCGCTACCATGTCATCACTCCATTCGAACGCACCCGCGCACTCTCTCGCGAAGACCAAGAAAATAGTGGAAAAGGCATTCGATGGGCGGTCATTTGAAGATATCTTCGAGGAGTTTGAGGGAAAGCCTCTAGGAGTTGGAGCAATTGCACAGGTATACAAGGCCAAACTAAAACCCGACCTTGCAGTACCTGGAGATACAGACCTTGAGGAAGAGCCCCCAAACCTGCGGCAGAGATTCAGGAAGAATGTGGACGTGACGCTAAAGAGCACACCACAACGGGTTCCGTCGAGTTATGTGGCCGTCAAGGTTCTGCATCCCAAGGTTGACAGAATTGTCCAAAGGGATCTACGGATAATGGCATTCTTCGCTGCTATTATCAATGCAGTCCCGACCATGGAGTGGCTTTCATTCCCGGATGAGGTCAAACAATTTGGAGAAATGATGAGGCTGCAGCTAGACCTACGGATTGAGTCTGCTAATCTGACGATATTCAGAAAGCACTTTAGGAATCGCACTACTGCCTGGTTTCCCTATCCATACACGGACTACACCACACGTGAAGTCTTGATTGAGGAGTTTGCTCAGGGCATTCCCTTGGAGGACTTCATAGAAAATGGTGGCGGTGTGTTCCAAAAAGATATCGCTGACGAGGGTCTTGATGCTTTTCTACACATGGTCTTAATAGACAACTTTATTCACGCCGACTTACACCCAGGCAATATTATGGTGCGATTCTATAAGCCCGAACGCTTAGACGTTCCCATGTTTAGCCGCGCCAAGAATAAACAAACCTCTCCAGCCGAATCAACAGACGTCACAGAGGAGGTTCTACAAAAGCTCCGGCCTTTCAAGAAGAAACCGAAAGAATGGGCTGCTCAACTTCAAAAGATTGACAACGAAGGTTATCGGCCTCAGCTTATCTTTATTGACACCGGACTGGTGACTGAGCTGAATGCGAAGAACCGTACCAACTTTCTGGACCTGTTCAAAGCTATTGCAGAATTTGATGGCTATAAAGCTGGCCACCTTATGGTAGAACGATGTCGGCAACCGGAAGCTGTGATTGACCCAGAGGTTTTCGCTCTTCGCATGCAGCATCTTGTTCTTGGTGTAAAGAGTCGAACATTTGCGCTTGGAAATATTAAGATTGGAGACATCCTTAATGAAGTGCTTTCGATGGTCAGAACCCACCACGTCAGGCTAGAAGGGGATTTTGTAAATGTGGTTTTGAGCATATTACTGCTAGAAGGTATCGGGAGGAACTTGGATCCGAATTTAGACCTTTTTGCGGGGTGAGCCTTTTATTTCGCTACGACCGATTCATTAAAGCTGATCAACTTTTCTAATACAGCGCTCTACCTATACTTCGTAAACTTGGTGCTCAGAGCGGTTCGTCGATGATTCGTGGTGGCGATTTCTCGATGCTCAAGGTTTGGGCTGGTCTCGAAGCTCGCAGCTTCCTTCAAGCTTCCATCGAAAGTGTAAGTGTTTATGAAATCGGCTAAATTGTATCCTAAGCTGATTGCCCATATTTAGGTCGAAATGTGTGTTAAGTACGACATGCTATCACCCAATGTTTGATAAAAGAAATGGAATCTAGATTTTCCTTTTCTCCGCCTTTAGGCGAGGCGGATACTCTTTGGGTATCATTGTTTTTATCTCCACTCAGCATTGTAGGCGTTGAAAAAGTGTCTTATAGACATTTTCATGAGGCACACGACCAGGCGGCTTTCTGGTTTAAGGGGTTACACACTGCATCAATGAAGGCATTGGACTGGCCAGCGTAGACCTAGGTATAAGAGACGCTATATTTCTGTTCAGCTCCGCAAGAAAGTCCTTGTATACTATTTCTTCTATTTTCATCCGATGCCCGCCAATTGTACGTGCAACTGGCGGGATGGCTTGTCGGGTTCTGGGGCTTACTCGACGTACGTCGTAGAACTAGCGTATCACGCCCACCTTACTAGCACCTTGAACTCCAAAAAGCTCACAAGCTCTCTATATCATTCCAATTGACTCTATACTTTCCAATCCCTTCAGCAATCATCTCTTCAGCAATCATCTCTTCAGCAATCATCTCTTCAGCAATAAATCTTCATGGAACCAGCAATCGCAGGAGCCCTCTACACCGCCGAATGGCTCCTAGAGGGCGCCGTCGCCTTCGCACAAGTCACCACGCACCCGACACTCCCCTCCGCGCCTCCTTCCCGCACATCACCTCCACTCGTCTCCCTCGCACCGGCCACACCCTCTCCGTCGTCAAAGGCCGCCCCTACATCTTCGGCGGCTGGTCCTCACCCAGCACACTCGCCAACAATGACATGCACATGGCCATCCTCGGGCGTGCTCGAAGCTGACTACCAGAGCCTCGCCGCCCTGCTCACAGAACCAAACGGCAGCAAGCCAGCGCCGCGAAAGGGCCACTCGGCAGCGGTGATCGGCAACTCAATCTACGTATCCGGCGGCGAGGGCGTCGCGGACGAGAAGGGCAGAGCGTGGGTCTTCGACACGGTCGCCAAGGCGTAGAGCCACCTCGACCCGGCGCTCGGCGCGCCGTACCCTTCGCGCCGCGCCCTGCACGCGGCCGCGTCGTCGGAGCTGCCCGGCCCAAGGAGACGGTGTTCAAGGGGCGCGCGCCGCAGCAGCCTGCGGATCCGGCGACCGTGGTGCCCGAGCTGCCGGAGAGCCATTCGTGGGGGACGGCGTTTGTGTGTGGGGGGAAGGGCGAGGGAGGGCGGGAGGATGCTGGAGGATGGGTTGGCGTTTGATGTGCGGACTCGGGCGTGGTTGAATATCCCGACGCCGCCGGGGCTGCCGAGGGTCGGGGCTAGCATGGCGGTTGTGGGGGGCAGGCTGTATAGATTTGGTGGGCACGGCGAAGAGTCGTGTGTTGGTGGTGGGGTTGGGTGGCTGGATGTCAGCGGCGTGTGGCAGCATGTGGAAAGCGGGACCACGGCGCTGCAGAGCGGGTGAGCGTGGGAGGAAATCACATATCAGGAGGGAGGGGCAGAGCGGGCCTGGTTGGTGTTACGACGGGCAGGGGAGAAAGTATCTCTTGGCGATCGGCGGAGAGTGGAAGGCGCCGTTGTCGTTGGAAGTGTCGGGTACGGATGTAGCGGCGGATGAGGGCTCGACGTGCTTGGACGATATCTGAAAGCGTGACGGGTACGAGTGTGAAGGAAGCTACGAGGCATGCTATCAAAATGGACGTGAGGCAAGCCAAGTGGGCGGAGGTGCAATATATCACTACCTTGATGCCAGTGGAGAAGAGGAGAAAGAGATTCTTGGGAGCCGAGGACGAAGGGAATGGGCTTGAAGAAAGGACTTGCGGTTGCGAGGGGGACTGAGGTTGACGGTGCAAGTGTCGTTATTTGGGGCGGCGTCAGTGAGAAAGGACAGGTCTTGGATGATGGGTGGTTGGTTATTGTGGATAGGTGATGAGGGATGCTTACCTATACGGGTTGTTTATAATCCAAAAGGTCCTATATTGTTAGATATACCTCACTGTAGTTACGCTGTGCTTGGACTTCTTTGTGAGCCAATACGACACTTACAGTTGGTTGTCGTATTGTAATAGCATCAGAAGAAATTCAATCTGCAAGCCTGTCATCTCAACTGACCCTTGAAGCGTTACTACCACAGTAATATTCGTACTGTAAGGTTTACTTCACCGTACGAGCCCTCTGTACGGAAACACAGTTGTGTCCGGCAGGGGCATGAATGTCTCTCCAGACTTTGTCACACTTCAGAAACCTCAAGAGCGTGCTGGCTAGGGAGTTTTTCATAGTAAGCGTGGGAAGTCAGAGGATGTCTTGTCTCGCCTTTGGCTAAGTAACCTTCGGTGGGGTTGTCCATTCGCTAGCGCCTCGCCCCAAGGGGTGACACCTACCTTCCGTGTTCGATACCCAGTCCAGTAGCCTCACTCGCTGGTTTCAAAATACCTGCAATTTATCTATCGAAATTCACAATCTCGGTGGTGGCCTCTACGAGCTGCGCGATGCGCCGGTACTCATGTCAATGGACATCGTCCAAAGGACCTTGCCAGCCTCATGTTTGAAGTCTGGAGGCTCATCTTCATGCACCCTGCGCGGCGGCAAGTACATGGGCTTTATTGGAACGACGTTCCTAGGCCCAGGGAAGGTTCCAATAGCCTCGTTATCCCCTTCCCTGGTAAAATGGGTCCTATGGTTATCGATAAAAACCAGCCAATAGAATCAATAGGATCAAGGCTCGGTGATCATACGGTGTCCGCGCACGGTCCAACCAAGAGAAGGCATAGGATCAATTGCTGAAACATTAGGACACCCGCTCCCTAGCCACATGTGATGATGGAAACAAGGCCATGGGATCGCCGAAAAACTTCCAAGAGGAGCGCCGCTGCGACCTGTCCCATGAAACCTTTCTCGCAACGCAGATCCTCGATGTTTCATGGCTTCATGTCAGTCGTGGTAGCGCGGCGGGATCCAGACTGAAAACAGTTATGACCGCCCCGCGTGGTATCTGCACCCTCAGATTTAGGCCACACGGACAAATCAGTGGCCATGCTGGACTAAATTGGCATCTCCTTGTATATATGCTTCCATTCCCCTCTCAGTCCAAGTTGAGGCCGCACAGTCTAAGTACTAAGTCCATTCCTTTTCCTCTAGTCCTTGTCGTTCTTTCCGGGGCAAATCTTGGCCCTGCGTGATACATCTTCTGGGAAGGCATTGAAATCATGGGCTATGGTAAAGCAGCTCCATTTTCATCTTATACAACATTGCTGTGGAAGCCGGGCTGATTGTTTTAGGTGGTTATATAACACTTGTTAATGGCTCGCCATACGATTGGACCCTGACGGGCCAACATTCTTACCAAATGAGTACTTGGAATTGGCCGACGATTAATGCAGGTATGAATCCCAAATTTGAACGACCAGGTCGAAGGCAAGATATTTATTATTCGAAAGGCAAATCAAACAAAGTCTATGTTGAATGGGGCACAAGAGGCTCCATAGGTGATGATGCGGGAGAAGCGTACTACCAACTTTCCGGCACTTCCAACACTTTCGAAATACAAGCCAAATACGCTTCGAAATTTCACCTCTATGTCACGCTCAACGGCATGGCAACTGAAACGAACGCAAAAGGAGCTGTAATAGATGAAGGGTTCAGACACAACGCTGCAGTGAACTGGATATTATCAGCCGACGAAAGCGGCGCCTTCTGGTCTAACAGTGCACCTCCTGTTGACTGGATGCAACAAAGTTTAGGTTCGTTAGGGAATCGAACCCTCAAACATATCTGCATGCCAGGTTCCCACGATGCGGGGATGAGCTCGTATAGTCCAGGAACAATCGGAGCGAATTTTGAAAATACCCAGGCCCAGTACCTTAACATATATAATCAATTACTGCTAGGATCGCGATATTTTGACTTGAGGCCGGTGGTCTCGGACGGAGTATTTGTCTCTGGGCATTATTCCGAACTTGATGGCCTGTGGGTAGGGGGAAACGGCGAGCCGATGTCCGATATCATCGCTCAAATAAATCAGTACGTTCATCTGTCCTCTAACTTAGCCAGACGGTTGAGCTAATTTTCCATCTTAGATTCACATCTCAATATCATGAATTGATCATTATCAATCTCAGTCACACGTTGGATACGGATAACAATTATGTAGACCTCAGCCAAGCTCAGTGGAACCAACTTTTTACCCAACTTCAAGGCCTCAATGGTCGCATTCTTAATGCCAATGCAGGCAACAGCGACTTTTCGAACAAAGTTTTGAATGATTTTATCTCGAACGGACCGGCTGTTCTCATCATCGCTCAACTTCCGAGTGGTATCTCACTCGGGAATTTTGCCAACCAAGGAATCTTCAGCCAGACCAACTTCCCCGTTTTTGACTCATACTCGAACTCCAACAGTGCTGCAACAATGGAAGCCGATCAACTCCAGAAGCTTGCCAGCAATCGCAACGTGGTGGCAGATTCAGGTTCCCGGAAGGACACATTTCACCTCCTTTCATGGACCCTCACCCAGCAAGCCGAGGACGTGCTGAATCCGGACCGGGCCATCATGAATCTGGCCGTCACAGTCTATGACGATCTTTTCAGCAAGGCCTACAATGCCTTCACGCCGCAGTCCTTCCCGAACGTGCTTTATATGGACGCATACGGGATTCGCGATAAAAGCGTTGTCATTCCGTTCGACAAGCCTGCGTCTGTTCCGACTTATCCTGATGTGTATGCTTTGGCCATGGCGGTTAACAATGGGATTGCAGCGAGGAATGGCTACGTAACGTCTGGGACCTGACAAGTAATGTAATGTTAGAATATAATAATAGTATTCACTATTTGAAGTGGATTGCAAGCCACATTCTACGGAACGCCAATTCGTGTAAGAAACGTAGGATAATCATTATAGATGAGATAATCAGCAAAGGAAGCCTAGTATGATGATGCCTCCACAGAGCCAGACCTAGATATTTCATTCCAACAGAGATGGAGGTGTGCGAAACCAGTTAATTTAGACTTGGAAGGCCCCAGCTGTTGACCGGACAATTCAGAATGAGGACTCTGCTGCATTAAACGTGGCTCTGGAGCCTCTATATATACATCAAGTCGTCGTCAGCTTCGTCAGATCTATGACGTATCTAGTTAATTAATCAGTTAGAGCTTTAAACGTCAGTCGTTTGATCAAGGACTGATGCGACTTCTAAAGTTTCATAGGTCGGCGGGGGGGGGGGGGGGGGGGGGGGGGGGGGGGGGGGGGGGGGGGGGGGGGGGGGGGGGGGGGGGGGGGGGGGGGGGGGGGGGGTGGGGGGGGGGG
>Ga0307515_10012799_pt1 | contig 15745 bp, 20 predicted proteins | sample 17_EM_MG_FD_194513 | JGI IMG/M metagenome (GOLD analysis project Ga0307515, IMG submission 194513) | Populus trichocarpa ectomycorrhiza microbial communities from riparian zone in the Pacific Northwest, United States - 17_EM | ecosystem: Host-associated > Plants > Roots > Unclassified | place... | reverse complement strand
TAATGTTACCGATGTTCGGTTCGGGTTCGGTTCGAGGCAATTTGGGCGAACCTGAACCCCGAACCTCACCTGAAGTGTCCACTCACCCGAACCCGAAACCGAACCTATATTCAGGTTAGGTTCAAGTAGGTTCAGGTTAGGTTCGCGTTCGAACCAGGTTCGAACCTGAACCTCAAAAAACTTCCATATATGGAAATTTTTATTTTTAAACAGCAGAGGTCATCTTCCATATAGCTCGAGTGTTCTCCTCCCTCACTCTCTGTAAGACAGTTTCTTGACAGCGGAGATCTCTGAAGCGAGCCTTAACGAATTGTAGGATACCCGGAAATGTACCAGGTGAAAAATTTCACGACATTTGTCATTGTCCAGGCCAGCACTTGAGAAAGCCCTCCCAGAGGCTACAGAGGATCCCTGAACAGGGATATAATCGCGTGCAATTTGAGTGAGGATCGGGTAGCGTGCAGCATTGGCCTATCCAGGATTGGTTTTCAATATCTCCTGGACACGAGTGCGAACTGACCTTCCACCAGCCCATTGGGGATAAGTTGCCTTTGTACAGCAGTTCATCCAGGTATAATTTCAACTCCGCACGAGGGTCGAGTTCCTTCTGTGCATCACGAGCTGCTCGTACCAGGGAGCCGAGCATTCTCCTGGGTTGGAAAGTAGATTCATTGAAGTTCATTGGCCGCTTTTAGTGCGCCTTCGGGGTTCAAACGTTCAACGTTCAACGTTCAATATCAATGTGCAACTTTCATTCACGGGCATCACTGTTGACGTTGAGCGGGGAACTGAGTGTGGTGCCCTAGGTCGCCGCCTGAGATTGCCACATTGTGCGGTGCGCGCATCAAATACATAAATAGTCTATCCGCCGTGCGAATATACAGTGGAGGTTATCCTAAACTTGTGTCTCATTTGGACGGGTTCGAACGCGTTCACCGAGGTTCGCACCGGTGCAGTACAGGACACCTGGGGCCGAACCTCAAACCGAACCTAGCCGAACCCGCCTGAACCGCACCTGTCCGAACGGTTACTTGCGGTGCGGTTCAGGTTCGAACCCAGGTTCAACGGGTTCGAACCGAACATCGGTAACATTAGATTGAATGCAGTGTATGATAGAGCGAATGGAAAAAAAGGAACCGCATCTTGTCCTGCATTCAAAAGTCCCCCCAGTATGGTATTGATCTCAATTTTGCCTCTCGGAACGAAACGGCATCCACCGCTGGAACAGTCCGTCGGAAGGAGAGTTCGGAGAAATGAGTGGTTCCCCAGACTCCTTCAAGTAGTCTACCACACACGAGCTTAGTGCCGGACAACAAACTGTGAGTATAAGCAGGAAAGGAAACCGCTCCGAAGGTCGAAAATACCGTCGGTAGCCACAATGCGTCATCCCTTATACACAGAGACGACCCTCTGTCTGAAGATCGCGGGGGAGTAGCACATCGATCGATACGTGGGCTGGAAGTTGAGAGGATGAAGTTCATGCGGAACCCGAAGCATCCATCGTGACCTCTTGGATGACCGTACGGCAGTGGTGAAAACCGAGAGCACGGGAGGAAGACGGAACCATGCTTTATACCCTAGGAAAGAGACACTGTAATCGCGATAGCGAGGGCAGGCTCGTGCGTACACAACGGGAATACCCAGTTAGTCGAGGGTCCATCGCGATTTTATCATGGGGGAAATGTGGGCGGACGACCGAGCTAATGCACAAGTAGGGTAAATCGATCAGTAAACGTTCAGTCAGACCCGCGTGAAGGGGGAAGAATCAGGCAAGCGATGCGTTTCAGCAAGTCTCCAGACCCATCCCTCGTTGTACCGTGAGGGACTTTGGTGTAGGTCGAGAGACATTCGTGTCCGCCCATCGGAAATTTTCATCAAAGAACAAAAGACGCAGCGACACTCACTGTATATCACCCAACGCCCCAATCAATCTGTTACCCGTTTTCTAAAGGACGTGGGTGAGTTAGCTGAAAGAACCGGCTGAAAGCAAAGAGAGAGATTCAGACAAGGCTGAAATTTGATTTATACTTGTCCACATGATAGATTCGGAATGTGGTAAAGTATGGTTTGAAAAATCATCACCGAAAACAGTGCGAAGGCCGGAAGACTCACCCAGGTTTACACATCTTCCAGAACGCGGTGGACGTTGGTGGGAAAGAAAAAGAGACGGATCGGAGTTCGAAGGATGTGAATTGATCTCGCTTCGTTCGTTGCATGTCCGCCCCAACACGTTCCCTCTCCCTCCATCCCTCATCTCATCTCTTCAACCGCGCGAATGGATAATCTACTCCGCTGGTCGATCGAAAATTCCACGCCCCAGAGCACAGATGCCCCTCCGCTGACCAGGAAGGATCTCGACCCGGGGATAATCGACTACCTGCTCGGCAAACCAGATGCGGTTTTAATGAAAGAGGCCCTCGAGATTGCTCTCGACGAAAACCGGGATGAGGATGCCCGGGTACAAGCTCTCGAAGATTTTGAAATGCTTGTTGAACATATCGATAATGCAAACGGTACTACACAGATCCACCGCATTGTTTCATCGCCAGGCCTAAAAACTCACGGCCCCGTTTCCAGACCTCGCAAAGCTAAAGATGTGGGACCCATTACAATCCCTCTTAACGTCCAAAAACTCGTCCGACGAGATAAAGATGCAGACCCTTTGGATCTTGGGTACCGCTGTTCAGAATAATCCTTCCGCCCAAAACTCCGTACGCACTTTGTCATGACACCCGGAACACTCGTGAATCAACCTATTTCACGCTAGTACCTCGCTCTCGACCCGGTACCGGTAGTGTTATCTTTCCTCTCGCCGACCGTTCGGTCTGCCCAACTCAGGTCAAAGGCTGTGTACACACTATCTGGTCTTTGCAAACACAATTCCAGGGCAGTGAACCAGCTTGGTGAATCTGGAGGCTGGGAAGCTTTGTCGACCGCACTTGGAGGTAGGGACACCATTTTGTTTCCCCCTCACATCATATTGACGCATCGAGGCTCGAATAGACTCGGACATCGCTGTTCGACGGAAGGTCGCATTCCTTTTGAACTCGTTACTGATTCAGAATGAATCTGGGATACAAGATGAACCCTCGAATCTGCAGACACCCGGCTCCTCATCTGCGCCCGTTCACCCGAATTCGCACGCATCGATGGTCAGCGATCCCTCTTCGACGATGACATCGCAATTTGCGGTAGAAGCTTTGGAAGAACGCGGGCTGCTGCAAACCCTCGTCAGAGCATTAACCGTCCCCGTTCCCTATGGCCAAGACGGAGAATCAGAGGGTGATGCGGACTTCGAAGAAAAGGTTGTTCGGTAGGTTTGGATCACATGACCCCCACCGCTCATCTTTGACACCCTCGTGCTTAGGACGCTGTTGACCTATCTGACAGCCCGCGCTGGCAGGTTCCCTCGTGGGCTTATCGGAGGCGCTGATCTGAGCGCTTTGAAAGACTTCGTAAGCCAGCGTCCAGACCTCAGCGAACGGTGCGGGGCCACAAAGGACGAGATGGGTGTGCTATTCAAGGCGATAGAGGACGTTTAGAGTGGCTGGATAAAGCATAGCGTGGTCTTTGTACTGATTTGACTGAATGGGAAGCTTACCGCCCTACATCCGAGAGGAGGATTGGCGGTGGCTGGCTCGGGTAACTTTCGGCTGTAATACACGTTATCTCCTGAAGCACGTCGCATCTCATTTGACCAGCAGGGAAAGGTAAGCTCAGCTGATGGTATCTGCAAAATCGCGTTAGTTCGACGGGTTTGCCAACACACCCCGCCTTTCTTTTCACCCATTACTGTCGTCGTCGTCGATGGCCGCACTGTACCTCCATCACGCTCTTTTCACTCCTGAGCCGCCCCTCCTTCAGCAGAGGAACCCAAACTCGGACACAGAGCCGTTACCTGACCTGCCCGCTCTTATTCTGCGAAGCATGTCATCAGTCTCCGCGGTGACTCTCCGTACATCCGACACCTTCAAGGCTTCCAACCATTCCGAATCTCTCCTCGATCCTGTCTCGCCGGAGGCTACCACCGCGTTTTTGGATATCCCAATAACTTCCCCCAGAGACCCAGACCACCCCCCAGATTCTGGGTCAGGGTGGCTGAACGGTCCACGTTTAGAACGCGATCTCTCGAGGGCATCAAACGGGAGGTGGCCGCTAGATGGCATTTGGCGCCGTTTGAGACGTCTCAAGCTGCTGTACGCCCTCTCTTTCACCGTAATAGGTGCGATGCGCCCAGTACAATCTATCTTCAATCCGTTGATTGCCCCTCATAGTCGTCTGGGCGGTCTACAACACGATTCGATACTTCCTATCATTTCCTGGCTTCATCTCTCGACAGAGACAGATCATCTCCCTTTGCCTGGGCACCTCCACAACTCTCTGTTCCGCTGTTCTCATCTCTTCCCTTCTCCTGGCAGTCTTGAACCCCTGCGTTTACGAAGACCCCTCGAGCTTAATCGAATATACACGAGGCAAGATCTTGCCTTATTTGGCTTCATTCCTCCTTGTCGCGCCGGCCATCGCCAACCTCGTCCTCGTGATCTTGTGGAGGACCTCCAACGATCCTCAGACGACGTTACGCGGTAGGTGCCGCTGGGATATCGATGTCGTCTGGTCCGGTGTCGGTCTCGTCTGCAACCGGTCCCCTTCTTTCGCCAGCTGGCTCAGTGGTGCAGTTTCGCGCCTTTGCATCACCGGTATGGTTCTAGTACGTCAATGTCAATTTTCCCATTTTGTCCTATTTCTCATTCATGCCTACTGTACTGATATATTGTCCCCTTTCCAGGTAGTCTACCACGTTGCGCTCCACAAATACCGCACGGTCTGTCAGGATGCCGAGATCATCGACAGAGGACCCTACACTCGGTTTCCGAAGCCCGTGTACGTGGACAGGCGCAAATCTGTTACTACCGCTGGGAGCGGGGGAACAAGAACGTCCCGGCCCCAGAGTCTCACCGATCGGGTAGAATCCATCGGCCCACCACCTAACGTCCATGCCCACGCTGAATCAACGCATCGCACCCAGCCAAGTATCAGCGACGAAACCGCTCAAATGATAACGAGGGTACCAACTTACGATGAAACCGGGGTGCCAGAAAGCGTCGTCCCGTCATCCTCCCGCTCTGGACTCCATGCCACGGGTACAGGGTCAAGTTCCTCCCTTTACGAAGATGCCGATCTGCGTAACTTCGTGAACCGGTTTAGATGTATGGTTCATCAAGCCACCAGGGACACGGAGGAGGGTTTAGGTTACGCATCACCGGGAAGCTCAGAAGACGACAGGGTTCACTTTGAGGGTGATCAGCACGAGTTCAACCCCTACTCTGAAGGGAACCTCCTATACGACATGGACGGCCGTCCGATCGAGATTTCCGTTGACCCCTCCCAAGTGCAGGTATTCGGAAGGATGGTGCATCGTATGCCGACGATTACCTCAGTTGGTTCAGGTGAACGATCATCTCGAGCACCGAGCCGAGCGTACAGCGGTCACCCTCCGCCGGGGGAGATATCGTTGCCGAGCTCTGGGTCAAATACGATCGAGAACGATGTTGCTGGACAACCGCTTTCACGCCAAGACGTTCACTGAGGACGGACAAGGGACATTTGTTTTCTTTCCTTGATCTGACAATGTATACATTATCATCATCGCTACCTAACCTACTCATACCTTAGGAAGTGTACTAGTTTCTGGGACGGCGGTGTACAACCAGATATGCCCTCGGGGGCCGCGAGTTGATAACGGATTTACCGCTTCCTCTTTTTTCGTGAGCGGTCCTCTGCGTCATTGGTGAGCTGTGTGGAACTTCCAGAACCACCAATCGCCCGTTTCTTTTGTTCAGCCTCCGCCGGAGCATTTTCAATCACGGGCGAAACAGCAGACTTTCCCAAAGGCTGTGAATCTCGCGGAGGCGCGTCTACGTCGGCGGGCTTGATGAAACCTCCTTGATCCCTGGCGGCGCGCCTCACTGATCCGAGATCAAGGCCGACATCCGCATCCTGGTAGATTAAGCTGCTTGCAGGAAGGGTGGGTTTCTTACTCGAAGGCTGTGAAGCAGAGGAAATCGCCGAAGGTGAGGACTTGAAGCCCGAGATAGACACCGGTTTTTTCTCCCGCTTGGACTTGATCAAAGTATTGTCACGGTGACTGCGACCAGCGCCAACCCCTCCCGACACGGAGTCCGGCTCAAGTTTGGCAACAGTTGGTTGTGGAGGATCTGACGATTGCGCCGGCCCGGGTTGCTGCGAAGGCGTTGAATAAAAGCGGGGATTAGTCGCGTGATCGCATGCTGCGGCGTAGAGAGGAAAAGGTGAAACAGACCAGCGCGACTTCCTTGCCCCTTACAAACGACCGTCTACCGTTGAATGAAGGTGATACCTTGTCCTCAGCGTGGAAGAGAAACGGCAGGTAGGATGACTCAGAAACCGCAGTCCTGTGTCATGTGTGGGTCGATTGATGTAACAGTCGCGATGAAGGAGGACTGTGCCTTACGACTTGGAACCGCTCGCAGCGGGGCCAGCTGAGGTCCACGCATCCCGCACGTTTTGTGGGACACGCCATTCAGCGTCATCTGCTAGGGTCGCTTGGTCGGGCTTCACTTCAGGGTTGTTTTTGGCCCGCTGAGCGTTTTGCATGAAACGCAGACTGAGCGTGCCATTGCTCAGTGTCTTTGACATAACGGGGAACGATGAGGTGGGCTGATCGGCGATCATGCCTCCCATCACCTGTTCGCCCGCTGACAAGCAGCTGCATGGCCAACCGAGAGTTGTGGGTTCAGCAGTCGAGTAGCTATATACGCCGTCGGTCGGCGGTCCTCGGTAAGCCCGCTTAGAGAGTTCCGTTGTGTCCTGCCAGGTCCCCCCTGCACGAGATGTATGTTTCGGGAAGATCGAGGAAAGCCGTCGTGGCGCAATGGTAGCGCGTCGCTTTCCTAAGGCGAAGGTTGCGAGTTCGATCCTCGTCGGCGGTAGCTTCTTTTTTTTTCTACATCAATGAAAGACCTCCTGCCGTCAGCGTGGGAGGCCAGACTTCAATTACCAGGTAATTAGTAGAATAAATTTGCAGGCATCTGATGGACTGTGGGACAGCAGTACGGTATGGGTTTAGGGGTTAATGAAGGTTATGTCTTCAGGGCTTCCGAATTTGAGGAGGAATAAGCTACTTGAGATCGATTAGAGTAACCGGTCTGCTGCTGATGCAGTTCATAGAAAACGGGGGTGGCCATCGATGGCAGATTTTTCTGGTTTCACAGAACGTCTCCATTCATCGAACTCACATTAACGTCTAATGTCAAGGTATGGAGACAATCATCGAGGGAGGATTGCCTATATCGACAGGGGGATAGACTGGAACGTCGCCCTTCCGGCGCTACGTTGTTCGGAAATGCAGGACCGAGGGTTTATGCCTGCCCCCAGACACGAGGCTCAAGATCTGCGCCACGTAACGGTTCACAAGACCCAGATGACGCCAGCATCCAGCGTAGTAACCGAACCGACGGCAGCAAGAAAGAGAGTGGGCGTGGACCCACAAGGGAAGACGGAGGCGTGGAGAGGGGGAGAGGGTGGCGGTGAGCCTTTGTTCTGTGGCCGGTTCCCAGAGAAGGTATATGGAATGGAAGATTGCACGGTTACTGAAACGGGGTGACGAATAAAGAGCATTCCATGAAATCGGTTTACTCCGACGTCATGCCGGTGAATGATATGAAATATGTCGGGTAGGAGAAAAAGAAAGACGTTGTGGTCATGCCGATAAGATGAATTAGCCGGGGACACGGTCTGGTCAGGGGACCGATGGAGACGACAAGGACAAGAAGCCGAACAAGGGTTCGCAATTACTGCGTCGCGAGGCCGAAAAGGAGGGTGAAGAGGGAGAGAGGGAGAGAGAGAGTTGACAAGTTTGAGCTGGCTTCCGTTCTTTATGAGCGCTAGATGGAGAAGAGAAATGGATGTGGACAGGCAGCAACGAATTATTTGTCGAGAGGAGGGTGTCATAAGCCAAGGACGGATGAAAGGGGGGGAGATCAGGCTGGTTGATGAAAGGCAAGAAACGAACAAGGGTGAGCTTGTTCTCTCACGACGCTCAGGTGGCGGCGGTGCATCAGACTCCGTCCCTCGCGGGAGAGGATATTCTTGGTGACGAGGTAGAGAGAGCGAGAGAGAGCGAGCTTTTGATAGAACATAGGGGCTAAGGAGGTGGCCGATCTCGAGTCGCAGCATCCGGCGGGTCGAGAGAGGTTCAGCGCCGCATCCTGTCCATCAAGGCGCGTTTAAGGGTTCCCAAGCAGCGGTGCGAAATTCAGAGTGGGGCACGTGGGATTAGACCGTTGTTCCTTTAATCTCTTGAATGTCAATTCCTATTAGAAATAAGTGAAACAATCCCGTTCAGCCGGCATGTTGACTCCCCGTGTAGGCTGGCACTGCCACGGCTCTCCTTCCCTTTAAATTCGACCCGTCCCAGCACCTAATCCCTCCCTGACCACCGCAATCGCCCATGATGAGCTCTCAGCAGGTCAGACTTGGTTCACACACACTCTCTCTCTTCCACACACCTTCTCACTCTCCCCCCAGATCCACCACCACCAACCGCAGCAGCAGCAATACCCTGTCCTCAGCCCAGGGGAGGAGCAGATTACCCCTAGGCGGACGCCCATGGCCTGCCAATTTTGCAGAGGTCCGTTTTGTCTCCCCGTGCTCCGTCCGGGTTTGGTGATATTGACCAAGACCGAATTTAGGGCGGAAGATCAAGTGTGATGGTAGATCCACTTGCGCGAACTGTAACCGCCGTAACATCCCTTGCGTATACGTCCCAGTGTGAGCATCTCTCTTTCTTTTCTTTTCCTTCTTGCAGGCTACTCACCGGCACCCCCTCAGATCGTCTCAGGGAAAGTAAGCGCGGACACGTTAGTGTCTTAGATGTCTCATCATCCACTTTGTTTTCTTGTTTTCTTGCATCCATTATAGTATACAGCACACGCACGCAACCTTATATAATCCGGCTTAATATATAGCAGGCTATATTCTGTCACGAGTCCCTTCTCTCACAGACATTGTTGTACACACGCGTGACCGATAAAACAGCCGCGGGTAGCCGTCCCCGTCTCTTTCCTTCCGCGAACATCTGCCTCATCCATACTTTGTCGCTTCTACCGCACCGAGTAACTAATCGGGAGAGGCACGATTGATCTCCCATCGAATGTCCGCTCCCTTCCCTCCAGCCAGAAAAAAATTCCTGCGATGGACTGTCCGCATATGAAATGATCCCCTGACGACGGATTGGAGGCCTGATGGGCTGTGTCCGTGATCCCGGCAGTGAGGAGGAACTCGCCACTGTAGGGAAGCTTCTGGGCGAAGTCGATCGTTGCCGGGAACCATCCGAGACGCTCTGCCATCACAGCCCGCTCGTCAACTTCTCTCTCTCACGCCCACCCGACTGCATCCGGCCCAGCCGCTCATTTCTCCCACGTGTTACTTACTCCGCCGGAACACAAGCGTTACCGAATACGGACGACACAAGCCAACACTCCCTCATCGCCCCGTCGCGTGGAATGTCACGGTTACATGTTATGTACCTCACAGCTGATTCCGAATCTCTACCGCTCGCAATAAGTACGGCACGGGTGCTCTCACGGACCGAGCAACGAAACCAGTTAACCGTGCGATGGGGACCCGAGATTGATCTCATCCGAATCGACGCCACACCCCAGATGGAGATGCCGCCGATACATCTCCTCTTCAACGGGTATTCGCATGTTCCCGGAATGTTCCACCCGTCTCCGGACAAACTTCTGGCGTTCGCTCGCACGTCCGCACTAATCATCCCCCCCCCGCTCGCAAAACCCCCTTGTTCGACATTTAGACCCTTCCGTCTCACGAAACTCCGGAATGCAGGTGTCACGAAAAAATAGAGGCGTCCAGCTACCTTCCCCCCCGCCTGTCGGATTTTCTACGGACCGAGTTTAATCGAACCCGTCCCAACTCCTCCCATTCATGGCATCCTTTGTGAACACATCCCCGACGTCCGGTTACGTAGCGTACTATTGGGCGCCAAATGGAGGCTGGTGGACTGTGATTGGATCAACCTCGTGTAAGGAACCCAACGTGATCTCCCCCCTTGCATCTACATTCTCTATCAATTCTAGCACCAACGGGATATACAGCGCGACCTAGGACTCCGGATCCACTTTTGACACCACAATCCTGTTTGCCAGCGCAGTCAAATTTGCGTCACCGATGATCACCTCCGGAACGTATTCGACATCAAAGATTTGCTCAATGACCGTAGAAATCCGCTTCGCTTGGCGCTCCGACCAAAACCTGAAATCGTCAGGATCACGTGTGTCTGCGTCCACGACGGTCGCCACGTCTCCTTGTTGGCAAGACATCGGGATGAGAGATGGGTCCGAGTCGAGACATAGAGGGACAATCCTTGTCAGGCAATTTCGAACCGAAACAAAGTCCAGTGTGTCTGGCACATCAACTAGCCAGAGACAGTGTCAGATAGCAACGGAGACGCGCCGGGAACAACAACTGAAACTGACCGTATACTTCTATCGGCTCCGTGGTGGCCATAACGTTGTACTTCCCGTCGTGGTGATAGCGGACCTAACGCAAGTTGAATCGGGTGAACAATTTCACGCAGAAACGTCGTACCTCGTAGATTCCTGTTTTCCATGGCAGTGCGTCACCCCTGAAAGCGACTTCCCCGGACTGGGAACCCGTCGTTGGTGTCCCGATCTCAACAGGGATCTCACCATCCCATTCATCCCTATGTACGGGCACCCACATCCCCATCGAGGAAACCTTTGTCACAGATTTGTCCTTGTTTGCCCCGACCTAGAGGGCCCCCATCATTAGAGAGATCGACTCGTAGAGAACAAGCACTAACTCTGTAGATGCCGATCCAGTCCTTCCTTGAGTGGTTTGAAGGCGCCTTCCATTTCACCCTGATGACCTCCCCGACATGGAACCGATGACCATCTTCAAGTTCACTCGGAACCACGCTCATCTGGTACTGATTACTGTCAAAGCCCGCAAGATCATTCGTTACGCTCCTGTATAGGTCCAGCATCAGCCGCACCCCTCACGCAATCCCGAGGGAAACGTAACGTACGTGATGACCAACTTCTCACGGCTCTGCTGGAGCAGCACCCTCGTGTCATGCATTACCTCCGTAATCTTTGGCGTAGCTGATGATAGGAATAATTCTGATTAGCATACGCGATGATGTGTCAGTTGAAAAGACGTACATCTGGCCAAAAATTCCTCCAATACTTCTGCAGTTTCCTCGTAAACCTTATCGATCGTGCCCTTAACCTCCCGGGCCACCCGCCACATCCCCGGAGTCGTCTTCCCGGCAACGCGCTTAGCGTTTCGACTCGCGACCTTCTTGAAAACCTTGACAAATCCGGCCTCCTTGCGAATCGTATCGCCATAAAGTTTCGTCATGTGCGGGCTGCGATCATTCATCAGCGGCTCCGAACTCCCGCTCGGGGCTCGTTAGTCACTGTACTGCTCACCTTTCCACATTACGCAGGAACCACCATTGAGCAAGGTGTTTGATTACAGTTACGACAAAGACGAGCTTGTTCCCACTGATAAACGAAAATCCGAGGTAGCCGGCACCGTTCATCACATCTGGATTGTTCAGGTATCTTTCCGTCGGGGTCAGTATGCGCCCAAAATATCATTGCGACGGGCACCACTTACCGGTATATCCCCGTGTACTCCAGATTCGCCGGGAAATCTTCGATGAAGAAATCGCCGTAGAACCATCCTCCAAAACGGAATCTGTGTCAGCGATCGAGATTGATGATGCGGTCGGTGAAAGAGGTACCGAAGACTCCAAGAACTTCCAAACTCTCGGTAGTAGCCCAAGCGTGAAGGCCAATGAGAGCCTTGGGTAAAAAAAATTGTGAAGGCGGTGCTGGTACGTCATACAAGACACGCGACTTACAGCCCCAAGAGTGTGTCTCAGTAACTCAGTTCCAACAGTCCAATTGCTAGGAATCGAATACGTCTTCCAAACAAGACCCAGAAACGAAACTGGATGATCTCCGCATCAGCGCGCGAACTGAATGCTGAGTGCGGATATGGGAACCTACCATATGACATGCACAGGCTGAGGTTATAAAGGCGTTTCCAGTTTTCAAATGCCTCGGTGGCAGCCGCCTTGGCTAGCGAAGGACTCTTCCCGAGCTCCGAGCGCTGAGGGTATGGATAGTGTTTCAGAAAGTGACGGACGAGCATCTTATTCTTGCTCTGGCCCTGAAGGAGAACACCAAGTCCAAACGAATGAAAGAGGCACCATCCCAAAGCGTGGATGAAGTGGAAAGCGAGGACGGCCTTGTTGGAGAGCTCACGTGGTAACAGCGTGAATATCAGGACATACGATATCAAGAGCACCAACTGGAGGTCCGAGGTCCTGGAAAGTGAATGGGCGATCAGTTCGCGTGCGCCAGATGTATGGATATCCTACCTCAATAAGTCAATGTTTGATATAAAAAGGGCATCCTTTCTGAAATATCTGTTCATGAGATCATGCTGAGACGCGGGCGTGACGTTGAAATTCCCGTCTGGGACCAAGTTGCGGAATTGCTGCTCAATTGGCAACCTCGTTTTTTGTGAGCGGGGAGTGACGTCCGTCTCGAGGTCTGTCTCTCTCTCCGTCTCGAACTCTGTCTCAGTTCCGGTGTCACCTTCCGTTGGTGCGGGCGTCGGCAGATCGGCCTGATCGGATGCAAAAGAGGAGATTGAGGAAACCGACCCTGTCGGTGCATGTCCTCTATTTCGAGTACTGGAAGCCGAAGATACGAGTTGTTCGTCAACGCTTTCCGATTTTTTGTGGCGGGGCATTACGGGTATACGTTGCGCGAGTATTTTTCGCTGGCCATAGGTGCGCTCGATATCTGCCAACGCCTGTCGGTAACAGACACTAATCGAAAAAGGGAAACATACGGGGGTTCTCGAAGAATTGTAAGAAACCGAACTGAGCCGCATGGCCAGCAATGCTGACGAATAGCACAGCGTAGCTCCCTGAGATCAAAGATAGACCGTAGTATCCGGCGTACCCTGGTGAACGTTAGTTGATGTATTCCACGGTTTTACGGTCGTCACATACCAACAGAGTACATTGGGTGAGGAGCGAACTCAAACACACCATCGAACACGAGGGCGCCACGTTGGAAAAACACGTCACCCCAGTACCAGCCATAATCTTTGACGACATCGTGAGCCTCAGTCTTTACCCACAGGTTGAACCAGATCAGGGCTATTCCAGCGAGCCACCTGTGGAGGAGTTATTCCACAGGATCAAGTACAATAGAATCGAACTACCTTGCCACATGCATTCCGAACGACAGACCTTCTGGGACACGGAAGCAAGCAAATGCGAACATGCAGTACGACAAAAAGTCACTGGGATGTACGTCCTGTCAGATCAAGGGTGGCACTGGAGGCACGGTAACGTACTTGAGTAGGATGACATCCACTACTTGTCGGAACAGAAGCCAAGTGTTGTACTCGAGAGGCAGGTCCTAGTACTCCTTAAAAACTGTGCCAGCGGTCGATCGGGTGGGTGATCTCACATCGAAAGAGTAATCCCTCCCCATCTTCCCAACGAGCTGCTTCTTAATCCATTCTCGTGCCAGAGGCCGCTTTTCTTGGTCAAGCCATCCACGGCGTTGAACTTCACGAACGATCCACTTCCGTTTGCTCTGCTTGGTCAAGACCCAGCCCAGCCCGGCATCGTAGGCAGCCCTCCAGAAGACGAAGTAGCAGAAGAAGAAATGTTTTGATACTCTTCTCGGCAAATAAAAGAATAGCAGAATCTGGAGTCCAAGCAGGGCGAGATTGAGGAGGTCAAAGTGAGACTTTGGATATGAAGGGTGGAACAAAGCGGTCAAGACGTCATGGGTCGTAGGAACTTTGAAGACTGAAGGAGCTAATCAATGGCCTTGACAATGGTGATGGTGATCTCTGACTTACCCTCACCGTCTGGCGTCTTCCCCCAGACGACCTCCTCCTCTTTAAGCTTCTGAGGGAACAATGCAGGCGGTTGTTGAGAGCCAAGACTTTGTCCTCGTCGGCGGTTCCTTAAAGGGTTCTCTGTCATTTTTTGCCACGTCCACGCAGTAGAAGAGAAGGTTTGACGAGGTCGGGAGGCCCGCGTGCATATGTAATTTTGCAGCCGGATCACGTAAAGCTAAAGTAACCCTAACCCCAGCCTAACCTACTGCGCAATCATCGACACTCCCCCCACATACTGGCCAGCGTCGGCTGGGCACATCCTCCCACCTAAATCCCCGTCAGATGGCACAAGCGGTATTAGACAAGCCACCTCGCGGCGAAGAGGCCTGCTGCGCCGGTTTTAGCGAAGACATCCAGGAGAAGAGGCACAAACGAAGATCCAAACCGCAGCCCTGGATCCTCCTCAAGTTTTCTATATTCCTCACTTTCGGCATTATCGGCTTTGCTACCTATGTTTACATCGGCAGGTTCTGCTTCCCAATGCTCAACCGTGAGCCGGAGGCAATGGGAAATCGCGTGTTCGGGAGTGAGTCTCCCTTCGGGATTGAAAAGACTGCATGGAGGAAGTGGCGCTGACTCTTTCTCGTCACATTATAGTTGCATTCTTGGCTGTCTTTAGTGTCCTTTTGGTAATGATGCTGTGGACCTATGTCAAGGTACGTGTCGCCGCTCCTCGGTTTTGCGTGAGTTCCCATGCGTTACAGGTATGTTTCACCTCTCCAGGGTTCGCGAAAGACGTATGTGCTGTGATTTCTACATACCTACACGTGTTCCATCGCATGTTGATGCGAGTCCCTCCAGCATGTACGGCCCACACCCCGCCCCGAAATGTCTTCACTGCATACGACAGACGGTATTGGTGGGCCGCCGTATCAGAATGATTCCTCTTCGAGTTCCCCTACCCGACCTATCCCAGCGCCACCGCTTCCCATTCATCAGGATGTATCCAGATCCTCAAGCAACCACACGGCTCTTCAATCGGAAGATACTTCTTCTCCCTCCCGAATAAAGACGTTCAGAGAACAGAACCCGCCAGGTCCGGGACGGAGACCTCCATCGACGCCCATCTTAGTCCCGGCTTACAGATATTGTGGAAGGGAGGGTCTTATCAAACCACTCAGAGCCCATCATTGCAGAGCCTGTGGCAAGGTCTGTGAATCTGTGACGGAAAGGTCGCATGACACCACTGATGGTTTCCCTGCTAGTGTGTCCTGAAGTACGATCACCATTGCCCTTGTAAGTGATAATCGTACCTTGTCAATGAATCACTTGCAGAACTTGGATTCAGGGATTGGCCAGTGTGTCGGTGCTCGTAATCACAAGGTGGGTATGTTAGCCAACAGACAACAATTTTTGTATTGACACAGTAGCTGTCGTCAGTTCTTTCTGCAATTCGTGTTTTGGGCTTGTCTGTTTTGTGCTTGGACCTTCGCAACCCTACTTGGGTTCGTCGCGCTCCATAGGAACGGTGAAGATCTAGACATCCTGAAGATTGTCATCATCGCTCTGTACGTGAAACAGAAAAGCACCAAACTTGATAATCGGAAACTCACATCAGTTCCGTACCCCTTAGATCCGGATTGTTTTGTTTCTTCACATCCACGATGTTGATAACACATATACGCCTCATTCTGCTCAATATGACCACCGTCGAACAAGTCAGAATTCAAGATATGAAAGAAAACGAGTCTGCGATGCTCTCCGAGATGTACTCGATGTGTGC
>Ga0307515_10012798_pt1 | contig 15746 bp, 9 predicted proteins | sample 17_EM_MG_FD_194513 | JGI IMG/M metagenome (GOLD analysis project Ga0307515, IMG submission 194513) | Populus trichocarpa ectomycorrhiza microbial communities from riparian zone in the Pacific Northwest, United States - 17_EM | ecosystem: Host-associated > Plants > Roots > Unclassified | place... | reverse complement strand
TTTGAGATCACTGTTAGGTGAAATGTTGAGATCATATATGGACATTGTTCAATTTATAAAGACAATCCTTAAATCCGTTTAGTAAGTCTCACATGTCCTGGAAATGTGAGTGCATGATATATCTTTGTAGTTGTTAAAGGTAGGTGGAGTTACTCCATTTATCCATTTTGAACTCTATCTACTTGGGTTTATTAGTGTATATGGCCAGTAGTTAATTGATTAATTACATGTGATATTAACTTTGATTATATTAATATATTTAATTTTAATAAATATTTTATATATATTTAATATTCATCAAATAATTGATTAATAAAAATAAAATAAAGAAAAGAATAAGAAATGTTTTTATGATTTATAGAGGAGATGAACTAGTAGTTCATGATTATTTGAATGTTAGTTTTCAATCATATATTGAAAATAAAAAAACCAGTCTAGTTATATTTTACTTTAAATAATGGTGTTGTAAGTTGAAAGAATTTCAAATAAGAGATCAAGGTAGATTCTACAACTAAAGCGGAGTACACCTCCACATTTGAGTGGACAAAAGATGTTTTTTGGATCAAGAAGTTCATCACAAAACTATGTGTGGTTCCTAGCATTGTTAATCCAGTAACCCTGTATTATGATGACAATAGAATTATTGTACAAGCAAAGAAATCAAGGTTTCATCAATGATCTAAAAATATACTTAGACATTTCTATTTGATTAGAGAATCATAAAAAAAGGTGTAAAAATAGAGTAAATACCCACTGAAAAGAATCTTATAGACCCTCTAACTAAGCCATTATCTCAGTAAAAGTTCATTCTCTTATGACTTTTCTAATATTTAAGGGATCATGAGAGTTACTAGAGATTGTACTTGATTTTTAAATATAAATCAATTAATTGTTAAATTGATAATAAATTAATTTGTTTAATTTATTTAATACTATTTCATTTAGGATTGTAATTTATATTTGGATCATCTTATTAGCAAACCTAATAGGTCACCCCTATAAGAACCATTGGTCGAAAATTAGCTTGGAATAATTAATCAATTATAATTTTATTATAAATAAGTTTTTAAAAATTAAAAACTAGAATATAACACTTATATAATATCACATATATTACAATTCTAAGCCTCTCCGGGTCATTTTATTCTTGATGTTGTACTAGTTTCCCCATCTACTTTTATTTTATACTAATGTCAATCCTTCATTTTCACTATTCTTTATTTGGTCGAAAAATCCAGTTGCATTAAATTGTCAAATTACACGAAACCATATCATAACAACACATATCCTAAACCTATTTATCAAGAAAACCTGAACTTCCGATCAAATACAAATGAAATTTTCTCTAGTCCTTATTTGTCGAAAGAGTCGGTTGCTTTGAAATTGTCAAGTTACATGAAACCATATCATGACACATGTCTTAAACCTATAATTTCTCATCAAATATAAATGAAACAAAGATGATTTTAAAAGTGGAGAGTTGGCATAATTACAAAATAAAAGCAGACGGGGCAAGCTAGTATAAATTAAATTAAGAATACATGGATACAAAGAAGCTTTTACCTCTTAAACAACATACATTATTAGCATGATAATTAATCACCAATTAACAGATCCTATTTTTATACTGATGAAGGGATACTATTACAAAAATACATAATAATCCGTCTATATTGCGTGTTTTTTTTTTATGAATATAATATTGTTCAAAAACATCGATCTTCAGGATATATCGGACGAGAGACAACATTCCATTAAAAAAAAAAAATGAACTAGTGAGTAGATATTAAGATCCCGTAGATAGTTCATGCAATGAATTTACCGAGTCTAAATGTGAATTTCTTCCGCTGCAGGAACTAGCTAGTAGAAAAGAGAACTGGAAATAGTTGAGGAGGGAGCAAATAATTTAGTATCACGTCACGAGAGGAGAGAACTGAAGGATAAAGAGAATGCCATCGAAATTAATAGCTGAGCATTTTGAACGTACGTGCCATGAACAGGATTCTCACGCTCAAAAAGAGGTATCTTCCATTCTTTAAAAAAGAAGAAGATGAAGATATGCCTTCTTTACAAGAGGGAGAATTGGAACATGACGACCAATATATATTAATCAGATCAGTTGCAGACTTTAGGAAAGAACATAGATAAGAAAATGCTTTATTTGCTCCAATTAGGTAGCAACTTGAGTATTGGACGATAACTTTGCCTGCACAAGAGTGCAGCTTTAAACAGAACATTGATTGGTGGTTTGATGGAGCTACAGCTTTGGGTGGGTCAGCCATGACACCCAATCTGAGAATACGAGAGAGTCCTACCATAGGTGTAAAAGAAAGATGGTAGTAGATGAAATCCAGCTCATAGCTCTCAAAGAGGGATACGACCCCACGTGGAGAGGACCTGCAATGCCAGTTGCAGTTCCCATAATATTAGAGGTCCTCATAGCTGTCTTCTCGTCCCTAACGCTGGCATCAAGCTTGATAATGACCATCGCCTTCCCCACTTGTAAGTACTTTGCATGATGCGTTACTGTTTTTCATTCACGGTAAAACGTCGTTACACTAGCTTTTAAATTGATCACTACTGATCACTTTGTATTTGAGAAAGAGAGCCTGAGTATCTGGTTGCCCTCGGAAACAAAATATTTGTTAAATACCATACCAGGATTTGAATGCAAATTAAACTAATCTCCCGTATAATTATTGTTAAATATTTATCTCCCTTGATTTTTTTTTTGAAAGGAGGGAGAGGAGGGGAGAGTTAAAGGGATTGACGTCTGTTAATCTCTAAATGAGAAAAAGGGTGTTTAATATTCCCTACAATTGGATCCCTCCATCATACAATATGTAATATTAAATCTAAAATTATTAAATCCATCATTATAAATTTGTTTCACACACATTCCAAACATTTTCAACACTTTCTTTCATCCATTTCCTTATACCCTAAACCTTTAACTACTTGACCTCTATATTTTAATCCCACATCAAACAAAATCTTACAGTTGTCCAAGCTATGTTTTCATTCCGGGCTTATGGTTAGCCAGTAGTCCAGTGCTCGAAACCGCACATGATTTACATCTTTGTATATAAGACCAAACACTTGCTGATGATGTAACCATTTCATTTTATAATAGCCTAAAATACACAATCAAATTCAGTACATTATTTAATTTGCCGTCAACCTATAGCCACCGAGCTAGTGAATATTGACCAAGAATGTTCTGAGAGTGATGGATATTATCTTACAGTTGTAATTTTGTTTTCTTCTTAGGCCTTTTGCCGTCCTTGACTTGATGCACATGATAGTCTTCATCATGGTTGGAATTAGTGTACATGTATTATATTAATGATGGATTGGTTTTGTAATTCTAACTGTTTTATTCGTTTGGGAGTTGTCTTCTTAACATTTAGCAAGCTTGTGGTTGGAGGGGTTAGGATCATGTTGATGGAGGGGTGTTTTGCTTAGCGTGTCGAAAAATCAAGCAGATGTATATGTCAAGGATCTTAGAGCATATTGCTGTTTTGAGATAATACGGTGATAACGAAGTATATCATACCAACAATAAAATGATAATAACGAAGTTGAAATACTCTTTTTTTCTTCTTTCCTTGGGGTGATGAGAACAAAATAGGTTGACTTAAAATAAAACCAAATATCGAAAGAATTGCTATGCTATGCACTGAACCACACCATGATAATGTTGCGCTTTGAGCCAGATGTGCTGTTTCCCCGATCCCATAATATTATTTTTTGGGACCATTGTATTCGTACGGATTATTAAATAAATGAATTTGTTAATGATTTGTCAATTTCTTGGGTTAATATTCATGTATTAAACCTTAAAACTAACACTTCAGTCATGTAATAGTGATATCTGTGTGTGTGTGTGTGTGTGTGTAGAGAGAGAGAGAGAGATTTGCAATGCTAAGCCATGCCTCTTGTGTTTATCTAAAATAGTGTCCAGCAATCACATTGATGTTGAATGAATAATTTCTGCGGTGGATGGGAAGTCCATTTTGATTGCCACTGCAGCAAGAGACCCCGCCATGGGTACAAATGTGGGTACAACTAATATCCAACCAGACTATCATACTATTAACAATAAACAAACAAAGGATCACACTTATGAAATTAAGACTAGGAAGTTTGAAACCAGGCAAAACTCATAAGAAAACATAAGAGAAAGGATCATTTCTTGTAATGTTGGGAGAGTATATTAATTAATCGTATGACAGAGAGGACAGATTCAAGTGCCTGTGGTCACGCAGCTGTCATTAGATATTACAAATCCACCCCTCGATCCCCTAGCTAGCCATCTTCTTTCCTGGACAGCAAATAAGAGTTTGCAGCTGTCGGGTCTCTCTCTCTCTCTCTCTCGGCCACTCCTTCGTGTTAATTGAACAACCAAACCCCGACCTAACCTATTTGTTATCAAAACAACCCTCAAGTAATATTAACAACAGCATCATAGACTAGCATGCTAGCTAATTAAGCTCCATCCAGCCATCACTTTCTTTGTCTCAAAAATATTCTTGCGATGATTCTTTGTGGTGAAGAAGCAGAATGAAGGAAATAGGGGGGCGTTTACGTATAGAGCAGAAAGCAGAGACAACTAGGGGATGGAGAGGAGGAGCTGTCACAGTTATCTGAGTGATATATCAAGAGTTCATGCATGAAGAAGGATAATCACTTGTCATTTTGATGATTTGCATGCCATGGCTTATCCACATCATCGATCTCAATTTGGAGATACAACGTTTACAAAAGTTTTTGTTGGGGGACTGGCTTGGGAGACCCCAACTGAGGAAATGCGTAGATACTTTGAGCAGTTTGGGGAGATTCTTGAAGCTGTTATCATTACAGACAAAAACACTGGAAAATCTAAAGGATACGGATTTGTAAGTTGATAAGATCTCTATTAAATTGCACAGACCATGTTCAGATGACTCAAATTCGTTAGGCCTTTTTTGATCACCAATATATATTTATATATATACAGGTGACTTTTCGTGATCCGGAATCTGCAAGAAGGGCTTGTGCTGAACGAAACCCTGTGATCGATGGCAGAAGAGCGAATTGTAACATTGCTTCACTTGGACGGCCGAGACCTTCACCGCCTCGAGGTTCATTATTGTTTTTGATTGATTAGAATTATATTATTAATCAGCCATCATATAATGTATCAACTGTATTTTGTTTCTCCAACTATTCACCACTAATAATTAATTATTTTTTAAAATTTTGTTTGTTGTTAATTCAGGAAGACCGCAAGGTAGCAATCCCTTCCAGCGAAGTGCACCACCTGGTGCGCCATCATACGGCGGAGTTGCAGCACCATTTCCTCCTCTAGCTCCTCCTCCTCCTCCACCACCACCACCACCACCACCTGTCCTCTATACACATTACGGGTCAGTTCTTATTGCTTTCTAATTTTCTAAAGCTAATTATTTGGCTACATTAGTTGTAGGAAATGGTCCACCACACTCTTTTTTTCCTCTGTTTCGTTTTTTCCTCTCGGTATAGTTGTTATCAGCCTGTGAACAATTAAAACGTTATAGTTATTGACTCTTTTTTTTTAATATGAAATTATAGCTAGTAATTGACCTGGCAATACGACATCACAGAAAATATATAGACAAACCAATAAAGACTTTGTTATGAAGGGGGTTACAATTATTGCTCCCTCCGAAGTTCATAAGCTTCCATGTTACCTCAGGACAGCTACGTCCTATGCAACAATGCGACCCACCTGGCCTTGATGCATGGGACTTATTTACATGGCCTGATTTAATCAAGAAAAGATATTATGAACAGAGGGTTAATTAGTGTTAGAGAAATTGAAGAGAATAGAATCTAATAATTTGGCCTTCAAAATAATATTCCCAGCGTTATCGTTATGCAATGTTAAAAAATAATTCGTTCCCCCCCCGCCCCCTCCAAATGCTGCACTCGAAGATATTAATATTGGTGCTGGCTCGAAAATGCGGGCACACCACACACACTTAGAGGCGTATCAATCTTTATTAAATAATCTCAACATAATATATTACACTTTTAGAGTGGTATATTTATTTAGACGAGTATCTTAAAAAATAAAAAAAAATCAAATAATTGAACCTGTTATATCCTAGTAGATTGTGATAAATGGTCCATTCTCAAATTTATAAATTTCTATAATATATTTTTATTTATTGTAAGTGGGATTGGTAAGTTTAACACATCCCAGATATTTTAAATAGATATTAATTTGTTGGCGGTATTTAACTTTGTAAAGTTATTGCATCGATAATGATCTCATCCTATGAAAAATAGATCAATGATCTCCTTAATTTTATTGAAAAGAAAATTTACAGTCACGATCGATAAAGGCTATTTGTTGCTGGGATTTCCCTATGATCTAATTGATAACGGGATAATAGAGGGAGATGCTGTCTCTTATTTTGATTGCGTTATCTATATATTTATCTGGAGAGGGAAATTGCGAAGCTTCCAAGGAAAATGACAGGGACATGGGTTAATGGAACTCTCTATTAATGATGAAAAGCTAGCTATCTACGTACGTACTATTTCCATGTAGCCATCGGAAGATCCACATATCCGTGGAAATTAAGTTTGATTAAAAATAAAATCACCAATTAATACGAAGAAGACATCATTTTGATATTTCCCTGCCACAGGGCTGCGGTACTGGATGTTACCATGCATGCCCAGACGGTAGGGAGATTCGATCAATATTTATTCATCTATTAGAAATAATTTTCTTATATATATATATATATGTGAATTTATCATATTGGAGACATGATGAGATTGATTTTAGTGCCCACCATAAGCAGACATTGTTATTGGTAGCAGTTGCTATCACAGTGGGTCTCAACCGCAGCACAACAATTAAATTCCCGAAGCTACCTGTTTCCTCAGCTAGAGAAGCAACTTACAGAATCTAATTAGATTTCATGTAGCTTTTTTCTCGTTCATACGTACTAAGATTCATTGATTCAACTCCTGCAGGTATCCAACCTACACTCCTGACTATGGGTACCACCAGGTCAACACCCCTTCTCTGCTTGTTTATTGATTTTTCATGTGCTCAAGGAAAAAAAATCAGAAAATTACAGACAATAGTTCGGTAAAATTAATATATACTACCGTGGATGGACATGGATGCAGGCAATGTATAACACACAAATTCAACAGCCAGCTCAATACTATCATCAAATGTACGGGACATCATCATCCACCATTGGCGCACCATACTATTATGGCTACTCTTTGCAAGCTCCAAGGACAGCACTCTCTGGACCTCAGGCTCAACGAATACCTGGACCGTCTTATTTATACTTCCCAACGTCTATGGAGGGGTCCTTCTCTTCGTTTCCTTCTCCAACTATTCAACCCGCAAGGCATCCCTTTCCCTCTTCTAGTACAGCTGGTACGTGCTTGCTTTTTATCCTTCTCTCCAATGATCTTCAGCTCCCCATACATAAAAAACATACACATTTGGAGATACATAATATATATTTATGCTTAATCATAAGAAGGAAAAAACATACATAATATATACAATGATGATCGAAAGTGTTAAACCCCAGTCGTTACTTGATGGATCTGAAGACTTCAATATAGATCATTAGGTTTGACTTGGGCATTCGTTCTTCTTTCTATATCTCTCCACATATATATATCATGCATGAGTAGATAATGTTAAAAATTAGGGCTTGTGTAGCTAGCTACTTAGCTGGCCTGATACCGGGGGGCCCCATGGGCAACCTCAACCATGTGGATGAGCTGTCTGGTTATCTGTATGACCCAAGCACTGGGTCAATGTAAAGTAAGGACTGAGGAGCATAAGGTGTAAACAAATAGTGACTGCATGTGGTTTCAGTATCAACTATCAAGATGGTAGTTGATTCTGAGATGCGGTCAAATGATAGTGTATGTAAAGAGGCCCACAACGCATGTTATATACTGCCATGCGTTGCTTTTAGGTATTTAAAAGCTACCACACGAACTTTTATTTAACCAATAAATGACTACAGTAGCCGAATCAGTAAATATATGATGGGATTTTCTTTCTCAAGAAAGAAAGAATCGTGGGATTTCACGAAGGAAAAGCTAATTATGTATATCACCAAGTTCATAATGAAGATGCATTAGAAAATATTTGAAATGTGGCTTCTGGCAGTAGCTAGTGTTGTAAGCTTATTCTACTTGACAGAAAAATTTGAACTGTTGAGAGACCATGATGGGTCTTTTGCTTGGTTATCATATGTTCTTAGGTCTCTGGGCATCTACTGATCTGGTTTTATTCCATGAAGCAGATCTCATGGGTCCCTGATGAATTATCTAGCTTTGTTGTTCTTTGTTTTCTTCCTTTTTAGTTCCGTTCCCGTTTGAGCCGTGTCTGTTCATCTTCCCTGCGGGTTATCCCCTTGCTGTGTGCTTGTTTACTTATCAAAAATAAATAAATAAATGACCTTTAATCGATTCAAAATATACATAGGATTTTACATGGATCTATAATCTCCACCTTTAACAATCACGACATATATTGAGAATTTACTTTACGTCGAGCTCCTCATCATCTAACACCTGAACTACCAACGTGCTATAAATCTACTTGATGACCAGCTGGCTAGTTGGATCGACCCAATAACCCACTAACTTAGAGCCTTGTTTGGTTGTATTTTTCGCAAATCATGATAGATATTGACCTAGTAAAACATGATTGATCTAGCATATCAATTTTAAGGAATCTTTTTTGTCCAAAACAATATTGTGTTAACTAAAAAAATGATTTTTTTATAGATTAATCTGAATTCACCCATTGACCCATGAATTTATAGCCTTTTCTTTCCGTTTTGTTATTTTTATAAAATTCTTGAGGGTCGTATTTTTAAATTTTAACAACAATAATTCGTTCTACTGAACTGGTGTGGTTAGTTTGTGCTTATATATGTATATAATATCAATCCAATAATTAATTTTTACTTGAATTTAATCCACCGAACTAAATTAATTAGTTGAAGTGGTGGCCCGGGCTGCATCCTTCATCTAACTACATGGAATAATAAATTAAAATTGGATATCTTGTTGCAATATTAAAATTAAAGATGGCAAGTAAAATCAGTTTTCCTTCCAGTTAATTCTTTTTTTGTTTTTTGATGGTTAATATCATTGGTTGTAGCTATTGCATCTGCAATTTGATAAATGGAAGCATCACGGGTACTGATGCTTCTGCCTGCCGCTAAGAAAACTGCGATGCCCACACACACAATATTTATGTATTAGATATACTGACTGCAAGCTTTGTTTGTCTATGTTTGGCCTCAGACTCACCGACTCCACAGCATACCACCACGGAAACAGAAGCGGGTGCTGTTACTTCAGAAAGTCCAGATACCTAAGAGAAGATCTCTAACACATACTCGATTCTTGATAACTTCATGCTTTCCATCTCTCAATCTATCTCTCCCCTCTTCGCAGTCCAAATTAATTTATGCTGTAGCACCGGTGAATACTGCTGCTTCAAAGAGACGATTCGTGTTCACCACAATCACGGAAGGAAAAGATGGACTAATCACCTTATGCGGATCCTTTTTACTTTATTCTTTTTCTTAAAACAAAAAAAAAAGTTCTTCTATAATTCTTTCCCGTTCCATGTTAATTTGAGTTAATCATTCTCAAAGCACAGAAGTTAAACATATTTGACAGAATGTGTATGAGAAATACAAGGAAGTGCGAGCAGTCCCTCAATAAGAATTTCTGTCCAAGTGACCCCAGTCCAAGTTCTGCGTCCAAGTACACTGAGATTAAATTTATTATAGCCCGAATCATTAGCTGAATCTAAGTGCTTGTTAATATCACTGCATTAAAATTATTAAAAAAATAATTAATTTAATATATATTTTTTAAATATATATTTTAAAAAAATAAAAAATAAAGTTTAATACAAAAATATGTAAGTTTTATCTGTACATTTATTGTACTGTCAGTAAGCCGACTCATCATTAGCGATTTATATTTATCCTGGTACAACCTATCACGAGCCAATTAATATTAACCAAAAAAAAACTAAAAAAAACAATGGTGTTTTACTGTAGAACCCTCAATGTAGAAATAATATCTTGGTACAACTTATCACGAGCTAATTAATATTAACTTTTGTGTTTTACTGCATAGATAATTTATTTAATTTTATTTAATTAAAATTAAAATTTATATTAGCATCAACATATTAGAACCTAATAAATCACACATTAAAATTTTTTAATAAAAAATTAAACTGAAATGATTTAATTAAATATCACTTGATTAAAATATATTTTATAAATAAAGGACTAGAATGTAATTAATACATGAATTATATTTTTAGACCTATAAAAATCAAGTAAGGGCTTGATTAAGTTAATTTTTAAAATTATCCTGAATTAATATATAGATATTATTCAGGGGGTAAATTGATATTTTATCAATTTATAGGATTTTTCAGATTTATCTATAAATAGTAAGTTATTCCTTTTATTTTAGATAGAATTGTATGCTAGATAGAAAAATTATGTAAGTTATAAAATAGAGAGCTAGCACTTAGGCATAACAATCTCTCTCTTCTAAATAATGATTTAAAAGATTTTTTACTAGTGATTCGTGTGGATTTATGTTGGAGATTGGATAATTAGATGACTTGTGATTTGCGATAACCTAACCTTTAAAAAATTATACAAAGCCAAAAAAATAATAAATTTCTAAACAATTCTAAATTTATTTAACAAAATTTTTAAGAACTTTCAAATAATTATATTTTATTGTTTTCACCGTCTATATAACATTCTGGAATCCATCACATCCCTATATTGTCCTAAAAGAAACGTGAGAGGCACCACACTGAGACAAAAACTTCAAGCTAACACAAGATTTGGCTGAGCCAAGGTGACCTTATAATATGTCCTGAAGATTTCAAAGCTTCGATAAAAACACTTTTTCATAAGACTCATGCAACTGAATATAAGTTCATATGAAAAGGTTCTGCTGTAATTGGTTTTATTTATTTACATGAGTTGATCAAGTTAGTTTGTGCGTATTTCAATTAATTTTACATATTCTAAAATTAATAATTATATAAATTTTTAATAATTTTAAAAAATTTCGAATTCATAATTATTAGATAGCGAAGGATGTATATGAAAAGGTTCTGCTATAATTGAATGCGAAATTGAAGGATGTATATTAACACTGTTCCAGTCGTGTCTTTTTGGCATACACCAGTGATTTTGAAACTAATTTTCCTATAAATTTCAGCATTATTTCATGTTAATTAAGCACAATCACCTCTTTTGTTTTTTTTGAAACTTAAAACAAAGCAAAGAGCAGTAGACATGCATCCAAAACAATCTTCAAGTTATGATGATATTATCATTTCAAACATATATGATTTAGCTATCAAACTTGTACATTTCAAAATATTATTATTTAACCTGCAGTGCACTACGTACAGGCAAATAACTAGTTTATATTTATCTAAAATATTTGACTCTGATTCATATGTTTATATCCTGAGCTAGCAGTTAGCTGGTCTCATAAAATACCTTTTCCATGTACTAAGGAGATTCAGGTTTCTTCTGCAAAACAAGAAAAGAAAAGAAAAAGGAGATTAGAGTCCTGCCATTAACCTTATTCATATGTGTTTTACAAATTAAATGGTAATCACAATACCCTTATTCCGGTTTTTTCACACTGACCGGTCCACTAGACCCATTCGATTTCTCTTCTCCATCTTGCAAAATTCTTAGATTGAGCTCAGAACTTAAAATCTCAAAAAAAAAATAAAAAAAAAATTAATTTGTTCCCGAACTATCACGTGATTCCCAACTAAATCTCTAAGTAAAAACAATTCCCAAATAGATCCTCCAACATTATCCAATTAATTCATCAATTAAATTTATGACAAAAATGTTGTTGTTATAATACAAATGAGTTATCATTTTTAATGAATTTAACGGAAAGTATTTTAACAAATAGAGTTGGCTGAGTAATGATAACTCATTTGTATTATGACATCGCCGCTGAGACAAACTATTTATATATTTCTCCTTTGACGTAGGAGAAAAATCGTTTACATGCTCGTGGGAATTATCATGCTTTCGCTGATAGTACCGCCAAAATCGTGAAAGAAAACAAAACTTGTATCGAATGAGTATACGATAGGTCCACATGCACCCCGTAAATTAGAAAATAATGATCACCATTCACCACCCTGCAATATTGCAAACTCTCTCTAGATTTCTCTCCTCTTTCTCTCTAAGTGATGTCAAAGCCACCGTTAAGAGTTAACCGGATTCTGTAACGCATTGCCTTAGAGTTTTAACCTGCTGTAGTGTAACTCTTTCCAAATTAAGCTGGCATGGGCCACAGAAATTAAGGTATTTCCTTTCCATTCCAAATGTAGATAAACAAAACAATCAGGATAGATTTATGAGCTCGTTGGCAAACGTTGTTTTCATTCAACCACATTATTCTCCAGCCACCCCGCCTCTATTCTCATGCTCATGATCACCAGTCAAGCATATTTGCATTGACCTCATTATAAAAACCTAAGTTAATCAAGTAGACATTATGTACCCATTCAAGTTAATTAGCATGCATTGCTCTTCTAGGATGGAGCCTTCAGAAATTTCAATCAATTCTTGTCTCATAGCCTCTTCATCTACTAACCACAATGATATCGAGCCACTCGATCTCTTTCCAGGCACTAGTCATAGTTCTCGCGGCCCTATCCCATTTCTGAGCTCCCTAATCAATTCTCCAGAGGCACCATTCAGTGAAAATCCCAAAGCAATTGGCGATGAAGACATGGATGCAGATGTTACGATGGCTTTACGGATTGGCCTTCCTGATTATTCCGGCTATAGCTCCATTAATCAAAATGTCAAGGGAAATGTCAATGTAACTGCTAAACAATATTGGATACCAACTCCTGAGCAAATACTCATCGGCTTTACTCATTTTTCTTGCCATGTCTGCTTCAAGACCTTCAACCGCTACAACAATCTTCAGGTTCAAGTCACATGCATGCTAATTAATTAGATCTTGTATATCCAGTACATGTTTCGATGTTTTTTTTTTAATTTTAAAAAAGAAGTATTGCAACATTCTTGTTTCTTAATTTAACATTTCATTTTGCTCGTATTCTTGCCGCATCGCACGATTTCTGTGCCAGATGCACTTGTGGGGTCATGGATCACAGTATCGTAGAGGACATGAATCGCTGAAGGGAACACAACCACGGGCTATGACAGGCATTCCATGCTTCTGTTGCGCCGAAGGGTGCAAGAACAATATCGAACACCCAAGAGCAAAGCCCCTGAAAGATTTTCGAACATTGCAAACACATTATAAGAGGAAGCATGGACTTAAACCGTTCATGTGTCGCAAGTGTGGAAAATTCTTGGCTGTGAAAGGCGACTGGCGAACCCACGAGAAAAATTGTGGCAAGCGTTGGCTTTGTGTTTGCGGCTCTGACTTTAAGCATAAGAGATCACTCAAAGATCACATCAAATCATTTGGCTTAGGCCACGGTCCCTTTCCTCCTTCGTTTGATGGGGTCGAGCTGCTTGATGATGCTTCATCTCTTCCTATTTAAAATATTTGTGACGAACTGCATGCTAGGTGCATATATTAAGGGTCCATCTTTACTAAAATCTAATGTACCTCAAATAGGCCAGTAAGTCAAGTTTCCTTTTGCCCTTGTTGCCTCAATGTGGTGGGAAGGGTGATCTTTCAATTGGTTGGAAAATATCAGTGCCATAGCGCCGTACGTCTAGTATAAAAACTTAATTTACAGTAGATGTAGAAACCTTCTTGATATCTAGCCTAACCAGTAGTTGCTTTGGATAGTCGGTGATAGTTGGTTGTTTAGCTTGACAGCTCTGTTTTTGTGTGGAGGCAAAGCTACATGCTAAGGCTGATGCTCTGTCTCTCTGTCTGTTTCATGTGGTTCTCTTGGCCTTTCCCTCTTCGTTCTGTTTCTGCTGCAAAATCTGTTTGTTTTTTGCAGATTCGTAACTCCTCCTTCCCGCCATCTCTTGGCGTTTTAATACATCTCTCTAGTTATAAAAAAAATAAAATGGAATGACATGAGTAGCCATATCACATACGCTTAAAGATAAGTTGCTAACAATCACTATTTCTTTTCAGGAATCGGGACAGGGTGATTAGTAATCGAAGGGTTAAGAATCTGCAACCAACACTCACTCGTTAGACAAAAAATATTCGAAGTTTCATTCTTTAGATTCGAATTGTTTTATAGTGTATATATATATGGACATTTCTATTTCCTAGCTATAGATTGCATTTGAGAATTTGGCAGCGATTAACGCATCAAGGTATATATTATCATAGGAAGTCTTCAACCGTGGACTTCAGATTAACATTTTTTTCTTAAGTATCACTAAGAGTACTGTTAAGGACCCGAAAGTGGAATTCAAATTTATTAAAAATACTAAACATTCAAATATTTAATTTTTTTTTTATTCAACTCTCTTAAAATTCTGAATACATTAACATTTATATTATTACAACCTTTAATTAACTATCATATGATCTAATAAAAATTCTAATTAAATATATAGTTAAATAAAAATTCTAAAACAAATCTTTTTTTATCAAAGATACCTATTTTATTGTAGGATTATAACTAATATCTAACAATTCATTTCTTAAATGGATGTTTTTAAGCACTTGGTTTAATAATAAAACTCTTTTTTAAACAAAGTTTTTTTTAGTACAAACATCAAGTAATCTTCTGACCTTCATAAAGGACTCCAATATAAGGTACTTAATGAATATATTAGCGATTAGTTCTTCACTTTTAAAATAAAGAACATCCAATAGATGTTTTTCTCTTTAATTAAATCTTTAATTGACTTAATAAAACTCCTAAATTTTTTCACCCCTTTCATTTTGATTCTTGATCTTTTAATTCTTCAAATTCTAGCCAATTTCAACCTCTTTCTTCATTTCTTCTTCAATAATATCTCTAATTGTCCTTCAAAAATTATTCATGATGACCATTTTGTACATGCTCTGGTTTAGTCATTGTCTTTTGAATTTCATTGTTTGTCCAACTTTATCCCTACATGTATTTTTCTTTTTTCTTTTTTTTTTTATATTTTGATCATTTTTTAATACCTATTATAATTTTTTTTGAAGAATTTATCAAATTTTATGTGCAAAATATTTTAATATAATTTTTTGTTTGTTAAAAGGGGATAAAAATTAAATTATGACACGAAACATAATAAAAAAACATGGAGTCCCAAGCATCACGGAATATCAAATTGTTATTGTGTGTGTGTGTGTTTTGTTGAATCTAAAAAAAAAAACATGAAACCAGTAATTACCTTATAAAATCTGATATTCATTGATGATCTACAAGGATAATATCAATAGATGAATTTAAAAGAAAAGGCAATGAGACTTTATTTATAAAAAAAATTAATAAATCCCTAAGCTCGTTAAAAATGTTCAATAAAAAAAATTGAAATTGAATATCTCTCACTTACCCTAACCATCCATCCTTCAAATCCCTTGCATCCAATATATATATATTGTTTTTGCTAATTTGAAAAGAGAGAGAGAGAGAGAGAGAGTTGTTTTATTACTAATATATTCATATTTATGGTAAAGATCTGAAAATATGAGAATAATTCAAATTACAAAACCTGACTTTTCACATATTAATCATTACA
>Ga0307515_10012797_pt1 | contig 15747 bp, 3 predicted proteins | sample 17_EM_MG_FD_194513 | JGI IMG/M metagenome (GOLD analysis project Ga0307515, IMG submission 194513) | Populus trichocarpa ectomycorrhiza microbial communities from riparian zone in the Pacific Northwest, United States - 17_EM | ecosystem: Host-associated > Plants > Roots > Unclassified | place... | reverse complement strand
ATAAATTACTCTACTATGCTCTTTAGAATATACGTTGCTTTTTAACTCTTATATATATCCATCTATAAATCTTCTAGTTATACTTTTAGAATTCTTTATACCTAAAAGCTTCCTAGTGTTTTATAGACTCTGTCTAACTCTTTTTAAGTTACTATAATTTTTGGATAATTATACCTAATTAATCCGTCTATATCTTTTCGTAGTAAAGCCCCTAATGGCTTCTTATTATTTTATAGTTCAGCTTTTTAACTTAGAGTATCTGCTTACGTGTTGTCTATACCCTTAGTATACTAAATCTTAAAATAGTATTTTATAAGCATCTCTACCTATCTAACCTATCTTTAGTTAAGTTCCTTCGTTATTAGGAATTTTATTAGGTTCTTATAATCTATCTTAACTATAAATAGTTTTTCTATGCCTTATAAGAATGCTCTTTATTTCTTTAATACTATAACTATACCTAATAACTCCTTATTATAGATGTTATAGTTTAACTCTAGTAGTGTTATCTTCTAACTATAATATACCACTAGGTGCTATCTATCTTAATATTTCTATATAAAGTATGCCCCTAGTATATAGTCTAATATATCTATCTCTATAACCGTCTCTAGTCCTAGTTAATAGATCTTAAGAACTGGCTCCTAGGTAAATAACTCTTTAACTTTTTTAAAGAGTTCCCTTTATTCCTCTCCCTATACCTATAATTCTTCTTTCTTTATTAATTATATAAATAGCTTAATATCTTTTAACCACTGCGCTATAAACCTTCTATAGTAATTGCAAAACCCTAGAAACAATCTTAACTGCGTAATATTCTCTAGTTCTTACTAATTTACTATAGCCTTAATCTTCTTTAAATCTATACTAAGTTGGCCTAGTTTAATAATAAATCTAACAAAATTGGTCTTCCTAGTAAAGAACTTATATTTCTTAATTACTACTAGCATCTGTTCTTCTTATAGTCTCTTTAAAACCCATTTAACATATTCCCTATATTCTTCCTTAGTTATTAAGTAGATAATAATATTATTAAGGTATACCATAACAAATTCATCTAAGTATTCTCCTAATATATTATTAATACGCTTCTAGAACGTTACTAGTGCGTTTATAAGCCTAAATTATATAACTAATAGTTTATATAGTCCTTCCTTTAACCTAAAGGCTATCTTTTATTTATTACCTTCCTTAATCCTAATCTAATAGTACGCCTACCTTAGATCTATCTTTGTAAAGATTTACGCGTTACCTATCCTATTTTAGATTTCGCTAATTAAGGGTAAAGGATACCTATCCTTTCTAGTAATGCTATTTAACTATCTATAGTTAATACACAGCCTTAGTTTACTATTCTTCTTTAGTATAAATAGTACTGGATAACCCGCTAATAACTATAATGGTCTAATATATCCCTTTCGTAGGTTTTCCTAGATAAACTCTTTTAATGCTCTACCTTCTTCTTTAGTAAGCTTATAAATTAGAAAAAACCTTAAACTTATTTCTAGTTCTAATTCTATCTTATAGTCCTATACTATATACTCTAATAGCTTTTTACTTTCCAGTGACCATAATTTCTTGCCATACTTGTGGTATTTCTTTAGTATATAACTTAGTCCTTTTTCTATTTCTTTATAGGTTGCTCCTACTTAGTACTATACTAACTTAGCTTATTATTGCATCTTATAGCGTTAAGTATCTCTAATATTAACCTAACCTATAATCCAATCTGTTGGTCACATAGGGTGACTTACCAATAACGACTACTCGAGTAGGTTATAGTGATGTTAGTTAATAAGCTTGTTTATTAAAATGAGGGAGGGCGAGGAGCCTAAGACTCCTCGCTACGCTAGTGCCGCGGCGTTACATAACGACCGCTTACCTCATTCCCGACACTAGCAACTCTTCTTTTATGGTTGCTACCTATATACATATACTGCTTAACTAACGTAACAAATACCAATCCTCCTTACTTACTATTGCCATTGTAATATAAGTCTCGCTGTCCTAAAGCTTGCCTCTTAGCATATAGTGCTCTCTTGCTAAGGGGTTATAGGTAGACGTTATATTAGGGCCGCCAAGGCGCTAGTTATAAGCGAGCTAATAGCGATTTTCTATCCCGGGGATGGAAAATCCTAATTGGCTAGGTTAAGTTAGGGTCTACAGAATCTAGCTAATTAGATAACTTTAACTGGCGGTTAAAGTTCCTGGATATCTTAAGACCTTATATAACTAAGAAATTTCTAGGGATTCCCTTTTAACCTAACCTTTAACTCGTACACATAGAGTATTTGTGTTAATAAACGTCTCTAGTGCCTTATTTGGGTTCGCCTTTATTATTACATCTACCGGGTTATCTTGGCCATTAATTTATTAAATCTTAAAGAGTTCTTAACGCTTATAGGATTACCGAAGTGCCATAATATTAATTATAAGGCGCTTCTCCTTTGTAGTACCGAGCTTAACTAAACACTTATAGAGGGAATATAAGTTAGTGTATATAATTATAGGAATAACGGGAAGTTCGAGTTAATCTATAATTATCTTTAGGGTAGTTCCAATTGCAATTGCTATATTAACTCCGCTAACTATTCTATATATCTCTAACACTAGAACGCTTTAAGTAACGCGTTTACTCTTAGTTAAGCTCTAATAGATAAGATTGCCGTAGATTATAAAGTTATTCTCTCTAGTAGATTTATTTGTAATAATAATCTTATATTCTAGCTAGGAGCTAAAATCTTTATTATTTATGAACGATCTATTAATAAATATAAAGAGCTTAGCGGTGGGAAGATTAATAGGCACGTAGAGTAGTCCCCGATTAAGATGGTTTATTTACTAAAAAAGACGCTTATTTAAGGTAAGAATATTATCCTTAGTTAGTTCCTAGTGTTAAGTGGTAACAAAGAGATTAAATAAAGCCTTAGGTTAACAGATAGAAGTAATATAAGCTCTATAAGCGCGTTACTTCACGTATCCTTACTTCGGAGAATTAATGTTAATAACGTTAATTTTCTTACCTTAACCCTTCTGGCGTAAAGCAATAGAATCCTTATTTAGGGAGAGGATGCATCTATTAAAAAGTAATAGTATTGTTAAATTAAGCTTTTCCTTTAGCTTTGCTATAAGATTTGCCTTTACTAGCTTATCTTCTTTAAGAGCTAAGAACTGGTCGTCTCCTAAGATAATTATATTATTAGTTTATATGCCAACAATTCTAAATAGAGTTCCCGTAGTTATAATAAGGAAGTAGGGATTAAATATAGAAGTAGTTATTAAAAGCTTCTCTTTATAGTGCTTACTATAGGTAGCCCACTAGTAAGTTCCTGCCTCTACAATTCTATATAATAGCTTAAGTATAACCATAATTATATCTTTAGGATATTAGTGGCGAATTTACTCTAAAAGGTATACTAATATTAAGCGCTAAAGGTATATCTCTAATTGGGTGTAGGCCTAAGTAATATCTCATAAATAGACCGCTATTCTATTCTTTATTAGGGAGAGAGCTAGTGTAATAATAACTTGCTAACTAGCTTGTTAAATTATAGGAGATTATATAAGAATTACCTCCTTACTATTATTATTATAACCTTAGATAATAAGCCTTAATTTCTTAAATAGGGCGTTAGTAGCTTTGCCCTTAATCTTATTAACTATTTTTAACTTAAAGATACGAACTCCACCAAATTTAGTAGGGTCATACTTCTTAAATTTAAAAACTCCTCTCGTAATAAGACTATTGATCTCCTACTTATTAGATGCTTAGAAAGGAGCTCCTAAAGTTATAATATAACCTTCCTTTTAGAGCTGTTTTGCGAGCTTAAAGTTAGCCTTCTCCTTAGCTGTTATAAAGGCCATTAATAACTTAACTCCGTTCTTAATAGCGGCAACAAATTACTCTTTAAAATTAATAAGGTATTAGCAATTTTGTAATCCTTTTAGGCGACCTTTACCGCGTTATAGTTGCGGCGTATCTACTATAATTATATTAGAATCGTGGTCGCCTTCTAGAGCACATTAATTATGGTTCTCCTTTAAGGTATTTTCTATAGTATCCTATAAAGGCTTAGAACTGTTATCTTTATAGTAAGGCTTAATAATAGTTAAACGGAATTAAGTGGGTCCGTAAGGCATCTAAATAGTGCAAGTTTAACTATTAATTATAATAAGTTAATACGGGCCTAACCACCCTCCCTTTTTACGCTATACGCGTACCTTAGACTAAAGTGGTAAATTAAGCGTAATTAAGGTATTTAGACCATTTCTTATTTCTAGTATATTGTTAACCTAGCGTATAGCGTAGAGATATTACACCTCCTTTATTACCTTATGAATAGCCTTAGCTTATTATATAATGGAGGGAGATAGTAGAGAATTATTAGTTATTTAAGGGTAGGTGCTAAAGACTAGTAATATAAGTACGAGTCTATCTGGGCTAGCGGAATTATTAATAGCTTTAATAGCTATTTATAAGGTAAGTTTTTTACTAGCATCCTCTAGTTCTAAAGAGATAATCTTATATATGCGGCGTAATAGCGTGTAATATTGTTTTACTTTTCTAACACTATTATATACCTTAATAGGGACTTCCTTAACCTTAATTGCCATTGCTTTTATCTATTATTAAAACTCTATAGATAAGAAGTTCTTTTCTATATTATAGACGATTTAATTAGGGGGTCCTAGGTAGATATTAATTTAGTATAATTAAAGGGTATCCTATGCGTTCCTAGCTAATATATCCTTTAAGAATTGTGCGGCTTAGAAGGAGGTTAAGAAGTTAATAACTTAGAGTACTGGCTTGCCGCTAAGATATATAACGTTAACGATAATATAAAAGTTAAAGTTATAGTTATCTTTAAGGGTAAACTTAAATCGGCTAGGGGGCTTCTGGTTTATTTAGTAGTAATAGTAGTACTTTATAAGATGCTTAATTTCTTTAACCTTAACTTTATAGCCTACTCGCTAAAGAACCCTAAGTAATTAATAAACGGATAGGTGGCCAAAACAATGGTATAGTTAGCGTAACTCTAACTTAGTTAAGTGGCTTTAAGTAATACTCTTTTCTAGTTAATAAAGGAGCAACTAGAGGTAACCCTACTTGCGTATAACAGGCACCCAATTATCTCCCTAAATAAGTATATCCTTAAGGTTATTAAGCTTAACGCCTAATTTATTTATATCTTTAATGCAAAATAGAAATGGGGTGTTTATAGAAATGACGTGAAAGGTAATATACCCTAAGGGGGTTTGGACCCTAATTATACTAAAAAAGATTATAGTACCCTTACTAAAACGAATCGTGTGTTAGCCTACCGTTAAATAGTTAATCTAAATAAAGCTATTAAGCTGCTAAAGGGCTTAAACTTAAGGTTCTCCTGCTATAGATACTCCTGCGGCTCTAGTATCTAGCATAATACTATAGAAGATATTTACCGAGTATCTGTTATTAAAGGAGAACGCGGAACTCTCCCTTAGCTTATTAAAGATATCTAACTTTATAGTAAAATGGAGCGTAAATTGGTTATTAAGAATAGTAACGGTTTGTATACTATCTACCTTACTATACTTAGTAAAGTATTAGTTAGGTAAGTAGTCCTTAATTTCCATATCTATAAGGAGCTATTCAGCCTTATTAACCTCACCCTTAAGATCTTCTACGCCTTTATATTAAACTAGGAAGCTTTAAAAGTAGGCCATAGTAACCTTATAATTTCTAACGTTTTTTATACTCTAGCGAAACTTATTATATACCTCCTTTTGCTTATTAAAAAAATGCCTAGTTAACTAGTAATTTAGTTTCTCACAAACGTAGCACTTCTTTTAGTAATTACTTTAAAATAAACCTCTATAAGGACCTCCACCTTTACCTTATAGTTATTAATTATACCCTCTACCGTATTACCTACCTCAGCTACTATATATTTAATTAGTCTAGTTATAATTATATTAGTCAGGCGGGTTAATTAAAGTAGGTTAGAGTTGGGCGTTAAATTACTATACTTTTTAAGAGCGTAGAGCAGTGCTAATAAAGGATCTTAATTAAGTATACACTCCTTTATAAGTATTTACAGGATTAAAGAGAGTAAGGTTATATTCTTTAACACCTTAACATACGCTAATAACTTAATCACGTAGGCTAAAGTTTTCTTAATATAATTTAGATAAACTATACTAAATCATCTAAAGTTAATTAAAGAGCTTTTAAAGATAATTAAGCTAAGGGATACCTGGGTTTGTAGCAATAATCCTTAAAAAGGTAGTCTCTCTCCATTCTAATATATACTGCTACTTATTCTCTTCTATTTTAAAGTAGTATTTTAACTTATATATTATGCGGTTAAAATTATATCCTTTTCCTACTAAATAATTATAATAGAAGGTACTAGCTCGGCCCTTAAGTATAACGGAATAGGCGTTATAGTATTAATTAGACTCTATTCCTACCTTCTAGCAATAGTTATAGAAGATATATAGTTTCAAATTAAGAATATTATATAATTCCCCGCTAAACTTCTTCTCCTAATCTAAATAGAGCTTCGCAAGCTCTATAAGCAATTTTAAACTGCCTCTAATTTAAAATTAAGATAAAGGAGGTAGGGGTTACATTATAGGCTGTAGTAGGGACATAGGTCTAGTTGGTAGAGTCTAAAGGTTGTTAAATCGTGAAGTAATAGGATCCTATACCTACTCTTATTAGGGTATAGTATCCAATATTAAGGTTACGGGTTAAATTAGATACAGAGGAGTTAAAGGCGGAGGTAGGTTTATCTCTAAAGGTATATTACTTAGGTTCTATTATAAGTTAAACTTCCTTATAGTGCGTAGTTAGTGCTTAATCTCTTATAAAGTCTATTTGTGTTCTTCTTTTATGTTAATAACCTACTCCTAAATATTGTCTTTAATAGTACCCCCGTCCTTAGGGACAAATACTCTATTCTCCCAAAGGAAGTTATGGAAGTCCTATATAATATTCTTATTTATAGGGGCCTATGTTTCCTTTATCCATCTAATAAAGTCCTCCTTTATACATTCCTATAGCGCGGTATTGTTATATTTACTGTCCTTATAATATACCATACGGTATAATAAAAATCCATTTAAGTCTTGTTTATTAGCGTTTATAAGGTTAATTATAGCTTTATTCTATATCTTTAGGTTAATATCTTCCTTATACTTCTTTAGGTAGGTTAACGCTATAGTAGGTATAAAATTAACGGGGTGTCGTACGTTAAAGGTAGGTAGGATTTTCGGTTTTATAGGGTCTCGTAGGTTTGCTATTAAGAGGTAGGCAATTTAAGATATTGTTTAACGCGTTTTAGACGTCGTTTAACGCGTTTTAGACGTTAACTTAGAACCCTAGGTTTAGTAATACTTCTGACCTAAAGTACTTAACCAAATCTTTATAAACGTAGTTATTCTATATAATAGACGTAACTTAGTATCTCCTAGTACTTAGTAACACTTCTATTACTAGTTTTCCGCAAGTCTAAGGTAGCATAGTATCGCCGGGATCCATTCCATATAAGCGTATATAGCACCCCTATATAAGACTGTCTCTTCTATTCGAAAACCTAGCTGCTCTATAGTTGACTGTGTATTTAACTACTGATCAGTATTGGTTATATAGGGTGACTTACTAATAACGACTACTTGAGTAGGTTACAGTGATGTTGGTTAATAAGCTTATTCATTGGAATGAGGGAGGGCGAGGAGCCTAAGACTCCTCGCTACGCTAGTGCCGCGGCGTCACGTAATGACCGCTTGCCTTATTCCCGATATAATCGATCTTTAGATTATATTCCTATAATTAAGGCATTTCTAGTACTACCTTATTATTTCCTAATAGTAATATATTAAAAGACATCTCGATTTATCTCCTTTTAATGGTTAATTAAATAGGTCCTATTTTAAGATTAATAATCCCTCCTCTATAGGTTATTGGATCTCCTAAAATTGTAACTAATAAGTAAGGTTCCTCCTTTTACCTATAAGGTAATCCTATTTTTTTAACTACTATTAGTAAGATATAGTTCCTTATTGCTCCACTATCTATTAATGCCTTAAACTATTAATCTTGCCACTTAACTCGTAAATTTAGGTATTATCCTTAAATTCCTTTAAGGGTTTAAGGCTCTATTACTAGCTCCCTCTAGTCCTATAGGCCTCTACTTTTCCTAACTACTAGCTGCTTAATCCTATTTATACTTAGTCTAACTTAGGCCAATACTTAGTTTACTTTTTGTCTTTAATATACTATAGATACGTATTTTCTAGGCATTCCTACCACTATTATCCATCTAGGTATTCTTCTATAAGGAATCTTTCTGGCTAAAGTATTAAGTCTTCTAACTCCTAAACTTTTACTAGATGCTAACTATATATATACTTAGCGTTTTAATACCTTTATTCTTTTACTAACTAATATATTCTTATAGGGTATTTCCGGTGCTTATCCTTTAGTGCTTTATATATATTGTACATATTATCTATATATACGATCTATAATAGCGTGTAATATGCTTAGTATTTTAGGTTAACTCTTAGCTCGTCTTTATCCCTAAGTTTAAACCTTTCTTATATTAATCTAAACGTTGCGACTTTATTCGCAGGTACTAAGATACGCCTTTTACTTCTCTAGTCCTCTAAACATTCCTCTAAATCCTTTAATATTATAATTAAGGCTCCTTTAATATAATTTATAGCCTTTTCTATAATCGGGTAGTCTTAGATAACTTTTTCATCTAACTATATATAGAAATCTTCCTACTTATTATTATGCCTTTGCCTATACCACTTTTAGTATAGCTACTAGAGTGTATACGGCTCGTCCGTAAGGAAGTATCTTCTTATTACTATATTATAACAGCCTTTAGTATATCGTTCCTCAAACCTAGTTAGAATCCCTAAATCCTCTTTATTTTCCAATTCGGTAAGCTATTTAGCTCTTAGTATACCTACTCTTAGCCTATTAGTGATTCTTCGTACTAGCGCTCTATCCCTTATATATCCTAATATGCTAGATCTCTTATCTAGTTTCTGTTCTTACTATAAGGTAATTCTTGCCCTAAACTCCTCTATAGTTTCTTTCTTTTCGCGTTTTATAAGTGGATCCTTAAAGTCTTCTTACTTCTTAATCTTAGTATTAACTTTTTAATCTTTAGGCTAAATACTATATTCCCCTAATAAGTCCTCTAGGTCTATATATCTGTCTCCCAGTCTAGTTACTGTTTATACCGCAGATTCTCTAATCTGTTTAATAGTCCTTATTTATATGTTAAAGTCTTAGTTCTATAGGATTCTTAATCTTAAGCTTACTTCTAACTTAAGCTTTACTCCTGCCTTAGTCTAACTAGGCTTACTTAGTGTTCTCATCTCGTCTTAAGAGTCTTAAATCTTACTTATCTCGTCTTAAGAGTCTTATACCTATGGGAATCTCTATCCTAAGCTTATTTGTATATCTTTAAACTAAGCTGCTGCCCTGCTCCATTGGTTTTTGTCTATTATAGGTCCTTAGGTGTGCCTTATCTCGTCTTAAGAATCTTAGTTATCTCTTATCTCATCTTAAGAATCTTAAGCCTTTGGCCTTTTGCCTTTATTAAGTGCCGAAGTGGTTCTCTATCCTACTTCTCTTACGTCTTGTGAAGCGATAGACATTATATCTAATAGGGTCTTAATCCCTACTAATATTCCCTGTTTTATAGTAGAATTATCCTCTACTTCTGGTATAACATCTCTAAGGTCTGCGTATTCCTAGTAAACCGCCCTTATTGCCTTATTATTATAAAATATTTCGCCTACGTTAAAGTCATTATCCTTAATATCCGATCTGCGAACTGGTTTATTAGTTCCTCTATACTATATAGATTTTAGCTCCTATAGCTAATAGCTTACGCCATACTTAACGTCTTTATAAATTTGGTATGCGTTATTATAATAGAACGTAAAACTTCTAATTAAACATTCTTTTATTCCTCGCAGTATACTATTATCCCTCTATACGTATATGTCTTTTACTATTAGTTTAATTCCCTTTATTATATAGTAACTCTAACTATCTTTATAATCCCTCGCGAAGTAACCTTATTTTCCGCAATTTATATAAGCTCCGTTTTTAAACCATTAACTTTGCTATAGAGTCCGCCTAAACATCTTCTGCTGCTAAGATCCTTAGTTTAGCCTTTACTCCTTAGTCCTATAATTACTAGATCCTTAACCTCTAGGTTTTTATAGTTTCTTACTTTATCTCTTATAGGCTTCTTTAGTACCACTTAGGTCTATTAGCTCTACGCTATACCATATTTTCTAACTTAGCTTTTATTGTTGCGTACTTTACGCCTTATACGACTATAGAACTCTGTCCTAACCTCTTTTAGTCTATTCCCTTTAGTAAATCCAATTGTTAATCTTAATCGCTTAATCTATTAATTCCCGTAAGGTATCCGTATCTTCTATTAAGATAATCGCGTCCTAAACTTTAGCCTTAAGTCCCTATTTGTACTATACTATAAGCGCCCTATTATTTTACTCTACTTATATCGCTAGCATCTTAAACTGTGTTATATACTTAATTGCTAAGGTTTACTGTGTAATGTCTTAGAGTTTTCTTTCCGCCGTAGTTGTTAATTCTAGGTCTCTAAATATTTGCGTAAGTCGCTCTATAAATCCTTCCTAGCTTAAGAATATAAATCGCATATCTTAATTAGTGGTCGTTATTCTGTTTATTTATATCTCTATAAAATAAGGTTTAAACCACTCTAGTACTCTTCCTAACAAGAATAGTCCCGCGTAGGCTATTCGATCTATAGGTGTTAGTAGCTTTACCCTTTCCTATAAAACTTTAAAGTACATTTACGTAAGAAATTCTTTAAGCTTTGATCTTTCTCCTAAGAATCTCTTAATAGATAGTAACTTAACCTTTACTGCTTTAATTCTATTAACCCTTTCTTCCAACGCTATATTATTAGCTATTAACTAGTTAATTACCTCTTATAGTTATCCGACTATTATAGGTTGCTATAAGTTAGTATCTGCCATACTAGTATCACCTGACCTTAAAGTAGTTGCTACCGTTAATGGTGTTATAGTGGCTGCTTTTAGTGGCATGTTGTTTAACTTTCTATATTAATACTGTAACTAGGTAGTAATTGTGTAACGGAACCTTATAGCAGGAACTACGATAGGCTTATTATTAGGCTAGGTGTATAGGAAATGCAAGTATAAAAGCCAACAACGTAATAATAACTGGTAGAGTGGTTGCCTAACAGATTAACTCTAATTATATTCTGAGAATCACTATAAGGAAGGAACTATCTAGGTAGGGACTAAGGGTCCTTAAATACACAACCGTACTCCTATAAAATCCTTCTTATATATAATATACGTCTTATATATAAGGTACGTAAGTTCCTCTTATTTCTCTTATTTAATACGTAGCACATTATATAACCTTGGTTACCATTCCTCATTATATAGTTCTACCGGTTCTATCTTAGACCGTGCCTAAATTAACCAACTAGCTTCGTCCGACTCCTCCCTAAGTAGTCGTAACATTGTACTTAAAGCGTCCGTAATAAAAAGAATAGAAGTAATTCTTAAATTTTCTAAGGCTGGTAGTGCGTAAAAAATAATTAGAAGGTTTTTAGTAAAAATAAGGTGTGAGGTAAGTCCTTTATTAAAGAAATCTAAAAAATAATTAGCGTTTATAGAAAAAACCACTAATATAGCTATTTTTGCTATATAAATCTAAAATTAAATATCTAAAATTTTAAGATATTTTAATAAAATCTCAAAAAGCTCTATTATAACACTTGTTTTTATAATATAGCCTTATTAAAATGAAAAAAGTAGCAACTTAATTGGGGTATAGGAGGGACCTTAGGTTTAATAAGAAATGAAGCTTAAGATATTATAGTTGCTATTTAAAATAAACGGCTTCTTAGGTTTGCTAAGGAATTTATTTAATTAGAAAGAAGAACATATAAAGAGATCGCAATTTATAAGGAAATATTAGTATAACCATAAAAAGAGTATATCCTTAATAGAAAAATATAATTAATTAATTTAGGCAAGATAAAGGAGAAACGGTGTAGTTTCTTAAAGAATCCGATATAAAGGATGTTAATCCTCTAAGAATTCACCTATATCGTGTAAATAATCTTTAAAAATACTGAAAAATACCTTTACTTTTTAGTTCCTCTAAAGCCTACCCTTATACTCTTTTAGTCTCCGAGAATTCCTCTAATATATCTTAGCTGTATTAAGAAAGAGACCGCGCTTTACCTCTCTAAGCAGAGGTTACTATTTAAAGGCAGAATTTATTTAATTTTAACTTAAATATTAAGACTACTGGAGATTTTACTTTAGTATAGTAAGGTCTTTAGGAGACTTTTTTAGAACTTATATAAAATCCATCTTAGTTTAATACTGTTTAGCACCTTAACCAACCTTAAGTATTAACTTTAATTTTCTAGTTAAATACCCTAAAATCTTCCCTGCTACTCTAAGAAAACTATTACCTATTTAGGGAAATTACTATAAACGGAACACTACTAAAGTTCTTAAATAAGGATATTATATAGCCGTACGGAATTATTAGTTATACTAATAATATTTCTTAATTATTTTATAATTAGCACTACTCTTTACTTATAAAAGTAAAAGGTGTTCTAATTCCATTAAAATATTGGGCTTAATTATACTGTAGCGTGGTAAAAGAGTCTTAGGAAACCTTAAAAAAGGGCTATTTAAAGTAAAAGGTATTAATATATCTAATTTATATTAAAAGCCCTACCTATATTTACTAATTATACTTTATTTTATAGACTATTATATTAATATATAGCATATATTCTAGTAAAACTACTTTTTAAAAGGACTTTTCTACGGTTAATAAGAGCTCTAAGTAGAGTATGCGTATAAAATAGATAGAAATAGTATTAAAAGCTCGGTTAAAACGTTAAATAATTAATACTAAGGATATTATAAGGGCAAGAGCTAAATATTAAGGAAAATTGCTAGGTTTTAACGAAGTTTTCGTATATTAAAAAGGTTTAAAGGTGGAGGTATATAAGAGTAATTACCAAATTGCTTGGAAATACTAAGAACTTAAAGGGGAATCTTGGCCTTGGGATAATAATAATCTTAATTAGCGCAATAAAACAAAAAAAAAATTTTATAGTTTTTTCTTTTATTTTTTTTGATAAATTATAAGTACGCATTTAGAATTTATAATAAGATTTAGTATTTACTACGTTAAAAAATTCGTGCTTATAGCGCATGCCCGATTTTAAGATTTTCTTAGAAAATTTAGTAGATAAGGCTAAATTCCTAGTAGCACCCCTTAAAAATAGTTACCTTTACTATATCTAGACCTCTATTAGACTATTACCGGATAGTTACTAAATAGTTACTTTTTGGTTTTAAAGAAGCTTTAAGCTAATTTTATTAATAATTATATGCCTTTAGAAACCTGGCGCTAGGTTCTATTATAACAATCCGTTAAGTACTAGAAAAAGAACTAAATATATATTTTTTCTTAGAAAATATATAAAATATAATATATTATCTTATACTTTTAAAGTAAGTCTAACTCCGTACCCTATCTTATATTAAAGCGTACTAGGTATTTCTAGGTATTAACTAAGCCGTATATAGAATTTTGCTAACTTTTCTAAGAAAGGGGCTTATCTTTAGTGGTAATGTTAAGATTTGGCCTAAGTGCGCGTAGCCTAGGCGGTCTAAGCCCGCTTGGACGTTAGACTATTACTTTTCCAGTTTAAAGGTTCACTTTAAAACTCACTAAAATTATACTTTAATATCTTAACAACCACTAAATAATAAATTCTAATAATTTAGATTTGGACTTTTATATACTCTCTACAGCTTCTATTAAAGTTGCATAGTAATTAGTTTAGTGGTTTTCAAGATATACGAATTCGTAGTAATTTAGCTTTATTTTAGCCCCTAAATTATAATATCTTAAAAACTACAAAACTAATTACTATGCAACTTTAATAGAAGCTGTAGAATGTATATGAAAGTCCAAATCTAAATTATTAGAATTTATTATTTAGTAGTTGGTAAGATATTAAAGTATAAATTTTCTAATTTTTGGTAAGTTTTAAGGTAGCCAGCTTAGGGGTATAGCCAGCTTGGGGGTGGATTACGTTAATATATTTATATTAAATTTAGGCTTAAAAATGTAGTATTTTAATATAAACTAGAGTTATTATTATTATTACTAATAACTTTATTATATACTTATATTTAATATTTTATTATAATATACTTTATAAGCAGGTTACTTATTTTATTTCTTATTAAAACTATTATATTATGTTATGATATTCAATTACGCTGTTGCGGCTCCCGTTAGGGTCCATGCAGCGGGTCTATATGGGTATATATATATACATGTATAAGAGGGGAACTATACCGCTCGGGCCGGATAAAACCTCTTCTTCTCTTGTTATACGGCCTATATAGCCTCTCTTCTGATTAGTAACTGCCAAGCACAAGTAGACGTCTCTTTAAGGCGCTATAGAAAAGCCATCTTAATGCGTACTCCTAGGTCTGTCCGGTGGGGTGTATAGCTAGGGCCTAGGTTCCGTTCCCCAGTTGCATTTCTATATAGCCTTAACTATATATAAAGTAGAGTTACGGATGGCCTACCTGCCTAAGCCCTCTACCATAGTCTCCGCCTAGGTAGCGTTACAGTACCTTTATGGCGACTATAAGCACTAAGCAGGCTTCCACAAGGGCCTGTGCCCTAGCCAGAAACAGGCCCCTTCCTATATGCACCTAATTTGCACCTTAAGCCTACTACATAAGTTACCGCTTGCTCACAATAGTAAACCGACACGCGTATCCGTCCTTTTAGGCTATATAGACAGTGTCAGCTGTCGCTGCTATTATACACCACGCCCCACAGCTACAGGTAGCCCCTTCGCGTTGCCTGTAACGCTCTCGCAATAATAAGCCAACCGTGTCTTACAGATGGAGGCTTTACTAACTCAACGCCGTATAGCTAGTAGCCCTTACCATCTACTAACCAAACCTGCCACTGTCCTTGCTCTTATACCTTATCCAAGGTCCTGGTCCCTGGCTCCAGAGGTATAAGGGTAAGGGCTTCCATTGTGGCCCGGTACAGAGGTGTCCTATTGTCCTGTCAGATCCTTAGCTAGTAGCAGGCTAGCTTTTAGCCCTAGGCCCCCAGTCGGCCTAGGTAACAGAGCATCGGATGGTTATCGCTAGGCAGGTAGTTATATAGTAGAGTTTAGCGTACCTGCTTATCCAGGCCTCTACCCCAGTTTTCTAGTAACGGTCCTAGACCTCTAAGCACGAGAGCCTAGAGGGGCTTTCTACAAACAGTTAGCTGCCACCACCAATAACACGGGGATTCTCACCAGTTCTTTTGGATATCTTATAATAGGTTTTATTAGCCCAAGTACTAGTCCACCCCCCAGCGGTCTATATAAGAGTCTCCTCCTAAAGTTAGTATGCTTTCGCACGGCTTGGGAGCCTTCCATAGCCTCTAGTTTTACGCCTTTCTTCATTATTTCCGCCGGCACGGGCATAAGCTACCATTTGCAGGGGTCGCAACTCCCGTCTTACGTGCCTACTAGCGTAGTCCTACGAGGGCGTCGTGGCTGCATCCTATAATGTAGAAAGCCTTAGGTGCACCTTCTACGGTTAAGGCCCAGCCAAAGCCTCTCCCGCCTAAGTAACTCCTGTTTACTC
>Ga0307515_10012796_pt1 | contig 15747 bp, 1 predicted proteins | sample 17_EM_MG_FD_194513 | JGI IMG/M metagenome (GOLD analysis project Ga0307515, IMG submission 194513) | Populus trichocarpa ectomycorrhiza microbial communities from riparian zone in the Pacific Northwest, United States - 17_EM | ecosystem: Host-associated > Plants > Roots > Unclassified | place... | reverse complement strand
CCTAGCCGCGTAGTTAGTTTTTATAAGGAAGTAATAGTTAAATAACTTATACGCGTGTTTCCTTCCTTCTAAATAGCGCTATTATAACGGAGTTATATTAGTAAGGTTGCGGCTATTTACCAGAAGGGTATTAGACGGTAAAATATAAAGACACTTTACTTATTAAGCTTAATCCTTTTCCTTAATACCTCACTTCCTATTATTAACCTTCGTCTAATTTAGACGTATCTTTAATATATTATTAAGATTTTCTTCCTTTTTATTATTAATTCAATATGCCTCTTCATTCTCCCGCTAACTGCTCTTTTAAGCAAATTCCACAGCGTATCCTAGCCCTACCTTTATATATAGAACCCTAACCCCTGCTAACCCACAACTAGTGCTAGTCCTACCTAAATGATTTTGCCTATACGTTTTTAAAAAACTAGAAATCTAATAATAGGATTCTAGAGGCTTATAATAAGACGCACTACATTAGATCCAATACCTTTAGTCCTTATAATTAATGCATACGTACTAAGAGCGGCAGTTGCGTTAAGGTAAGCTTTTCTATTCTTAATAGACTTCCATTACTAACTTTAAGCTTTAATAGCCTGGGCCTAAGTAGCGACGTTCCTTTAATGTTCTTAACTACTATATTACCTAGGCTCTTTCTTATTCTAGCGCAAATACTAAACAACTTAGTCGAATTTAAGACTATACTATAGCTATCTACACCGCCTATAATTCTTAGTAAGCTAGCTAGTAACGCCTAATATAAGAGTAAGGTTGGTATACTAAGGATAGGGTAAGGGATGGGGGTAATAAGAAGAAGGTTGCTGTCTACTATAGGAAGGAGTTTATATATACGCGTTAAGTTTTAAAAGAGTATAACATAATGCGGTATTAGGTAGGTTACCCTTCGGGTACCTAGCGGATAGGTAACTAACAGTTGCTATAGTAAGGTCTTAGTGGTTCTAGACTATACTAGCTAGCTAACATCTCTATTTATTTTAGGCTTAAGCATATCTTTATTAACTATAAGCTTACTCCCTAAGAGCTTTATTAGTATTAGTTTGGACCTAATATTAGTATTAAACGTTTAAGAGTCTCTGCTCTAGCTACACCTTATTATCCTACCCCTATTTTTATGCCTACCTGTACCCCTACTAAGGGTTCTAAATCTCATTCTTATTAGCCATCCCTTAGAGGGCTAATGGATACTAATCCTACTCCTAAGGATAAGGCATAGTGGCTATTTAGATTAGGCATTTAGGATTTATTCTTATATATAGTAGCAATTAAGGACCTCAATTAGGTGCTTAGGAAGGCCTTAAAAGGCTTTTAGGAAGGGCTTAAGAGCCCTAGGAACAATGTTCCTGGTATAGATTAATAAATAGAAATGCAATTCTAGCAAAATGCCCTATTAACTCTATGCTATATACGTAAAAAGGCTAAGGACTAGTCCTACTTTAGGCTATAGCCCTAATCCTTATAGTTTCTAGAGCTTGTCCGTTCCATATCCAATTTAACCTATTTACTCTTTTCGCGAGCTTTCTTTATAGGTCGCAATAACACTATAGTATTAGAGCGCTTTTTATAATTTATAGATTGTAGACCTTAGTCCTAATATTCTTTTAGAATATTTTTATAATAATTAAAGTAATCCTCTAGTTCCTATATAGAGTCCTTAGCGGGCTAGCCTAGCCATTTAACTTTAAATTAAAGCTTGTTCTTAATAGACTTATAGCGTAGTATAGCTTTAACCTCGTACTACTCGCCCACCACCTTAGGGTGTTTAATTAGGCCTAAACAGAAGTTCTTTTCTAGTAATAGTCTACTATAGCTCTAGTAGGTTTACGTAAAACACTAAATATATATAGGCTATAGATGGAGGTAGCTAGAGACAATAGGCTAGCTTACTAATTTGTTCCTTAACTTAGAAGGGACCTAGGTATCTTACATTAAGCTTCTTTAATAGTTAACGGGTTTTAATATTTGTTAAACGTAATAAAACCTTATCGCCTACTCCAAAATGCTTATTCTGGTACTTGCGGTTATACTAGGGTCTCTACTACTCTTAGGCATCTTATAGGCTTTACTTCATATACTTCCATTACTCCTCCTATTTCTAGAGGTATCCTTATACTCTTTAGTAGATGTCCTTAGACTTCCCGGTAAGATCCTATAACTAATTATACGGCCTTAGCTAGTAATTATTAGGTATACCATTAAACTTAAATAATTAAACGCTATAGGCAATCCGGATTGGTATATACTTATACAATACGTATTCCTTTAAATTATAAGCGTACTCCGCGTACGGAAGTAGCTTATACTAATTATCTTACTAGTAGTTTAAATATATTTATAGGTAAGAGTTTAGTTCCTAGTTCTGGCGTATTATTTACCCATCCGTTTATAGATGGAAAGCTATACTATAATGGTGGTCTATCTTTAAATAGAAGTATAGGTCCGACTAGTACTGGCTTATAAAGACGCTACCCCTATTAGTAATAATAGAGTGCGGTTAATCTACTTTAAGAAAGTATTTCTCCTTAATTAGGTTGGCTAGCGCTTATACATTAATCGTCTTATTAATAAGAAGGTATTAGACGTACTTTAAAAACCTATTAATAAGTATAAGAACTAAATTGTATGTTTATCCTTAACTATCTTTAGATAGCGGGAGATCCGTAATAAAGCCTATGGCGTAATATTACTATAGCTTACTAGCAGGGGGAACTAATTTAAGTAGACCCCATGGCTTATACCTACGGATCTTATATACTTAACACTTCTCGCAATAGCTAATATACTCCTTTACTTTCTAATTAAGCCTTAGCTAATAGTATTTACGCTAAAGTAATTCCACTATTTTTACTTAACCATAGTGGCCGCCTAGAGGATTATCGTAATTCTTTATAAGAATCTTCTGTTGTAGATTTGCTTCTTATAGCACCTAAACCTTATTACCTTTACATAGTAGGCCCATTGGGTCTAGTTCCTAATAGTAGCGCCTAGCAGCTTCCTTTCTATTACGTTTCCGGTCTACTTTTGCATTAAGGATAGTATAGGAAGCGTCCCTCTATTGCACCTTATAGATAAGGTCCGTTAACCTTTTAGATAGTACCTAAGTAAAAGCTATTTTATTCTATACTGCTTTAAGTATAAGACTAAATAGTACTATAGATTTTATAACTCTTTAATACGCGTATATTAGAAAGGCCGCTATAAAGTTAAAGTCCTTTAGTTGTTATAGGGCTCCGAGTTCTAATTACTCTATAGCTTTACTATTAGTTTAAGGGGATAGCTTAGTAATTAGGAATAGTATATTACTAGGTTCTAAGAATATATTAGGGACATCTTGTTTAGGTATATTTAAACCCTTATTAGTAATAGACCGGGTACTAACTAGAACGTTAGTGGAAACTAATAAGGCTTATACCACCTAAGACTTAATACATAGAGCTGTAAGTGTTTAAGCATCATATACCCGGAGCTTATTCTATAATATAGGGAGTAAGATATCTATTATCTGTTTTCCTTCTCCCGTTTTAAAGCCTTTAGTATAGTCTGGCCGTCGTGACGGTCTATTAGTAGGGTTATTTTCCCCTAGCTTATATTCAATCTCAAAATCAAATTATATAAGCTCCTCTGCCTATCTAGCTTGTTAAGGTATAAGCTCCTTTGTTATTATAAAGTAGCGTAGATTATAATAATCTAAGAGTATACAAGTAGTATGGCTCGCGTGCTTAAGGTAGTATCGCCACTATTTAAAGCAGTTAACTATAGCCAGTAGTTCCTTATCGTGGGTATAATACCTAACTTTAGGTCCCTAGAATTTTCTGCTATAAAATGCTACTAGTCTCTAATAGAGCTAGGTAGCGTCTAGGTGCCTATTAAGTTATAGCAAAATACCAGCAAGGGCAAAATTTGATATATTAGTAATTATCATTAATAGCTAATCTAGGTTAAAATGCCGCAGTAATAAGGCTTTTATAAACTTTACGTAAAGTTCCTAAAAGGCCTCCTAAACCTTTTTGGGCCATAACCATAGCTTATACTATTTAGTTGGTCCCTTCTTAGTTTTCTTCCTTAACACCTTTAAGCTTTTTACTCCTTAGGTTAGGTTTTAGGAAGCTTCCGTAATATAGTTAAATAGGTATTAGATAACGTCCGAGTAGTTATAAATAAAGCGCCTATAGAAATTGGCAAAGCCTAGGAATACTTAAATATCCTAGTAGCTCTCTAGCTCTAGCTACTCCTAAATTATTTACACCTATATTAGGTCTATAACTATACCTATAGGCGTTACAATATAACACAGAAACTTAACCTGCTTAGTATTAAAGATATACTTTAACGCCTTAGCGTAGAGGCCCCAATTATCTAAACGTTCCAGCACTTCGCCGACGTATTACTCGTGTTAATCCTCATTTTTTAAGTAGATTAAGATATTATCTAAATAGATAACATACATACGGTCAACTAGTCCCCCTAAGGCTCTATAAATATACAATTGGAATATTATAGGCGTATTAGCTAGTCTAAAAGGCATTACTAGATACTTAAAGTGGCCGTATTAGGTCTTAAAAGCGGTCTTCTACTTATCCCCTTCTTTAATACAGAGCTTATAGTAGGCGTCTTATAGATTTAGCTTCGTAAAGATCTTCGCCCTAGATAGTCAATCCAGCATTTTACTAACTAGTAGTAGTAGGTAACGGTTTTTAATTGTAATCTTATTAAGACAGTAATAGTCTATATATAGCCTTATAGTTCTATCTAGTTTTAAAACAAAAAGGATTAGTACGCCTAACGGTGACTTACTAAGCTAAATCCACCCCTTTTCTAGTAACCCATTAAGGTACTCCTATAGAATCTTAAGCTCTTTACATAAGAGGTTATAAATAGGAAGATTCGGTAGTTATTTACCTTCTTTTAGATTAATTATATAATTATACTCCGAGTTTTATAGTAGGACTTTTACTCTCCTACCTAAAAATACCCTTAGTAAGTCCCTTAGGCCTACTAGAATATTTAATAAATTAGGGTTGTGTTTATCCTCCGCGTTATTATTAGGTAGGTTCTAAAGCTCCCTTAAGATGCTTACGGGCAGCGTTATACGCTATAGTGGTTACTTATATATAGTTGCCACTATACGTTATACCGTTTTATATAGTAGCTAGTAAAAGGTAGGGAAATCCTTAACGCAGCGCTTAAGATACCGTAGTATACTCTCCGCATATTGCTTAAGCCATAGTAACCCGTAATAGTTAAAGTATCTTATAAGATCCTCAAGATCGCCGCCTCCCTACAATATCTCCGCGACTTATCCAGCAGTTCCCTATAGGGTCTCCATTATAAAGGGGTTATTACCTATACTAAGCTTTATACCTATCTTGCTATTAAATAGGGGTTAGATTTAATACTCCTTTATATTAGCGACTCAGTCAATCGAGACATTAGCACGGCAAAAGGGTCGCGTAAGCCTGTACGATTGGATTGTCTATAAACGAGAATCTAAAGCTAGGAGAAGAAGAGCAGCGCCGCTCGATGTTATATAAGATCTTCGCGTCACGTGACCGCAATATGCGGCAATCTGTGGCAACTTGCCAGTGCGAAAATCTGCTAAGTTCTACCAACCGAGTTCTACCAGTGCCGTAACATTACCCCCCCCTTTAGTAAAGCCTGCCCTTAGGCTTTATATATCCGTATTACTCCTATAGGGCGTTCTTATCTTTATGTTCTTCCGGTAGCTTATTATCTTCGCTATACTAGCACTCTATTCACTCGTCTAGGTACTTTAGGGGTCCTAGTTTATTAGGGTAACGGCTATAGAATTCTTAAAGCTTATGGGGACTGCTAATAAATATCTATATAGGGTACCAGGTAGGGTCTGGGTCATAGCCTTTCCAACTAACGCAGTACTTTAGCGTTTTCCTTACTAGTTTACAGGCCAGTACTTCTTTAATCTCCCATTCGTTGTCGCCACTAACTTAAATTAATAGGGGAGGTTCGTTCTTTTGTCTAGGTAATGGGTTATTTATAGCTTTCCGTAGCTTATCCGGCGAGAAAATGGGGTAAACCTTAATTAAATCTGGGAGCTTTACTTTGTACGAGTTACCTATCTTCTTAAGGACCTTATATAGTTCCGCTATCTAATAGTCTAGCTTATAGCTAGGCCGTTCCGTTTTCTAGTTCTTTATTATAACCTAGACTATATTACCTACGGTAAAGTCGGGTTCGCGCCTATACTTATTTGCCTGCTATACTATTAATTTCTAGGCCCTTTCTAGATGTATATGGGCTACTGTCCAGGCTTCCTCTAAGCGCTTAGCGTACTACTGGGCTTCCTTATAAGACAGTTTCTCGCGTACGGTCTATGGTCCTTCTAGCCTATCCCAGTTAAAGCTTATCTAGGGTAAATACCCCATTTCTAGTTAGATAGGTGCAAATCCCGTAGAGTTATAGGGTAGGGTCGCCTGGGCGTAGTCTATTAGGGGTAGTAGTTTGCCCCAGTTGTTCTAGAAGTAGTTAATAAAAGCCCGAAGTCTCTAATCCAAATATTAATTTACAATCTCCGTCTGGCCGTTTGTCTGGGGGTAGTATACTATAAAGAGCTTTAGCCTAATACCTAGGATCCGGGTAAATTCGTTTTAGAAGGCTGATATAAATTATGGGCTATAATCGGATACTATAGTATTTAGTGGTCCGTAAATGCGGTAGATGTAATAGATATATAGTTGGGCCGCCTCCTTAGCATTAATATTCTTATAGTAGGGGATTAAGAACGGGCGCTTACCAAAGCGGTTAATTAGAATTATAACCATATCATATCCGTCGCGGTCTATAAGTAGCTTATAAAAGTCTATAGAGATATGCTGCTAGGGGCGGTTAGGTATCGGGAGAGGTTTTAAGAGTCCTGGGGTCTTATCTTGTAGAATTATGGACCTATGGTAGTCGTTGCAGTTCCATACGTAACGGTTAATATCTATAACTATTTTGGGCCAGTAGTAACGGTCACTAATAATCTTGCGGGTCTTATTTTTTCTAGGGTGGGCCGTAGAGACCTGGGTATGTGCTTCGGTAATAAGCCAGGTTTATAAGTTCCGTTTCTCTGCTACTACTAGCCGTTCTTAGTGCTTAAGTAGTCCATTTTTAAGGGACCATGGGCTAGTAATATCCTTTACCTTTTTACGGTATTCCTGTAGAGAAGGGTCCGTATAGTTTACTTGCAGTAGTTTATTAATAAGGTTAAATTCCATAGGGTTAATGGGACATATCTCGGCGCTTAAAGATTTAGTACTTAGTTCTTCCTATATCTGGGGGTTAAGGTGCTCTAGTTATAGTAGCATCTAAGTTCGTAATAAGATCTTCGCGGCTATCTAGTTATTTAGGTCTTGTTTACGTCTTATAAGAGCGTCCGCACGGTTAGTGGCGCCTGGCCTATATATAATTAGGAAGTTAAACTAGGATAGAACGTCTGCCTAGCGCGCTTACCGGGCCGTAAGGGCCTTAGTTATTATAAAGTATTCTAGGGCCTTATAATCCGAAACTACCTAGATAGGCTTAGGGGTCCCTTCTAGCTATACTCGCCAGTGCTAAAAGCTAGAGATAATAGCCAACATTTCTTTATTGTAGATTGGGTAGTTTAGCTTAGCATCTATTATAGTCTTTAAGTAGTAAGCAATAGGGTGCTATTTTCCATCTGTCTACTTTTAGGAATAAACGCTAGTAATAACACTATCTAAGGCATCCATTTCTAGTATTGAGGGCCGTTCTAGGTTAAAGTGGCTAAGTAAGGGAGCGAAGACCAGTCGTTTCTTAAGCTTATTAAAAGCCTACTTACATGCGGTGTCAAAGTGGAAGGGCCGGTCCTTTATGGTAAGGCGGCTAAGGGGCTAAGTAATCCTGCTGTAGTTCTTAATAAAGCGTTAATAGAAGTTATAGAAGCCTAAGAATAACTATATCCCTTTTACGGTCCGTAGTAGTTCCCACTAATTAATTACGGCCGTCTTTTCCGGGTTAGCCTTAATTCCGTCCGTACTAATAATAAACCCTAGGTACTTTATACACTTTATACTAAATTCTAACTTCTTAATATTGGCCTAGAGGCTAGCCTTATAGAGTTATTATAGGACCTTATAGACGTGCTCCTTGTGTTCTAACTTATTTTTAGAGTAAATTATAATATTATCCAGGTAGGCCGTGTAGAAGTTATTGAGGTAGTTAAAGAGTACATTGTTTATATATCGTTAGTACGTAGCTAGTCCGTTAGTTAGTCTAAAAGAAAGTACATTATATTTATATAATCTATATTAAGTCCGAAATATAGTAAAATCCATAGATCTAGGGTTTATTTTGATTTAGTGGAAACCTAACGGATATTAAGCTTTATAAATACCTTAGCTCTATTTATTTGGGCTAGTGTCTTATTAAGTAGGGGCAGCGGATAACGGTCTTTGTGGGTTATATTGTTAAGCTTATAGTAGTTAATGTAGAAATGAAGTCCTCTGTTTAGCTTTTTTATAAAGAGAATAGGGGAGGCAAATAGGGCCTAGCTAGGCTTAATAAACCCCTTTGCCAGGTTATTAATAAGGTACTACTTAGTAGCCTATAACTTGGCAATGGATTGTTTACGGAGGGGGGTATAGCTAAGAGCGTTTTCCTTATCTGACTTAATCTCGATCTTATGGTCGTATAGTTAGTATAATAGAAGTATATTGGATACTGCCTTAGAGAATACGTCCTTAAACTTTCGGTATTAATAGGGTAGTTTCTATTCTACTAGCTCCTTGTCCATAAGCTCGCTTTCCTTTTCCTTAAGTATTTAGTTAATTTCGTATAAGCTAGTTATAAAAGCAATAGTGTTAAGCTAAACTAAGTTCCGGTAGAATCCTACGGCGCTAATAGAGTAGATATTAACTAGTAGGAGGTCCGCAGGTTTCCTTACAGCCGTTTACCGGACCATATTTTGCGGTTTAGGGTTTATGATCTTTCTTAGCTCCTATTCTATCTTCCGCAAGTTATTCCTTCGGTCTATCAGTTTAGTATAGCGTCTAATATTCCTTGCTATTCTTTATGGCTATATAGGGCCTAAGCTCTCTATAGGGGGCTTTTTTAGGTTATTACTAACTTTCTAGGTCTTTAATGCGGGTAGCGTGATATAGGTAGTCTAGGGGCGGCGTAGTATACGGATCCGTTGCGAATTAAGCTATACGTCTTTCTTAAAGGCCTAGTCCCTACGTATAGCATTAGCCTAGTAAATAGTATTAATCTAGGGCCGTACGAGATTTTCTATTATAATGCTGATTTCTTTTATAAAGGAAGGAGTTAGGGGTAGGGTTTTGGGCCAGATAAGCCGCTTACTCCGTATATCTAGCTGTAAGCCTAAATAGGCTGGCTATTTTCTCCCTAAGATTATATTATAGCTTCCTAGGTCCGTAATAAGGAAGGGGATATTATACTACCTTTATCCGTTAATATAAAGGTAAATTCGTAATATAGTTGTAATAGGTGGTCCTACCTATCCGTTATACCCACGAATAGGAATTAGCTTAGGCAGTTCTTCTAAAGGCGTATTTAAAAAGTCAGCTAGTTTTACAGCGCACTTTATATTAATTAAGGTAAAGGTATTTGCTCCTAAGTTAGCTAAAATAGAGGTTAAAACTTAATATCTATTACGGAATAAAGTATAAGGGATAGTGCAGCTTTTTTTTACTAACTAGCCAACCCAGATTAATATGTGATATATCAATTCCTTTTAACCCTAGGGAGGAGTCTTCCCCTAAGGTTCCTCTTTTTCCAACTCTGTGCTATCTTCCTAAATTAATAGGACCTCGTTTATCTTTACCTTTATTAGGTAGTTCCTTATAGGGTAGCTAGGTTAACCGCATAAGAAGTAAGCTTCTTAATTGCTAAGGGCCTATATATAGGGGTCGCTATATATAAGCCGGGTATACACCGGACCTATAGCAGGGGTAGCTGCGCGGCTAGCTGCTAGGTTAACTATAGGCTAAGCGGCCGGTGCTATAGGGGTTGCCGATTGTGCTGGGGCACTATGGGCCGTTTTCGCAGTACTTATGGCCTAGTTTACGAGGTTTCTAGTTTTTAGCCGATCGGCGCGTGCCTTAATTTAATAGAGGCCTTGGTTAATAGCTAGGCAATAGTCCGTAAGTTCTTTTAACGTCTATACTGTAGTATAATGTAACCGACTACCGACACTGCGTTGAGACACAAGATCACCGCTTGGAAGGCTCCGAGATGGCGTTAACGCCACCCAATATAGTGGTTGCAGATCAATATTGGTGGCAGATTACCGTTCCCATTTCAGCTATCTATTACCCCATCACTTCTACCTTCTTCGTGTATATATAGAGCCTCTAGAGCTACATTCACAATCAAGTCGTTCATTCAATCCTTCACACTGCAAAGCTTACATATAAGCTAGTAATACGGCCCGTTATAGGTCTAGGGTAAGCTTATCGAAGAGGTCTGGCAGCAGGTCTTCTTAGGGGATCTAGGCCTGTCCGGCTAGGTATAAAAAGCGGGTCTAAAAGGCTGAAAAGGTCTCCGCTGTTTTTATGTTTAGACTTTTATAGCTAAGGCGGGCGTTCTATACCCTAAAAGGGTCCTTATAGATAGAAGACAGGTAGTTAATTATTTCTTCCTCTAAGACAAAAGGGTCTGCTAAGTCTGCAGTATATCGCGGGCGTAAATGCATCTAGGCGTCTCCGCCAGTACGGCTAAAGACGTAGGCCATCTTGGCTTAGGGAGTAGAAAAGTAGTCAGCATTAACTTCGAGCTTGTCCCGTAATTAAAACTTCCAGTTATTAAATATCGGGTCTATTCCATCCGTAAGTAGCGGGGGATCCGCGACCTTTACTAACCGCTTCGGTGCTATATAGGCCTTAGTAGATCTACTAAGGCGCTAGGATAGGGCCTAAAGGACTATAGTAAGTCTTTAGTTGTCTAATAATAACTTATTATTAGATATAGGGGTATTTCTAGCTTTAAGTAGCTCTCGTAGTTATTTAATTTTGGTATTAGCTGCCGTAAGCTCCGCCTAGGGGGTTAAAACATTAATTGTTTCTTCGCCTAAGGTATTTAAGGGTCCTACAGCTACTTTACCTGCCGCTGTGTTTCGTGGCATAGTGGTAGGGGTGTTAGGTAATTCCGGGTAATTTCTTTAGGGGTTCTAGTCTATGCGTGTCTTATAGGTCCTTTCCTTAGGGTTCTATTCTTTTCCTTAGGGTCTTATTCTGTGTTCTTATCCTATTTATAGTCTTATAGATATATTTAAGTTCCTTCTCAGGAAGAGAGAGTAAAAGGAGCTTTAGATAATGTTAGCGACTCAGTTAATCAAGACATTAGCACGGTAAAAGGGTCGCGCAAGCCTGTACAATTGGATTGTCTATAAACGAGAATCTAAAGCTAGGAGAAGAAGAGCAGCGCCGCTCGATATTATATAAGATCTTCGTGTCACGTGACCGCAATATGCGGCAATCTGTGGCAACTTGCCAGTGTGAAGATCTGCCAAGTTCTGCCAACCGAGTTCTGCTAGTGCCGTAATACTTTAGATATAGAGCATACACTATTTCGCCTAGGGCTATATTCTCTAGGATATTCTTTAGGCTTATTAGTAATATACGCCCTTCTAAATCTTTATCATTTCACTATTTAAAGGCTCTAGTCTTAAAGCGTATTTTAGGATCTATTTCCGCCAGCTAAGGGTATCTAAGGATAAGGTTATAACCTATAAAGTTAGCCGCCTAAAAGGGTTGCGGGCTAACCACCTTAGTGCGGTTATATATGTCGACCACTAATACTATAAGCTTATAGGTACTATATAGCTTAATCTAATACTTATCTAAGAAGCCTATAATAGGTTTCCGCCACCTTTATAATAGGATAAGTTTATACTCTTTTACCAAATTATATTATATAAGATTAATTTCGGCGCCACTATCGTATAGTGCTTAGAACTGTTATACCTTACCTATAGAGAGTATTATTTCCAGCTTAATAGTAATATAAAGAGTCTCTCCTTCTGTATCTTGCCCTAGTTATAGCTAAAAAAGGTCTATAACTAAGGCTTTTCTTTTTTTAAATCGTTAGTACAGTTATCGCCTTACTTATTTTTCCAATAAAATCTACCTTTAGAGTTTTCTTTTAACTTCTTAAAGTATTCCTATAAAGGTGCCAAATAGGTATCGGGTTAACCCTAGGAGTCTTTCCCATTATTTAAGGTTCCTAACTTTAACCCTTTTAAAATTCTCATTAAGAACGGCTTTTTTAAAGCTTAGGTCTGCCCTATATTACTACTAAAGTGCCCACGCTTCTAGTAACCCCTTAGCTTCCTACTAGAAGAGGTCTAGTTCCTTACTATATATAACGGAACCTTGTAGCAGGAACTACGATAGGCTCGTTAATGGGCTAGGTGTATAGGAAATGCAAGTATAAAAGTCAACAACGTAATAACAACTGGTGGAGTGGTTGCCCAACAGATTAACTCTAATTGTATTCTAAGAATTACTACAAGGAAGGAACTATCTAGGTAGGGACTAAGGGTCCTTAAATACACAACCGTACTCTTATAAAATCCTTCTTATACGTAATATACGTGTTATACATATTATACATACGTTCCCTTTATACATTACGTACACTGCGTATAACATTATATAACTCGCTTATTATTCCTTATTATATAGTTCTACCGGCTCTATCCTAGACCGTGCCTATATTAACCAACTAGCTTTTTCTAACTCCTCTTCAAGTAGTTGTAATATTATACTTAAAGCGTCTATAACACCATCTCCCTCCTCTTTATTTTCGTCCTTAAAGATTCTAAATATCTTTAAGTTGTTTACTAGAGGTATAATATCCGTCTAATTAATTTGGTTAATATTATTACTTATTATATCTCCTAAGGTTTCTAAACCTCCTTCTTCTTCGTAAGCGCAATATTGTGCTCACACTATTGCTAGCATACTGTCGCTTAGTAAGATCATGCTATCTCCGTATTCTCGTTATACGAAAGAGGGGTTAGTTTACGTTACGTTAGCAAGTCCTTTCTCTTAGTAACCCTCTTCTTATTTAGAGTGCATTAAAGCAAATATTCGTTTGTCCTATAATGTTCGCTCTATCTCTAACGCTAAATATACGCGTCCTATTTTCCTTAATAGTCTTTAAGTTCCCTAAGTAACTTATTATAGGGTCTTACGTTTAGACTGCTGCTATAAAACTTAATAGTAAACTATTGTAGGCTTTTACTAAGCTTAAATGTTCCCGTAATGCGGAATAGAAGGCCCTAGATGCTCGCATTATAGCATTTACCCGTCTTCTTTATCTTAAGAAAGTGCGTAAGAAGGTCCATTTTAAGGAGTGGAAACTTATAGAATAAGGTCTATAGGAACTTAGTAATAAGAGAACTGGTTCTCTTCCTCTAAAGGAAACAACTCCGAGTAGTTTGGCAGTCGCTTTTCTTGGGTCCCCCTTAGGTGACTCGTTCTTTGGCGATCCTTTCTTATTAATATTACCTGACCTATTTTCTTCTAATACTCCTATACCTTTCCCATAGCGTTCTTTAGGTTCTCTAGTGGCTTCTAGGTAGTCTTATTATAGCCTATCCACTTTACTTTATACTATATTTTATTATTAACGTCCTTATAACTAACGATCTTTAAAACTTACTATTTATCTTCTTCTTGCCCTCTATACGTGTCTACCTCGTAGATTAGTAGCTTAATATTCCCGTATACTAGCTTTAGCATTATAATATGTTATATAGGGTAGATCTTCATTTTAGCTGGTAAATTCAACTTAAATATAACCGATAAAATTCTCTATATAATTTTGAAAGGTCCTAGTCTAACGTAGTCTAACTTCTTACTCGGTTATTAACTCTTAAAATTTTTATATAGTAGCCACACTTTATCTCCCTCCTTAAGATCTAGTCCCTTAGATCTCTTAGCGTTATAATATTTCTTCATTCTCTGCTATACTCCCTTAGCTATTTCCGTAAGGTTCTTATAAAGATTTATTAAAGTCTCCATTCTTTACTTGGCTATACTACTTATCTTTTTTACTTAATATGGCGATAATAATATTCTTGGCTCATATCCATAATTCGCCTTAAATAGTAACGTGCCCATCCCTTTTTGTGGTGTTGTATTATATGCAAACTATATAACTAGTAATAGCAATACCCAATTATTCTATACGTGATTAATATAGTGCTTTAGATACTGCTCTAGTGTCTAATTTAATCTTTCTATTTAACCGTCTGTCTGCGGATAATATGCGGTAAAAGTTGCTACTTAAACTCCTTGCTCCGCTAAGAATACCTCCTAGAATACTACTACAAATCTTAGATCTCTATCTGATATAATCTTGCTTAGTGCTCTATATCTTACGAATACTTCCTTAATATAGATTTTAGCGACATCTTCTGCTAATATCTCTTCTATATACGCTATAAAGTATCCCTACTTTATAAGCTTGTCTACTATTACTAAGATTACGTTATAATCTTATCCAGTAATAGGGTCTCTTAATTTTAGTAACTTAATAATAAAGTCCCATAATATAACCTCCTATAGTCTCTCTAGTATTTTAATAGGTTATAGCCCTCTATATGGCTTATACCTTATTAGTTTATTCCTCTAGCAATCTAAATATTCTCTTATAACCTTTTATGCTAGGTTCTAGATTCTATTAATAATATACTCCTCCTAGAGTCTTAACACTAAGCCTATGGCTCCATTGTGTCCTTAAGTTAGTCCTTTATAGAAATCTTCTATAAATTGCTCTGCTATACTTCTTAGGATATACTTCGCTTCTTGGTTTTCGTATATATCCGACTATAAATCTTCTAGCTATGCTTCTAGAATTCTTTGTGCCTAAAAGCTTTCTAGTATCTTATAAATCTTTTCTAACTTATTCTCTTAAGTTACTGTAATTTTTAGATAATTATACCTAATTAGTCTATCTATATCTTTTTATAGTAAAGCCCCTAATAGCTTCTCATTGTTCTATAGTTTAGCTTTTTAACTTAGAGCATCTGCTCTTGTATTATCTGTACCCTTAGTATACTAGATCTTAAAATGGTATTCTATAAGCATCTCTGCCCATCTAACCTATCTTTAATTAAGTTCCTTTATTATTAGGAATTCCGTTAGGTTTTTATAGTCCGTTTTAACTATAAATGGGTTCTTTATACCTTATAAGAATACTCTCTATTCCTTTAATGCTGTAACTATACCTAACAACTCCTTATTATAGATATTATAGTTTAACTCTAGTAGTGTTATCTTTCGACTATAGTATACCACTGGATGCCAACTATCTAAATGCTTTTATATAAAGTATACTCCTAGTATAAAGTCTAATGCATTTATTTTTATAACCGTCTCTAGACCTAGTTAATAGATTTTAAGAACTAGCTCCTAGGTAAACAACCTCTTAACTTCCTTAAATAGTTCTTATTACTCCTTTCCCTATACCTATAGTTCTTCTTTCTTCATTAACCGCGTAAATAGCTTAATATTCTTTAACTATTGCGCTATAAACCTTCTACAGTAGTTGCAAAACCCTAGAAATAATCTCAACTATATAATATTCTCTAGTTCCTACCAATTCACTATAGCCTCGATCTTCTTTAGATCTATACTAAGTTAGCCTAGTTTAATAATAAATTTAACGAAATCGGTCTTCCTAGTGAAGAACTCGCATTTCTTAATTGCTACTAGCATCTATTCTTCC
>Ga0307515_10012795_pt1 | contig 15747 bp, 3 predicted proteins | sample 17_EM_MG_FD_194513 | JGI IMG/M metagenome (GOLD analysis project Ga0307515, IMG submission 194513) | Populus trichocarpa ectomycorrhiza microbial communities from riparian zone in the Pacific Northwest, United States - 17_EM | ecosystem: Host-associated > Plants > Roots > Unclassified | place... | reverse complement strand
CTGAATTATATACTACTATAATAGGAGATCCTTAAGCGGAATTATAACAATCCTATAGGCGGCCACTATAGTTTTAACCGTACTTTTAAGGTAATCGCGCGAAAGTATACTTAGAACGGCCTTACCTAGGACCTCTATAAATACCTAGATAATTATAATACCTACTAACGCTCTAAATCGCGCCGCTATAAACCCTATAGTAAGCTATAGCCTCTTTAGGTCCCCACTTAAGCCTAGCGGCATTATTTACTTAACTTTATTATAGATCTTCTAGAGTCTAAGACTCCTAATAGCGTAGAGTATAACTCCGTCCTTATTCTTATAGACCATTTTATAAAGCTAGTACTCTACTATCTAGTGCGTAAGATAATTAATACTACACAACTCGTAAAACTCTTATTTAGAGTCTTTACGCAAATAGGACCTCTAAATAATAACGTCTTTAATAGGGGTAGTATATTTATAAGCAAGTACTAAAGCACTATATACTACTATCTCCGCGTTTAATATAAACTTAGCACCGTATTTTACCTATAGATAGATAGTTAAACAAAGCGTTAGAACTAGGAGCTTAAGGTATACCTACGCATATTTACGAACTAGGAATAGTCTAATTAGGCCTCCCTACTTAAAGAAGCAGCCTTTACCTATAACTCTAAGGTCTATGCCATAATAAAGCGTTCCCCTATTAAGCTTGCCTATAGCTAGCTACTAAACATCTTAGATAGAGTCCTGGATAGCGTCTAAGACGCTAAGCAAGGTGGGGAGGAGTCTAAGTTAATAAATATCCAACTCGTAAAGACGTATTTATAACGCCTACGCCTTATATATAAGGCAGTGGCGGCGTTAATAATATATACCTAAAAGCCTTAGGTAAAATACTACAATTGTTACCACCTAGCTAAGCACTTTGCCGTTAGTAAACGAGTCCTTCTTTCCTCTAAAAACATTTGCACAAAACGTCCCTACAAAAAGCTTAACTATAAGTTTATAGGACCGTTTTAGATCCTAGAGCGCGTAGGGCAGTAAGTATATAAGCTAGAGCTTCTACCTATTATAGTATAGCTCTACCTAGTCTTCTATATCTCTCTACTAGAGCCTTATAGGTTACACCCTAGGTTTTAACCCCTAGCAGTAAAAGAGCTTAAGGAAGGCAGCTAGGAAGTAGAAGCAATTATCGCCCACTAAGATTGTACTAGATAACTATAGTACCTTATTAAATAGCTAAGATGGCTAAATAAGTATAATAAATAAAAATACAAGACAGAACTTAAGAATTATTAATAATTATTAAATAAGTACCGTAAGTGGAACACCCTAGCCTTACAGCTAAAGCGTAGGCGAAAAGTAAGCGCTACTATTAAAATATAACCTGCATTAAAGCGAAGCAGAGGATGTCTTAAGGGATTAAAGAATAAGTAACAATTGCTATAAGAACTGCGGCGTATATATAGGGTGAAGTTTTAATTTATTAATATCCTATATAAGCCGCACTTTAATATAACCTAGTGATGCTAGTGACTTATAGGCGAGGTTACGGCGTATACTAGCAATAAAGCTTAATTTAAAAAGCACCCTTCCTAGACCTAGTCCGTTACTCTATACTAGCTAAGCAGATTGTTTATATATTAGAGAATATGCCTATTTATAACTGGGGTCTATTTAACTGGGGTCTACGACCTACTAGTAACCCGCTAGTAGTAACCTATACTAATAACTTACACTATTCTATATATATACTATATAAATAACGCGTAAGGCTAAAGTATAGGTTAGTAGTAGATTTAATGGGTATATAGCCTTGCCGTCCTAAACCTAGCTATATATAAGTAACCTATAACCTACCTATAAAGTATATATAGTACTACGCCGGTATAGTATAAGGCTAAAGCAGGGTTAGCGGCGGATTTAATAGGTATATAGCCTTATTATCTATAAATCTAAATAACCTATAACCAATCTACAAGGTACTAGCGACCTACCTATATAAGTAAGCTTTTAGAATATTTCTAGTCTACTAAATTTAGGTAACGGTATTAAGCTCTATTAGCTCTACCTGCTAAATAAACTAATTAGGATTTTCTATACTAGGTATATAAAATCGCTACTAGCTCGGTTAAATACGGGGGAGTCTTAGTAAGGTAAATCTAACTAATTAGACAACTTTAACCGCTAGTCAAAGTTCCTTAATATCTTCGCGCCGCGTATATATACTACCCGTCTCTCTATACGCAAAATTAAAACGCTCTTTCCCCTCTAAATTTTTTCCTTACTAAGGTATAGGGTTTTATTAAGGCTTAAGCATATAAAGAATTAGGGACAACTCTTTTTAAAGGGGGGGGGCATTATTAGGTAAAACCTAAGTAGATAGTTAAGGTATAGGCGATCCTAAAGCAACCTAGGGGTGACTTGCCCGTAAGGCACGTGCGCTGCACATGCCTAGGGAAAACCCTTCCTACCTCGCACACAGACTCCTCCTTTTCCCTTAAGGATTCGTCTCTATCTATACAATATACCCTATTATTCTATTATTGGACTCCCTATCTATATCCTTACCTCACACTTATAGATAGAAGAAGTACCTTTATCTATTAATTATAATTTTAGGAGATCTAATAGCCTATAGAGGAGGAATTATTAACCTTAAAATAGGACCTGTTTAGATAACTATTAAAGGAAGATAAATTAAAAGGTTTTTTAATATCCTACTATTAGGACAGTATAAGGTAGTATTAAAAATGCCTTAATTATAGGAGTATAATCTAAATATTAATTAGGTTATAGGTTAAGTTAATATTAGAGATACTTAATAACGTAAAAGGCGTATAATAACTAAGTTAGTATAGTACTAAGTTAGAGCGATATATAAGGAAACTAAGAAAGGGTTATCCTATATACTAAAAAGATATTATAAATATAGTAAGAAACTATAAAGCCTAAAAAGTAAAAAGCTATTAGAGTATATAGTGTAAAACTATAAATTAAAATTAAAACTAGAAATAAGTCTAAATTTCTTTCTAATTTATAAGCTAACTAAAGAAGAGTTAAGAGCACTTAAAGAGTTTATCTAAGAAAACCTATAAAAGGGATATATTAGACTATTGTAGTTATTAGCAGAATATCTAGTACTATTCGTGTTAAAGAAAAATGGATAACTTAGGCTATATATTAACTATAAATAGTTAAATAATATTGCTAAAAAGGATAGGTATTCTTTACCCTTAATTAGCAAAATCTAGGATTAAATAGATAATGCGTAAATCTTTATAAAGATAGATCTAAGATGGGCGTATTATTAGATTAGAATTAAGGAAGGACTATATAAGCCATTAGTTATGTAATTTAAACTTATAAACGTACTAGTAATATTCTAAAAGCGAATTAATAGTATATTAGAAAAACACCTTAATAAGTTTATTATAGTATACCTTAATATTATTATTATCTACTTAATAACTAAGGAAGAATATAAAGAATACGTTAAATAGGTTTTAAAGAGACAATAGAAAGAATAAATGCTAATAGTATGGTGGTGTAGATTGGACGTCGCTTACTATCTTAGCATTTTCCTATATTTATAGAGCCTTTGGCTTCCTTCCTTCTTTCCTCTATTATATTTATATATTACGACCTTACCAGTTACCGGAAATACACTCTTTTCTTTATTTCTTACTGACTGACTAACTGACTAACTGACTGACCGACTAACCGACTAACCGACTAACCGACTAACCGACAGACAGACAGCACTGTGACTTTCCTATCTTAGAGAGATCGTACCCTCCCACAATAGCAATTAAGAAATATAAGTTCTTTACTAGAAAGGCAGATTTTATTAAATTTATTATTAAACTAGGTTATATTAGTATAGACTTAAAAAAAATTAAAAAATTTAAGCTATAGTAAGTTAGTAACAACGAGAAAATATAACGCAGTTAAGGTTATTTTTAGGGGTTTGTAACTACTATAAGAGGTTTATAGCACAACAGTTAAAGAATATTAAACCCTTTACTAGGCTTATAAAGAAAGAGAAACTATAGGTTTAGGGAAGTAAGTAAAAGAAGTTATTTACCTAGGAATTAATCTTTAAAATCTATTAACTAGGATTAGAGACAGTTATAGAAATAAACGTATTAGACTTTATATTAGGAGTATACTTATTATAGAAATATAAGAATATATAGCATCTAGTAGCATATTATAGTTAGAAGATAGCACTACTAAAGTTAAACTATAATATCTATAATAAGGAGTTATTAGGTATATTTATAGTACTTAAGAAATAGAGAGCATTCTTACAAGGTATAGATAAACTATTTATAGTTAAGATAGATTATAAGAACCTAACGGGGTTCTTAATAATAAAAGAACTTAATTAAATATAGGTTAGATATGTAGAGATACTTACTAAATACTATTTTAAGATTTAGTATACTAAAGAAACTAAAAATATAAGGGTAGACGCACTAAGTAGAAAGGCTAAACTATAGAATAATAAGAAACTATTGGGAGTAATACTATATAGAAATAGTAATAGATTAATTAGGTATAATTATCCTAAGATTATAGTAACTTAAGAATATAAGCTATTAAAAAGTAATTAGACTAGAAGAATTTAAGAGGCGTAATTTAAAGACTTAGAAACGAACTAGTATAAGTAGAGAATAAATATATGCATCCTAAGGGGAATAGTAAAGGAGTTTATTAAAGATTTTTATAGGGGAATAATATAAGAACATAATAGAGTAATAGGCTTAGTATTAAGACTTTAAAAGGAATATATTATTTATAAAATCTAGGGCTTAGTAAGAAAAGTTATAAAGGAGTGTTTAAATTACTAAAGAAATAAGCTAATAAGGCATAAGCTATACGGGAAGCTACAGCCTATTAAGACACTAAAAAGACTATAGGAAGTTATATTGTGGGACTTTATTATAAAGTTACTAAAGTTAAAAGATCCTATTACTGGATAGGAGTATAACGTAATCCTTATAATAGTAGATAAGTTAACTAAATAGGGCTACTTTATAGTATATATAGAAGAAATCTTAGCAGAAGATATCGCTAAAATCTATATTAAAGAAGTATTCGTAAAATAGAGATCTAAGATTTATAGCAGCATTTTAGGAGGTATTCTTAGCAGAATAGGGGGTTAAAGCAGTAACTTCTACCGCGTATTATCCGCAGATAGATAAATAAATAAAAAGGTTAAATTAGACACTAGAGCAGTATCTAAGATATTATATTAATTATGTATAGAATAATTAGGTATTGTTATTACTAGTTATATAGTTTATATATAATATAATACTATAGGAAGGTATAGAGATATTACTATTTTAGGCGAATTATAGGTATAAGCCTAGAATATTGTTATTATTAAAATAAGTAAAGAAAATAAGTAGTATAGTAAAAGAAAAAATAGAGACTCTAATAAATCTTTATAAGGACCTCTATTTTATAGCAAAAAAATATTATAAAAGAAGATAAAAAGGTACTATAATGCTAAAAGATCTAAAGGACTATATCTAAAGGAGGGGGATAAAGTATAGCTATTATATAAAAATTTTACGAGTTAATAACTAAGTAAGAAGTTAGACTACGTTAGACTAGGACTATTTAAAATCGTAGCTAAGATTTTAGAAGTTATATATAGACTTAACTTACTAGCGAAGATAAAGATTTACCTAGTATAGTATATCGCGATACTAGAGCTAGCGTATAGAGATATAAAGCTACTAGTTTATAAAGTAGATACGTATAGAGGGCAAGAAGAAGATAAATAGTAAGTTTTAAAGATTATTAGTTATAAGGACATTAATAATAAAATATAGTATAAAGTAAAGTAGATAGGCTATAATAAGACTACCTAGAAACTATTAAAAAAAACTTTAAGATCACTATAGAAAAGGAATAGGAGTATTAAAAGAGAATAGGTTAGGTAATATTAAGAAGAAGCTAAAAATAAAGGGATTAGTTAAGGGTAATAGACGAGCTAGATTATTTAAAGGATCTACTACTAGTATATTAGTTATTTCCGCCTTATCTTAATTAGAATCTATATAATTATAGTATATAGTATACTAAACGCGTAGTTATACGTTTAGTGCACTAACTACTTATTTATAAAGTGCTGACTAATTAGGGGGGATGCGCGTTAGTATATAGACTACGTAGTCTACCTTAATAGAATCGATAGTTACCACTATCTAAAAGTGTTTGTATCAACTTAATGATACAATTGAGTTATATCCAGGGGCATGAAATACGTATAGTATCGTATACTCTTTTAGATGGTAGTGACTGTCGATTGTATTAAAGCAGACTACGTGGTCTATATACTAATGCGTCCCTCCCCCTTTAATTAGTTAGTGCTTTAGAAGTGTACTAGATATATAAGCGGGTAGTTAATGCACTTAACGCGTAAACGCGTAGTTGGTGTACCAAACGCGTAAGCACGCGGTTAGTACAATAGGTGCTATAATTATATATTGGCGGTACTTAAAAAATAGAACTACTTATATATAGTCTCCGTAATCGCTTTAATAAAACCATAAAATATAAAGGAAAATATATAGGAAATCTCCCCCGAGGTGCTATCTAGACTGCCTTCCAAATGGTATTTTAAGCTGGCCGTAAGTTAGATCTTAAGGGCCGCTAAGGCGCTAGTGCTAAGCGAGCTAATGGCGATTTTCTATCCCGGGGATGGAAAATCGTAATTAGTTAATTTAACCACCCTATAGAATTCGGCAGGTTATGTAAGTCTACTAAGTTCCACCGTAGCTTTTCCACTATTTTCTACCTATACCGTAATATGGGCAATTTTGCGGCAATTTAGGGCAATCTACCTATGCTAATTATTTAATAGCTTACGGTCCGTAGAATGGACCATACAATAAACCATACGGCCTTCTAACGGGCCGTAGACGTACCGTAGGTACTCTATTAGTCTCGTTTTACCTATTTTATAACTTTTAGATTAAGCTTATTTATATTAATTAGGGTTTTAAGGGCTTAATACGGCTTAACCTTAATTATAGCATCTACTAAGTTGTTTTCGCCGCTAATCTATTTAACCTCCGTAATTTCATGTCGTTCGTAGGCCTGATATAAGCATATTAGGTTAACTATAAGCCTTTTTTCTTATATTATACCTAGTTTAACTAGGCAGTTATAGAGGGACTTTAAATTAGTGTATAAAACTAGGGGTAACTACTCTAGTTGTAGAATCTTCTAGACCGTTAATTTAATTGCGGCTACTATATTAAAGCTATAAGCTAGTATATATAGTTTAGAAGCTAGTATACTGCGGGTTACTTATTTACACTTAATTAAAGACTAATATAGTATATTTACGTCCTAATTATAGTCCGTAAGTATAATTACAAAGCCAATTTATAATAATAGGTCTTCGTTATTAGCAAAGGAGACGTCTATAAATGCTAGTAAGCTAAAGGAACTTAGGTCTAGTAGTATAAAAGTAAGTCCCCTTACTGCATTTTTAATTTGCCACTAAATACGCTTATTAAGCTGCTTAATATTTTCCTCTTATAGGTCTATTACCTGGGCTGTAAAGGATAAATTATAGACAGATTTAGGTTAACAGACTATAGCAATATAGGCGCCTCTTGTACGCTGTGTAACGTATTAGTCCTTTATATTTATAGTTTTACGGGTCTCTTTGCGGGAGCTAGTAAGGTCCGTAGGCTTTACTATAATAAGCTTTAGGTTTTAAGCCTAGCGTTTCTAAGTTAGCTTAATTAGGTTGCCCTTTTATATAATTAGGCCTCTATTAAACTTAATTAAATTCTACTTAGTTAACTACTCTTACAGCTTTGCTAAGAACTTAGCCTTTTATAGTTTAGTTTCTTTAGCATCCGTAAAGGTCTAGTCTGCTAGGAATAGGGTATTATCTATTTAAAGTCTAATAATACTAAGGCCGTTTAATAGGCTATATAGGAGGCAGGGGTCGTAGGTTAACTATTCCATTTTAAGTTTACTAACGTAGTGCTAGTAGTATATCTTAAACTAATGGTTTCCGGCTTCTAGTACTCTGTAAAGAGGTTTTATAACCCATAAAATTGTTCCTAGTTATAGGTTAAGCTCGCGGGGTAGTCGTATAAAGATGTCCCTACTTAGGTAGGTATTAGACTATATATAGGCTTGCGAGATATCCCGTAAGTAGAGGGCTACAGATTTAGTTTGCTGTAGCCCCGGCGTAAGTATAAGTATAATCCATTAGCTAACTTATTAAATTATAGGCAATTGCGTAAGGACTAAGTCCTTTCCTTAGTTATTATAGGCTTATATAATAAGCCTTAATTTTTTAAAAGCTTTATTAGTACTAGGGTACTTAATTTTATTAATAAAGCGTAAGTTAAATATATAAACGCCTTACGGAACATCTCTCTCTATTATAACCGTAAAGACGCCCTTTTTAAGTAATCCGTTAATCTCTTTACGTTATAAGTCCGTAAAAGGGGTTTTCTATACTAGAACTAATATATCTATAGGCGGAGATTACCTTACGGATATTCCTACGGAGGTTAAGTAATTCTTTATTATAGGGTTCTTAGTTATAGGGTACTTTTAGGGGCATCCTCAACCGCGCTTTATGGCCGGTTTAATAAGTTTCTAGGGGACTTCCAAAGTAGGTAGGGGTGCTTTTAGTTTATCTAGTTTAGCGGGTGCTTCTAGTTTATCTAGTTTAACGGCATAGGTATTTTTAGACTAAAAGTAAGGTTTTACGGACGTGCTTCTAAAGTTAGTTAGTCTGCTAGGAAGTTATACTGTGGGAGGGTACGACCACTCTCAGATAGGAAAGTCACAGTGCTGTCTGTCTGTCTGTCGGTCGGTCGGTCGGTCGGTCGGTCGGTCGGTCGTCAGTCGTAATCAATCAGTAGGAAAGCAGTCAGTAAGAAGAAAGGAAAGAATGTATTCCGGTAGGTCGTGATGTCGAGAGAAGGAGAGAAGCCGAAGGCTCGATATATACAGGAAAATGCCAAGGCACTAAGTAGTGGCCCATTTTACCTCACCACATACCTCCCCCACCAAGAACGTTGTCCCCTAATGTTCTATACTATAGAAGAATAGCCAAACGAAGGTAAAGCAAAAGCAGAATAGAAAAAGGAAAGCACACCCCTAAAAGAACTCAGATAACCCTATCCTCAGCTCTCCTATAGAACTGTTCTGCAGTGCCCCTCTATTACCTATAGCTAAGATCCAACCTAGCAACTAGGACAGCAGTAAACTAGAAACAATAACGGTAGCAGTAACAGTAGTAACAGCAGTAGTAGCAGTAACAGCAGCAACAGTAACGGTAGTAGCAATAGTAATACGGCAGACAGTCAGCGCGGTAGAATACTTGGTAGAAGAATTCGGTAACAGTTAGTAAACAGTAGGACATCTAGCAGCAGAACTTTTAGTAGCAGAAATCTCGGTAGCGGCAGACGGTCGGTAGCAGTCAGTCGGTAGCAGTCAGTTAGTAGCAGTTAGTGAGAACGGTAGCAGTAGAACAATTGGAATAATAGAACGGAACAGTCGGAATAGTAATAGCAGTAGTAGTAGCGGTAGAACAGCTGGTCGGCAGCAGTAAAACAGATCGGTTGGAATAGCAGTATAGAACGGCATGACAGACCTAGCAGATTTAGCAGTAAATAGACCTAGCAGCGGTACAGATCTAGGACGGTAGAGACAGCAGTCGGTTAAGACAGTAAGGACGAAATAGCTGGACGGAATAGCTGCAGCAGCGGCGGTGGTAGGACAGTCAATCAAGGTAGCAGAGGCTCTGGATTGACTCGATCGTTCCGCTGCCGTTTAATATTAAAACTCCGCATCTAGCTCTGTATCGGTCTGCATCGTACGCAGCTTCTCAATTAAGGCTCTGTCGGTGGCTTTGCATCAGGTCCTGCATCATCAGGCTTTACGTCCGCATCGTTCTGCATCTAGCTGTGCATCAGGCTGTGCATCAGTAGCTCTGCATTGCATACTCTGCGTGCGTGTCTGTGTGCCTGCTTTGACTGCTGGCCGAAGACTGTCTAATCGGTCGACGACGACATGCTGCAACTGATCGTTCGGTCGTTCGATTAAGGTAGAAAGTCGGCCCGGTCGAAGGCCCTGATTGTCCTAATTTGAATGCGGAGACAGCGTTCAGCTAATCGAGATTTGATGAGGTCCTAGCTTGACTCAAGGTGTCTTCTGCTGCATGTACGACTGGGGCTTTACATTCGTAGACAGTTGATCAAAGCTTCCGTGTAGACGTTCGATCGGTCAAGGTTCCGCATCTGCCGTTCGATCAAGGCTTCGCATCTATAGGCGTCCAGTCAAGCTGCCGTACTGTTGTCCAATCAAGGCTCTGCACCTGTATGCTCCATATCCGTAGGGTCCATATACGACTCCGTGTGAGACTCCGTGTAAAGCTCCGTATCTATATCTGCAGGAAAGATCGTTCTGGTTAACCAATCCGAGGGCGTCGAGACGGGCAGCAATCGATTGATAAGGGGGGGACAGCCAAGGGAAGAAGCTCTCGCAAAGGCTCTAAGACGTTGATTGGCTGTGCCTCTGACGTTCTTCCGGCCGTGTACTGGTTTCCTGATTAGGCCTAGTGTCCGCATGCCTGCGTGTCTGCCATTGTAGGATCTTTGACTGCTGATCGAAGACGTCTGACGGCGACGGGTGACTGATTCGATTTGACTGTGACCGTACGATTGACTGACGTTTAAATAGGGTATTAGGTCGGCCCGACCGAAGGCTCTAATTTGACGACTTGACTTATACAGGCGGCGTTCGACTGATCAGGATTTGGCTGAGGCTCTGGCTTGACTCAAGGCGTCTTCTGCTGTGCGTACGACGTGGGCTCTGCATCCGTAGGCCCTGTATCTGCAGATAGTCGATCGGGACTCTGGCTGTGCAGTCGTTCGGTCAAAGCTCTGCATCCATGCAATTGATTAAGGCTCCGCATCATATAATCAGGGCTCTCAGTGTCCACTAGACGTCCAATCCAGAGACCTGTCTTAAGACTTCCTTCTTTGCGAGTACTAACGGTAGCTTTCTCTGAACCACTACAACAGGCCTAGTGCTTTTCTGGGACGTCCTTGACAGCTGCTTTCTTCTCTTTCTAGGCCGTCTTTGCACTTAGCTTCTTCGGCGCATCTTAGGCCTTTACGGCTGCTCCTTTGCCCTCGCTGCTGGCAGTACGCTCACGTGTCCTTGATCCTTTTTTAGCTTAAGAGCCTTCTAGGGACTGTCTTCTGCTTCCAGTCTCTTTGTCATCCGGTGGCAGCTTCTCGGCTGTTGTGACTACCTCCGTCGCATATCCCTTGTCCTTATGTCCATAATATAGTCCTTCGTCAAGACAACCTCTAAGGAAAAGCGCTGGCTCCTGTACGTCCAATTCCTGTTTCCCTTGCAATCCTCGACAAGGTCCTTCACTAGCTCAGCCAGACACGGCTCGGTCCTGTCTTCAGTCACATGAAGATGGCTTGGGCACACGGTGCTTGTCACTGATATCGTGCTGCTGCCTTTGTATAAGTCCCTTCCTTACCGCAGTGTCCGTCCTTGTCGTGCAGCTGGCGCAGTACTGAATTCGGATGGCAGTGACAGTCGTGCTGCGATCAGCTGTCGTTCGATTAAGGAATAACGTCGGCCCGGACGAAGGCTCTAATTTGACGACATTTGACTGATTCGATTCAGACATCGAGGCTCTGGCTTAATTCGATTCCCCGACCAGTCGGGGCTTCTGTGCAGTCACTCGATTTGATCAAGGCTTCCGTGCTGTCGATCGATCAAGGCTCTACGTGCAGCTCTGCATCTGGCTCTGCATCGTACAATCGGCTCTGTATCCGTGCAATCAATTGAGGCTCCTGGTGCCGTTCTTATCGTGCAGCTGGCGCATCATCGAATTCCAGGGGCGGTGTAGAGTTCTGCCGGCTTTACTGCTGAATGGACCAATCAGGATTTTCCATCCCCGGGATAGAAAATCGCTATTGGCTTGGTGACGGGCGGTGAGCTGAGCTGACATCTCTGCAGTAGGTCGTCTCAACCAACGTGTCCTGACGCGTTGCGATCAAGAAAGTAAATAAGAAAGGAGCTTTAGGAAATATAGTAATTAAGCAGATAAATAGAAATCTTTTTACGCGGCCGTTACCTGCGTCCCCTTCCCTACCTTAGAACTTGACTGTCCCTTAGTTGAACATCCTATATCTGCTGCGGAGCCTGTTGCGGAGCCTGCTGCGGAGCCTGCGGGTTAATGGCTTCAAGCGTCCGTCTCCAATGACCGTCTCTAAGGGTCGGACGATTCTGATAGTAGTCCTCCCTAGCTTCAGCTGCCTTATCTATAGGCCGTGGCCTAATCTGTATGTAATCTCCTGGTTATATATTGTTCTCCTGCGGCTTAGTGGCTGTCCTACTGTCTCTAAAGATTATGCGATTTTGATAGTGGTCCCCCCAGTTTATACTTTTCTCGTCATTGACCTTTAGCGCTGCTCCGTCATGGAAGGCCCGCTGCTGTGTCTATTCTTTCCTTGGTCTGTCTAGGTCTGCTCCTTGGTACGTACGGAGCCAGTTCTTAATACCTTTTAATTGTCCTTCATTGCCGAGCCACGGGAGTTCAGGTCCAGGTCGCTCGCGTGTCCTAGCTACTAGTCTTCCTCGATCAGACAGATGTACAAATCCCTGCTGGATAAGGTCCTTTAGCCCTTGGCATTCGTACTTAGTGAAACGGTAACTTCCTCCGCATCTAAAATAGGTCTGTCGGCCTTGTCCTTGCGTGCCTCGCTGACCCTATGCGTTCTATTGCGGCCGTCTAAAGGTAGTAGAATCTTGCGGATATTAAAAGCTTTGCGGATATTGAAAGCCTTGCGGAGGTCGGGTGCTGTTCTGCCAGTCTTCGTATCCTGGTGCTAGGCCATATCCTTATGCTGGGCCTTGAGCTGCGGCTTGATCCGTGGTAGGTAACTGCTGCTGCATTAGGGCTCCTCTGTGTACACCTGGTCTACCTAGGTCCTAATGTCTTCCCTCCCTTTGGCGGTCGAGCTCCTTGAGTTCTGGGTCCGTTTCCTGGCTAACTTGATAGGCGTCGGCTGTCTTATTTGGCTGAAAGATTGTAGGTGGTTAAAGGGTAGTATCTTTACTTATGACTGGCTGCTGATTACAGAACTGCTTAACCAGCTGACGAAGGCTCTGCTCCTTGGGGTCCATTTTTAATAGATGATTTGCGCCCTTATATAAACTAAGCCTGTCCTCTATGGCTCTTTGTAACTGATGGAAGTTAAAGGACTCTCGTCTCTCTGGATTAGCTCCCGTTTTGGCCATAGTATACCTTTAATATTTAAGCGGAAGTCCTTTTACAAACCAGTACCCTCGCTGAGCGTTCCCTAGATTGCCTGCCTCCGTAACCCTTTAGGAGATTAGTGTAAACTGCCTACAGTACTCGCGCACGCCAGGTGGGCTGTTCCTATACTGTAGTACGTAGGCCTCTAAGAATTCTACCGTCTCCATTTCACGAAAGCGGTTACTTCCTTAGTATTCTGCCCTAAGCTTTCTTATGAGCTCCGTCCAATTACCGGCTGTGAATTTAGGCAGATTTTGGATCCACATTCCTATCTAGTAATCGCAGTAATCCAGAAAACCCTAGTGCTTCTCCTTGCTCGTTATGTGATGTCGGGCGTATAGCCGTTCGTACTGCTTGATAAACTGTGACACGTTCTATCCTGCGAAGTAGGGAGTTCCAATAGTTCCTGGGGCTGGCATAGGCTGAACTATAACGTAGATCTTGTCTTGAGCCGTTAACTATTAGTTACGTGCATCTAGCGCTTCCTTGGGAGCTTGCAGGTGGTCCTTGCGGCTTATATCCTTTATCTACTGAGGGTTATCGGCCCTAGATATTACGGGTGCATATTGCGGCAGGTTTGCTTGCATGGCCGTGGTCTTGATAGAGGGCGTCCCAGATAGCTGTCCTAGTGTTAGTTTATACTTAGCAAAAGAAGTATAGGCTTTGGTTCCTTCTGGATACTTCTTAATGTCTGGAGGTCGGTCTTTCTGGGAGAGCACAGAATCGCCATCTTCTACTACTGCCGGGTCTCGATACGTCCGTCTATTTTGGCCTGCCGTTACTCCGCGCGGTAGGGTACTGCTAGGCCTTAGGCTTCTACTTATATCTGCATCTTCATGGAACGCCTCTATAGCCGCCACTAATACGATCCGGATAACTTAAAAGAAGATAAAGCTGAGCTAGAATAGGAAGCTTTTAAGGATAGATCCGATCTCATATGCTTGCGGCCTTTCTTGGTGTTCTCTCTTCTGTTCCTAAAGGGTAGCGCTAACTTCCTTCGCCGCCAGATACCTTAGATCTCGTTAGCCCTTAGCTACTTGTTATCTCTGCATCTTTAATAAAGCTCTGGCCATGCTCGTGCGCGGGTAGTAGAAATATCGGGTAATTCCGACCGGTTGAAGTCGTCTGATTGGCTCGCCTGTTCGCTAGACGTCCTTATACGTAACTTTCCGAGACCTTTGCCACTCCTTTTTGCTACTCTTTGGCCTGTGCGTTAAGTCTAATGTCCGTCTTTTCCGCTGTTTTTCTGTTTAGGGACTACCTGGTTCCCTTGCTGTCCGATACTGCCTGGTTCTCTGCCTTTGTCTCGTCTGTCTGGCTGGCGGTTCTTCTGCAGCTGGTCGTTCTTTTGCAGCTGGCGGTTCTTCCGTAGCTGTAGTATATTCCTGCGCGTCTCCTGTGTATAGTTGTGTATAGAGTGCCAGACTTCTAATCTAAAGAGCTTGCCGTCGTCCCTACGTGGAATGCCATAAAATATGTGGGAGGGTACGACCACTCTCAGATAGGAAAGTCACAGTGCTGTCTGTCTGTCTGTCGGTCGGTCGGTCAGTCGGTCGGTCGGTCGGTCGTCAGTTGTAATTAATTAGTAGGAAAGCAGTCAGTAAGAAGAAAGGAAAGAATGTATTCCGGTAGGTTGTGATGTCGAGAGAAGGAGAGAAGCCGAAGGCTCGATATATACAGGAAAATGCCAAGGCACTAAGTAGTGGCCCATTTTACCCCACCACAATACGCAGTACATTTCGTCTTCTATAGCTAGTAGACGATAAGGTCTAGTCCAATTGCCGCTCTTACGCCATATAAGGACTTTAGAATTAAGCAGGAGGTTATAAACTAAGGTTATATTAGGTCCGTTGCGGTAATATAAGGCGCTATTAACGGCTTATTTAGCCCGTAATTTAACTATTTTAGCTATTACCTTCTATATTATAGCTACTCGTTCCATAATAGATGGGGCAGGAGGGCCTAGGTTGCTTATCCTTAGGTAAGCTCTATAAACTAAGAGGGTGGGTACTAGTCCGTTAGGGCTAGTGGTGTTATTAACGGCTTTTACGGCTATCTATAGAGCTAGTTCCTTTTAGATATCCTTATATTCGTCCGTAATAATTTAATAAGCTCTCCATAAGGCTAAATAAGCTTACTTAATAAGCCTAACGGACCAATACGCCTTAATTAGGATAGCTTTTGTTAATATAGCTATAGAGGTAGCATACTGCTGGAATTCCTTACTAATAAAGTTCCTACTAGCGTTGTAGGTAATATACTTAGGGGGTCTAACGTATATATTAATTTAGCAGGTCCGTAAAATATCCCAAGTATATTTTATAGATATATTTTATAACTAACGGGCGGCTTAATAGCGGGTTACCTCGTTAATTATATATAATACTAGGCTGCCGTTAATATACATAATGTCTATA
>Ga0307515_10012794_pt1 | contig 15748 bp, 18 predicted proteins | sample 17_EM_MG_FD_194513 | JGI IMG/M metagenome (GOLD analysis project Ga0307515, IMG submission 194513) | Populus trichocarpa ectomycorrhiza microbial communities from riparian zone in the Pacific Northwest, United States - 17_EM | ecosystem: Host-associated > Plants > Roots > Unclassified | place... | reverse complement strand
GCTATATTTTAAATCAGATATGTTCGTTAATGGTAACAATTGCCACGCAAAAGTCACTAATTTTTTATAAGGTATAATGTTTGTATAAGTATAAATAGTAGTCTATATTTATTGATAATTAATGAAAAAGAGAATCTTAATAGTTGACGATCAGCCTTTAAGCATTGAGCCAATGACAATGCTATTTGAAGAAGAAGGATACGAAGTAAAAACAATGAATACCCATAGAGGTATATTCACTGAAATTAACGAATTTCAGCCAGATATAATCTTATTGGACGTTTTCCTTAATGGTAATGATGGCAGATACATCTGTAACCTGCTTAAATCTATGCACAAGACACAAGATATTCCAATCGTACTTATTTCAGGATTAATGGAATACAAAACAATTTTGAGCGAGGATGTTTGCCCAGATGGATTTTTACAAAAACCCTTCGATTTAGACAAATGCATTGAAATGGTAAAATCCTTGGTAAACTAACTAGCTTGCAAAAACACAACACTCTTTCCCTTTAACAAACCAGTCGATTTTCCATCTTTAAACTGGTCACATTGCAATACGAATAATGCTTGGCTGCCTTCTGGCAAAGCCGTAAACTCAAAAATCGAATCCCCTGATTTTTCCCCACCCTTAATTTCTGCATCCAACCTTTCAATTGAAAAAGGGACCAATAAAGTTTCATCGGCGGCAATACGTAAAATGCTCAATCGATAACCCGCTGTATGGTTCAAATAATAGTTAAGCTTTACAGCATCATTCTTCGTTCCGTCATTTTTATTGCCAAATAACAAAAACCTTCCCTGTTTAGATGTTGGATAGTCTAACCTCATTTCCATTCCCTTAAAGCCTGCATAGTTATAATTTTCGCCAGCTTTTTTCTGTTGACGAAAAACAGAAACCAACCTGCTCCAGAACTCGCCATTCTTAAAACCAGGTGCAAATTCATTAACCGCATCAAAAATGATTTTCGCCATCAAGTTAGCTTCAGATTGATTAGTCGAGCTGGCAATCATGCCCTCAGATTTCTCCCAGAATTCTCTTTTTTTCCTGCTGTGGAAACCATAAGCCTTGCTGTCCACAAATGTGATATCCCCTATAGTGCCACTTAATTTGATAATTGAACGTGCCTTTGCCATAAAAAACGTATATTTAAATTACAACCTCAAGCTAAGGCCTTTCCGCCACAATTCCAAATTTATTCACTACGCTTACAGCGACTATACAGCGACATTACGGCGACATTACCGCGACTTGTGGTCGTGACAGAGTCGTGAAGAGTCCGAGAAGAGTTCGTGACTAGCTCGGTTGAGGTTCGTTTTAGGGTAGGTTCGCCATCCCCAAATTCGACGATTTGCCGAAGAAGACACGACCCAGATACGACCCTGTTACGACGCAGGTATGATCTTGTAATGATTCAGGTATAAAGAAACGACGAACAAAAGACGAAGATGAGCCGAACAACAACCGATAAAGGGACAATTGACTCCTTTTTATGTTTTATCGCCACCAAACAAAAAGCATCAGCGTAAATTGGTGGAACGGAGAAGGGGTACAGGTCTCCAAGACATAATACCCCTCCTCTTTATGTAAAGAGAGAGGGGAAAAGTTTTTAATTAACAATAATACTATCAATGCCTTTGGCTAAAGCATTATCCTGAATGCCAGGGATGTTTGTGCCTTCTACTCGAACAACAGTAATATCAGTGATGCCTAAAAAGCCAAATACCGATTTTAGGTAAGGAACCGCATTATCATAACTCGCCATCGGGCCTTCAGAATAAACCCCTCCAGCCGAAAAAGCGATGTAAAGCTTTTTGTTTTTAATTAATCCCTCTGGCCCATTTTGATCGTATTTGAAGGTTACACCAACTCTACTGATGTGATCTATCCAAGCTTTTAAGTTAGAGGGCACGCCAAAGTTATAAAGGGGCACACCCAATACAATGATATCTGCGGCCATGATTTCTGCAATGGCTGCATCAGAATGTTCAATGGCAACTAAATTTTCTGGTGTCCTACTTTCTACAGGAGCAAAAAAAGCATTTAAATGCGCCTCTTCCAAATGCGGAAACTGCTCTTCAACTAAGCTAAATTCCTTAACTGTACTATCGGCATAGGCTAATTGAAGTTTATCTATAATGGCATTTCCTAATCTGATGGTATAAGAGGCCGCTCCCCTAGGGCTAGAAATAATGTGTAATATCTTTTTCATTGTTTTATATAATTTATGTCGGCAAATCTATTTACATTTGGTTATAAAATATTAGTAGTATACAAAAGGTTAGTACTAATATTTTGTATAGTAATATGATAATCAACTAGTTATGGAAATTGAAGAAACAACTGAAAAATGCAACGAATTTCTAAATCCTATCGGCGATGCCTTATATGTAATTGGAGGTAAGTGGAAATTAAGGGTGATTTCGGGATTAAGGGATGGCAGCAAAAGATTTAACGAAATTCAAAGAACCGTTACTGGAATATCTGCTCGTGTACTTTCGGCAGAGTTAAAGGAATTAGAATTAAATGGTTTTGTTAAAAGGATTGTTCATCACCAACAAACACCAGTTGTAGTAGAGTATCAGCTTACCGAATATGCAGCTAGCTTAAAAGAAGTGTTACATGCTTTATCAGATTGGGGAACTATGCATCGTGATAAATTAAGACAGGAAAGGTAATTTGAGTTTTTGCGTAGGCAATTTTAAACAAGGATTGAATTATTAGCCTATTTTATCAGCCCTCTTCATTTAATAATTTATCAATGATGAAGTACTTATTAATAACAGTTTTTGCTTTAACATTTATTGTTCAAGCACATCTAGAACCTAAACCCAGCAAGCAGATTTACCTGTTAATAGGCCAGAGTAACATGGGCGGTCGTGGAGTAATTACAAGTAAGATTTTTAAATAACCACATAGATACATAGGCAATATAGATGAAAGGTCTAAATTCTATGTGGTAAAAAAATCAAAATCGGTTACCACATTATTAAAACCCATTATTTTGTTCATTTCGTAGCGTACATCTGTTTCATTTAACCTACGTTTAAAGTGGCTTAGCTCTATATAACCAAATATTTTGTCGATTGTAATGATAAGGAAGTTTCTATTTTACTTTTTTTTGCCAATTTTGAGGTGTCATCTAGTTGGCCTATTAACCTTTTACTACGTAGAAATAAGTGCTTTAAAATAGATTTGTTACCTTAGAAAATTGATATAAATAATTGAAAAAAACATAAATAATGGATAGTAAATTCTCTTTGGAAGGAAAAGTAATCGTTGTTACAGGCGGAACAGGCATCATAGGAAAATCATTTATAAAAGGCATAACGGAAGCTGGTGGTACAGTTGGAATTTTAGGGAGAAATGAAAAAGTTGCCAACGAAAGGGCTGAAGAAGTGATTAAAAATGGCGGCAAGGCCATTGCATTAATTGCAGATGTACTAGATGAAAAAGCTTTAGAACAAGCTAGTGACAAAGTTTTGTCGACATTTGGGAGAATTGATGGTTTGGTAAATGCAGCTGGTGGAAATATACCTGAAGCCATTATCATGAAAGATGATGATATCTTCGGAATGAACGTTGATGGCATGCGCAAAGCGATGGAATTGAACCTTTGGGGAACATTAATTCCGACTCAAATTTTTGGTAAAGCTATGTTAGAAACTGGAACAGGAAGTATTGTAAATATCTCTTCAATGAGTTCGAAAAGAGTAATTACCAGAGTTTTGGGTTATAGTATGGGAAAAGCGGCAATTGACTGTTATACGCAGTGGTTTGCAGTAGAATTGGCTAATCGTTTTGGTGATAAAGTAAGGATGAATGCCATCGCCCCTGGCTTCTTTTTAACCGAACAAAATAGGGCTTTGTTAACCAATACAGATGGTTCTTATACAGAACGCGGAAACTTGGTTATCAAACAAACTCCCTTTAAACGTTTTGGAGATACCGATGAATTAATCGGGGCCTTACAATGGTTATTAAGTGATGCTTCTGCATTTGTAACTGGAACGGTTATTAATGTTGATGGTGGCTTTTTTGTAAACAGTGGGGTTTAATTCCAGTTTGTCATTCAGAGCGAAGAATCTCCTTTAAAATCCTATTCGTTCTTAAGAAAAACATTTTTTATGAACCACTTGGTCTTAAGCAAAAAATCTAGGACTAATAAATATTAGCCTAGATTTTTAACCTTAAATTGAGAGACACTAATTTACCACCAGCCCTTTATATTATAAACTACGGCTTGCGGTTGACGATTGGCATAAGCCATACCCAAACTGTAAGCTGATTTAAGAACATCAGAATCTAATTGTTGTTGTTTAAATATAAACTGCCATTCTTTATTGTCTTTTTCTTTCACACCCTTAGCAATTTCAGCAACAAATTTTTTCACTTCTGCATAACAAGCCGAAGTTGGATCTATCTGACTTAAAATATCTCCAGCAGCAACAGCGCCATCGTAATTTTGGCTTGCTGCCCAAATTGTTTTTGCTTCCATTAATCTGGTTTGGCAAATCTTATCTCTGTGATTTTTGTAGATAGGGATAATGATTGATCTTGCCTTGTTATAACAATCTTTGCTAATTTCTGGTATGCCTGATAATTTATAAAAGGCTTCTTCATACCTACCTTGATTAGCCAAGCTTTGCGCATCACTAATGATAAAATCACATTTGGTATTGTAATATTTTAAAATTTTAGCCTTTCCAGATTCTATAAAGGTTTTAATGGCATTATTGTTTGCGCTTATGCCTTTTAAGGCTGATATATAAGCTTTGGTCTCATTTTCTCCCACACCTTTTACACTTACTGAAGTGCTTGAGAATTTTGTGCCATCAATACCATCACCAATGTAAAGCGTAATATCTAAAGATAAGGCATGCATGGCTGGAGCTGTTGCAGTTATGTTTTTAGACATGACACTAACATTTGCAGTAATTATAAAACGTTCATTCATGGCACTTCCACCCATTCCGCCATCAGTAACAATTTGGCTTAATTTATTAGACAAAATGCTTCTTGCTGCAACAGGCATTTCATCAATTTGTTCTGGAACATAGGCCGCTAAGGTAATTCTTCCAAAATCATCAACCTTACCTTGGGTGTTTTGGGCAAAAGCACCAAAAACTGGTGATAAGGCAAATAAGAAAAATAATAATTTTTTCATGTTTTTTCGTTTAGTTTATTTTTCTCCTAAAACAATTACAGCTTGACCAAGTCCCTTTGTCATTAATTTATTTACAATTGAAAAAGGAGCTGCGCTTAAGAATTTTTGCAGATTTCTTGTAAATGCTCTTGCATCGATAGCATTACCCGAAGCATCGTAAAGAGGAATGCGGACTTGATCAAAATGCATTTGATTTTCTGTAGCATCTACAGTACTAAAGCGCCCTTTTACAGTGTTTGCTTTCATCCAATTTTCAATCAGGGTTCCCAATTCTTCACCATTATATTCTTTTTCTAAATCGCCAGACCAGGTGTCGAATTTTTTAACATAGATTGAAATTTCTCTGCCATTTTCAAATAAATCATCAAAATGCTTTTGTAATGAATTACTGAAATTATCCATGTGATTGAGTACTGCTTCCTCTAATAAAATAGGTGCGTCAACCGAAAAAGAAGGTGCACCGTTGCCTGTTGCTGTTGCAATTTCTTTATTTGAATAAGAATCTAATCCAGCCAGTATAAAACTTACATATTTTTTTGGCCCACTTTCGTTTACACGATAAGATAGATCCATAATTATATCAGCTTTCGCGGTTTTACGTAACTTATCAATTGGTGATTCGGTGATGCCTCCACCTGTTTTAGAAGTCAATATCGCATCTTCAGCACTATTTGTTTCTAAGCTTTTTAATGTTTGCTCTAAACTAATTAATGGAAAACCTTTCTCAGCCATTATGCCGTTGATTTTACTAATGACTAGTTTCAAATCGAGATCGTTTTGAAATGCTTTTTTATAATCAGGTATTTGCTTTTTTGTCCCTTGATCATCAAAAGAGGTATAGTACCCTTTAGTTATGCACCACGCATCACTTGGCACAATCATTAAACGGGGTTTTTTTGCTTGCGAAAATACCTGTGTATGCAAAAGTATTGTCGTTATAACCAGAAGTATTTTTCTTTTCATATCACTTAATTTTTAATTATGCCCTCGTTAATGAGTTTTTCTTTTATTCGTGATCTATCCACTGAAATCTCAAAACCTAATGCTAAATTTTGTGTCTTTTCTAACATTTTAATTTCTTGTTTGGTCGCAAATTCTCTCGAAATGCTTACAAAGTCTTGAGTTGAAAGTAATGAGGTGTAGAATTTCGAGAAATAGTCTTGCTTTTCAGTTTCTATTCTAACATCTGTAATAAGTGGTTTTTGAAACATGGCATTATTCCCATTGGTAATACCCACAAAAACAATTTCTCTAATTACCTTTTTCAACACATTTACTTTAATCTCTTCGTAAGTTCTGCCTGTTGCAAATGATTTTACAATTAAACGGCCATTGCCATCGGTACTTACACCTGCAACTTGGTAGTTATAGTTGCCTTTGTCCAAAACTACTTTTTGACTACATGAGCTAATTATAATTGCTACAAATGCCAATAATTTTAATTTTTTCATTTCAATGTTTTTTAAAACCCAGAGTTTAATCCTCTAATAATCCCTGCCTCTTCTAAATCTTTACGTAAAGCATCTTTCGATATGGTTACAATTACTCCTATCTTATACTCTTTGCCAACTTTTTTGGTGTCTTTTGCGCCAATTTGCCCTGCGTTAGATAGGCTAACGTATTTCATGTACTTGCCGTTATCTTGAAAAAAATTCATAAAAAAATCCTTCTTTTCATATTCAACATTTGGGTTTGTGGCTATAGCTTTTTGAGATTTACAGCCATCTTTGCCAGGAAATCCTTTAAAAATCACACCGTGAACTGCATTTTTTTTTGCTTGTTCAAGATCTAGTTTTGATTTCTCTGAAATGGTGTAAACTTTTACTAGGTACATTCCGTCGGTACCCACGCCAGCACATTCTATCTCATAATTCCATGCATAGGTTTGTTTATCCTCGTCGGTAGGGTTAACCCTTGTAAACTTTTGTTGTGCCTTCGCAACAAATGTTATTGTAGTAAAGGCGATAATTAGAACTGATTTAATGCTCATGTTTTATGATTATTAGCTTGATTAATGATGTGAAATTATCCGGCTTATTGAAGAATTAGGTTACTTAATTTGCCTGATTAATAATCCTGGATAAAAATCTTTTCCGCTTAATTTTTTGAAATAGGTTTTGTCAGTTTTTTGATTAGGATTTTCCTCGTCGGCCGCAAACTTATTATCCCAAATAGGATATTTTGTATCAACCTTTAAAGTTCCAATTTGTACAAATTTTGTTTTACCCTTTTCGTCTTCTTGTTGTTCTAAAACTTCAAACTTGGTTTTTTCTGTTACACCATCTTTTAATCCAACCTTTGCGGTTAATGGCTCAATGCTAAATAATGGCATTTTTGTTTTAAAAACATCATACTGGGCTTGTAGCTTAGAAATCACATTATCAATTGATTTTACCGTGGCTCTGCCAATTAAATCAGAATTAGATTTTGTGGTGTAGGCGGTAGACTGCACATCGGCAAATGATTTATCTGTACCAATATATTCTAGTTTAAAAAAATCAGCATTATCAAAAGCTTGTTTCTTTGCAGGCGTTATAGTTTTATCATCTGCCCATAGTTCGTTATAAAACCTGCTTTGTATTTCCTCATTCCAAACTAGTTTAAATAAATGGGAGTGCGTAGCTACAACAAAACCTTTGCCGAAAGTTTTTAAACCTTGGTCGGCGATTTGTGAGCCTAATGAGCCCCCAAGTTGAGAAGTAAAAGCACCTAAAAGAGATCTAGCTTTGCCCGCAACTTCTTCTTTATTAGTGTATTTAGAATCGTTTACCAATACAAAGGTGTTGCCAATTAGTTCTTCCCCAGCATCAGCTAAGGCTGCTAAGCCTCGCTTGCTTGATTTTGCAACTTCGATATCTAAAATATTTGCATCATAGAATCCTCTTTCCTTAATCAAATTCATATTAAAGCCACCTTTTTCGCTGCGATTAAACCATTTGGCTACTAATTTCTGTGCAATTTTATTTGTTGCTAAATAAGTCTTAATAATGGTTAATTCGTCTTTAGCTCCCAAAGTTTCAATATATCTATCACTTAAATTGTGGTTGTTATATTTATCTGGTAAAACCCTATCCACAAAATATTTTTTAATGTCGGTTTCGTACTCTCTTGAAGTGTTGGTGGTCATTAAAGTATAAAGCGAACTACGTTTGTAACTTGTGGAAACGCTATCGCTGTTTTTTTTAATCTGTTGCGAATAAGCAATAGGTATTAAAAGAGTTATTAGGCCAGTGATTAGTAAAATTTTTTTCATGATCTGTTTGTGTTTGAGTGCGATAAAATTTTTAGATGAATGAATTTTATAAGATATTATCTTTTTTTAAGGTGTTACGGTTTGAGTATTTACAGCAATGCCATATTCATAAAGTAGCCCAAACAGGACTATTAGATGTTTTCTCTTTTCATAAAAAATAATTTTCTGGATTTGAGAGCCAGAGATAACTAATAAGAATTTATAACTGCCCAGATTATTGGAAGCTATATGTCTAATTTGTCTTTAGGTTAATTTAATTGGTTTTAAGTTTAATTTTCTATTATAAAGCTCAACATATTAATAGCAATAAAAAATACCTATAATTAGGTATTTTGCTATCGTTTAATTGGTTATATTAATTAAAAGTAAAAGAAGGGTGCCTGCGTTAATTTCGTAATAGTTAATAAACTTTTAATTTGATAGGAACTTATTTGTTCACTTGAATTAGTTTTTTGTTGAAATCTTGTTTGTAATCGCTCCAATTCTTTACTTAATTTTCCATATTCATTGATGATGACATTCATCTATGTAATCACTTAAAACCTGTGTAATCATCATCCATTATGGGATTAATTAAAGACATCTATAATAAATCATTTTACGAAAGATTAGCGTCAAGTTTGGAGAAAGTTGTGCCTAATTTCAGTTCAAAAAAATTTATGAAAGCAATCTTGTCTGATGCTTTTTATAATATGGAATGGAAAGAAAGGGTACAACATACTACAAAAGTTCTTCACGATTTTATGCCCAAAGACTTTGCGGAAAGTGCAAAATTGGTGGAGCAAATTGTTGGACAATTAAGGGCTGATGGTTTCGGAGAACAAGGCTTGGTATTTATGTTTTTACCAGACTATATCGCTACTTACGGATTGAATGATTTTGAAAATTCTGTTAAAGCATTAGAATTTTTAACCCAATTTATAAGTGCAGAATTTGCAGTGAGGCCGTTTCTCCTCAAATATGGAGATAAAATGATGGCTGAAATGCTGCGGATGTCAACGCACCCAAATCACCACGTTCGTCGCTTTGCTAGTGAAGGCAGTAGACCTAGATTACCTTGGGGAGCAGCGATTCCGACACTAAAAAAAGACCCAACTTTAATTCTTCCGATTTTAGAGAACTTAAAAAACGATTCATCAGAGTATGTTCGAAGAAGTGTTGCTAATAATCTAAATGATATCACAAAAGATAATCCTGAAGTTGTCATCGGCATTGCCAAAAAATGGAAAGGTTTGGGTAAAGAAACTGATGCGATCATAAAACACGCTTGCAGAAGTTTATTGAAAAGTGGGCATCCAGAAATTTTAAGTTTTTATGGTTTAGATGCAAGCAATCTATCTGTTATTGATTTTAAAATTGAAACACCAATAATCAATATCGGTGGTGAAGTTGAGTTTTCTTTCATCATTAGAAATGAAGACAAAATTGAGCGTTATATCAGGTTAGAATACACACTTTATTACTTAAAAAACAATGGCAGTTTAGCTGGAAAAGTTTTTAAAATTAGCGAGAAATCTTATCCCGCAGGTGCGGAAATAAAAGTAAAACGTAGACAAAGTTTTAAGTTAATTACCACTAGAAAATTTTATACTGGGCACCATAAATTAGCTATCATGGTAAACGGATTAGAAACTGTAATAGGAGATTTTGAGTTGGTAGGTTAGATTTTTTGCATTTGATGGATGTCAAATACACTTTTTTTAGCCAGTAGATTAATACCCAAAAAATCCGTCATCCTGAGCATAGTCGAAGGATCTCTTTTGAGTATTACTAAGATAGTCTTCGACTACGCTCAGACTGACACCACTATCGACTACAAATTTATCCTGTGATAAATAGTTTCTGTAGCTTTTGCCTCGTCTCCTTCTGGTGAAATATTATAAGCTCTCATTATAAATTGGTCTGAATTAATAATCTCTAATTCTGTTCTCCAGCTCCAAGGTTCGCCAATTCCTATCCATCCGTATTGCCCTGTAACCGAAAAACCATTTCCAGTTTCTGAACCTTCAGAATGCATAATGGCGGTTCCCATATGAAAGGTATCTATCCAACTGCATTGGCATTTTTCGTTACCTAAATCGTAAGACCAGGTCATTCTGCCTTCGTAAGGTTTGCCATTTAATGTTCCTTCGTACTCATAGTTTAGAAATCGGCCATCCATTAATAGCGTTATTTTCCCACGCATCGGCGATTCATCAGCCAATATATCTTTCTCAAACCAAGTACGGGTATTCCCGTCCCAGCTCCCTACTAAGCTCGCCAACCTTAAATGCTGTCCGCTTTCTTTGCTAATTTCGAATTTACTTTTGCTCATCAACACTAAAATACAGAATTTATTTAAATTTACAGTTGATCAAACGGATATCGATGAAAACAAAACTGTTCTTTCTTTTTATAATGAGTGCAATATTTTCAGCTTGTAATTCATCACCAAAACAAGAAAAACCAAAACTTGAAACTTATACTAGTCAAGAAATTGGCTGGACAATTGAGATTCCAACAGGTTTTCAATCTTTAAGTCAATCTAGAATTGCAGCGAATGAACAAAAGGGAAAAGAAGCAATTGGTAAAGTTGCCGAGGGCGATATAAAAATGGACAGTTTAAGACATCTAGTGAATTTTCAGAAAAATCAATTCAATTCTTTTGGTGCTACAATTGAAACTTATACAGAAAAACAAGCAGGAGATTATTTAGCCAATAATCAGTTGGTAAAGAAACTAATATTTGATACTTATACCAATCAGAAAATTAAAGTAGATACCTTGTCAGGAAGAGAACCCATAGCTGGACAAATATTTAATACGTTTTACATTAAAATTTACGGGCCGAGTGGCGAAGTTTTAATGAACCAGATTATGTTTAACCAATTGATTAAAGGATATGATTTTGGGGTAAATATTAATCATAATAATGAAGCTGATAAAGAAGCTTTATTGAATGCCTTTAAGAACTCTAAATTCTCAACTATTAACTAACCGCAAAGAAGAAAAGAACGCAAAGCTTTTATATTTTGATAATAAAGGCATATAGGAAATCTAAATTCTAAAATTAGTATATCTTCGCTTTATGTCATCACATCACATTGTAAGAGAAAAACAAGAGCCAGCTTTATACATCCATCATTTAGGCAACTTTGACGAAGAGTATCTTGGTCAGTTATTAGAGTGGAGCCCAACTTTATTGGTAGCAAGTAGCGAATATGAAAAAGCAATTTCTTTAGGTTTAAAGGTTGATGTGGTTATAGGAAACGAAGAAAGTACTCACATTCAAGAAAACACAAAGTGGATTCTCTCCCCAACAGAAAGCCTACAAGCAGTTGTCAAATATTTAATAGCAGAGAAATATCCAGCAGTAAACATCATTAGTAAAGAAAATAAATTTGATGATTTAGCGCACTTAATTCCAGAGATAGACATTGTTTTATTTACAGAAACTGAAAAGAGTTACCCTGTAAAACCTGGTTTTAGTGTTTGGAAACCTGCTGGTGCCATCTTTAAAATAGACATCATTTCTTATTTCGAAACCAGTAATTTAAAACCGATTGATGAAGGGACTTTTGAAGTAATAAAAGATGGTTTTGTGAGTTTTGAATTTATTACCGAATATTTGTTTTTGACAGAATTGTTATGATACTTTTAAGAAGAGCTAAAGCAGATGATATACCAATCGTGGCAGATTTAGCAGAAAGAATTTGGCCTATTACCTATAGCGAATATCTTAGTGAAGAGCAAATCAGATATATGCTTGATTTAATGTATAACCAAGGCGAATTGTTGTCGCAATTAGAAAAAGGTTATGTTTTTTTAATGGCTTCTGAGGCCGATAAAGATGTTGGCTTTGCATGTTATTCTATTACCGATACCGTAAATGATATTTATAAGCTGCATAAAATCTATGTATTGCCCGAAATGCATGGCAAAGGCGTTGGTAAAATATTAATGAATGAAGTAGTTAATTTAGCTAAACGCAACGGCGGAAAATCATTGGAGCTAAATGTAAACAAGTACAATAAAGCCAAAGACTTTTACCTTAAAAAGGGCTTTAAAATAAAAGAATCCGTTACCTTAAATATTGGCAACGGATTCGTTATGGATGATTTTGTAATGGAACTGCCAATTAGTTAACAGTTTTCAGTTAACAATTGCCAACTGAAAACTGCTAACTTTCTTAATGCCCTCTAATTGGGTCTTTAGGTTTAGTTACATTAGGATATTTATAGGTTTTCATCTCATCTTGTAATACTTTAATAGTACGCTCTAGCTGAGGGTCTTTACCTTCCAATAAATCTTTTGGAGTTTGCTCTACAAAAATATCTGGTGCAACACCTTCATTCTCTATAATCCATTTACCTTTGGTATCATAAATTCCAAAGTTTGGAGAAGTAATGCTACCACCATCTAATAACGATGGATAACCACTTATACCAACCAAAATACCCATAGTTGTACGTCCAACCAATTTGCCTAAGCCTTTTTCCTTGAACATATATGGCATCATATCGCCACCAGAACCGGCATTTTCATTAATCAACATCGCCTTTGGCCCAAAAATACCATTGCCAGGTGTAGTGAAGCTTTTACCATCTCTAATTGCCCAATAACTCACTAATTCGCGGCTTAATAAATCGATAACATAATCGGCAACAGAACCACCACCATTATTACGTTCGTCTAACAACAAGGCTTTTTTATCCATTTGCGAGAAATAATAACGATTAAAATAAGTGAAGCCGTCTTGCCCTGTATTTGGCATATACACGTAAGCAATTTGACCACCGCTTAGTTCATCAACTTTTTTGCGGTTTTTTTCTACCCAAGCCATCTTTCTTAGTTCCATTTCTGCAGCGGCTGAGATAGGTACAACAACAACTTCTCTAGCGCCAACCAACGTTGGTTTACTATTTACTTTAATGGCTACTTGTTTGCCCGCTTTAAAATCAAAAAGACTATAAATAGAAGTTTTAGAATCTACAGGAACACCATTAATGGCAACAATATAATCTCCTTCATTAATGTTTAAACCTGGTTCAGCTAATGGTGCTTTAAAGGTTGGGTTCCAATCTAAACGGTTAAAGATTTTGCTAATTTTATAGAAACCATTTTCTATGGTATAATCAGCCCCAAGCAAACCTACACCAACAGCTGGCGCTGCAGGCTCATCACCAGGATAAATGTAATTGTGTCCAACTACCATTTCTCCCATCATTTCATTAAACAAATAAGCTAAATCTGAACGGTGATTTACATAAGGCAAAAACTTCTCATATTTAACTTTTATAGCTGGCCAATCTGCACCATGCATATTCTCTGCGTAGAAATATTCTTTTTCCATTTGCCAAACTTCATTAAACATTTGTTTCCATTCTGCAGTTGGGTCTACCAGAACTTTAATACCGTCTAATTTAATTTTTCCAGTTTCAGAAGTTGCTGGTTTTTGAGCAGCAGGAACAATATAATATCCGCCACGCATCGCATACATCATGCTCTTTCCATCGGCACTTACACTGGCGCCATAAACACCAGGGACTAGAGATTTGGTTTCCATTTTGCTTAAATCCAAAGCACTAAGTTCTCCGCCTTTTACATATAATAACTGACCATCTACACCACCATCAAGACCAGATACGCCAGTAAGAGGCAATGCAATAATTCTATTGCTTAAATCATCTAAATCTATTTCTACAGATTTGGTTTCAGGAGCTTTAGGTTTTGTATCCGCTTCTTTTTTGTCGGTAGGTTTTTTGTCTTCTTTTTTCGGCTCCTCCTTTTTAGGGGTACTTGGTTCTTCTGCCTTTACAGTTTCTTCATCACTCTCAGTTTTATATAATGAAGGTGTTTTTTTAGAAAGTATTAAAGCATAAGCAGTATAATTAACAGGACGTTGATAAGCAGACATATGTAAACCACTATTTGTTAAACCCACATCGGTACTTGCCATAAAGAATAAATACTTTCCATCTTTACTAAAAGTCGGATTAGCTGCATTACTCATTCCATCAGTAATTTGTGTATGTGTTCCTTTTTCGATATTGAATAGAAAAACAGCACCCACAGTATTTGGTAAGGTAGCCACATAAGAAATCCATTTAGAATCGGTAGACCAAGCCGGTTGCAATTGATTATAAGTTCTGCTGGTGTGAGAACCTAATTTATCTTGCTTAACCAAAACAGGTTTTCGTGTATTGATATCGATATAATAAAGATTCAAGTGACTATCACTGTAGAAAAGTTTCTTACTATCTGGCGACCAAGTAGGTTGAAAATAGAAATGAGTTTCTCCTAAATCTATATATTCTGGTGCGCCTTTGGTTACTTGATTTTGCAATACCAATTGATATTTTCCATTTTTATCAGACAAATAAGAAATGTATTTTCCATCTGGCGACCAGCCTGGATATTTCTCATAACTGCCTGGAGAATTAGAAAGATTTCTAGCATCGCCTTTTTCTTTTGGAACTGAGAAAATCTCGCCCCTGCTTTCAAATAATGCTCTTACACCTTTTGGAGAGATTTCGTAATTACGAATGTCGTTTGCTAAATCATTATAATGTTGGCGTTTATATGGGGCATCTGCCTGAATATTTATGCTGATATCAGTTACTTTATTTGTTTTTGCATCTAAGAGATGAATTTTTCCACCTTGTTCAAATGCTAGCGCACCATTTCCAGCAGTTAAAGATTTGATATCGTAATCTTTGTAATTCGTTAATTTCTCTACCTTTTTACTCTTTGTATCATAGCTATAAAGGTTTAAGGTTAAATCTTTATCCGATAGGTAATAAACCTTATCGGCTAGCCATTGTGGTTTTACATTGTTAGCTCCAGTTCCTGGGATGATTTCGATGTTTTTTGATTGTGTATCGAAAATCCAAACTTGTGGCATACCTCCGCCTCTGTATCTTTTAAAAGCCACATTTGCCCTATCGGTAGGGTCTGTGTTTTTGATATAAGCCCAATAACGTTTATCTGCCGATGGCGAACCTTGAACAGCCTCTGGCATTGGCAGTGCTTTTTCATTTGTACCATCAATATTAATGCTGTGCAATCTTGGGCTTAAAGCGAAATTATAATCACGAGTAGAAGTGAAATATAATTCATCGTTACTTAACCAACCTTTTACTGCATCTCCATTTGGATGATAAGTAACCCTTTTTGGTTCGCCACCTTCAACTGGAATTACATAAACATCGTTATTTCGATCATAATTGCCAGAGAAAGCAATCATTTTCCCGTTAGGCGAGAATATAGGATTTTGCTCAACGGCAGGATTTACAGTCAGTCTTTTTGAATTGCTTCCGTCTCTGTTGGCAACCCAAATATCGCC
>Ga0307515_10012793_pt1 | contig 15749 bp, 13 predicted proteins | sample 17_EM_MG_FD_194513 | JGI IMG/M metagenome (GOLD analysis project Ga0307515, IMG submission 194513) | Populus trichocarpa ectomycorrhiza microbial communities from riparian zone in the Pacific Northwest, United States - 17_EM | ecosystem: Host-associated > Plants > Roots > Unclassified | place... | reverse complement strand
AAGTAAAAAGTTAAACTATGTTAGACTAGGACCTTTTAAAATTAGTTAGAGGATTTTACTAGTTATGTTTAAGTTAAACCTACTAGCTAAGATAAAGATCTACCCTATATAGTATATTGCAATGCTAGAGCTAGCGTATAGAAAGGTTGAGCTACTGGTTTACGAAGTAGATATATATAGAGGATAAGAAGAAGATAAATGGCAAGTTTTAAAGATTATTAGTTATAAGGATGTTAACGATGAAATATAGTATAAGGTTAAGTAGATAGGCTATAATAAGACTACCTAGGAACTACTAGAAAATTTAAAGAACGCTATAGGAAAGGTATAGGAGTATTGGAAGAAAATAGGTTAGGTAATATTAAAGAAGGATTACTAAAGAATGAGTTACCTAAGGGGGACTTAGGAAGAGCGATTACCGAATTACTTAGAGTTGTTTCCTTTACTGTTGGAAGAGAATCTGTTTTTTTATTACTAAGTTCTTATAGACCTTGTTTTATAAGTTTCCACTCCTTAGAATAAACCTTCTTACGAACCTTTTTAAGATAAAGAAGATGGGTAGAAGCAGATAGACGAGCTTTAAGGGCATGCTGTTGAGCAGCCGCAGCCTCTTACTTCGCTTTTTATAAATGACGCAATTTATCTAGAGCGCTTAAAAGCTTACTATTGAGCTTTGTAGCGGTAGATTAAATATAAGACCCTATAATAAATTACTTAGGGAACTTAATAACTATTAAGAGTTATGGGATATGTATACTTAGCGTTAGAAACAGAACGAATATTGTAAGACGATTAAACGTTTAATTTAGTGCACTTTAAATAAGAAGAGGGTTGCCGAGATAAAGGACTCGCTAACGTAATATAAACTAACCCCTTTTGCGCATAACGAGAATATGGAGATAGTATGATTTTACCTAGTGATAGTATTAAAGCAATAGTGTAAGTATAACGCTGTACCTATGAGGACGAAGGAGGTTTAGAAACCTTAAAAGGCATTATAAATAACAATATTAACTAAATTAATTAGACGGATATTATACCTCTAATAGATAACTTGGAGATAATAATGATTTTTAAGGATAAAGATAGGAAGGAGGGAGATGGTGTTACGGACGCTTTAAGTACAATGCTACGACTACTTAGAGAAGAGTTAGAGGAAGCTAGTTGGTTAATATAGGCACGGTCTAGGATAGAGCCGATAAAACTATGTAACAAGGAATAGTAACTAAGGTCATATAATGTGATACGTAAGGAACGTAAGGTATAGAAGAAATGTTACGTATATTACGTATATTACGTATATTACGTATATTACGTATATTACGTATAAGAAGGATTTTATAGGAGTACGGTTGTGTATTTAAGGACCCTTAGTCCCTACCTAGATAGTTCCTTCCTTATAGTGATTCTTAGAATATAATTAGAGTTAATTTGTTAGGCAACTACTCCACTAGTTGTTATTATGTTGTTGACTTTACGCATCACCTATATACCTAGCCTATTGACGAACCTACCGTAGTACTTACTACAAGGTTCCGTTACACGTTTATCTTTATTAAGTTATTTATTAAGTAGGCCGATATATAGATCCCTCTATTATTAAGGCGTCCTAACCTATAACTTAGGGCTAGAACTTAGCGTTTTCCGCTTCTATATCTAATTCTACTACTATTACTATATCTTTATCTTATATAGTAGTAGCGTATAGCAATATATTTAGTATTTGGGGTATTAGGTTAGGTATTAGGCAGCAAATACTAAACCTAGCTATTAGGCAGTTTAGGTTATCGCAATAATAGCCTTCTTGATAGTATTTATAGCAGCGTCCTAGTTTTTAAAGTAGCTTGCGCTTTTTATCTAGAAGTTTTTACGGAAAGGTTAGTATAAAGAGGTTAATACTAGCTCTAGTAGTACTTAAGGTAGTAGGCGTTAGTAGCTTAGTATATATAGGTTTAGTAGTCCTAGAGGGCTTTTATAAAGAGGTCTTTAAGTAAAAGTTAGCAGTAATAATCTAATTTAGTTATTATTTAATCTTTTATAGGGCTGCTACTATCTTATAAATATTATTATAGTTATAGCTAGCGGCTGCGTAACTAAGGCGATAAGTAACTTTTTTAAGGAAATCCTTTTAGTCTTTAGTATTATCTTAGGTAAGGGCTCTAGTATATTCCTAGAATTTAATATAGAACTTATTAAATAATTTAGTAGGGCTTATCTTTAGGGCATATAGTTTAGCTTAGTTAGTGGCTAGTAGGTTATAGTTATAGTATATTAGGTTAAGATTATTAAGGACTTTTTAGTAAGACTATTACTTTTAAGGGCTACTAGTCTCCTATTAGGCGAAGAGTCTATTAAATAGTATACCCTTTATTCGCCTAATAATATAGCTAACCTTAGTATCTTCCGTAGGAAAAAGGTAGGCGCTTTAAGTTAGTTTCTTACGGATTTATATCTCCTAGTAGCTATATTCCTTATAGTCTCCTTAAAAGACTAGGGGATTAAAATAGTATATATTAGACCCTACGGTAGCAGTTTAGGTCTAATTATTATAGCTTTTATTATCGCTGCTTTAGTAGGGGTTCCTATTAGGTAAAGCTACTTAGCGTTAACCCTCTATTAAGCGTTAAGTAGGTAAAGTTACTAAGAGCGTAGAGACTTAGGTAGCGTTATATATAGTAAAGAGGTATCTAGCGTTATTATAAATGTGCTTATTAAGCTTAGATTATAGGTATTTAATTATGCCTTCTTTTTTAGTAACCGTAGTAATTAGTATAAATTTATTCTTCTTTAACTATTAAACGTCGCGTTTAGACACACGGAGGTTATCTTTAGTTTCTTAATATATGTTATTAGCGAGCGCCTTATAAGCTTATAGGTCTTAGATAATATCGCGATCTTAGGCAGTACTTATCTTAGCTTATATAAGCTTTAGGTAGTAGTTCTATAAAAGGCGGTAATATTTATTAGGGTCTTATACTACTATTTTTATAAATATCTCGACGTCTTATATTTTAATTTTAATAGGTAGTAGCCCTTCTGTTTACTTATTTATAGTTATATAGTTAATAAAAGATAAAACATTATTAGTATCTATCTCCTTAGGGGTTAAGGCCAGGGCTAATAAATTAAATTCTCCTGGGATTAATTGGCGTTATAGGTTAAGTATAGGTATTAGATTATTCTTTAGGTTTAATATAGTAGCTACTAAGAAACACTGTCTTACTATTATAGGTTCCTTAGAAGTATAAAGTAAGGTAATTTATAAACACGCTGCTTTTAGTAGCGCCTATAGTATTATAAAGACGTAGAATTGGTTATAGGCTAAGCGTTAGTAGTAAAAAGGTATAATATAATGTTATAGAACGGGGGCAGTAGCTACAGAGCGTATGTATTCGAGGAGTCTATAAGACGTTACGCGGTCGATTGTAAGGGTCGAGGGCGTAAGGAGGTAATATACCTACGCGAGAGCACGGGGCTCTCCTATAGAGGCCCCTACGGTAGGGTTCCGTGATATACACCGTCTTTAAAAGATTATAGAACTCTTAAATTTATTTAGGCTGTGTCCCCCTAGCTCTTACGGCATCTATTAGTTGGCTAAGTAAGGATTTAATGTAAGGATTCTATTATAAGTAGCCAGAGACCTATAATCTGCTAAGGACGTTAGTATTGCAATTTTAATTAATAATTTAAGCCGCTATTTCTTAAAGTCGCGAATACGATAGGGTAAATCCTTGTAGGTCTTATTTAAGTACCTAATTGGTAAGAAAGTCTTCTTATGTAGGAGTTAATCGCTGCTTGTGTTGGTGGGCAATTCGTTATAGTTGCTTGCCACTTAGTCGATCGCGAAAAGTCGACAGAGGGACGCCGTACGCCTACGCAGCTTCACTAGCTAATTTGAATATACCAGCGTTAAAATCGCTAATAGCTATTTGTAAGTTCTGCTCTTTTTAATCCATATTAAACGATTGGTGGTGTAGAAAATAGGTGGGTAAGTAAGAGAGTCCATTTTAATTTGGTTATTGAGTTTTAGGGGTCGCCGAGTTCTAGGGGCCCGAGCTTATTTTCTATTTAGCTACTTAGTTAAGGCTAAGCAGCCAGGGGGGTGTGTTAAGCGTTAAGGTCACTATTAAGTACCACCTTATAACTCACACCCTGTTTCTTGCCATCGTATATCTTACTATCTATTTTCTATTACCTATTCATTACCTATTACCGACTAAGTGGCAATACCGACCTTGTGGCGATTGAGTAATAGTTCCAAATCGTCGTCAGTGTCGTCGCCAGTCCTTTGCCCCTACCTCATGTATATAGAGAGCTTCTAGAGCCAGCTTCAATCGACAGAGTTCTTATGAGTGACTTGTCCGTCCGACAGTCTGGCAGGACGGAGAGTTTGCCTTTCACGATGCCCTGGGTTTTGACGTGTATTGCTCAGAAGGCGTGACGGTACTAAACCGAATTTTGTTAGCATACATCTGTCTAATAAGCCACTGGGGCGTCGATTTGATTTTGGTACCCGGTCGGGGCCTCTTGAGTAGCATCGAGAATTTAATAGTGGTAAAGATTTACAATGTATTAAATTATAAACGACTTGAGATATTTACGCACAGCTTATATATATCGTGGAGAGGACTTAAAAATGGCTCCTCATGCAGACGTCTTTCTCAGCAGCGCATGGGATACATTTGATCTCTTGACTTTGCGTTCACACGTTGTCGAAGTTGTGCTTCTGCATCCGATTCATCGTCTCGGCAATCCTCTGCGCTTCTCTCTTTGTCCGGCTTAATGGTCTCCACGCCTGGTGCGTCCCATCTCAAGTAGGTGTCATTCGGCGGCGCAGATAATACAGCGCGCTTAGCGGCTTTGCAGCCTTCGCTGAGTTTGTTTGTTACAGAGGCCATGCCGTGTGAGAAAAAAATCAAGGAAGAATCAAGTTTTAATTGATTGACTAGAGCTGCTACAGGATATTGAAAGATATTTAAAGAAACTGAGATTGAGGTTTGTTGATACAAGATAGTAGACATATCTACAACATTTCTGAGGTTGGAAGGATGATAGGACGTTGTCCATAGGCACCCTGCAATACGGGGGAATAGGCGAGAAGGTTGATCTAGCGGCTTGGCACCGTGAGCTGTTCTGCGGATGCTTTTCCACGAAATCCCAGTCCAATATATCCCTTCCCTTCCAGATCTCTTAAGTCACAACTCACCCACTTTCATTTTGGGATTTGTATAATAGAGTAATAGAGGAAACTAGAAAAAGCAACTCTCTCTTCTCAGATTCGCGAGCCAAGCTCGCGGCTACCTAAACTTAAACCTCAGGTCTCCAGCCTTGCTATCTGGCTTCAATTCTCCATTTTCAACAACCCAATCCAACCCTACTCTTCACCACCCAAAAATAAAAAATAAAATTAATGGGCGCATCCGACTACGGCGCCTTCACCCGCATCAACCTCCTCGGCAAGCGCCCCCGCGCCTCGCAGCCCTCCCAACAACCCCAAGGATTCCCTTACACCAGCACCACCGCCACCACCTCCAACATGCCGTACGCCTACGCATCCTACTCGTCGCTCTTCTCCAAGCCCCAGCCGACCGCGGACTCGGGCCTGCTAATCCGATTCTACGACCCGTCGCAGTGCGCGCCCGATGCCCGCGGCCGCCCCCTGCGCGACATCCTCGCGTGGGAAGACCCCCGCCTCGAGGGCTGCCACAACTACATCCAGATGCTGTTCCCGCTGCCCGAGGGCTCGCCGTTCAATCTCGATGCTCCCGTTGTCGACCGTGAGGTGTTTGAGGCGTTTCGGTCACGTGAGGAGTTGAGAGCTGGGCTGAGGAGCTCGTTCGAGCGCATGTTGGCGTTTTATGGGTTTGAGCTGAGGGTTGGTGGTGAGGGTGGGGAGGCTGATGGGTTTGGGGAGGAGGGGGAGGAGGGGAAGGAAGGAGCGCGTCGTGTGAGGGTTGTCTTGGGCCCGAATTATCGCGAGGCGTTCGCGAATTGGGTCCACAGGTTCGACCATAACCATTTGCGCATCTCCCGCATCCTGCGCTCGCTCCGTGTGCTGGGTTTGCCTGATGAGGCGCAGGCGTTCTTCCATGCATTGCAAGAGGTCTTTGACTCTTTGGGTAGGATCTCGGAGAGGAGCTTGATGTTTTGGAGGAGGGCTGCTAAGAGGCCGTTGTGGATTGCGCCAGATGATGAGAGGGTGCTTTGGCTGAAGGATTTTGAGGAGCGGGAAGAAATGGAGAAGACGAAGACTGCTGTTGAGATAGATGATGGCGGGAAAGATGTCAGTGGGAATGAAGCTGGGCAAAATGATCAAGAACAGACTGAGGTAGGGAAAGGGAAGGAGCATGCGGCAGTGAAGGAGACGAACTTAAGAAAGATTCAGAAATTGGATGAAGTAGGAAAAGTCAACGTGGAGGGCGATGAAGCGGAGGACCTCCCAGGGAAGGAGACGCAGGATATAGACCGGGAACGGGATGAGATCGAGGATGGGATTATCGGAGAGGTCAAAGCTGAGAAGGAAAGCGGAGAACCCGCAAGTAACGTTGCGACTTGAGTGATCCTACATCGGTTCTGGGTAGTGTTGGAGAGCGAGTGAGGTGATTGGTTTTGTTCCTGTTGGCGTTTGATATCAAGGACAATGTTAGAAATCTGGTAAGGATGCCAAGGTGCTTTGAGATATTGACGGCGTTGCAAGACAAATATAGAAGCCAGCCTTCTGTGTTGTTGGACCCGTAGATTCTTTTGGTTACGATGAATGAGAAATGAGATTCTCGTCTATTCAGGTAGCTTGTGAACACGATAACGAAGTATAGATATAAACATTAAACTCAATAGGCTGAGGATATGAAGTATTGTTAATCGTGAGATTTGCTGAATGACTATACGCCTTATAGACCTATGAACGCCATCGGGCTCTTAATCATACTGACCTTAACGCACATCGCGCCTTCTACTTCTGCCAGAGTATCCCAAGCGCTAGTGAGAAAGGCGACCAAGCTAGACGCTATTTGTTGAGTCCTCGCTATATCATCCGGATTGTGTACAAGCGTCGGAAGTCCTTCGTAACTTAATATATAGGGGGCCTTTATATTTGTCGAAAAGGTCCGGAGTCATCCACGAGGGCTCCAAAATTCGAGTGGATGCCTCGCTGGCGTATGGGATACATATCCATGACAGCTTCGCGCGGTGAGAGGTCCATCCGGCGCTAGATTTATGGTTTGGCACTCCAAGGCCCAGGTCTAATACAATTCCAAACTCTTAATTAGAGACGTGTGAAAATCCTATAGAATATAAATTGATCTCGCTGGAGGAGGCGTAGAAGACGCGAGAATAGCATAGTATGGTAGGATGTAGTAAATGACCGCAGAAGGAGAACGAAAAGGACTTTTCCAATGAAGGATGACACAGTATTCTATAACTCTAGCCCTACCGTTCGCCGTGTCAAATCCAAGCGGTTGTTCTACTGATCCACATCCGATTGATACGAACATTGTCCGAAAAGGGACGAGACATTGATGCAAACCCAGCTTATGGAGCATGAAAGCGGAGTGACTCTTGCATTGACAAAACATCTGGCAAGTATATGGTATGTGTTGTGTAAGAAATAATAGTTTTCTTGGTGACGCGTGTCGGAGGTTTTATATGAAACCTCTTCAAGCCCGCGGAGTCGGCTCTGGTGGGTGGTGAGTTGTGGAGATCAGCAAGCATAGTGGAGCATGGTGGAGGGTGGTGCTGGACGCGCGTAAAGAAGCCGGGAAGCAGACGACCTAAAATCTGCGTATCTTCAGACCTTCTCTCAACTCTTTAAGGCATGTGAGCCACAAGCACATGAGGCATATCATCCTCCCAGCGCCACTAAGATGGCTGGAACGCGTGGAGAGAGACGTCAACGGCTTCTCTGGGCAACGGCTTTTCTGGGCAATTGGGGCAGTGCAACCTCCCGTTGGTACCAAAAAGAAGCGCCGTGCGCTCTCCTCCGGTGCGTAGCAACGAACTTATGCGACACCAGCTTCAACTTGCTCACCACCATATAAACAACGTTTCACCTCCTCAAACTCGAAATCCCTTCTTGAGACGCCGAGGGACTCTCTTCGGGACTGTCTCTCCCACCTACACACCAGCGACAACCCCACTATACCCTTGCAATCAAAGCTACAATGGTACTCAAGAGATTCACTGGCGGACTGGGAAGTCTGTTGAATAAGCGGCCCAGTACGTTTAAGTCCTCCATGCTAGAAGTAACCTCTGACTGACTGAACTCCATTGCAGGTCAAGACGATGAGATTTCGCCCAATCTAGATACACCAGAGGCCAATGCAGCAAGAGGAGTGGTAAGGCTTGAGCTGGGATTAGCTAGGCAGAAGGTGAACACTAACTCGTTTTTTTCCACAGAGGCTGTTCTGCGAGTCCGGAGCTGCAAATTCAGTAAGTGTGCGCATAATATCTCACGGTCTTACGCAAACTAAATCTGATGTAGGGAGAAGAAGTCCTTCACCTTCCCACTATCGTAGAGGCTGCCGTCGCCAGTCCCAGCGCTGCCTCAGCCGCCTGCGGCCAGATCCGCAAGTTCCTGTCAAAGGATAACTACGCCCGTCCCCATGTCCAATACAATGCCATCATGCTCATCCGGATACTGGCGGATAACCCAGGCCAATCCTTCACTAAAAACATGGACAAGGGCTTTACAGACACATTGAAGCAATTGCTACGGAATGGGCGTGATCCTAGTGTGAATCAGATTCTAAGGGAGACATTGGATACCCTCGATAGGGACAAAGCTTATGATACGAACCTCAATGTCGTGTTTGCTATGTGGAGGAAAGAGAAGGGATTAATAGCAAGCGCTACAGGCCAGCAGCCTGCCCACTCTGGCTCTCGCACCCTCACCGCACCGGCATGGAATCCCAATGCTCCTCCACCAGGTGTCGGAGGAGGGGAGTCATATGGGCGCAGCTCCAGGCCTGAGCGTGGCCTCCCGCCTCCTCTCGAGCTCTCAGGACGTATCGAAGAAGCACGCACATCCGCCAAACTGCTCTTACAGCTCGTGCAATCCACCCCACCCGCGGAACTGCTAAGCAACGAATTGGTGAAGGAGTTCTCCGAGCGCTGTGTATCCGCTCAGCGGAGCATACAAGGCTACATCAACTGCGACAATCCGCCTCCAGACGACGACACGATGCTTACGCTCATCGAAACGACCGAACAGCTCTCCCTTGCTGCCTCAAAACACCACCGCGCCGTTCTGCAAGCGCGCCGCACCCTCGGTCCCACTCCATCCCCGCCCATCTCAACAGCAAACTCCAACAGCCCTCTCCCCACAATACCAGTCTCGAGCAGCATTCTCACAAGCCCGCCACCGCTACCGCCACCACCACCACCCCCTCAACCGCCCCGTGCCGAACCGACCTTCGCCCTCCCCTCAAACATCCACACCGACGACCTCTCCCGCACCCCCTCCTACCCCACCACCGCACCTACAATCCCGCTCTCCCTCCAAGCCGCGCCCCAGCGCCAGCGCACCGCCTCGCCTACCACCACCCACTTCGCCGACAACCCCTTCGCTGACCACCACTCAGGCGGCTACGACGCGCCAACCAGCCCGCCACTGCCACCACCACCGCGCGCCGCCTTGCAGCGGCTCAGCGACCGCGAAGAGGCGCTCCAGCGGGACCGCGAGCGCGACCACAACGGCAGCCCGGGCCTCGGCCTCAGCAGCTACAAGACGACAACGACGCACTCCCCGACCTCGTACACCCTAGGCTTCGCGTCCGTACCCTTGTACCTGCAGCGCCAGGAGAGCGCAGAGCGCAATGTCACGATGCACGGCGCGGCGTTGCCGCCGCCGCGCCTCGCGCCCGACGACGACGACGACCTCGATCGCGATTATGCGATTAGTAATGGCGGAAGGCCGGCTGGGCGGCTGGGCGACGATGACGAGGCGAGCGAGGGGCGCTCGCCGGAGCGCGTGAGGATTCGGCCGGATAGCGATGTTAGTCCTATTGTGGAGAGGGGGCCTGTCACGTATCGGTACTAGATGTGTCTCTGGGGGTGGATGGCGGGGGAGATGAGGAGGGGGCATTTGAATATGGGTGTAGGCATGGGCATGCGAACTATGATCTTCATGTATTGGGATGGATGAGGGATCCTGGGACGGGTATCTGGGTATTTTTTTCCTCTCTTCCTTTTTCTATAATTCCGCGAGCAGGAGCGGCGATTGTTTCATGGGTTTCGTGTGTTAGCGGCTTTCTCTTTTCTTTTTCTCTCTGGTTTCTTGGAGGAAGGTTCTATACCACAGCGTTGCAAGAATGATATTGCGGGCTTCTCGAATCTCAGCCTCGCTGCTCCTCGCCGATGCTAGTTTCTAGACGCGGAGCAGAGAGCGCGGAGAAGAGAAAAGGAGACGAGAAAAGTAGAGCAGGGCGCGCAGCACGCCGCGTAAAGACACGAAGCACATCACGCATCCACAAATGCGTCACGGGGACGCCCAACGCAGTAATGTGTGCAAAACAGCCGTCGGTCTGACTTGGACAGCTAGGCTACTCCTCCAAAAACCTCACCCCCGGATCCCCATTGTGACCCAAAAGAAATGGAAAGGAAGCTATTGACACAAAACCCAATTTCGTAGCTCGCCGGCGCTATCCCATGCAGGTTTTTTTGCAACTGCGAATGCTAATACCACGCCAAATGTGTGAACCAGCCACCTGCTCGCCCCCCATCCCTCTCCAGCTGAAAAATGCTACAGAGCCAAAATAAAATATATGACATAGAGAAGAACACGATGACAAAAGCGTCCAAAAAGGGCTCCTTCAGCTGGCAGCTTCCAAAACCGACTTAGAAAGAGATACATATCAGAAAAGGGAGAGAAGGAAAAGGGAGGAAGGGGGCTTTATCCCAGAAAGCCGCGCCGCCGGTTCCGCGCCTTCTCGCCGCTCATGGCCTCGATGCGTACCGCGCACATCACGACCTGCATCCTGCCGATGCCGTCGGCGCTCTCGACGGGCTCGAGCCGCAGCCGCCAGTGGCCGCGCTTGACGATCCACTCGTGCTCCTCGTAGTCGGAGTCGCGCGGCCCGCCCCACACCCAGTCGCGCTCGTTTGTGGCCTCGTCCTCATCCTCACTGCCTTCTTCGTCGTCATCGTTAGGGTGGTCTTTGTGGGAGGACCGCTGCTGCTGTTGCTGGAGCTGTTGCTGCCGCCGCCGCACGCCGACCCTGCCCTCCGCGTTGCACGCGACTTCGACGGCGTACCCGTCGCATTCGACCCATGCGTCGCTCTCCCACCGCACGCGTACGCGGCTCTCGCTGACGCCGCTGTTGGCTGGGCTCACGGGCTGTGCTGCGACGCCGCCGCCCGACTGCATCATCATGAGGCCTAGGGGCTGGGTGGCTGGCAGGCCCATTTTGGACGCCACAACGGAAAAGAGGCTTGTGATGCGCGCGAGCGTCTGGCCCGAAAAGGTCGCACGGAGATCGAGGGAGGGAGGGTTGGACGAGGCAAAAGTGGAGGTTGAGGGGAAGTGTAGGCGGGTCGATTCCGGTGCGCCAATTTCGAGGATTAGAATGTTAGTATTGGCATGGTCGTCTGTGTAGGGGCGCGCGTAGGAGACGGTGCCTGAGTTTGTGGTGCGCGCGATGGCGCCTGTCGAGGAGCCTGAGCCGGACGCTGGACCTGAGCCGGAGCCAGACGCTGCACCGGAGATTGGAGATGGGGTTGGAGGCTTGCTTCCATGTGGCGTCATGCCTTGCGCTGTTGTTCCTGGAGAAGCCGTGTTGGATGTCGAGTTTGCGCCTGAAGAGTCCGGCGTGAAGGAGACACCGGATTGGCGGATATCCTCTAGGCGGATGAGGATTTCAGATGTGTTTCGCGCTAGATTGAACGAGATGTCGCACGGTATGAGACGCTGTTCTAGACCTTTGAGATGAAAATACCGGGCATCCCGTAGAAGCTCTGCTCGATGCGCATCGTCGCGTATGTTGACCGCATAGCCCTGTAGTAACCTTAGCAGCTCCGCAAACGTGTCTCCCGACCTGTTTGGAACCGCTGGTGGTAGTATGGACGGGGGACGCAGCAGAGATCGTCGGTCAAGGCCTGGAAAGACCTCAGATGGTGTGGAAAAGAATTGCGCAAAACCGAGTGAGAAAAAGTTAGGACTGTCGCCAGGTGAGGAGAATAGGTCGCGTGGGATTTGAAAGTCTCGCTGCCCTATACGGATGAAGATGTCCATGTTGAAGAGCTGTTTGGTCAGGCGCGGAACTGGATGCTTTCATTAGTATACCTCTAATGTAAGACGGTTGAAGGAGGAGTGCTTACGGCTGTAGAACTGTGCGTCGGCAAAGAGCCGCACGAAATGTTCCCCATCTCGAGGTTTGACATGGTAGCCTTGAAGGTGAAGAGATATGTCTCTGAAAGTAACGGGATCTCGGTCGATATATAGCGTCCTCAGGTCACCAGCCCGACCGGTAGTACTATGTAGTTGCTCGCCGAAAAAATGCGAGAAGTATGAGGGTGCTCTAGAATTCTCAGCTCATCTATAATTTAGAGAATTTGATGGAAGAAAGTTGCAGCTTACCATCAGACGAAATGGACGCTCCCGATAACCTAAACAGCTCCGACCCTATTTGAATGGGAAACACTTTTTCCCGAGGCAATATATCCACATCCCCAGATGCCTCGACTATTTTGCGCGGTCTGACCGCCTCCAGCTGCCGACCTGCGGCCGTTGTTTCCTTGTCAGAGCCTTTCCGCCGCTGCAGCTCGGTGCTCGGTTGCATCGTGGCATCGCTAGCTGCAGCACCGGTGTTAGATTGGCTACGTGTCATTGACGTTCGCCGATCTGTCTGAGCTGAAGCCATGACGGGTGCGTTCACCGAGGCAGACGACGAAGAGCGCGATTTTGAGGCTCGTTTTGCAGCGGGCTGCTGGAGATCTCCAGCGAAGTTAACGCCGGCTGAGGTTGCAGAGTTTGGCTCCGAGTCAGTCTTTCTCTTCATTGCTGTATGCAAAACTGGCCGCTGTCGAGGCGGCGGAGGCGGAGGAAGCGACAGAGGGTTTTGGGTAGCTGTTGCAGGAACACTGGGTATTTGCTGAGGAGATTGGTATACTGAGTCCTGGTAGGTGACAGGGAGCGGAATACTAAAGTCCTGGCTGGGTAAATGCTGGCTCTGCAGCTCCTGCACTAGCTCGCCTTGAGGCTCGTAGTGATGGGCGAGCTCAGGGAACTCAATTGAGTTGTCCCAGCCCCAGACGAGAGGCCCACCGGGATTGTAAGCGTAGTTTGCGAAAGCACTAGGCGACTGGTCTGTGAGGCCCTGTTGCTGTGCGGAAAGGTCGGGTGGTCTCAAGACTGTCTCTTGCGTAGGCGTTTGGTTCGCGGAGGAACTTGCGACGGGATTTGAAGGGGCATCGGAGACGTTTGCATTGCTCTCTGGATCATATCGGTCGCTGTGGTTGGATCTGAAGGGTGTTGTCGACGGGTCACCACCGAGGCCAAAGGCCTGGTCAGTGCTTTGGAATGCAAAGTCTCTCGATGAAGTTCGGCCAGGCTGTTCAGGCATTTACGCACCGGCTGACGGTCAGTCAAGACGTCGCCCGGATGCAGTCGCAGAGGACCGGCGAGGGGAGGAGGACGAGGTGAAGGAAAGAAGAGAGGAAAGAAGAGAGGTTTTTGGGGGGGAAGGCGGGCAATAGTTCACCGAGCGCGGAATGCTGGCGAGAGCGGAATAGTAATATTCCCAATACGAGCGATGCTGGCTGACGTTGTCACGGCTGCCAGAAAGCGTAACGGGTGGTAATTTTTATGCTGTGACGGGATAGGATAGAGAGCGGAGGGCGATGGGGGATATGGACAGGACAGGACAGAGGCAGCACACGGATGGCATAACTCTGAATATTCAGATTGGGTGCTGTGCGTGCTATGTATATATGTGAGCGTGTGCGTGTGTGTGTTGAGCGAATCCCCAGCAGAAGAATTATGCAGCGTTGGCCGCAGTAATCCGCAGAAGGGTGCTTTCAGGGCTCCCTTTCACGCAGGGCTCGGCCTATGGGGGCTCGTACGAAACGCCCAGCTTAGAAGGCTTCTAGAATAATCCGGGGTAGGTCAGCAGTAGGGCTGATGACTTTGCCGCATCGGTCTTTTTCTCACCGTGCACCGTCAGTGAGGCTGGGGCTGACTGAAGCCCAGGCATATGCAGGGCCGTGTGTGTCCGCTCTGCCCGCGACATTTCGGTGTGTCTACCACCCATTGGCCCTTGTTTGTCCCCGTCGCTAAACCACCACCCTAAACCTCCCAAACCGACCACCCGGCTTCTCGCCTATCTTAAAAAAGGTACGTCTGACATGAGCTTATTGCACCAACACTCGTTATATATGGGTCCTGTCCGCTATGGGGCCTTCCACGCGGGTCGGAGCTCTCTCCAAATCTGGTACAAGTGCATATTTGATGGCGTGTGCCCCTGACTGCCCATGCCAATTCGACCACACAGTTTACATAAAGCCACAGCAATTATACCTGCTCGCAATCTGACCCGCCCGCGGATATGGTACCGGTACATACAGTAAAAACTGGTTAGTACGATATTTGATTATAACGATATACTTTATATCACGATTTACACCCTTTGATCAAAGCCTTTTTGGTGTAATATTACGATATTCTGACTTTTGATGAGTCTCCGAGCCCAATTTAGCCGGCAAACGCCTTAAGCCTTTTTAAGTTAAAGCCCCCTTTTTATTGCTTATTAACCCAACACGTGACTCTAAATATAACAATACCATTGGTATAACGATACGCTCGGCCGTACAAACCGTATCGTACTAACCAGTTTCTACCGTATGCCATTCTCAAATATACCGATCGGCAACATCAACCGCGTGCAATTTACGGCATGCAAATTTGCCGCTACAGTGGTTTTGGCTTCGAAAACACCTATTCACATCTTTATGTCCGAGATGGGGACGTACTCCTCTCCACTTGCCTCTGAGGCCTTCTCGCCGGCTGTTTTGTAGCATGCCCTTGCCTGCATGCGCCTCACCCATGCATACAACTTGGGATATGTCTTCTCCTCAATTGGAGCCCTCTGCATGGCTGCCTCCAACGGGAAGATCATCAGGATGTCTGCTCCAGTGAGCTCTTTGCCACAAAAGAACTCTCCACCGCCAGGAGAGGTCACAAGTTGGTCCTCTAGGAAGTCTAGGTGCGTCTTCAGATTGGGCGATACGAAGGAGCTGTCGACTCTGCCCGCTACGCCCTTCATGATAGGCTTTATGAAAAAAGGTACGGGAGCATTTCGAATGTCTAGGGAAATGTCAAAACAAGAGAAGCGCCATGGTTGGTTCGCCACTCACTGTGAGTCATTAGAGCAACGAGCATGATAGTCATGAAGCTGCCTTCTGCGTAATGCATGAGGAATCGATATCGCAACCACTCCTCCGTCTCAGCCCCGATGAGTCCCTCCTTGTCGTCTGGGTAGCGTTTTGGAATCATCCATTTGCCAAAGTACTCGGTGAGGTACTCCACAATGGCTCCAGACTCTGCAATAATGAGCGGCTTCGCGGCATCGGCAGCCTGGATACCGACCACAGGAGACTTTCCTAGTGGATGGACGTCCTTCAGCTCGGGAGGCGCGTGGAAGTCCTTGCCACGCTTGAAGATCTTCAACTCATAATCAACCTTGAGCTCTTCGAGCAGCCATAGGATGCGCTGTGAGCGCGATTTGTCTAGCCTGAACCGTCGAATTAGCCCTCTGCGA
>Ga0307515_10012792_pt1 | contig 15749 bp, 12 predicted proteins | sample 17_EM_MG_FD_194513 | JGI IMG/M metagenome (GOLD analysis project Ga0307515, IMG submission 194513) | Populus trichocarpa ectomycorrhiza microbial communities from riparian zone in the Pacific Northwest, United States - 17_EM | ecosystem: Host-associated > Plants > Roots > Unclassified | place... | reverse complement strand
CCCACAGAGCACTCATCGAGACCTGACAAGGTACGCGGGAACAGTGGTGGTCATCAGCGAGCGCACGGACCGAAACGAGGCGCGCCATGACCGACCTGTTGACCCGGCCCTATCACACCGAGGAGACCGGAACCCCGGCGTCACCCACGCCGCCGCCGTCCGTGCCCCCGCTCCCGCCGCTGCCCCCGAACGTGCGCAGCCACCGCCGCAACGGCGACGGCCGCTGGCCCAAGCGGGTCGCGGGCGGCGCCGCCCTGCTGGCCCTGGTCGCGGGCGGCGGCACCGCCGGCGGCGTGCTGGCCGAGCGGTACCTGATCGACAACTCGGCGACGACGGTGGCCACCGCGGCGGCCACGACCACGACCGCGACGACCGGCACGGCCACCGTGACCGACGGCGACGCGCTCGCGCCGGTGGCCAAGAAGGTCTCGCCGAGCATCGTCACGGTCCTGATCGACAGCGCCAACGAGTCGGCGCTCGGCTCGGGAGTGGTCGTCTCCAGCGACGGGCTGATCCTGACCAACAACCACGTCATCTCGTCGGGCGGCACGGTCAGCGTCCGGCTCTCCACCGGCAAGACCGTCCCGGCCAAGGTGGTCGCCACCGACACCACGCACGACCTGGCGCTGGTCCAGGCCACCGGCCTCACCGGACTCACCCCGGTCACCTTCGGCACGGACGACAGCGTGGCCGTCGGCGACACCGTCCTGGCCTTCGGCGCCCCGCTCGGCCTCGAAGGCACCGTCACCTCGGGCATCGTGTCGGCACTGAACCGCAGCGTGGACACCGGCTCGGAGAAGCTGACCGGCCTGCTGCAGACCGACGCGGCCATCAACGAGGGTAATTCCGGCGGCGCCCTGGTCGACACCTCCGGCAAGGTGATCGGCATCAACGTCGCGATCGCCACCGCGGGCGACAGCTCCGGCAGCGTGGGCGTCGGCTTCGCGATCCCGGCCGACACCGTGACGGCCGCCCTGAAGCAACTCAAGTCCCAGGCGAACTGACCCCGGCCAGGCGACTGAGCCGGCCCAGCGAGCCGGCCCAGCCCCAGGCCCGGCCGGGTTCAGCCGGCCAGGTGGCCCCATCTGTCCTCGAGCTCCGCCCAGGTGCCCTGCGCCTCGGCCCGGCCGCCGATCAGCACGACCACCTTGTCGGCCTGGGTCAGCGCCGCCCGCTTGGACGTCGAGCCCACCACCGTCACCCCGTGCTCGCGCAGCGCCCGCCACAGGTCCAGCTCCGTCGTGACGTCGAGCGCGGACGACACGTCGTCGGCGATCAGCAGCTCGGTCCGCGGCGCGAGCGCCCGGGCCAGCGCCAGCCGTTGCAGCTGCCCGCCGGAGAGCCGGGTGCCCTTGTGCCCGATCAGCAGCTGCAGGCCGCCGCCCGCCGCCGCCAGGTCGTGCTCGAGCTGGGCGGTGGACACCGCGTCGGCCGCGTCCACCTCGTGGCCGAGCTGGATGTTGTCGGCGACCGTGCCGGACAGCACCCGCGGCAGCTGGGCCACATAGCCGACCTGGTTGGGGCGCAGGAACAACTCGGGCTCGTCGACCGGGTTGCCGTTCCAGCTCAGCGAGCCGGTGTGGTGCACGATCCCGGCGAGGGCGCGCAGCAGCGACGACTTGCCCGCGCCGACCGGCCCGACGACCAGCACCAGCTGGCCCCGGTCGACGGTCAGGTCGACGTCCTTGGCGCCGACCGTGCCGTTCTCGTGCACGGCGCTGAAGCCGCGCAGCTCCAGCCGGTCGAGCGGCAGCCGGGGCGCGGTCGGCGGCGCGGGCGCCGTGCCGGCCGACATGTCCACCCCCGGCACCGGCGCCGAGTATTCGCCGATGCCGGTCATCGCGACCGTGCGCCGGGTCCAGACCCGGGCCGAGGGCATCTGCGAGACCAGCGACGCGGTCGTCCAGGCGAACCACCGGGCCGCGCCCAGCGTCGCCACCGCGATCAGCGTCGCGGCTGCCGACAGCGTGCCGGTCAGATAGAGCGCCCAGGCCGCGATCGGCAGCAACCCGCTGAACAGCGACGGCGTCGACCGGGCCCACACCTGGATGGAGATCTCCCGGCGCTGCCGGTCGCTGCGCGTGGTGTCGAGGCCGGCCAGGTGGGCCAGCACCGGCTTGGTCGCGCCGGCCAGCTTCACCGTGCGGGCCGCCGACAGCGACGAGACCAGGGCGGTGGCGAACGCGGCGCGGGCCGCCACCGTGCGCCGGGCGGCGCGCTCCAGCCGCGGCCCGAACATCGTCGCGGCCAGCCCGGACACCACCATCGTGCCGAGGAAGAACGCCGCCGGCACGTACGACCCGGCCGCCCAGGTCATCACGACGACCAGCAGCAGGCTCGTGGTCTGGTCGATCAGGTTGTCGGCCAGCATGACGACGCGTTCGGTGTCGCCGCCCTGTGCGACCACCTCGGCCGGGGTGTGCTTGCTGACCCGGCGCGGCCCGATCTGGCCGTGCACCAGCCGCAGGCTGATCCGCAGCATCTGCCGGACCCACCACTCGGGGAACCAGGCGCCCGTGTAGTACAGCGCCGGGGTGGTGATCAGCAGCGCGGCGGCGATGCCGGCGGCCGGCCAGAGCGGACTGCCGATGCCGTCCACGACCTGCGACCAGAGCAGGGGCAGGATCGCGCCGTCCAGCCCGAACAGCACCAGCAGGACGAACAGGCCGACCGCGGCCATGCCGTACCGCGGGTCGTTGGTGGCCAGCCGGACGATCTCCCGCATGGTGCGGGTCCGCGGCGGCTCCGGCAGCGGCGGCGGGTCGGCCAGCGGCAGCGTGTTGGCCAGCGACTCGGCCGTGATCACGACCCGGTTGTCGGCCGGCCGGTTGTCGGCCTCCGGCACCGGCGACTCGCCGTCCCACTCGTCACGCTCGGCCAGCAGCACGCCGCCTCCGATCCCGCCGGCGGGCACCACCATGCTGCTGCTCGCGAGCAGGTCGGCGAAGCGGCGCGAGGTGCGCAGCGGGCCGGCCTCGAGCACCGCGCCGTCGGCCAGCACGACCACCTCGTCGCAGCGCTGCACCGAGGACAGCCGGTGCGCCACGATGACGCCGATCCGGCCCTGCAGCAGCCGGTCGGTGGCGCGCTGCACCCAGGCCTCGGTGACCGGGTCCATCCGGGCGGTGGCCTCGTCGAGGATCACCACGTGCGGATCGCGGACCAGGATCCGGGCGAACGCGACCAGCTGCTCCTGCCCGGCCGACAGCTTGTAGCCGCCGTCGCCCAGCTTGGTCTCGATGCCGTCCGGCAGGCTGGCGGCCCAGCTGGTCAGGCCCAGCTCGTCGAGCGCCGTGCCGGCCCGCTCGAGCAGGTCGGGGTCGAACAGTGCGATGTTCTCAGCGAGCGTCCCGGCCAGGATCTCGGTGCGCTGCGGGACGATCGCGGTCCACTGGCGCAGCCCCTCGACGTCCAGGTCGTTGATGTCGGTGCCGGCCAGGAAGACCGTGCCGCGCGGCACGTCGACGGCCCGGGTCAGCACCTTGGCCAGCGTCGATTTGCCCGAGCCGGTGCGCCCGATCAATGCGTACGAATGGCCGCGCGCGAAGCTCAGGCTGATGTCGGTGAGCGCGGCCGGGCGGCCGGAGTCGGACTCGCCGTACCGGAAAGTCAGGTTTTGCACCAGCAGGTCGCCGTCGACCGGGGGCAGGCCCTCGGTGGGCTCCTGTTTGACGTCGCTCAGCAGCTGGACCCGGCTCCAGGCGCCGAGCGCGTTCTGCAGCTCGGGCACCATCCGGGTGACGTGCTCGAGAGTGCCGCCGAAGCCGAGCGCCAGCAGCCAGACCGCGGTCAGCCGGGCGCCGTCGATGTGCCCGGACATCAGCGCCCAGGCGCCGAGCACGACCAGGGCGGCGATGAGCGCCCGGGTGATCGCGCCCGCCCCGAGGGTGATCCGCGAGGACATCTGCCACACGCGCCGGCCCCGGGTGAGCACCTCGCTGGCCCGCCGCGCGTAGAGCTGGCGCACATAGGGCGCGGCCAGGCTGGTGCGCACGTCGTCCTGCCCGTGGATGGACTCCTCCATCACCGCGGCCAGGTCGGACCAGGCCTCCTCCTCGCTGATCCGGGCCGGGGAGAGCCGCGCGATCGGCTTGTTCATCGTCACGAACAGCAGCCCGGAGACGACGACCATGCCGATCCCGGCGGGCCACCAGACGGCGAACGCGGTGAGGATCGACAGCAGCGCGACGGCCAGCGACTGGGCGATCCGCACGCCGCTGCCGCGCAGCTCGGAAGCGACCTGGTAGACGTCGCTGTCGATCCGGTCCAGCAGCTCGCCGACCGGCGTGTTCTCCAGAGCCGGCAGGTCCTGGCCGAAGGCCACCCGGCACAGCCGGCGCCGGACCGCGGCGGCCCAGTCGGCGGTCAGCCCGGCCGCGATCAGCCCGACGCTGAGGTCGGTGAGCACGGAGGCGACCAGCGCGGCCGCCAGCACGGCGAAGAGCGGGACCGACCGGTCGACCAGCACGGCCCCGGCCAGCGCGAGCGCGCCCGCCTGCCCGGCCGCGCCAATCACGATCAACAGCGCCACGAGGACGGTGCGCCGCGGCGACGTGGTCCACAAGTCGCGAAGCAGGCGCATAGAAGTTCCTCACAGAGAAAAGGGGGCGGACCTCCCATCCTCCGGTGCGCTCGGCAAAGGCTCAAACCAATTACGGGTGTCCCGCGCCACCATCGCCGGCGTGGCGATCTCCGTCCGGGCCAGAGCGCGGCTCAGCCGGAGTGCAGGGTGAGCAGGGTGATCTCGCTGGGCGCGAAGATCCGGAACGGCGGCCCCCAGAAACCCGTGCCCCGGCTGGTGTAGAGCTGGGTGTGCGCGCCGTGCCGGCTCAGCCCCTGCAGCACCGGCTGGTCGATCCGGACGAGATAGTGGAACGGCCACATCTGCCCGCCGTGGGTGTGCCCGGACAGCTGCAGGTCGACGCCGTGCGCCACCGCACCGTCCACCTGCCGCGGCTGATGGGCGAGCAGCAGCACCGGCAGCTCGGGATCGGCGCCGGCCAGCGCCGCCGTGTGGTCGGCGTGGTGCCCGGGCACGCCGGAGCCGGCCGCGGTCCGGTCGTCCACCCCGGCGACGATCAGCTGGTCCTCGCCGCGGCCGACCACGAGGTGCCGGTTGTGCAGCGCCTCCCAGCCGAGCGAGGCCATGTGCTCGACCCAGCGCTGGGCGCCGCTGAAGTATTCGTGGTTGCCGGTCACGTAGACCCGGCCGAGTTTGGCTCGCACGTCGCCGAGCGGGGCCGCCTGGGCGCGGCGCTCGGAGACCTCGCCGTCCGCGATGTCGCCGGTGTGCGCCACGATGTCGGCGTCGAGCGAGTTGACCACCTCGACCACCCGCGCGGACCAGCGGGCCCGGTCGATCGGGCCGTAGTGGGTGTCGGTGAGCAGCACCACCCGCAGGCCGTCGAGCGCCGGGCCGAGCCGGGGCAGCGTCACGTCCACCCGGCGCACCCGGGAGACGCGCATCGCTTCGGCGTACCCCCACAGCAGCGCGACGAGCGAGACCAGCGCGACCACCGCCGTGACGATCCGCGCGCGGTCCGGGTCGGCGACGCCGGCGGCCAGCAGGATCAACCGGAGCACGTTGCCGAGGATCGACCAGACGAACAGCACCCAGATCACGCCGAGCTCGACGTCGGCGATGCGGGCCGCCCAGTCGCGGTGCTGCCGGCCGTGCCCGGTGAACATCAGCGCCGGGAACGCGAATAGCGCGCCGCCGAAGACGATCGTCCCGAGCGCGATCACCCAGCCGGGCCAGTGGTTGCCCGCGAGCAGCAGCGTCCACCACGGCACCACGAAGAGCAGCGCCAGGATGGCCGTGATGATGAGGGCGAACCGGACCGCCCGGGACACCCGCCCGCGCGGCGCCGCCTGCGCCGTTTCCCCGACAGTCACGAATACGAGCATGCCACGCGGCGGATCAGGTCGGCGGTGTCCCCACCTGATGCATGAGATCGGCCGGGATGATCAGGTCGGCCCGCTCCCGGGTGGCGGCGATGACGGCCGCGTTCAGCTCGTCGGTGCCGGTCGCCCAGGCGATCGCGGACGGCTCGTCCTTGCCGAAGCGGATGTGCCGCTCGACCAGCCGGCGCAGTCGTTCGGGCCGGTCCAGGTCGACGTACCAGACCTCGTCGACCAGCGGCCGCACCGGCGCCCAGCGCGGGTCCTCGACCAGCAGGTAGTTGCCCTCCGAGACGATCAGCCGGGCGGCGCGCGGCACCGGGATCGCGCCGGCGATCGGCTGCTCGATCACCCGCTCGAAGCCGGGGGCGTAGATCATGTCGTCCCGGTCCTCGTGCAGCCGGCGCAGCAGGGCGGCGTAGCCGAGCGCATCGAAGGTGTCCGGCGCCCCCTTGCGGTCCCGCAACCCCAGCCGCTCGAGCTCCACATCGGCGAGATGAAAACCATCCATCGGTACGTGCGCCACCCGGTCGCCGTCGAGCGCCTTGACGATCTCCTGCGCCAGGGTGGTCTTGCCGGCGGCCGGGGCGCCGGTGATCCCGAGGACCGCCCGCCGGCCGCCGGTGGCGAGGGCACGTGCGCGATCCACAAGGGCTTCGAACGTCAGCACAGCCCCGAGTCTGTCACCCGTCGGCGCAAGATCAGAGTCCCAGGCGCAGGGCGGCCACGCCGGCGGGGGAGAGCGGCCGGACCGTCGCCCGCAACAGGTCGTGGTGCACGGCGGCGGGCAGCTGCGAGCCGAGAGTGCAGAGCGCGGGGTACAGGTCGAGCACGTCGCGGTGGCTCAGCGCGCCCACGCCGATCAGCAGCCCGTTGACCGCGCCCGGGTTGCGCGCCAGCTCGGAGCACAGGTCCATCCGCCAGACCGGATCCTCCACATGCGCGGCGAACTCGCGGGCGATCCGGTTGCCGGCGTGCCAGCCCGGCTCGACCGCGGCGTGCCGCCCGGACGGGGCGAGCACCGGCGCCAGCCGGACCGCCACCCCGAGCCGCGCCGCCAGCTGCGGCACGGTCAGCACCTCGCGACCGAACGCGCAGGTGTCGCAGAGCCGCTGGAACGTTCCGGCCTGCACCACCACCGCCGGGCGCGGGCAGTCGCCGAGCGGCCCGCAGACGGTGTCCATGATGATCTCGGCGAGCCGGCCGCGGGTGTCGAACCGGCCGATGCCGAAGAACGTGGCGGGCGTCGCTCGGTACCGTTCGAGCGCCGCCCTCTCGTTGGCGTAACCGTCGGGATCCGCGCTGATGCGAGGGATGCCGTGGTGCGCGTGGAGTTGGATGAGTCGGAACATCCTCGCCGCTCCCGGGGTAGTGCCGTGTGCCGTCCTCCCGGGATACGCGCGGAGAGGGGCGGACGGTTCACTCCTCACGCTGTGTATAAGAAAATTGTTGACGATTTCGATGACCCGTCAACCGGAAGCAGTCGAATGTTACGGCGTGTAGCGCATACGTGCCCGCTGTGAGACCGGCGAACATGCCCGCCAGTACCGCCGCCAGCGCGGGGTCGAGAGCGCGCCAGGCGGCCGGCAGCGCGACGAGGCCCAGCAGGAGCGCGGCCTCGGTGGCCGCCTCGGTCAGCCGCAGCTTGTCCATGGTTGTAGCTTTCCGTGACGCGAAGGCTTGTCGCTTCCCTCCTGCGCGGGATTGCGGGGTATGACCTTTGGCCGAGCCACAAAAGAGCCACAAGACCATGAAAAGCCGTATCACGTACGAGGTAGAGCGGATCGCCGTGGCGCGGCGGTGGTCGTAGAATCGCGGCGGCCAGACCCGGCCCGGTCCGCGACCTAATCGTGTCGACCTGGGGTGTTTCCCGGGAATGGCCACCCAGAACGGGCCATAGGGCCGGTTGCAAAAGATCCCGACGAACTCGAAACTTGCTCAGGCGACGGACGATAGTGGTCGTGACAGGTTGGAAACGGGGAGGAAGTCTGCGGTGACCGTCACGGCTTCGCCGGCCTGGGAGACCCTGCCGGCATTGATGTACCACTCTGTGTCCGCCGTCGGCGGGCCGTTGCGGGATCTCGCCGTGCCGCCGGAGCGTCTCGCCGAGCAACTCACCGCCCTGACCGCCGCCGGCTACCGCCTGGTCGGCCTGACCGCGGCCCTGGACCTGCTCGACCAGGGCTCGACCGAGAAGCTGATCGCGGTCACCTTCGACGACGGCTACCGCGACTTCCTCACCCAGGCGGTGCCCGCCCTGACCGCGGCCGGCGCCGGCGCGACCCTGTACGCGTCCGTCGGCCACCTCGGCGAGCACGCCGACTGGCTGGGCGACTCGGCGAGCGCCTTCGGCCCGATGCTGACCTGGGAGGAGCTGCTGCAGGTCGCCGCGGCCGGCGTCGAGATCGGCAACCACAGCCTGATCCACCACCCGCTCGACGTGCTGCCGCCCGCCCAGCTGCGCGAGGAGATCGTCCGCAGCCACGAGCAGCTGGAGCAGCGGCTGCAGTTCAAGGTGCGCTCGTTCGCCTACCCGCACGGCTATCACGGGCGCCGGGTCCGCGACGTGGTCCAGGAGGCCGGATACGACAACGCCACCGAGGTCGGCCGTCGCCTGCACTCGCCGGACGAGCGCCGGTTCGCCGTGCCCCGGCTGCAACCCACCCCCGACCACACCGGCGCCGACCTGGTCGCGCTGGTGGCCGGCGGCGGGTCGCAGCTCGTTCCCCAGCTCAAGCAGCTCGCCCAGCCCGGCTGGCGGCTGGTCCGCAAGACGGCGCGGCGCGCCGGAAAGAATCTGACGTGAGCGCCCACCGCGCGCCGGGAAAGCTGACCCGGCGCCGGCTGCTGGGCATCGCCGGGCTGGCCGCGGTCCCGGCGGCGACATTCGTCGGCCTGCAGGCCCGGGAGAAGAATCCGGCCGCCCAGGCCACCCCGCGCACGCCGTCGAGCGCGTCCGCCAAGCCGAGCGTCTCCACCGGCCCCAAGGTCGTCACCAAGGGCGGTGGCCCGGTTCCGTTCAAGCCGGGCAAGGCGATGCTGGGGGCGTATCTCGACCTCGAGGGCAAGACGCTCACCCAGAGCCTCGCCCTGCGCCGCCAGCAGCTGGGCCGCGACGAGCGGATCGTGCACGTGTTCTACGGCTGGACCGACACGCTGCCCCGGTCGATCGTCGGCCTGCCGGCCAAGGCCATCCCGATGGTCTCGTGGCGCGGCGCCAAGTACGCCGACATCCTCAGCGGCAAGTACGACGCGATGATCGCCCGGGCGGCCCGCCGGCTCTCGGCCAGCCGCAAGCCGACCCTGCTGCGCTGGGCGTGGGAGATGAACGGCGACTGGTATGTCTGGAGCGGTGTCAAGAACGACGGCGGCAGCGAAGCCTTCATAAAGTGCTGGCAGCGGCTGCACCGGATCTTCGGCGACGAGGGTGCCGACAACGTCTCCTGGGTGTGGAGCCCGAACTGGTCCTCCGCCTCACCCCAGACGGGCAACGACGTCCCGGGCTACTACCCCGGCGACAAGTACGTCGACTGGGTCGGCATGTCGGGCTACAACCTGCGCCGCGAAACGCCGGAAACGCTCTACGACGCGATCTACAACAAGTACTCGCCGACCAAGCCCATCATGATCAGCGAGGTGGGCTCGGTCGACCGGGGCGGCCGGACCAAAGGCGACTGGATCACGACATTCGCCCAGTGGGTCGACGAACGACCCGGGGTGGGCGCGGTGACCTGGTTCGACACGGACACCCACCCGGGCTACGCCGAAAAATGGCGCATCGACACAGATCCCGCGTCCCTGACGGCCTACAAGGCAATGGCCAACAGCCCCCGCTTCAGCGGCTGAGCACCCGCCCGTCGGGCTCTCGCTTGCACTATGTGTGCGGGGGTGAGTCGTAGGCCATCGCGCCGATGTCGTTGCCCTCGGGGTCGAGGAAGCGCATCAGCGCGCCGACCGTCGGGATGACCGACTTCGCGAAGATGATCCGGCCGCCGTTCGCCTCGACCAGCGCGGCGATCGCGTCGACGTCGTCCACCGCGAAGGTCGGCTCGATGCCGTTGAGGCCGCCGCCCGTCCGAGGCTCCGGGCGCGCGTGCATCAGGCCCTGGATGCCGGGCGACGCCTCATCGCCGGTGTGGATGAGGTAGAAACCGGGCGGGCCCCACGGCTCGAAGTCCCAGCCGAACACCGCCTCGTAAAAGGCTCGAGCCCGGTCGACATCGTCGACGTGGATGGCGAAGGAGGCGAGGTTGTTCGGCATACCGGCACCCTAACGCCGTGGCGGCCGGCGGCGCCGGTTCCTGGATCGCGCCGCCGACCTGGGCGGTCTGGGTGCCGGCCGGCGTCGGCCACGGGATCCGCTTCGTCGGCGACAGCGCACTGCGCACCGTCTATCTCAAGACCGCCTGGCGTACCGACGTCCCAGCAGACTGCCGCGCGCTCGCCGTCTCGCCGCTGCTGCGGGAGCTGATCGTGCGGGCGACGGCGATCGGCATGCTGGACGGCCGCGATCCGACCGAGTCGGCGATCGCCGGCCTGATCGTCGCCGAGCTGGGCGAGCCGGGACCGCCGCCGTTCCGGCTGCCCGAGCCGACCAGCCCGGCCACCGTCGAGGCGGCCCGCCTGATCACCGGCGACCCGGCCGGAGCCCTCGCGACCCCCGCCCTGGCCCGGAGCGTAGGCATCGGCGTCCGCACCCTCGAGCGCCACTTCCGGGCCGAAACCGGCATGACGCTCGGGCGGTGGCGTCAACAGCGGATGCTGCTCCGCGGGCTGGAGCGGGTGGCCGGCGGTGCGTCGGTCCAGGACGCCGCCGCGACCGCCGGCTACGGCTCGGCAAGTGCCTTCATCGCGGCGTTCCGCAAGGCCTTCGGTACGACCCCCGCCCGCTATCTCTGAAGTGGTGGCCGTCAGCCGGCTGCTCGTTCGGCGGCTGCCACCGCGTTGCGGAACAGCATCGCCACCGTTGTCGGGCCGACGCCGCCCACCCGCGGGGTCATCGCCGAGGCCACCGTCGCGACCTCCTCGACCACGTCGGGCAGCAGCTTGCGGCCCTCGTAGCGGACGCCCGCGCCGATCACGACCGCGCCCGGGCGGACGTCCTCGGGGCCGAGGATGCCCGGCACGCCGACGGCCGCCACCACGATGTCCGCCCGGCGGGTGTAGCGCTTCCAGTCCGGGACGCCGGTGTGCACGACCGTCACCGCCGCGTTCGCGGTCGGGCGCTTCTGCGCCAGCAGCATCGCGAGCGGCCGGCCGATCGTCGCGCCGCGGCCGAGGATGACCACCTCGTGGCCGGCGACCGGGATCTCGTAGTAGGCGAGCAGTGCCTCGATCCCGGCCGGCGTGCAGGGCAGGGGGCCGGGCAGGCCCACCGACATCCGGCCGAGGTTGAGCGGGTGCATGCCGTCCACGTCCTTGTCCGGGTCGACGGTCAGCAGGGCCGCGTCGTAGTCCAGGTGGGCGGGCACCGGATACTGGATCAGCATGGCGTGCACGGCCGGGTCGTCGTTGAACCGGGCGATCGCGCGGTGCAGGTCGTCCTGGTCGGCGTCCGTGGGCAGGTGCACGTGCGGCGAGTCGAAGCCCAACTCGGCCGCCTGGCGCTGCTTGATCCGGATGTAACCGGCGCTGGCGTCGTCGTCGCCGACCAGGATCGTGGCGAGGCTCGGGTTTACCCCCCGGGCGCGCAGCGCCTCGGTGCGCTTGGCGACGTCGGCGAGCACCGCCTCGGCGACCGGCTTGCCGGCAAGCACCCGGGCCGTCCCGGCGCCCGCCGCGCCGTTGGTCTCGGCTGTGGCGCCGGTCGAGGCCGAACCGGTTGTGGCTGGTGATGACATGCGATGCCCCCTCGGACGTGGGCACCCAGGCGGACGGCCCCCACTGCAGGCTCCCCGATGGTTGACCCATCCTCGTTGCCGCCAGTCGCGTGACCCGACGAGATTACTCCACCGCCGAGATGTACAGCGTGCGGTAGGCGGTGCTGTCGGCGGACCGGTACAGGTTCAGCGTCACCCGTTGGCTGCCGGGCAGCGTCAGGCTCTGCATCCAGGTGCCCTTGGCGGTGACCTCGATCGTGCGGCTCAGCAGGGTCGTGCCGGTCGAGCCGGTGGCCACCAGGCGGTACGGCCCCTCCGAGGCGACCAGCCCGCTGGCCGTCACCGCCACGGCCCGGGTCCCGGCGGAGTTCACCGGCCCGGACGGCGCGGCCGACAACGCCGTCACCGTGGTCTGGTAGCTCTTCACCGAACTGGCGTAGGACATCCAGCTGGCCCCGCCGAGCAGGGCCACCACCAGCAACAGCGGCGCGGCCTGCCAGACCAGCCGGCGGGGCGGCTTGGTGGGCTTCGGGGTCTCCTTGGCCGGCTGCTCGGCCTGCTTGGCGACCTTGGCCCGGGCCTGCTCCTCCAGCATGACGGCCGGGATCACCAAGGTCTGGTCCTTGGGCTGGGCCGGCATGATGTGTCCGGTTTCCGTGACGGCCGGCAGCGGCGGCAGGGCCGGCCCGGGTGCTTCCCTCGGCGCCGCGGCGGGTGCGGCGGCCGCGGCTACCGGCACCTTCTTCGGCGCTTCGTCGTCATCGTCCTCGGCGATCAGATACGCCCCGAACCGGGCGGCGACCATCGCCCAGGCCTTCGGTAGCGTCGCGCCGAACAGGCCGAGCAGGCTCACTCCGACGGTCGCCGAGGTCCAGGCGACCTTCTCCAGCCGGAAGCCGGTGGCATAGACCATCAAACCCGCGATGACCAGTACGGCCAGGCTGAGCGCCGGGGCGAGCACGACGCGTTCGACGCGGGCCAGCTTGCGGCCGCGCAGCACGGTCTCGCTGACGGCCAGGCCGGGCAGCACCAGGGCGAGCAGCAGCCCGCCGACGACGGCGAGCGGCTGCGGGCCGAACAGCACGGCCGCCCCGCACGCGATGGTCAGCAGGGCGAGATATCGGGCGTGTGATGGCTTCACTCGACCCCCATGCGGTAGATCCGGACGGTGCCGTTGTCGTAGAGCCGGTCGACGTCGCTCAGCGTGTCGAACTTGCCGAGCTGCGTCTGGGTGAGCGGCGACTTGATCTTGCCGGCGTTCGGGTCGTTCTCGAAGTACGCCCCGCTCTCCGGCAGTTGCGTGCTCAGCCGCCGGTCGACGACCAGATACTGCAGGTGCAGCGAGGTGACCAGATTATCCTGGGCCAGGCCCCACTCGTTGGCGTAGAACAGCGGGCCGACCTCACGGACCGGGTCCTGCCGGCCATAGGTGGAGGCGAGCGAGTTCGAGGTGACGTCGCCGCCGACCCGGTTGAGCGGGCCCAGCGTGGTCCGCTCCCAGTTCGCCGCGGACACCCCGTACGCGTCAACCGATCTTTCGAAGCCGCCGGCCAGGTACGGACCCGGCAGGATAGAGCCGATCGGCGGCCAGCCACCGGCCCGGGCGCCGATCATCAGCAGCGTGATCAGCGCCGAGCCCGCGGCGACGCGGACCCACAGGTGCCAGCCGCCCTCGGCCGGATAGTCGAACGCGGGCGCGGCGGCCCGCCAGCGGTGCCCGCCGGCGTCCTTGAGCGGAATGATCTGCACGCCCCGGACCAGCGCGATCGCCGCCAGGATCCCGACCGGGATGTAGGTGAACGTCTGCAGCCGGCCGGAGATCTCGGGCCCGTTGGCGCCGAGGAACCGGACGCCGTTGCCCGCGAAGAAGACCAGCGTGCCGGCCACCGCCGCCCACCGCCAGGCGTCCCGGTCGTGCCGGTGGACCATGTCCCGTACGCAGGCCGCGTAGAGCACGAACAGGCCGAGCAGGCCGGCGCCTTGCACCACGAGCTGTCCCACGGACACCGCGGCACTCGCCGACGCGGCGGTCTGGGTGCCGGAGATGAGCTGCGAGACCGTCTGCGCGACCTGGTCGATCGGCTCTTCCAGATACGCGATCACGTCCCGCGCCACCAGCAGGATCCAGGCCGCCAGCACGGCCAGCGAGATCGTCGGCAGCAGGAGCACGATCCAGCGCCGCGGCCGGCCGATGATCAGCTCGGTCACGGCGAGCAGGAACAGCGTGGCGACCAGCGCGAACGCCGTGACGTGGTGGCTGACCGTGGTGACGCAGATGGAGACGATCGCGATGAACGCGAACGGCCACCCGCTGCCCGCCAGCCAGCGCCGCATCGCCCAGATCGTCAGCATGAAGAACGGCAGCGCGGCGGTCTGGTACAGGAACATCGAGTTGAAGAAGAGGTAGTGCATGGCGGTCGCGTAGAGGGCGCAGGCCACGCCGGCGACGGCGGGGGAGCGGCTGGCCCGCAGCGCGGCCATGAAGAGCACGCCGACGAAGACCAGGTGCGCGACGCCGGCCACGATGATGCCGGAGGCCGTGACGGTCATCCCGGTCATGCTGGTGACCGCCGCGGCCATCTCGGCCAGCCCCGGGAAGTGCACCGCGGGTGGCAGCGCCTGGTTGGGCTGGAAGAGCTCGCCGTTCTCGTTCAGGATCGTGGTGGCCAGCCAGTGCTGCAGCTCGTCGGGGAACCGCAACTGGTCCGGGCTGTACATCCACTTCAGCATGTACTGGTTGACGGCCAGGCCCATGACCAGCAGGAACGACTCGGCCACGCCGGCCATCCGGCGGCTGAGCAGGCGCACCACGACCGGGGTGAAGACGACGATCTGGCCGACCCAGTACAGCGTGGTCGCGCCCGCACTGAGATCCCGGCCGCCGACGTAGGCGAGCGCGACGATCAGGACGCCGAGGCTGGAGAGCGAGAGCACGAGCGGCGCGTGGCCGAGGTCGAGCGGCTGCCGGCGCCAGCGGGCCGGCTTCGGCGCGCGGGCCGGGTCGGGCGCCGGCGCCGGTTTGGGCCGCTGCGAGCCCGGGCGCCCGGGGACGATCGGGATCTGGAACGGCTCGACGACCTCGGGCGGCGGCGCGACGGTCGACGGCAGCAGGCTGGTGATGTCGGGCGCGGCCTTGCCGATGATCTTCACCGGCACGGACGCCTTGCCCCGCACCGGCTGATCAACCGGGGCGGCCTTGACCGGTGCCTGCTCGACAGGCGGTGGGGCCTCGGTGAACGCTTCGCGGGCCTCGGCGAGCGCCTCGCGGGCCTCCGCCAGCGCCCGGCGGGCCTCCTCGGCGCGGCGGGCCTGCTCGGCCCGGTTGATCTCCACGGACTTGCGGGCCTGCTCGGCCCAGTGGGCTTGTTCGGCCTGGCGGGCCTGTTCGGCTTTGCGTGCCGCTTCGGCTTTGTCCGCCTCTGCGGCCCGTTGCGCCGCTTCAGCTTTCTGGGCCGCTTCGGTTCTTTGGGCGGCTTCGGTTCTTTGGGCGGCTTCGGCCTTCTGGGCGGCTTCGGCCCGGAGGGCTTCCTCGGTCGCCGGGACCGGCATCCGGGGCACCCCGGAGGAGGTCTGCACGTCGGCGGCCTCGACCGGGCGCACCCGGGCCGATCCGCGCACAGGTCCCGAGGGCGGGGCGGGCTCCGGCGGCGGCGCTGGCTGCACTCGGGCGCTACCCCGGGCCGCCGCCGGGTCGGGCTGCGCCCGGGCGGTGCCGTTCGCGGACGTCTGGTCGGACTGCACGCGAGCGGAGCCGGCAGCGGGCCGCGCGGAGCCGTTCGCCGGCGGCTGCTCGGATTGGACCCGGGCGCTGCCGCTGGCGGCTGGTTGCGCGGTGCTGTTGGGCGGTGGCTGGCTGGGTTGCACGCGCGCGCTGCCGCTAGCAGCGGGTTGCACGGTGCCGCTCGTGGGCGGCTGGCCGACGCGGGCGCTGCCGCTAGCTGCGGGCTGTGTGGTGCCGCTCGTGGGCGGCTGGCCGCCGGGTTGGACGCGGGCGCTGCCACTGGCGGCGGGCTGTGTGGTGCCGCTCGC